>JGI2065J20421_1000188_pt1 | contig 100271 bp, 83 predicted proteins | sample Biomet5_FD_20421 | JGI IMG/M metagenome (IMG submission 20421)
CAGCCGGCCGCGGCAGCCGATATATCTCCGAAAGAAGCGTCCAGCCCGCCGGACGAAAGTTCCATTCCGAATTCGCGCACTCCGGGAGTGTCTATTATCCAGCCTCCTGACGGCATAAAATAAAGATGCCGGGACGTGGTCGTATGTCTGCCGCGCGAATCACCCGCCCGGACTTCTCCCGTGGCCGCGGCCGTGTACCCGAGTATAAAGTTGAGCATAGTGCTCTTACCGGCCCCGGAAGAACCAAGCAGACAGCATTTTACACCGGGCTTCAGCTCCGACGCGATAAAATCTTCCGTACCTTCGCCCGAAACGGAAGACAGACAAAAAACTTTTACTCCCGGGGAAGATCTGCCTGCCTGCCCGGCCTTATCCGCCAGCTCTTCAGGTCCGCAAAGATCCGATTTTGTCAGAGCTACGCAGGGCTCGGCTCCGCTGTCCCAGGCCGCCGCCAGCATGCGTTCTAATCTCTGTATATTAAAATTCCCGTCAAGGCCCATGACGATAAAAACTTTCTCTATATTGGCCGCGAGAGGCTGCGCGGAACTTTCTTTCCCGGCCGTCTTTCTTAAAAGAAGAGTACGCCTCGGCGTCAGCCCGGTTATCAAGGCAGCGCCGGCGCTTTCAGGAACGGAAACCTCGGCCGTATCGCCGACTACCGGCAGATCCAGCCGTGAAACCGCGCAGGAAGCGGTTCTTCCCGAAAGAGAAGCGGAAATCTCCTCCCCTCCGTAAAATACGGAATACATACCTTTATGCTCCGCCGTAACTAAAGCGGAAAATTTATTGTTTTTCATTATATTTCCCCGATAAACACCGAAAGCGCGCGTCACGCGCAGTATGGCAGCGGGCGCCGCCGTTTAACGAGGCTAAAAGGCAGGGAGGCCCGCAATGAGCGACACTTCATTTAATGCAATCTCCGTCATACGAACCTCCTTACGATTAAAAATTAAGAGAAAATTATATATATAATTATACATCAGACCGACTGAAAATAACAATAAGAATCTTAAAAAGCACGGAGCTCCGGAACGCTTTCCATCTCCCGGACGGAAAGCTTTGCCCGGACCGTTTTTTATTTGAGAAAAGCTTTTCTTATCCCGTCTATTATGAACTGCACGGCTGTGGCGCACAGTACCAGTCCCATGAGACGCGTGGTGATATTCATCACTATCGGCTTTACATCAGAAGCTTTAAGTATGGCAATGTAAAAAATAAGATAACACACCGCGCCTATCACAACGAAAAGAAGCATAAGCACTATATAATAAAAGATATTTTCGGCGCGCGAAGCTAGCAGTATAGCAGTGGTTATGGCGCCCGGCCCGGCGAGCATAGGTATGGCGAGAGGGGTTATGGAAACGTCCGATTTAGCCGCTCCCTCGTTCTTTTCCCCGTCCGTGACCTGCACGGCCGAACCTTTGGCCTGAAGATTATTAAGGGAAACCAGAAGAAGCAGCAGGCCGCCGGCCATCTGAAAAGCCGCTATTGTTATACCGAAAAATCTGAACAGTATATTACCAGTTAAAGCGAAGAACATGAGCACGCCGGTGGCCGTTATGCATGCGGTGCGCGACATACGCAGCCGCTCCTCTTCGGTATTGCCTGTGGTCATAGAAAAGAAAGTCGACACAGCGACAAGAGGATTAATGATCGCTATCAGCGAACCGGCACTCATCAGCACGAAATTTATTATTTCCATAGCTATATAATTATACTAAAATTCACCCACGGGACACCTCAGCCGGAGCGCCGGCGGAAACAGTATATCAGACACGGTCCGCCGGTCTGCCAGCCGAAGGCCTTTCCGCGACTGGCAACCGTATCTTGGACGAACAGCGCTCCGCCTAAATATACGGCCCTCAGGGACGGACGGAAACAGACGGCGTGTCGGATCCTTCTTTTATAGCCACGAATCTGTCCGCGGGAATATTTCTGTATATCTGCGTGTGCCCGTTCCAGTAAACGGTCATATCCGCCGTTTTATTCCCCGCCAGACCGAAATGAAGTCTCTTTTCGTCCGCCAGACCCATATGTCCGTGCGAACTTCCGGCTTCTCTTGTCTGTATAAGGTCTCCGGAAACGACTCTGACTTTCGTCCCCACGCAGTCCGCGGCGGTGCCTCCGGCTCCGCTGCCCTCCAGTTTAACGGAAAGCCAGTGATTGCCGTTTCTTATCTGATTATGAAACAGAGCCGGGGCCGGAACGCGCCCTGTCCTTTTTTCCTTAGGCATACGCATCCACGATTTCCCGGCTATAATATCAAGCCGCCCGTCATTGTCGTAATCGGCCACGGAGATGCCGCCGGAACTTTCCCAGCCGAAACCGGCGCGTTCCGTTATATCCTCGAAAACAAGAGGTTTAACCTGTCTGAAAAGACGCAGATACTGTCCGTCGTTATAATCTCCGCTGGCAAGAAGCAGATCTAGCCTCCCGTCATTATCGAAATCCGCCCATGTGGCGCGCATATCTCCCTGATTCCAGCTGGAGGAACTCTGATGAACCCGCAGAAGTATATCCGGATAACGTTCGAACACCCAGCCTTTCTCCGCCCCGGAATTAACAAGCAGGCTCGACCTGTCGGAAGCCGCGCCGGCCCAGCTGTGCGTTATCTCCGCCAGAAAAACGTCTTCGTCGCCGTCGTTGTCGTAATCCGCGCAGGCCGCGGAGAAAGTATTGCCGTGCGAGCGGAATTCCTTCTCGGGAGCTCTTTTCAGCCACGCGGGATACTTCCCGTCCCTTATATCGTCTCCGTCGAATCCTGTGGCAGGCGCGGTGTCGACGAAAGTGCCGTCTCCGTTATTTTTCCAGAGTCTGTTGGCCTGACGGCCGTAAACGGAAACGAGTATATCGGCCAGACCGTCTCCGTTCCAGTCGCAGCTTGTGACGCCGTAAACGGGGCGGCTGGAATCAGCTTCGCCCTCAGAAGGCCGCGTCATCAGGCCGGCGGCTTCCGTCACGTCGGTAAAAGTTCCGTCCCCTTTGCCGCGGTACAGGCGGCTCACATAAGAGAGGAGCGATATGCCGTATTCCTTATACCAGTTCCCCACGAACAGGTCCGGGTTCCCGTCTCTGTCATAATCCAGGAAAGTAGCCGAAGAGGTGGTCTCCGGCGGAAAAACGGTCTTGCCTTCAGGAGTGTGAAAATGTCCTTTCCCGTCGTTAAGATAAATCTGCGAACGTATCCCGTCGTCCTTTTTTTCATAAACGGTATTGCCCGCGGCATCCTTAATTACCTTTCCGTCTTTATCAGCGGCGGGCTTGTCGTATTCGCAGTAAACGGCGCTGAAAAGGTCGGTGTATCCGTCGTTATTCACGTCTCCGGCGGTAAAGAAAGAGGCCCCGCGGCGGATTTTTTTATTGTCAGGATCGGCATTCAGCCCCGACTCTTCAGTAAAATCTTTAAAAAAGCGGCGGCCGTCTTTTTCCTCGTTCAAAAACACTAAAGTCTTAAGTCCGCCGTCGTTGCCGGTAACTATAAGGTCGGCGTATCCGTCTCCGTTTATATCGACCCACACCGGATTCTGCACGCTTACGTCGGACAGTCCGGCAACGGAAGAGACGTTTACGAAATAAGGCTCTTCCGAATGAGACGCGGGCGTTTTTTTATCAGTCGTTGCCGATGAATTCCCCTCGGCGACAGCCGCGGGCAGGAAGAAATTAAAAGCAGAAGCGAAAAAAAGGAAGCACACAAAGTAATTTTTTTTCATATTAAGTTTATTGTACAAAACACCGGAGAAAATTATACCTTTAAATTTATTATTATATTGTTATCAGGTTAAAATTTTTAATCGGGCATTCAATAACGGAATAAGTAAACGAGGAGAATTATTATGACAGAATCGGAAGGAAAAGTTAACGGGGTTGACTCCGGGATCATATACGACACAGACATATACGACGCCCTTAATTCATATACACACGACGTACCGTTCTATCTCGGGCTAGCGCGTGAAGCGCGCGGACCGGTGCTGGAACTCTGCTGCGGCACGGGAAGGATAACGCTTCATCTAATGCGCGCCGGCATAGATATAACCGGGCTGGACTTTACCCCCTCCATGCTGAAAGCGGCTAAACTCAAAGCGAACAAACAGGGTCTGCCCGACATTTTCATAAAAGGAGATATGCGCGAACTGAATATGAACAAACAATTCGGTCTTATTTTCATTCCGTGCAATTCATTACAGAACACATATGGTCTTCAGGATATAGAAAAGGTTTTCTCCGGTGTGCGAAAAAATATGGAACCCGACGGGATTTTCGCTTTCGACATTTTTAACCCCAGTATAGAATATATGGTGAAAGCAGGCGAGATTCAGAAAGGCAAATATAAATTCACAACCGCGACGGGAAAGAAGGTCGAGATAGACGAGTCATGCCGCTACGATTCCGCGGAACAGATAAACCGCGTGACGTGGACATTCCGTATCGACGGCGGGCAGCCCGTGCCGCAAAAACTGGACATGCGCTGTTTTTATCCGCTGGAAACGGAAGCGCTGCTCAAATATAACGGCTTCAGGATACTTCACAGATACGGCTCTTACGACAAAAAACCGTTCACGTCGGAATCCATGAAACAGATATACGTCTGCCGCAAGGCCTGACCGCGGATTTGTACATTCCAACCCCGCTGAGACTGCCGGAACAACAGAATTACATTTTTCGCGGGAATAATTTATATAATAAAAATTATTGGGAAATAAATAAAAGTCTACACAAGCTTTCAGACAACAGAGGAGATATTATGCGTCTTCAGTCTGTCAAATATATTTTCGACGAAACGGTAAAAACGGTAAAGCGCTTTCCGCTCGCGACGGCTTTCTGCGCGGCCGCGGCCGCCGAACGGTTTTATATGCTAAACAGGGCCTCTGGCCGCGACAGCCTGATACCGGTGCAAAGCCTTATAATAGGCGCGGTACTCTTTTACGTCATAAAACTCTTCTCAGAAAACATACCGGCCCCCTCTCGCATAAAACCGTGGCATATAAATCTGGCCGGAGCGGTATTCATGGCGCTTTTATATTATTATTCCAGTTCTCTTATAAATTTAGACTATGCCATTCTCTACACGCAGTGTCTTTCCGCCGCGCTGCTGTCAGCCACCTTCGCCGGATTCATCGCAAACGGCGGCGGAGACGGGTTGCCCATGTGGCATTTCACGCGCAGACTCGCGACGCGCTGTTTCGTATCGGCGATATACACGGCTGTTCTGTTCGCCGGAATATCTCTGGCTTTCAAATCCGTAACCCTGCTCTTTTCCGTAAAAATATCCTATAAAATCTATACAGATGTCTGGATTTTCGCGGCTTTCATCTTCTGGCCTATTCACTTTATGAACGCGACTCCGCGCGCCGGCGACTTAAAAAACGAAGCCCAAATATATCCGCTGTGGATCAAACTGTTCACGCAGTCTATGCTTATCCCCCTGTCCGGTCTGTATTTTATTATCCTTTACGTTTATCTGGGCAAGATATTAATCACCTGCCAGTGGCCGAGCGGACTCGTCGGGAACCTAACCGTTTCGGCTTCTCTGCTCTGCCTGCTGACTTTCCTGCTGCTTTATCCGGCGACAATGGAAGACGGCAACGGCTGGATAAAAACATATTCCAGAATTTTCTGCGCGGCCGCCCTGCCTCTTATCCTCATGCTTTTCATGTCCCTTTACAAACGCATAGCGCAGTACGGACTGACGGAACCGCGTTACCTTACGGTAATGCTCGGCCTGTGGCTGGCCGGAATTTTTCTTTATTTTATACTCTCCAAAAATCCGGATATCAAAAAAGTCCCCGTATCTCTGAGCGCGCTGCTGATTCTGTCGACCGTCGGTCCCTGGAGCGCCCGTTCTCTTTCGCTCCACAGCCAGAGGGCGAGACTCGCCTGTCTTCTGTCCGAAAACGGAATGCTGGCAAACAGAAAGGCGGTCAAAGCCTCAGTCGAACCGGATAAAGAAAAAGAAAAACAGCTTAGCGCCACACTGGACTATATAATAAAAACACACGGCCCCGACAAACTGGCCTTATACTTTCCGTCGGATATGCCGGCCATAAAGAACTACAGTGCCCGCGAAAAGACACAAACGCAGACACAGGACTTCACTAACTTCCTCGGTATAGAATATATCGGAAAATGGGGAATCAAAAACAGACGCCCGGTATTCCTGGAAGCAGATAAGTCGGGCGTGGATATAAAAGGTTACGACAAAGCAGTGCGGTTCTCGGCCGTCAGCCGCGCCGCCGGCTTTTCGGCTGATAACGGAACATATGAAGTGCTGTCTTCCGGAAAAGCCGGTCTTCTGGAAATAAAACGCGGACGGAACAAGGTCTGTGAAACGGATATAAAAAATATCCTGGAGACAGCGAAAAAAGAAAACGGGGACCTGCAATCCGTTCCGCAGGAAAAACTGTGCTCTTCATACGAAGATAAAAACGTATCCCTGAAAATCTGTTTCGACAGAATAAACGTGAATTTTAATAAAAACGATATCCCGGAGTTCGGATCCGGAAGCGGTCTTCTGCTGATAAGAGAAAAAAACCGATAAACGCTACGTTTTATGAAAGAAACATATAAAAAAACCCTCCTTCTTATAATAAGATCCAAAAAGGAATCGCTATTCTACCTTTTAGCTTTCCTCGCCGGAGCGCCGCTTTACGCCTATCTGTTCCGGCTGTTCTATTTCAGCCAGTCTGCTAAAGCCGTAAACTATATGCCGGCCGCGGAACTTATAGCTTTTCTACCCGGAGTGCTGCTGGCGGGCTGGTTCGGCGCAGGACTGAACGGAATATTCACCGAAAGGGCCGTGCTTTTGCCGAAACTCGGAAGCTTCGCGCATTACGCTAACAGATGGTTCATCTATAAACTGACGGCGGACATACTTGTGGCGGCGATAAAGATACTGCCGGTAGTCATACTTATGGTCATGTCGTTACGCCCCTCCGGTCTCATTTCCGCGATATGGCTGCCGGTTATGATATTTATTCTGGCCAGATTTGCCCTGTGGCTCAACGCTTCGGTCGCAGAAAATCTTAATTTTATCGACGCTCTGAAACGCAGCTTCGTGATAACGCGCGGCCATGCGTGCAAGCTGTTCTCGGCTGTTATAATTCCGCTGATAATAGCCGTGGCCGTCAAACTACTGTTGAAAAAAACGCTGTCCGACAGAAAAACGGCATTTATCCTTATGCAGCTGATCAACGGCGTACTTCAGATTCTTCTGTCCGCCATATTCGCGGTCTTTTACGCGAAACTGAAAAAAGAAGGAAACACGGAAGCGAAAACAGAAACTGACGGGTGTGACCCCCAGACAGTTTAAGAGCACAACCACAAGTTAAATAATATATATTAAAAAACCGCATAATTTATAAAATATAATATCATGAAAAATACTAAAAGTCACGATTTAATAAAACTCTGCGCCGGAGCCATGCTGCTGTTCTCTCCGCTGTTTCCGGCGGATTCGGCAGCGGCCGCTGAAAACGACAGCGGAAACTGGCGCGGAGAGATACGAAAATTCGCGGAGACCAATTTCAAACACCCGGCATGGGGATTCGAGCACTCGGAAAGAGACTACCGGCTGGCAAAAGAACTCGCAGAAGCCGACGGACAAAAGCTAGACGACGATATACTGTACGCCGCGGCCATGCTGCACGACATGGGCGCATTCCCGCCGTGGGCAGATCCCAAGGCAGACCACGCCGCAGTCGCCCTGTCAACTATTTCGGTAATACTTACGGAAAAAGGCTTTCCGCCAGAAAAAAACAAAGCCGTTCTCGAAGCGGTGCGAACACATATGTACGAGAGCACGCCGGAAGGACCAGAAGCCTTATACCTGCACGACGCGGACGCGCTGGAATGGATAGGAGCCGTCGGCGCGGCCCGGCTTCTGGCGATCACGGATACTACCGGCAAAGAACCGACGCTGCCGACAATGATTGCGGCGATAGCCGACATGACGAACAAGATACCCGGGAGAGTCTTTTCCCCCGCAGGGAAAAAGGAAATGAAAAAGAGACTCGTGGAATCAGAAATATTCCTCCGCGAATTAAAAGAAGAAACTATAAGCGAACCGCCGGAACAGCAGAAACAGCCTGTTCCTTAAAATCAACCGGTCACAAAAAAAAAAGCCTGTCTTTACGGACAGGCTTTTTATATTTCCGGTCGGGAAACACAGAATATCAGCATTTTATATTCTTAGCCACAAGTTTTGTTATCTGCAACAAAACGTCTATCTCTTTACGGCTCTTACCGCGCATTATCCTCTGAAATTCGCCTAAAGCGGATTTATTACAGTTATATCCGGCCTGTTCCTCGGCAACGACCGTGTCGTCGCTGAACAGTTTCGCCACCGGAATACTCAGAGCCCCCGCGACGCGAGCTACGGTGTCAAGACTGGCTTTTTTCTTCTTCCTTTCTATATAAGAAAGAAAACTGACGCTTATCCCGGACAACTCCGCCAGACACTTTATAGTAAGCCCCGCCTTTTCCCGTTCAGATTTAATTCTCTCGCCGATAAGACCGTAAATATATTCCATTAGAATAATTATATTAATTTGAACAAAGCATACTTTATCTAATAGTCGCTACAATTATTTGATAATTTTCTATAAAAGCAGGGAAATAACCCGCTGCAGAATATTTACTTGAATTTATTGCCCGAAAGAACAAAAAACATCGCGGCATATGTAAGGAATTTTATGTCAGAAAATAAAACGATTCAAAAAGAAAAGATACATATATGTTTCGCATCTGACGATAATTACGCCCCTTATATGGGAATAGCTATTCTGTCTATCCTTAAAAATGCCGGCACGCGGGAAGATTTTTATTTCTATATACTGGACAATAAAATTTCTGACACCAATAAAATAAAAATAGAAGCCTTGCATACAGTACATCCGTTCGCACTAAAGTGGCTGAAAATAGATGAAAAACTCTTCAGTAAGTGTGACACGAGACATAAGGGCTGGACACTTTCGATATTCGGGCGCTATCTCATCCCGCAGTTAATACCGGCTGATAAGATCATTTATCTGGATTGCGACATAATGGCCAGAGGATCTATATTACCGTTATGGAAAACGGACATAAATAATTACTATCTGGCCGGAGTCCCCGACTATAATGTTATACAAAGGGGACAATTAGAAGAAAGATTTAAAGGCGAGTTATCGCCGACAGAATATGTAAATTCAGGAGTTCTGCTCATAAATAATAAAAAATGGCGTGAAGAAAAACTTTTCGATAAATTACTTGATTATTCGATAAAAAACTCCAAAATCTTATTATGGCCCGACCAGGACGCTATAAATTTTATATGCAGAAAAGGAAAAAAGATTTTGCCGGGGTATTGGAACGTCATGGGATACCTGTATAAAACAGACCTTTTCGCGGATAGCCTTAACTATGAAAAAATCATAAAAGAAAGAGAGAAAGCAATAATAAGACATTTTCATCCCTGGAAGAAAAATTATTTTATCCCCCATAGAGAAGAATATTTAAAACTTATGAAAATAAGTCCGTGGGCAGATAAAACGCCAAAAGACGATCCTTTACTAATCGCCTATACAAAAGCTGTAAGCAGATATTTTTGGAGACATCCCTTCTGCTTTCTGCTGCCTAAATTTTATAAACGCTGGTATCATAGGGGAAGCTCATGCCTGTTCATAGACTGGTAAAACAAAAAGACCGTATATCTTTAACTTATTTAACAGACAATACGAATATTAAAGAAACAGAAAAAGCACTACGGTCTTTTCCTGAAAAGCTTGAAAATGAGATATATTTAATTACTCTATATCTCGACGATAAAAATAAAGAGCGCTTAAACAAGATAAAAAGTACTTCTCACAATATAATAATTCAGGAAACCGGAGACCAAATCATATACGATAAAATTTGCGGAGACGGGAAAATAAACGCTTTAGATCTATCGCTTTTCATGCTTCCATATATTATCCCGAGCGAAATAACAATAATGATGGGAACCAGTTTACTTTCTCCGAAGACACTCAATAAAGCGGAAAAATTCACTCAAAAAAAGACTTTATGGGAAGAAATCCTCAATTTTAAATCCTGGCGGAACTGCAGACAAAGTGCTATTTCCCAAAGAACAATCATGCTCAACCTTGATTTAATAAGAAAAACTACGCATATTCATGCGGATAAAATAAAAAACGTCCTCCTAGAATCATATTTTCTGCGAAACCGCTTATTCGATACAAATTATGCTCTGAGAAAAATATTCGAAGGCTAGTTATGCCGGATATTACAGAAAAAATATCTGCCGGCAACAGAATAGCAGTCTTCGCATCATATTCAAGTGATGATAAGATATCGGAATACATAATTTACTATCTAGAAAACCTGAAAAAGGTATGCGGCACAATAATTTTCTGTGCAGACAATGATCTGGGAAAACCAGAACTGAATAAATTAAATAAATTTTGCAAGTTTATAATTTATGGAAAACACGGAGAATATGATTTCGGCTCGTATAAACGCGGACTCGAACTGATAAGCCAGAAAAAATTTCAATATAAACAACTGATATTGTGCAATGACAGCTGTTACGGACCTATTTCCCCGTTGGAGAAAGTATTCGACGATATGCAGAACAGAAAATGCGATTTCTGGGGAATTACTTCCGATACTGAAGAAAAAATATTATATCTGCATTCTTATTTTCTGGTATTCAACAAAAAGGTCATAAGAAGCGGAAAGTTGGAAGAATATTTGAACAGAGTAAAACAGCAAAAAAACCATAAAGACGTATGCCGCATGTATGAATATCCTTTAACCGGATATCTAAACAGCTGCGGGTTCACTTATGACTGTTACATACGTTATAATATTTCTTCAAAAGCTCTAAGCGAACAACTTTCTTATCCGTACAGTTTAATAAAAAACAATAATTTACCTTTTATAAAAATTAAAGTTTGGACAGACATATCTTACCAGTTGAGAGAGTTACCCTCAGCCTGCTTGTTCCACATCCGAAGAATCAATCAAAAGCTTTACAAAATAATAACGGATGACTTAAAAGAAAAAGATATCCCTTTTTATTCTGTATCGTGGAATAAAAAACAACGTATAAGATGCAGGAATTTTACATTTTTACAGAAATTGTTTTTTTTACATAAATACTACGATTCCGTACTCATTATAATTTGCGGAATCAGGATACAACTAAGCGGTAAAAACAAAATATTTTTAAAAATAAAGAAGCTGGGGAATAATTTTAGAATATGGAACAGAAAAAGGAACCTCCGCTTCCGTAAATTAAAAGCCGATACAGGCAAATTATTACTGGACTATAAAAACAAGAACATTTTTTCAAAAAATTCACTGGCTTCCGTAAAACGCGTCATATTTCTGCGAAACGACGATAAAATAGGGGATATGATCATATCCACAGTATCGTTCCGCGAATTAAAAAAGGCACTTCCCGAAGCGAGAATAGGAGTTATAACCGGACCGAACGCTAAACAAATAATAGAAAACAATAAAAACGTGGACGATATATTTATTTACAAAAAGAAATGGAGAGAAATAATCAAATTAGGATTAAACCTTCGCCGCATAAAAGTAGATTTATATATCGATATGGACAAAAGCCCCACTCTGGAAACGACAGTTTTACTCCGTTTAATAAGGCCAAGATTCGCTTTCGGTTTTAATAAAAATAATTTCAGAGCATACAACATCAATCGTGATTTCGATTTTGCCTCACATGTTACAGACTGGCATAATGAAATGTTAAAAAGTTTAGGACTGAGCCTTTCTAATACTAATTACGAAGTAATTATTCCGGAGCCTATCTGTAAAAGGGCCGACTGTTTCATAAATTCATTGCCTGTGACGAAAAAGACTGTAGTTCTAAATTTATTCGCCGCCAGTCATCATAAAAACATAAGTTTCGAACAGACATACACAATCGCAAAAAAACTAACAAATTTCAACATAATTCTGCTAGGAGAGAAAAAAAAACTGAATGATTTAATAAAAAACCGTATATTCCCGAATAATGTGTTTATAAGTAGGAAATATTTTTCTCTATTAGACTCTCTAGCATTTGTCGCGCGGTCGTCTTTAACGATAACTACAGACACTTGCATAGTTCACGCCGCAAACGCTTTTAATAAAAACATCATCGCCTTTTACAAAGCAAATAACGCCGACAAAGAAAGTTGGATCCCCACGAGTAATAATTCAAGGATAATCAAAATGCCGGATGAATTTTCTGCCGCGCAGCCTGACAAATTGGCAGAATGCGTGAAAAAATATGCGGACGAACTACTTGCCGGATGAAATGAGACATTTGATATTAAAATTATTCGCCCGTCGCATACGGAATATTAATTTCGACTTCAGCAAAACGAAAACAGTTATTATAAGGCCAAAAGGAAACGGAATTGGGGACGCCGTTGTATTAACAGCGGTTTGTCTGCAACTAAAAAAAGCTATAAAAGGTATAAAAATAGGAGTTTTCAGCAGTGAAAGGAATAAAGATATATTCCTCAACAATCCCGTTATAGACAAGGTCATAGGAAATAAATTTCTCAGCTATTTAAAAAACAGGGGAAAATGGCAGGTATTTATGGATTTTATCCCGACTTTTACAAGCAAAAATATTGTCTGCGACTATATTTTAAATCCAGAATGCGTAATCTGCTTCGAAAAAAACCCCAAAAGACACTACACTGCACAAAACGTGAGAAATTATGATTTCTATGTAAAATTAAAAAACCAGCATTTAAGCACAGCTTTAAAAGAATCTCCGTTCGCTAAATATATTTCATTCAGCGATATAAGATACATTCTGCCTGACATAAAAAAAGAAGCCGAAGCCATGTCCTCCCCATGGCATAAAAACAAGATAAGAATTTTATTCAATCCGTCCGGATTTGACAGAAACATAAGCAAAAACGACAGCTTGCGGATAATTAAAATTTTGACGGACACATACCATGAAAAACTTGATATTTTAGTATTAAATAATGAGCAAAATAGAATTTTATTAAAAACAGAAAATCCACACGGATGGAGATTCGCACCTGAAACAGACCTTAAGCGTATGCTGGGGTTATGCGACAGCGCGGATTTAATAATTTCCGTAGACACTTCCGTAGTTCATATAGCTTGCGCTTTGAATAAACTATTGGTAGGCGTATACGCTAACTGCAGCGAAAATATAAAACAGTTCAGCCCGTTAAACAACGGCCTAAGCGAAATAGTCGTCGCCGAAGAAGAAGTCACGCAAAGTAAACACATAAAAAGGCTAAGCGTGGACAAAGTAATAACGGCAGCTGAAAAGCATATAAATAAAATGTGACTGATAATATACAAAACATTCAATTTCAATCCTTTAGAAATTACTAAAAAAACAAACTGGAATTAATTTATAATGAAAGAAAAACTAAAAATTTTCTTATTTAATAAAAAAGGAATTTTTATATCTTTCTGGATCCTTGCGACGGCAGCTTTATTCATATTCAGACAGATAATAAATTTAAAATACGGAGTATTAAATCTGAGCGGTTTCTCTTATATAACCGACATGGCGATATTTAGAGACTCTCTGAGAATAGATCTCATGTCGGCTTCTTATCTTTTTCTCCTGCCGTCAATTCTAATAATTCTCCCGGTAAACAACAAAAAATTAAATATAATAAGTTTCTTCTTATTCGGCATTAATTTTTTTATAATACTTTTTATCTTAATCGCCGACTTTATCTATTTCCCGGAGAGTTATAACCATTTAGGCCGTATAATTTTAACAGTAAAAACTCAAATACCGTTTCTGATACGATACAGTTTTAAAAACTACTTTATTATATTATTATCAATCACCACAGCGCTTTTTATCTTTCTGAAATACGGAATAAAAGCGGTAAAAAATTATTACACCGTTTACAATAAGGAATCCGGAATAAAGCTTTTTCTATACGGAATTCTATTCCTGTTTCTCTGTTTTAAAGGTTTTAAAATATTCGGCGAGCCTTTAAACATAGAAAATCTATACGATATGTATAACAAAAACAACGGAACCGTCGTATACGCTCTGAACGGAGTCTACACAAGTTGCAGAACGGTATATAATTTCGCGTTTAAAAATTCTTTCTTCGAAGAAATACCTATATCCGAAGAAAAAGCGGAAGAAATTTATAAATCCAATTATAATGACGACGGAGAATTTATAAATACCAATAATAAATATCCGCTGATGAGACAACTTAAACCGACAAACGCCAAAACTAATATAAAATATAATCTTATTATCATACTTCTCGAAAGCTGGACTCCGGAATTTATAGATTCCTTAAGCGACAAGGACTACCGCGTGACTCCGAATTTCGACAGGATAGTTAAAAACGGAATAGTTTTCAAAAACGCTTACGCCGCCGGAACAAGAAGTTTGTACGGACTTTACAACACATTACTGGGAATGCCGTTCTTCAACAGCATACCGGCGATAACATTCGACGGAGATTTAAACGCTAATTTCTCGAGTATAGCAGAAGTTTTCAATAAAAAAGGCTATAAAACGCTTTTCGCGCAGACTTCAGGATATTACTCTTATCTTATCGGAGACATAGCCAACAAAATATTAGGGTTTAATGAAACATACGGCGAAGAATCACTCCCGCACGCTTTGGAATACAATGATGAGAGCCCTTTTATGGGGTACGATTACGACCTTACTGATTTTTTAGCGAAAAAAGCGGAAAAATTCACTAAAGAAAAACAACCTTTTTTCTTTTACGGCTACACCGGGACCACACACCCTTCTTTCGAACTGCCTTATGATAAATACAGAAAATATTCCGATAAAAAGCCTTTCGGCCCTTATCTCAACACTTTATACTATGCAGACGCCTCGATAGGACATTTAATGAATTCCGCCAGAAAAAACGGTTATCTGGACAATACGGTATTTATTTTTTTGTCAGACCACACCTTAGGGATATCACAGAGCAATAAGGATATCCGCGGTAAATTCAGGATCCCTTTCGTAATATACGCGCCTAAATTATTGGGCAAAAGAACAATAAATTATACCGTATCACAGACCGACCTTATCCCTACGATATATAAAATATTCGATATAAAAGAACCGTTTACGGCCCTGGGAAAAGACGCCCTGAACGCTAAAAACAAACATTTTGCCGTTTCGATAGACAGCCGCAGAACAATACTATTTAAAGATAAAAGCCTGACGATTTTATACAATTCTAAAATAATATCAAAGAAAAACACAAACGATCCGGAGGAGGCGGAAAATGATAAGTCTCTAATCCTGTCCGCCAAAAAACTGACCATAGATTCCTTATCTAAAGACCAGTGGTTCAGGAGGGTAAAATAAACCGCGCGGGAAACATATTCCTCGCTCATTAAAAATTTAAGAAATAATTGGTTATAATGTGGTCTTCCCAAAATATCCAATTTTTAATCATTTAGCCACAGGGGCTGCAACCAACAGCCCACATAAGAAACACTTGCCAAAACCTAAGATTTGGGAATCCAGTCCCCGTTTTTATCAAAATTAGGAGAACCAAGATAACCACCTGCATTCCAAACTAAATCAAATGACGTCCGCAGCATCTTAGCTATTTCCGAGGGATTATCATTATAATCTTTAAACATAATTTCCGGTAAAATTAAATCCTGATCAACTATTTTTTTAATTTCATAAGGGCTTTCACAAACCACGCAATCTTTAACCCCAAGCCATGCTATAGAAATAAAGAAAGGAACTATTGGGCCCCATTGTTTTAAATTCTCCGTAAGCTCTTTAATGGTTTTAACAATCTCTCGTTCTAATGCTTCTACAGGTAGATTATCATTTTTCATATAAGAAGATAAATTAGTTACAGATTCTATCTGTCCCGTCCGAAAAACTTGACAATAAGAATATGGGGGAAAACCGTTCGACTCATGAGAATAAGCTAAAACCCCATAAAAATTTATGAGTCTCCGTCCCGGATCCGTATAAACAGGGTGAAAATTTGCAGCAAATTGGCTAAATGATTTTATATCAATAGCAATATCACCTTTAAATGAAGATAAAGGAAGAATGTGCAAGACTAATTTTGAACCTTTTCCCAATAAAAAAGGACACGGAATCTCATCAGATACTATTTTTGCAAGACGATCATTTCTAAAATTCCTTATTTTCTCAGCTAAATTTTCAGAAAACAAAAAAGCAGATCTGATTTCAGAACAGTCCAAGTGATATTTTCCTGCACTATTACGACAATAAAAGCGTGAACTATCTTTGGGACCAACCATATGCGGCGCACACCAACTCTTAGGAACTCTAATGACAAGAACAGACTTCTTGCTTTCACAATTAATAAACTGGATCTTGACCGAAGGAATAATACGCGGCTCCACCATATCGCGGATAATAGATTCTATTTGTTGTTTTATTGTATCTTCATTCTTATTTTCTAAATTAACACCTAGAATATTCTGCTGACCCCCATCTTTAGCCTCAATACCGTAAAAAATATACCCACCAGCGGAATTAGCAAAAGATACTATATCCGCTAAAAATTCGTCCTTTCCTTTTTCACTCTCCAATTCCGGTAATTCTGCTTTATACTCAACAGTCATATTTTGCAACATACGGTTAGTAATAAGACCTCTTATGTAATCTTCATTTATATTATCAATCATAAAAATTCCCCTTCCCCTATCTCATTCTAACCAAAAATAACAAAAAACTTTAAATATATATTTCAGTTTAACAAATTGTACATTATTGCTATTTACAATACAATCTCTCCCTAATAAAAGGGGAATTTTTATTTACTAAGATTAATCTTGAACGAGCAGCGGGAGAGGTCTTGCTCGTAATGAGAAACTATGATTATTGTTTTATCGGCGAACGAAGATGTTATTTCGTCGTATATCGCTTCTCTGGTTTGAGCATCCAGGCCCGAGAACGGCTCGTCGAGTATTATCAGGTCCTTGCTGGAATAATATAATCTCGCCAGGCCGATGCGCTTTTTCTCTCCGGCGGAGATATTCGCCGGTATAAGTGTTTTATCGCCTGTCTGGTTATACAGACGTTCAAGGTGAAATTTCCGTAAGGTCTCGCGCATAAGCGAAGGATCGTATTCCGGGTTCAGCGCTATATTAAAGAAAATATTTTCCCGGAAAACACATATGTCGTGCGGCATATAACCGGATAAATTAAGCAGAGAAGAGTTTTTAATATCTTTCAAGCTGATTCCGTTGTATTTGACAGCTCCGGTCCACGACGGATAAAAGCCCAGCAATGTTTTCAGTAAAGTCGTTTTACCGCAGCCGCTTTTGCCTTTTAATCCGACGACGGAACCGCGGTTAATGTTTAAATCGAGATTATCGATAAGTTTTCTCTCGCCGATATATACGGATAATTTTTCGCACTGAATGTTATCGATTTCTTTTCCTAAATCCGTCGTTCCGGACTGGATTTCCACTTTGCTTTCGATAATGTCGGATATGCGTTTGGCGCTGGCCAAAGATCCCTGAAAATCGGCGTTTAACGAACTGAATAAATTTATCGGCGCCCAGATTTTCAACAGATAAAAAATTCCGGCCATTATTCCTGTGGCGGTTAAGCTTTTGTCGAATTGAACCGCGGCGTAAAGTCCTATAAAAACGGCCGTTACCTGCAGCGCTTGGGTTATAAATCTTTCGACGCTGCCGGCGGCGTAATCCGTAACGTGTTTTTTTATCGATTCGTCTCTCAATGAATTTAAAACTATGCTGTTGCGCGCGGCGATTTGTTCCTCGATTTGCGAGAGCCGTATGAAAAAGTTGGCGAATACGCTTTCCTGAATTATGCCGGACGCTTTGGAATATAAATCCTGCCTTTTCGAGCTCAGCCTCCGTATAATCGGAGAGAAGAAATATAAATTGGCGCCTATTAAGACTAGTCCCGTTATTCCGATAATTGAAAAATATATCGACAGTTTAAAGCTCCAGTAAACGGAGATGGGAAGACTGATTACGGCGGGGACAACCATATACACGAATGAAACGATCATGCCGGTTGCCGTTTCCACGTCGCTTAATAATACTTCCGTAAAATAGCCGCTTTCTCTTCCCTCGACTTCGTTTATCGGCATTTTTTGCAACTGGTTTATAAGCTTCAGACGAATTTGAGCTCGGCTGTTTTCCCGGACTTTAATCAGAAAATACGCTCCTAGCAGATCCGCTAAAGTGGCGACGGCCGCGCCGGCGATTAATAACGCGGCTGCTTTTCCGGAGAAGCCGAAATTAGCGCCGCTGAAAACCTTGTCTATCCAGATTTTGAAGAAATACGGAAGGGAAGTCGTGTATGTGATAAAAAACGTAACGCATAAAATACCGTACGCTAAGAAATATTTTTCTTTTTTAGACAAACCGTTCCGCAGGAATAAATAAAATTGCTTGATCATAAACCGAAAATTCTCCGAATAATATTAAAGGATATTATGTAATACGGCGCAATAATTGTCAAACAGTTTAACCTTTCGGCACGGAAAGCGAATCGCCGTGGATTTAGAGAAGCGGATATTCCGCATTTTCCCTTGTTATGAATTTAATTCCTTAGAAAAGCGAAATTATATTATAATTATTGATAATAATGCCTTAAGCGCTTATAAATAGCAGTAACGGAAACAAAAATGAAAATAAACATACAAAAACACAACTCTTCGGCATGGGATATGCAGGTTGAGTCGAAGAACGAATGGACCGTGCCCGTGTCGCACGAGGAGACGGAAGCGGCGAAACGCGGAGAAGCGAAGATAATGCTTACGCCGGTGAAACAAGTGCCCGCCGAATGGTACGGCGACGTGAAGGGCAAAAACCTGCTTTGTCTGGCCTCCGGAGGCGGACAGCAGGGACCGCTGTTCTCCGCAATGGGCGCGGATGTCACGGTTTTCGACAACAGCGAAAAACAGCTTGAACAGGACAGATACGTGGCCCGAAGAGACAATCTGAAAATAAAGACCGCGCGGGGCGATATGCGCGATCTCTCGGCTTTTAAAGACGGAAGTTTCGATATGATCTTTCATCCGGTGTCCAATACTTTCGTTCCTGATATACTTCCGGTGTGGCGTGAATGCGCCCGCGTTCTCAAAAAAGGCGGAGTGCTGATGAGCGGTTTCGTGAATCCGCTGATATATATGTTCGACGCGGAAGAATACGGAAGAACGAAAAAACTGACGGTAAAATACAAGATACCTTATTCCGATACGGAACAGCTTAATGAAAAACAGCTGGAGGAAAGGATAAAAAACAATCTCGCGCTCGAATACAGCCACACGCTGGAAGAACAGATAAACGGACAGCTTGAATCGGGCTTTGTGCTGACCGCCATGTACGAGGACGGGTATAAAGAGGAAATGCTGGACAGCTATATAAACACTTATATGGCGACCAGAGCCGTGAAAACCGGACTTTAAAGGCTGCCGCTCTAGTTTAGAAGCCGTGCCCCGGACCGCATATTGAGGAATATAAAAATAAATATGGGAAAAGTAAAAATAGAAACCGGCAGGCTCATAATACGGACCGTGAAAGAAGAAGACGCCGCTGGCATATACCGGTACCGCTCGCTTCCCGAAGTCAGGAAATATCAGGGCTGCCCCAAGGATCTGGACGAAGCAAAAAAGCAGATGGCTGAATGCGCGCGGCTCGCGCCGAACGTTCCGGGAACATGGTATCAGTTCGTCGTAATAGAAAAGTCCGGCGGAGAACTCATAGGGGACATAGCGGTTCATTTCACGGACGGGAAACAGGCGGAGCTCGGTTATACGCTGGATCCGAAATTCCAGAAACTCGGATATGCCACGGAAGCCGCAAGAGCGGTGCTTGGCTGGATATTCGGGACCTTAAAACTACACAGGGTCTCATGTTCGGCCGATCCGAGAAACGAGACTTCTATAAGAGTGATGAAACGTATGGGAATGCGTTTCGAAGGCCTTTTTAAAAAAAGTTACTGGACGGAAGAAGAGGGCTGGACAGACGATATAATACACGCGCTGCTAAAAGAAGAGTGGGAAAATATTGACAAAGCGTAAAAAGTATGATAAAAATATTTATCTGGGTTAAAAGCGGAAAAAAGCTGGAATACGGATATTCCGCGAAGACAGATAGACTTATAGAGACTTAAACGCCGGACGGAAAAGGCTTGTCCGGATGATATTTTTTTAGTTTAGTATTTTATTATTGGAGGCAAAATGAAATATTTTGGCAAGATATTGTTTTTGGTCGGGATTTTGGCTATAACACCGGCAGTATTCGCCGCTGACTCCGAAATGGAAACGCAGCCGGCAAAAACTGAAGTCAACACTGTTCAGGATAACGGAGTTCCGGCCGGGTATAGAGGAGTCACGGTAACGCTGCCCGGAGACCAGCTTCTTTTTATAAACAAAGGAGATTTTATAGACATAACGGTCACTTTTCAGGCGGTGATGAAAAACGACAAAAAAGAGCTTGTGACGGCCACGATACTGCAGAATGTTAAAGTAATAAACATACTTAAACCGGAATCCCCTTTCGGACAAGGTATGATACAGGTGCTGCTTAATCCTAACGAGGCGCAATATCTGGAATTAAGCGTGGTTCAGGCTAAACATATAGGGATAACGCTGCGCTCGACAGGCGACAAAGAACTGCATCCCATGGAAATAGCTTCGTTTAAGAAACTTATAAAATAGAGTCTGAGTTTTAGCAATAGTAATAGTAATAAAAGACGGTCCGCGCGAAAAGAGTTCGATAAAACAGACGCGCGGGCCGTTTTATTTATATGGCGACTGAAAGTTTTTTAATGTAGAATAAAATATACCAGAGAGTAATAAAAAGTGGAAAGGAACAGCGACGGACAGTCTCTGAAAATTAAATGAACTTAACTTATATAATACTCGGAACACTCTTCTCTTTAGTAGGTTTAATATATCTGCGCTACGGGAAAAAAGATAATAATTTCACAATGATGATCTGCGGTACCCTGCTCCTGTTGACGCCGCTTTTTTTCAAAAACATACTATATCTATGCTTAGTATCTGGGCTTATCGCGGCTTATCCGTTTTTTAAACGTCGGTAAAATGATTATTCGGCGGAGAAACCGTTTTTAAATATTTACGCAACTCATGCCCGCAAAAAGTTATAATTCTATTGAAGGCATTATTTTATACAATTAAATAAGACTCATAATGCCGGAAGACAAAAAGTCCGGAAATCCGGCCGGACGAAGAAATAATAAAATTAGAAGGACCAAGCTGTATTTTTGATAGGAGAAGGAACATTATGAAAAACGTGTATAAAAAAACATATGAATTAATAATGAGATCAAAAGAAGGGGCTTTTCTTTATCTGATGACCTGCGCCGTCGGAGTAGCCCTTTACATGCTTGTCACCATAGCCCTTGGATTGCCTAACGCATACGATACTTCGGCACTATTTAAGGAAAATTTATGGAAAGCGCTCGTTTCCGTCCTGCCAGGGATAGTGCTGATCGCGTGGTTCTCCGCCGGAATAATAGGAATATTCACTAAGCAGGCCCTAGGACTAATGCCGCGTGAAATAACTTATTATGCCAATCACTGGTTTTTACGTAAGATAATTATACAAATCCTGTTTATATGTATTTTCTCATTCGCTTTCATATTCTTTTTTATACCGCATACCATAATTCTGGCAATAATATGGCTAATAGCCGCAATATGGATATCGTTAAGACTGTCACTCTGGCTTAACGCCAGCGTAGACCGGGACCTTTGTCTCGGAGAATCTTTAAAAAGAAGTTTTTCTCTGACCAGAGGCTACGCTTTCCGACTACTGATATTATTCGGCGTCCCCGCGCTTATAATATCGCTGTTCGGACAACTTTTCGAAAAAGCAATAAGCGGCCACGGCATGGCTATTTTATTTTCAAAATCCATATTTCAGGGACTGACACAGATAATAGTAATGGCGATATGCGCCGCGGTTTACGCGGAAATAAAACAGAAAACGGAACAGCTGCCGAAAGAAATCCCGGAAGAAAAGCCGGCGGTGGAAGCCAAAGAATAAACAGATAAAAACTTCATCTTTTCTCAGCCCGGAATAGCTAAACAGCGTTCCGGGCTGAGAATTTTAGTACGACGGACAAAGCTGACAAAAACGTCTGAAGAATTGTGACCATTCACTGGTAGAGCGCAAAACGATTCGGCTGGGAATTAAATATTTTTTATTTCCTGGTATATTATAGCGCAGCATGATAAAAATACGCTGTCTCCGCCTAAAAACTAAAAAATAAAAGAGCCGCGGCGCCAACCGGGCTCTTTTAAACGGCAGAAGGTAATAAACCTATCTATCTTCTCTTCCCCCGCCTTACATTTCCTCTGCGCGCCGGAGCGCGTCTGACAGGACGCTTCTTTCCAGCAGCGGGTCTGGCGCGAGGAGAGGAACGTTTCGCCGTATTATCACTGCGCCTTTTGTCATAATATCTCATCTCTGGAGTGTCGTCGTCGAAATAAGCGGAAGACATTATTATCGAATTGCTATTATTAAAACGCGGCTCGTCCGAAGTTTTTTTAGCAGTGCGCACAGTTTTTTTTCTGGATTCCGGAGCCCGGGACGGAACATCTTTGACAGCAACAGTCTTTTTATTTAAAACCGTCTTTTTTCGTCTGGCTGCGAAAACGTTTCTTGGCGCTTTCTTTGGATCGTTCTCACTGCCGGCCATCTGCTTTCTGGGAAGGCGTTTTTCCCCTTTCGGTCTGGCTTCTGTCCCGAGACTGAACTTATCGGCGGTTATTCCGTCTACAGTAACGAGCGCGAGTTTAGTCTTGACCAGCTTTTCTATCGCCTTGACTTCGAATTCTTGATCCGGCGCGGCGAGCGTTATTGCGTGTCCTTCCTTTCCGGCGCGCCCTGTGCGGCCTATACGGTGCACATAATTCTCGTTTTCATCCGGCAGGTCGTAATTTATAACCAGTTCGATACCGGTCACGTCTATACCGCGCGCGGCTATATCAGTCGCCACAAGTATTCTGTATTTGCCTGATTTAAATCCCTCGAGAGCTTCTTTTCGCTGATTCAAAGAACGGCCGGAATGTATCTCCGCGGCATTGTGAGGCATCTCTTTTATCATCTTGGTTATTTTCTTGGCATTATATCTAGTTCGGACGAAAAGCAGAACGCTGCCCCAATAAGTGTCGAGCAGTTTTAGGAGCAGTTCCGGTTTTTTAGATCTTTCGACGATATAGAGCTCCTGCTTCACCAGCGCGGGAGCCGTTCCCTGCGGCGTGACCTCAACGCGTTTAGGGGCGCGCATATGCTTTTCGGCAAGGCGCGTCACCTCTTCTGGCATAGTCGCGGAAAAAAGCAAAGTCTGCCGCTCGGCCGGAAGAAAATCCAATATCTTCCTGACCTGAGGCAGAAATCCCATATCGAGCATTCTATCTGCCTCGTCGAGAACTAGCATTTTAACGTCAGACAAATCTGTGTTTTTCTGATTCAGATGATCAATGAGCCGCCCCGGAGTGGCGATAATTATATCCGGATTCTCCTTAAGTTGCTTATATTGCACACTGCCGCTGGCGCCGCCTATTATAACGACGCTCCTGAGACCTGAGGCCTCGGAAAAATAGTTAAATACTTCTGCCGCCTGAAAGGCCAGTTCGCGGGTTGGGACCACCACGAGGGCCCTACCGCCTGAATGCATGATGCGCTGGATAGCGGGAATAGCGTAAGCTAAAGTTTTACCTGTTCCTGTCTGTGCTATACCGATAAGATCGTTCCCTTTGAATACTGCTGGAATTGCTTTTTCCTGTATAGGCGTAGGCACGGTAAAATTATGACTATCCATAATCGCAAGAAGTTTCGAATCTATTCTCAGGGAATAAAATCCTGAGATTTTTTTGTTTAAATCAACCATATTTAGATATTATGACATTTTTATATAAATATAACTAAATAAATTTAGCGACCGACGGATATCTAAGAAAGCATATTCTACGACTTAAGGACCTGCTTAAGCGGCGTAAATTTATTCTAATATGATACGAAACGCAGACGCCCTACAAATTATCGCGGCCAAAATATAAAAAGACAAGCGTGGCGAATTAGGCCTGACACGATGCCGACGACTATGCGGCTATTCGTAGAGAAGATGCCGGAAGCCGATATAATTAATATCTATTTCCTCGAAGGACAGACAAAATTCCGGCCGTTAGTCTCAGATAATTTCGGGACAAATGACTCAATCATTCTACGCTTTAATTGTAGTATCATATATATTATAGATGTTTCATATATTTTAGAATTAGAATTTGGGAACTTTAGGATATTATGCGAAAAACATTCTTCTTCAGTATAACCTTTATAACTGCATTAACTGCGAACTGCTTCGCTGCAATGCCTAGAGAGACAGGATTTTACGTTGGGACGGAACACGGCGCAAGCGCGCTGAACAACGACGTATATATATATACAGCGGCGAAGCGAACGCCCGACAGCCAGAATTGAACATAAGTCAGTCTAACGAATCGGCGAGTCATGCCGACGGGGTATATATAGGATATAACTTTACTTCCATAGATACGAAATTTCTAGGCGCTTCCAGGGCTCAGTTCGGCATACAGCTAGGATACACAGATCTCGGTAAATACAAAATAAACACGAGTTATTATTCATCTACGTCTACGGTGCACGGTTACAGAAAAACCGAAGAGGAATCTGCGGATATGGCGCTGGTTTCTACTCTTTACTGGGATAGCGGCTTCCATATCTTCTTAAAAGCTGGAGTTGCCAGACTGCACGGTAAATACACGCAGGAAAATCTGATAAACGTGAGGCAACCCGAGATAATTCCCGAAAAAGAAAGCCTGAAAGTAAACGTCATAAGACCGGAATTGGTCGTTGGCGCCGGAAAAATGATTACGAAAAACATAGGAGTATACGCCCAGTACGCCGTAATTTTCGGAGGGGCGGCAAGCGACGGGCCAGGACGTTTCGATACAGGCGAAATGACGCAGATGCCGAATACGATCTACAGGGCTGAACGTTTTACGGCCGGAGCGTCATTTTATTTTTAAAAACTAAAAAGTTTTCAGTGATATAAAGAGGCTTAAATTTACGGCGCATCCGTTAAAGTCATAAAGCGTCATTAAGATATTGTCGTTATTTATAAATATAAATGCTAAAGCTAAAATCAGTTAAGCCGGCCCGATAAAAACGCTATTCTTCGTTTTAGTAATAAGATATCGAACTCTAAAAAACCATAGAAAAAAATATGAGAATAAGACTTGCGCATAAAGGCGACGAAAGAAAGCTCGCAGAAGTTATAACCGCTGCATGGAAAGATTCCTACGTCGGTATAGTGCCTGACGATTTTCTCGGGAACATGCTTCCGGCCAGCCATGAAAAGGCGCTGAAAAAAGCGCTGGAAAACGGGACAGAAGTAATAGCGGCGCTCGAAAACGAACAAAAAGAAATTGTAGGGATGGCTTCCGGCGCGAAGGACCGGTCCGGGAAATACGACTGCGAACTCGTCGCGATTTATATCCGGTCCGAATACCGGAAACTCGGGTACGGGAAAGCGCTGGTAAAAAGGATAACTGAAGAACATAAAAAGAAAGGCCGCAGGTCAATGATAATATGGACTTTCGAGAAAAACAGGGACAGAAAGTTCTACGACGGTCTCGAAGGTAAAGCCGTAGAAAAGAAGTATCTGACGATCGGCGGAAAACAGATCCCTGCGGTCGGATACGTTTGGCCCGATATAGCTGAGATCCGCGCCTGAGGCGGGCGCTTGGCTTTGCCGCAGTGAAAAAACACTGGTAACGGAGGGTGTGTTTTTATAATAATATAATTTATGAATATATTTAAGAAACTGTGTTTCGCGGCGGCAGTTTTCGCTTTATTCGTATATCCGGCGGAAACGTTAATCGCCGCCGACACTCTCACATGGGAAAACGCCCTGAGTGCGCTCTACAGCGGCAACAGACAGAAGATACAGTCGGTCTCTAATATAAGCGTATACGAACAAAAAGTAAAAGCGGCCAGAGGGCAGCTGTTTCCGCAGCTTTCGGCGGACGGGACTTTCAGCAAAGTGGACGCTTATTATAACGGAGCGGCGGAAAGTTATTCCTACGGGCTTTCGCTTAACCAGCCGCTGTTTTCTCCCGACAAGACCGCGGCGCTGAGGGAAAGTCTAAGCGGTTTAAAGCAGGCGGTGGCTGAAGACAGGGAACTGGACGCTGAACTGTCAGCTTCCCTTAGGACAGGCTTCTCGGAACTGAAATACGCCCAGCAGCTGGCCGAACTGTCGGAAAACGTGCAGAAACGCAGAGAAGCGAACGTGGACCTGATAAGACTTAAATACCAGGCGGGCAGAGAGAGCAAGGCGGCTTTACTGGAAACGCAGGCTCTGGCGAAATCGGCGGCATGGGAACATGAGCGCGACCTTAAAAATCTGGTGATAGCGCAGCGCAGACTGAATCAGCTGCTCGGCAGAGATCTGCTCAAGCCGGTGAAAATAGACAAAAGTTTCGACATGCCGTCTCCTCCGAAAGATTTCTCCGCCTTCAGCGGGCTTATCGAAAAACACCCGGCCTTGGAAGCTAAGATATACGCGAAAGAAGTTTCCAAAGCGGAAACTGAAATATACAGAAGCAATTTTAAGCCGACAGCCAAACTTTTCGGGGAATACAATCTCAACGGCAGCAGATGGCCAGACGGATTAAATAACTGGGCTCTCGGGGTATCCGTGAACTGGCCTTTATTCGCAGGCGGAAAAAACAAGGCGAACCTCCGTGCCGGCATGGAGACCCTGCGGAAAGCGGACACAGAAATCCTTAAGACTAGAGACGAACTTTATATAACGGCGGAAGACGATTTTCTGAGCTGGCGCGAGGCGGCGTCTTATCTCGACGTTACGGACAGTATGCTGGAAGCGGTAAAAGAAAGGGCGTGGCTTGTGCACAGACAGTATCTCAGCGGTGAAGTGACATATTTCGAATGGCGCGACGTGGAAACTCAGCTGGCGGACAATCAGAAAAACAAACTGTCCGCGGAAAAGCAACTGGCTGACGCTTACACAGCTTTCGTCAAATCCGTCGGACTGGGTGAAATCAAATGATAAAACGCATCTTAAAAAGCAAATTATTATGGATTATAGTCATAATTGTTCTGGGAGGTTGCGGCGCGGGCAAATATCTGAAAGCCAAAGCCGCCGAGGCTAAAATAAAAAGCATGGTACCCGTAAAAGTCACGAGAAACGATTTCATAGTGAAAGTACAGGCCACCGGGAAAGTGGAGCCTGAGAACCGCGTTCCCATAATGCCCAGCGTGGGCGGACGCGTGGAAGAGATATTCGTGAACGAAGGCGACAAGATAAAAAAAGGCAAACTTCTGGCCTGGATAAGTTCCAATGAAAGAGCCGCACTTCTCGACACAGTTAAGATGAGCGGAGCGGACCCCCAGGAATTGCAGATGGTGCAGGAAGCTTATAACAAAATGCCTCTCATAGCCGCAATAGACGGAACTATAATAAAGCGTTCTGCGGAACCGGGACAGACCGTCTCTTCCGGAAAAGAAGTGCTGGTCCTGGCGGACAGACTGATAATAACCGCAAACGTGGACGAAACGGACATCGGAGGCGTGAAAAAAGGACAGAAAGCCGAATTTTACCTCGACGCCTTTCCGGAAGACAAGCACACCGGGACAGTAGTGTCCATAGCGCACGACTCGACCGTGGAAAACAATATAAACGTGTATGAAGTGAAGATACTGCCTTCGGGAAAGATCCCGGTGCTGCGCTCCGGAATGACCGCAGATATAAATATAATAACGGAAACGAAGAAGGGCGTGATGTCGCTGCCCAAGAAAGCGATAGTATACCGCGACGGAGAAAGTTATATCCAGATAAAAAAAGACGGCAATAAGCTCGAAGACAAAAAAGTAAAGACCGGAAAGAGCAATGAAAAATATATGGAAATAGTCTCGGGGCTGGAAGAAAACGAAACCGTATTCTATTCAAGCGAAACGGCGAAAAAGAACACCGTCACCCTAACGGCCGAATAATGGAAGAAGAAAAATATCTTATAGACATACGTTCTCTGTGCAGGGAATACGGCACCGGTTCGTCGCGCGTAAAGGCGCTCGACAATGTCTCGCTGCGCATAAAGCCCGGGGAATTCGTTTCGATAGTGGGAGCCTCCGGCTCTGGTAAATCGACGCTGCTCCATATCCTGGGTTTCTTCGACAAACCAGACAGAGGAGAATATTATTTCGCCGGGAATCTTACGAACAGCTTCAGCGAACTTCAGCTGGCGGCAGTGCGTAATAAGATGATAGGATTCGTATTTCAGTCATTCTACCTGCTGAGCCGCACTTCGGCGATGGACAATGTCGCGCTGCCGATGGTCTACAACAGCCAGAGAACGAACAGGACGCGGCGGTCGCTGGAATGCCTGAAACTTGTCGGGCTTCTGGACAGAGCGAAGCATAAATCCAACGAGATGTCCGGCGGACAATGCCAGCGCGTAGCCGTCGCGAGGGCGCTGGTCAATAAACCGCTCATTATTCTTGCCGACGAGCCTACGGGCAATTTAGATTCCAAATCCAGACAGGAAGTGATGGATCTGTTCAAAAAGCTTAACGACAGCGGTCTGACCGTCGTGCTGGTCACGCACGACCCCGAGGTCGCCGCGCAGACTAAAAGAATAGTCCGTATGAAAGACGGAGTAATAATTTCCGACGAAACCAAAACCGCGCAGGCGGAAGAAAAAGAAAAAACTTTTTCAAAACCGAGGCTTCCGGAGGCCCGCTTCGGATTCACTTTCTTCGAATTCGCAGAACAGATAATCGTCGCCCTGCGTTCCGTATGGCGCAATAAGCTCAGAAGCGCGCTGACCGTGCTGGGAATGTTTATAGGAGTGGGAGCTATAATAGCCCTTATGACGATAAGCGAGGGCTTTATGAAGGACCTGTTCAATAACTCCGAAGGGGAATACGCCTCCACCATAGTGGCTTATATCTCGTGGAAGAAACAGAACGCCGACAAACTTACCTTCGGCGACGTCTCGGCCATAAAAGAGAACTGCCCGCTGATAGAGACGGTTTCTCCTAACGTAAGCGGCGGCGTGCTGCTTTCTCTCGGGGACAAGAAACTGGAGGCCTCTCTGGCCAGCGACGACGGTTCTATGGCTAAACGCCTCAAGAACGGGAAACTCCCCTCCGGCAACACGCTTACCGGGCGGCCAATAAACGCGGAAGACAATGACGGCAGGGCCAAAGTCGCCATAATAAACAATACCGCGGCCAAAAAATTTTTCGGAACGCCGGAAGCCGCCTTAAACAATGAGATAAGAATAAATAATATGAACTTTACAGTCATAGGTGTGATGAGCGACTATAAGGCGGAATCGATGTTCAACAGCAATTCCTACAGGATAATAGTTCCCCTGAACACCGCGATGAAAAGGGTCCTGGGACGGGAAAATCTGGACAGCATAGAAATGACAGCGACAAGTCCGGAGACAGTGGAGGAGGCCCATAAACAGGTGGTAGCGGCCCTGAGGAAACAGAGGAGTTACAGAGAAGACAAAGAAAACGATTTCGAGGTGCAGTCGGTCTCGGACCAGATAAAGTCCTTCAAATCAACTATGGGAAAGATCTCGATGGTGGTCTACGGGATAGCCGCCATATCCCTGCTGGTCGGCGGCATAGGCATTATGAACATAATGCTGGTAAGCGTAACGGAAAGAACGCGCGAGATAGGGCTGCGCAAAGCGCTGGGAGCGAAAAACTCGGACATACTCGGGCAGTTTATAATAGAAGCGGTCGTGCTGTGTCTGCTGGGCGGACTCATAGGCATAGGATTTGGCCTGGCGATAGCGTGGACAGCCTCTATATTCATAAAAGTGACACCGGCGATAAAGATAAGCACCGTGCTGTTCGCCTTCCTGTCCTCCTGCGCGATAGGAATAGCTTTCGGTTTCTGGCCGGCCTGGAGGGCCGCCAAACTGGATCCGATAATAGCGCTGCGTTACGAATAGGAACGGGAAAGTTTCCCCCCTTGCGGAACATATAAAATAAGAGAGCCGGCGTCCGTACATACGGCGCCGGCTCTCTTATTTATAAAAGCAGCGGGAACTAAACGCTCAGGCAGCTCTTTTTAGCCTCTATCTCCCTGATAAAAGCGGGAATGGCAAGTTCGAATCTGACTCCGTAGAAAAGTTCTTTTTCTCCGGCCTTCACAGTTTCCTTTATCGCGTTATGGACAAGATTATGGGCGAGTCTGGCGGAATCCGTCAGCGACAGGCCGTTCAGCATTCCTGAAATAAGCGCGGCTGCGAAGACGTCTCCGGTGCCGTGGAAATATCCTTTGATGTCTTCCGTGCAGAAATAGTCGAATTTATCCGCGCGCCTGTCGTAAGTGTAAACCCCGATCTTGTCATTTTCAAAAGAGACACCGGACAGCACCACCCAGCCGGGCCCGAGATCGGCGAGTTTCTTCGCCGTTTCCTTTATATACTCTTCGTCATAATCGTCTCCGCGGTACTCCTCGCCGAGCAGAAAAGCGGCTTCCGTGAGATTGGGAACCGTTATGTCCGCTTTAGAGACGAGTTTTCTCATATCCGCGGCGAAACCGAGATCGAAACCGGGATACATCTTGCCGCCGTCCGCCATAGCCGGGTCGACCATGACTATGGTATCGTCTTCCTTCAGTATATCGAACAGTTTGGCGATGACCGGGACCTGCTTTTTCCCGAGATACCCGGTGCATATCGCGTCGAAATGATGGCGGTAATCCGTCCAGTGGTCGACGATTGGCAGTATATCGTCCGTCATATCTCTGAAAGTCCAGCTCTTGAACCCGCCGCCTGTATGATTAGAAAGGACTGCCGTGGGGATAATTACGGTTTCCACTCCAGCGGCGGAAATAATAGGAAGCGCTACCGTAAGAGAACACCTGCCCATACATGAAATATCCTGTATATTAAGACATCTTTTCTGTTCCATAAAAATAAAAACCTCTTGAATCCGAAAAACAATACCGCTTCCATGAACTAAGAAAGCGGCAGTAATATCGACTGAAAGGCAAGACGGTATCAGTCTATCTTTTTAAACTGATCTTTCGCGACACCGCAAACCGGACATACCCAGTCGTCGGGAAGGTCCTCGAATTTAGTACCGGCAGGTATATCGTGCTCCGGATCCCCTACAGCCGGGTCGTAAACATAACCGCAAACTTCACATTCGTATTTTTCCATATTATCCTCTCCTTCCAAACAGTTCCCCCGCCTGGCCCTGCGGACCGGACGGGAAAATTATAAAGCAAAGCTACCAGACCTTCACCAGCAATTCGAAATAAGACTGCGGGTGAGCGCAGGCGGGGCATACTTCAGGAGCAGCGTCTCCCTCGTGTATATAACCGCAGTTCTTGCAGCGCCAGAAAACTTTTCCGTTTTTTTTGAAGACGGTTCCGTCCTCTATATTCTTATGAAAACCGAGATAGCGCTCCTCATGATATTTTTCGGCTACGGCTATGGCTTCGAAAGTGTCGGCTATATGATTAAATCCCTCTTCACGCGCAATAACCGCGAATCCGGGATACATATGAGACCATTCCTCGTGCTCTCCGGCGGCCGAAGCTTTAAGATTGGCAGCCGTGTCGCCTATGACGCCGGCGGGGAAAGAAGCTGTTATTTCCGCAGTGCCGCCTTCCAGATATTTGAACAGACGTTTAGCGTGTTCTTTTTCCTGATTGGCGGTTTCTTCGAATATCAGAGACATCTGGACATAACCTTCTTTCTTCGCCTGGGAAGAAAAATAAGTATATCTGTTCCTCGCCTGGGATTCCCCGGCGAAAGCGGTTAATAAATTTTTTTCAGTTCTCGACCCTTTTAATTCCATTTTCTGCTCCTCTTTTTAAAAATAAGATTCCGACAATTTAGATTATACAGGAAAATTAATAAAGTCCGCAAGTGAAAAAAGTTTTTCATCGCGGGGGGTATAAATTTATATAATTACGGTATAGCGGCGATACGATGTCTGACAATTATCCTTACTTTTATCTGATCACTTTTTTTATTCCGCTGTTCATCTCCCTGATTCTGACGCCTGCTTTCAGAGCGCTGGCCCTGAGGTACGGGAGGATAGACAGGCCCAACGAAATAAAAACGCATAAAACACCGACTCCCCTTTTCGGCGGAGCGGCCATATTCGCGGCTTTCACGGCAACCCTGCTGCTGCTGAGGCTGTTCACCTCTTTCCCGACCGGAACGCTGCACGATCTGAGGACCATGCTTTGCGGCGGGACGGTTATTTTCCTTCTCGGACTCGCCGACGATATAAAAAAACCGAAAGGGCTTGGGGTCGGAACGAGGTTCATAATACATTTCGCGGTCGCTTTTGCCGTGATATACGCCGGTTTCAGGATACAGTTCCTGAAACCCGAACATATAGCTGTGATCATAAGCGCGCTTTGGATAGTCGGAATATCCAACGCGCTCAATATAATAGACATAATGGACGGACTTTCTTCCGGGCAGGTCGTAACGGCCTCTATCGGTTTTCTGCTGATAGAACTGCCCTCTGAGTCGATATACGCTAATTTCGCGGCGGCCGCCCTGGCCGGGGCGACTTTGGGCTTTCTGCCTTATAATATGTCTGAAAAACGTAAAATATTCATGGGGGATTCAGGCAGTCTGTTCTGCGGATTCATACTGGCCCTTATGGCGCTTGGCTGCCACTACAGCAAAAACAATCCCCTGGGAGTTTACGCGCCGGTTTTCATTCTGGCGGTTCCTATAATAGACACTTTATTCGTTTCTTTTCTGAGGATGAGACGCGGCATGTCCCCTTTTCGCGGGAGCAAGGACCATTTCGCCCTGCGTCTCGAGATGACCGGAATGCCGCGGCACAGAATAGTCGCGGCGGTGACCTTGTTCACTCTTTTTATGTCCGTATGCGCCTGGCTCCTTACAAAGCTGACGCTTTGGCCGGCTACGTCGCTTGCGGCGGTGCTGATAGCGGTCATACTCTTCATCCTGCGTAAGCTGGCCGCCATAGACATAAACAATCCGCCGGCCCCGAACAGATAACCGGCGGACTAAAGTTCAGGGACGCCTGTCAGCCCCGGACATCCTAGTATCTTCCTTATAAGGCTTACGACTCGGATTTCCCTCCGCCCTCAGTATCTTCACCGGGTCCGTTTCATATACGCTCGACCATATCGTATCCATACCTTTCTTCCTGTCGTACCGGCACATAAAACCGTATTCCCCGGACAGCAGTTTCCGCGCGTATCCGGCGGAGGCCTCGGCTTCCGCGAGCGAGGCGGACATCGTGTTCCATCTCTCGTGGGAATGAACGTCGTCGGGGCCGTCGTAAACGTATTCGCTCATCTCGCCCGAAACGAAATGATTAGCGGAAAAAACATAAAGACAGCCGCAGGAAGATACTCTTACGGGAAGCTCTATTATCCTGTCGCAATTACACTCCACCGAGGCTATATTTCCGCCGCCGTCGGCAAGCGTTATTGTCTGTGCGGAGGCGACGGGCACTGTTTTCAGGAAGTTCAGCGCCTCCCTTACGGTGCCGCATCTTTCCAGAATGAGCCTTAAAAGCATGCCGGCGTTGAGGCCGGGTCTGAATTTGACAGGCCAGACAAGGGTGAGACCCGCCGCCAGACCGCGTTCGTTTATCCCGTCCTCCATCTCGGTCCAGGCAGTGGTGTTTCCGATAAAAGAATATCCCTTTTCAGGTCTGTAAAAAGCGCTGTCGCAAAGCTTTTCCACATTCACCGCGAAATCGCTGTTTCTGCCGAAGACCGCTTTCCCGTCACGCGAAACAGCGAAACAGGAACAGTTGCCGACAGGGAGATAACAGTACATCGAAAAAAGAAAACTTTCCATCTCCGCGCGGCTCCCTCCTAGCCCGTCGCAAATACCTTCTATCTCGCTTACTATTTCCGGACATATTTTATTGTAAACCGGCAGACAGGCCCGTCCGAATTCCGCCCTCTTTCCGTTCAGATCCATCATATTCCTGACGGAAGCGAGGGGGTCTATTCCGTTTTTTCCGAGTATAGAACCGTATCTGAAACCGGCCTCGTAACCGGCGCCTTTCCATCTTGAATGATACATAAAACCTCCGCTGGTGATAAAAACAGGCTTTTCATAATGATAGCAAAATCAAATTTATATTTCAGCGGAGGAATAATATACGCCAAAACGAAAGCCGGACGCCGAACGGCGCCCGGCTTCAGGGCCGTATGCACAGACACTCCGGTCAGAAGGTCCGGTCTTCTCTGTATTCTTCTATAAGGTTCGCCGTCCAACCGAGCATAAAAGAAGAAAGGGATGAAAATTCTTCGTCGGTGATCTCCCCGCCGTTCTTTATCTTAAGCATATAATCGCAGAGAGTTTTTTCTTCACCGGAAAGGGCCCGCTGAAGATCTGAAAACTTTCTTATATAAACCTTATTGCGGCAGTAATAGAGAGCCCTAAGGGCGAAAGCCGCCGTCTTGTATATGCTCCTGAGCACCGCGGTATCGTATTCGTGCAGAAAATTATGGCTGGTGAAATGATAGAGATTGCAGGCTCCGAAAAGCAGCGCGCGCCTGGCGTCTTTCTCGCAGGGAACGGCTATTATGTCGTCGAGTCTTCCGTAATAAGCGGTGGTATCGTAATAGAACTGGAACAGATCGTATCTGGCCCAGGCTGCGAGTTCGGCACGCCCGGAAACGAAACCGCATATTTTTTCCCTTTCAGGCAGACACGAAACCGTTTCTTTGTATCTCCCCAGATCCGTTAATGAAACGGAGTCGAGAATAAGCACCACGTCTATGTCGCTGTCAGGTCTAGCTTCGCCGCGGCCGCGGCTGCCCTGAAGACCCACGAAAATCACTCTGGCTCCGAAAGCCGAAATAACGGCTTTCATATACTTCTTCATCCAGTTTTCAATATCCGTCATAAAAAGCTCCAAAAACACGATTTTCCGGGATAAGCCGGGTAAGAGGCAAAAAAAGTAAGGGCGCGCATACGCGCGCCCTTACTTAAATCTGGTGGACGTAAGGGGGATCGAACCCCTGACCTCCTCGTTGCGAACGAGGCGCTCTCCCAGCTGAGCTATACGCCCTTATATCTACCGTCTCGCGGCCTGCTCCGCCGCCCTTATCCGCAGGACCACTTTTTCATGCTCCCGCAGGCTGTGGCTGAATATATGTTCCCTTCCGTTTATGGAGGCGAAATATATATAACCGAGCCTCGTGGGATTCATCACCGCGGACACTGACTTGAAACCGGGATTACATATCGGCCCCGGAGGCAAGCCGTCGCTTTTATAAGTGTTGTACGGCGAATTTATCTGAAGATCGCTCCTTGTGAGTCCTTTCTTCCACCAGCCGTATTTCTTAACGCTGTCAGGAAAAAGGCTCGCTATTATATACTGCGTGGTCGGGTCTGCCTCCAGCCTTTTCTTCATCCGGTACCTGTTAAGATAAACCTCGGCTATCATCGGCCTTTCGGCGTCTTCCACCGCCTCCCTTTCCACAAGGGAAGCTATAGTAAGAACGATCCTCTCGTTCAGATCTTCCGCGAAACCTTTAGAGAACAAAGGCTTTATTTGCCTTACAAATTCATATTTTAGCAAATTTATTACTTCCTGAGGAAGCATATTCTTTCTGAGATAATAAGTGGAAGGGAATAAATACCCTTCCAGCTTGCCTTCCCGGACGAGTCTGTCGAATTCCTCAGATGAAGATATTATACCCTTGGACCGGAGTATTTCTCCTATCTGTTCCGCCCGCCAGCCTTCGGGGATGGACACCGGGATCACCTGCGCCTTATGCACCGTATTGACTATCCTGTACAGGACAACTTCCGAAGCCATATTCCTGTGCAGCCTGTATTCCCCCGGCATGAGTCTGCGGCCCGTCTTAGTAAATTTGACGATCGCCCTGAACCACAGTTCGCTGTGTATGATCCCGTTTTTCTTAAGCACCGAGGCCACTCTGGCCGCGCCGCTTCCCGACGGGATTTCCACAGTCGTCTCTTTACCGGGACAGAAATAATGCAAAAGGAAGAAAAGAAATATGATTACGGCTGATATACTCAAAGCGCTCTTTACTGTGATTTTTTTCATAACTTTACGGTATAAAGAGGAGTATATACCGCTCCTGCGGGAGTGAGGTCGCTCCGCACTATGCTCAATGAACTTAATTTCTCCGTGAAACTGAAACCAGAAAAAAGGGCGGAATACCCGTCGAAGTCCGGCGGCGGGACCGACGGCCCGAACCTGGCCAGAGTGATATGAGGAACGAATTTTTCCTGCCCGACCGAACCGGTGTCTACAACGAGTCGCGAGACCGCGCCAGATATATCCCGCCCGATAAAATCAACCCCGAGCCAGAACACGGTGCCGCCCGACGAAAAAAAACGGCCAGGACCGCCTATCTTCACGACGGCGCCCTTCAGCGCTGAAGCGGCTGCGACGGCCGCGGATATATAATCCTCCCAGCGGTCCCTGTCTCCTAAAAAGGCGTATGTCAGGTGCATATTCCCGGGTTTCACGACACGACGCGGGAAAAACGCGGCTTTTTTTATTAATCCGTAAACAGCCGAACTTGCCGCGGAAGAAACGAAAGACCCTATGAACAGACGCGCGCCCATTTCAATACTGCCCCTGTACCCTCAGCAAAGCGTCGCCGAGAGATTTAGAAAAAGACGGCACCGCGCTGTTTATCTCTTCTCTCTGCCTAGATATCTCTTCCGGATTGAGTTTCCGCCAGCCGCCGTAACGGCATACCGCCGCAGCGACGGCATTGTCTTCCGCTGATGCGTAAGGGACATATCTTATACAGTCGGCTATCTCGCTGACATAAGCTATATTGCCGTTTATATTCTCCCACAGTCCTATTTTCGTCTTTTTCTGAAAAATCCTGTCCACCGATTCCTTTCTCTGTTCTACGCAGTTTGCCCTGCAGTCGGATATTTTCTTAAAATCGCTGCAGTAATAAGCTTCTTTTTCTATTTTTCTGTCGCAATATTCCGCGGCGGTGAGAATGTTTTTATAATAAGATTTATATACTTCCGGCATCCCGTTTTTCGCCAGGGCGCCGAAATAAGCCTGCTCGCTTTCCTTTTCGCAGGCGGCGAATTTCTTTTTTGCGGCGGCGACCGATTTATCATAACTGAGTCTGCAGGTCTTATTCTTTCCGTTTTTCCCCGAAACGCAGCGCTTCATAGCCGACTCGGCGTATTGCGTCCCTCTTTCATATTCTCCGGGGCATGACTCCCTCTGCTCGGAGATATAAAGTCGATAAGCCTCTTCGGATCTTATAAGGGTATCCAGATAATCCGAATAATTCACGATATCTTTGCTTAAGAATCTGTCGTCGGAACATTTTTTAAGGTTTTTTATTATCTCTTCTTTACGCTCAGCCTTACACTCCGCCGCTCTGCCCGAAGCCGCGCATAACTTTAAAGCGGCAGGCAGTTCGATGTCGCCGGCCAGAATTTCGCACTGCCGTCCGGCTTTCCCGAAATATGACAGTTCCGCCGCGTCGTATGCAAAAATCTTCAGCGGACGCGTCTCAGGCGGGCTGAAAAAGCCGTTTTTATCCGGGACCGTGCCGAAAACCGTCTCTTCCCCCTCGTTGAGTTCCACGGCTGCCGCCGCGGCATGCTGAATTACGTACACCCGTCCTTCTCCCAGTTCCGCGATTCCGGCTTTCCCGGCCTTATCGTTATAGGAGATTATGAAAAGGCCTTTGCGGGCGCTTATCTCCGCTCCGCCGGCCTCGAAAGTGAAAGAAGCGAAATCTCCGATGAGATTCTTCAGTCTCACAAGAGCCGTCCCTTTTTTAAGTCTGAAAAGCGTACCAGGTTTATGAAGGTCGGCGAATTCTATTTCCGTTCCGGGAAAGAGCTTTATTACGGCCTTATCGTAAAGGATTATATCCGCCTCGCCGTTTTCCGCCGTCGCGGCTTCGTCGCCGGAAAGCAGATAGAGCTCGTTTCCTTCCTTAAAGCGGAGCCACGAAGGCTCGCCGGACTTTCTGACGGCGACCACGCCGCCGGAAGCGTAAAGGCGCGCGTCCCACGACATACCGAAATCACCGCTGTATTTTCCCGATTCCAGGGCGCTTCTGACCGTCTGTCTGTTGTCGGTGACGTCATTTTCCTCAAACCCTATCACACGCTTAGGAAAATTGAATTTTTCATAAGCTTTATTTTGCATTATATCCTTAACGCCGTAACTTTCCCACGCGCGGACGGGGCCGGCGAAAAGTAAAAAAAAGGCGGCGATAAACAGTATAAGCTTGAAAGGCATCTTTTCCCAGGTCATTATTTTTTCAGTTTAAGGAAATGTCTTCTCCCGACCTGAAGCACTCCGTCGCGCGGCTCCACGACGCAGTCGGAAGCCATCTTCACGTCGTCCAGCCTGACTCCGCCCTGCTCCATGAGCCTTCTGGCTTCCTTCGCGCTTTTCGACAGACCGGCAGCGATCATTATAACTGACAGCTTCTCAGGCCCGGTCATCTCGAACAGCGGCATTTCAGACGGAGTCTGCTTATTCGAAAAAACCTGTTCGAAAGCTTCGAGTTCCGCCTCCGCCTTCTCCGCGTCCCAGAATCTGGAAGTTATGATCCTCGCCAGATTCTTTTTGGCCCGCATCGGATGCTCGGCCCTCACCGCACCCATATCCTCAGAAGTGAGCAGTTCGTAGTAGCCGTACATAAGCTCGTCAGGAACGGACATCACCTTGCCGAAGATATCCTTTGGAGAATCGTTCAGGGCTATGTAATTCTTATAGGATTTGGACATCTTTTTCACGCCGTCCGTTCCTAAAAGAAGCGGCATGGTCATGACCACCTGCGGTTCCTGCCCGGCCGCTTTCTGCAGATCCCTGCCCATGAGCAGATTGAAGATCTGATCCTGTCCGCCCAGTTCTATATCGGCTTTGACCGCTACGGAGTCGTAGCCCTGGAACACCGGATACAGTATCTCGAGCAGACTTACGGGAAGTCCCTGCGCGAGACGTTTCTTGAAATCGTCTCTTTCGAGTATGCGCGAAACGGTCACGTTCTTGGCCGCACCGACGAAAGCAGAGACGCCGGAAGAGTAATCGCCCATGAAAGGCTTGAGCCATTCGCTGTTGAAACGTATCTCAGTTCTGGCGGGGTCGAGGATCTTGAAAGCCTGCTCCGTATAAGTCCTGGCGTTCTCAGCCACGCTTTCCGCGGAAAGGACCGGACGCGTAGTATCGCGGCCGGATGGGTCTCCGACCTGGGCGGTAAAATCTCCTATTATAAGAACGGCGGTGTGCCCCAGTTCCTGAAAAAGGCGCATCTTGTTAAGGACCACGCTGTGCCCGAGATGAAGATCTCTGCTGGTCGGGTCCACGCCGAGTTTCACGCGCAGCTTCCTCCCGGAAGTTATCTTTTTCTCCAGTTCTTCCGCGCTTACTATATTGACCGTACCGCGCTTGAGTTCGCTTAAAATATCGTTATTGTCCGTCATCATAAAACTCCGTTATGCCAGCCCGTGCAGTTCGGCGCCGGCGTATTCCCGGGCCGCGGCCGCTATATCCATGTCTTTTGTGAATAAAATTATCTGCCACTTCGTTTCTTCTGCGAAACTTCTAAGTATCTCGAAAGCGCTGTTTACTCTGTCCGAGTCTAGGGACTGGAAAGGGTCGTCGAGAAGAAGTATCCCTTCCTGCCCTCTCCTGCTCTCCAGCGCCATAGTTATCCTCGCGGCCAGCATGAAACAGTCCCTGGTCCCGGAAGAAAGGTATTCGAGGCGACGCTTCGCTCCTTCCATATCCTTCACATATATTTCATCGAGAGAAAGCCCTCTAACCTCTATCTCGGACCCGTCCAGTATCTTAGACAGATATCTGTTGAGACTGCGGGCCAGAGAAGCGAAACGGACAGAAGAATCAGAATCTATATCGCGGTAAACCGCGGCGGCCGCAGCCGCGGCCCTTCTCCTGAGTTCCTCCGAGGCAATCTCTTTCTCTATCTCGCCGCGGCGGCGCCTGTAAAGGCTCAGTTCGTCGGTTATCTTCGACAGATCCTTATTGAATGAGACCGAGACGTTCTCGCGTCTGACCTTAAGGTCCGCGGCATCTTCTTCGGCCAGACGCAGAAAAGAAGTAAGTTCTTTGCGGCGGGCGTCTTTTTCGGAATATTCCCTGTCTATCTCCTGATAGCTGCGCACTCCGTTTTTCTCCAGAGTCCTGGCGCGGTAATCCAGCAGACCGAGAAGCGCGTCGTAACTCTCGCATTCCTCTATCCTGCGGAGTTCCTCGACTTTCTCGAGCCCGCTCTCCACCTGCCCGGCCAGGCTGTTTCGCTTTTCAGCCTTTATTATAAATTCGTCACGGCTCGTGCATTTGAAATTTTTCAGCCATTCCGCGGCTTTGTTTTCGGCTTCGGCTATGCGTCCTGAATAATCTTCGGCTTCGGTTATATATTTTTCCGCAGACTGCGCGGCGTTCTTCCTCTCCTGCTCGGCATTCCTTATATTGAGTTCGAGGACCTGCGCGTGCGCTTTTATATTATAGAGGTTTTCCTGAAGTTCTTCCAGCGAAGAACTTTCGATGAGAGCTCTGTTGAGCCCGTTCTTTTCCCATTTTTTATAGACGGCCTCCATCTTTCTCACAGGAAAAGCCTTTACCGGGACGCTGCCTTCCACAGCGAAAAGATATTTGTATTCCAGGGCTATGAAGGCCACGCAGAGTATACATATGGAAAAGCCCAGACTCTTATAGGCGCTGTCGGCTATAAAAGCGCCTCCGACAACTATACCGACTATGAGAAGAGAGAGAAAAAGGTATCTGACCCAAGGGAACCTTTCTACCGGATCGTAATTCTGTATTATCTTATTGACCTCCGGAATCATCCTGCCGGCCACCGCCGAAGCGTTCGATGAAATATTCTTCCTTTCTTCTTTCATCGCGGAAAGAGCCCTTTCCGCGTTCTCGAGAGCCGCGGAAGAGGCCTGCGCGGCGGCGGCCGCTTCGGCCGCCTTATTCTTAAGATCGTCCAGACCGTTGAATATTTCGTCGTATTCCTGTATCTTTTCCGGGGAAAATTCCGAATACTCTTCGAGTTTGTTCCTGTGCATCAGTATCTCGGCTACGAAATTCCTGTCGCGCACTGTGGAACTTAAAGTTCTCTCTTTTCCCAGGGCCTCCATGGCGGCGTTGACCGTCCTGAGTTCTTCTTCGGCTTCTTTTTTGCGTCCTTCCAGTTCGGCGAGCTCTTTATCAGCGTCCGAAAGTTTATGCCTTGAGTCCAGGATGTTCTTTTCCTGGAGACCGTAATCCCGTATTAAAGCCTCCGTTTCGGAAAGTTCTTTCTTTAAAGATTCGTACTGTCTGTATATCTTGGAATGCGGGTCCGGAACGCTTATCTTATCGAGCTTTTCCGCTATCTCGGCCGGATTATAGCCGTGGCTGTAAAGGGACTTTTTGGCGGCTTCCGTCCAGGAATAACCTTTTTCGGCCTCTATGCTTATCTGCCCGGCCCTTATGGCGTACAGTTCGAGAAACTCTCTGCCGTCGTAGAAAAACGGGACCGTCCCTGACGCCTCCACTTTTCTGTCGTCGCCGTAACGTTTTTTAAGCCTGCCCCAGATATCCCCCTGTTTGCGCGCGGAGCCCTCGCATATCTTTTCGAACAGCGCGTCGAACAGCGTTGTCTTGCCGGCTTCGTTTTTACCGAGAAAGACAGTGAACGGAGCGAGATCGAACCGGACGTTTTTAAAACGTCCGTAAGAAATAATATCGAGAGTTTTTATCATTATTTCTTCTCCCTAAGAGCCTCGAGCCCCTGCATTCTGGTCTCGAGCCATTCAGTCATGCGCGGAGAGCCTATCTCCGGCCTGGTTTTATCCAGCCTCTTTAAAAATTCATTCGCGAGTTCATTTTCCAAAACCGAAGAGTCCGCCTCGACGCCGTCGCAGTTTATTTCCAGTTTTCTGACGCGCCGTCCTGAAAACAAAGATCTTATTCTTTCTTCGGCGGCCCTCAGTCTGTTCTGGTCGGCTACTATTCCGGACAGACAGACATAGAGATAGTCGTTTTCCGAAGTTTTTATTTCCGACAGGGCGTCCAGCGTGTCTTCGCGCAAAGAGGCGTCGAAACACAGCGGAAGGTCTATTTCCCTGTACTCTCCGGCCGAACTGAGTCTCACCGATTCGGCTCCGGAATCGTTTCCCTTGGAGGTGTCGATATAAACGGCGCGGCGAGGCCCGGTTTCCCCTCTGCGCCACACTCTGGGACTGCCGCTGTAAACGGCCAGACATTCTCCTATCTTCTTCTGCGCGGCGGAATGTATATGACCGAGCAGAGCGTAATCAGCGGACAGCAGATCGAATATCGAGTCGGGGATATTGTCCGGCTTGTCTTCTTCCCCGTCAGGTCCGCTGTATACCGAAGAAAGGGTCCCGTGCATCATAAGTATTCTCGCAATGCCGTTTTCCTTTTTAGGGACATTCCATTTCTGACAGTCGGAATAGGGCGCGCCGTAAGGAACGGCGACTATATCTATGCCGTTTTCCTTCCTGTAGCATCCGAGAAAAGGCGACCCGCCGTCGAAAAGCAGTTCCACGCGGCCTAGATCGAACCCGGCGATGTCTTTCATATCGGGACATCCGTGTCTCTCGTGATTGCCCGGAATAAAATATACTCTGCACCGCGGCCTCAGCCTGCCGAATTCTTCCCGCACGGAAAGGACCAGGGCTTTATAGGACAGGACCCTGAAAGAATCGAACAGATCGCCGCTTATAAGCAGGAAATCGGCCTCCTTGGCATTAGCGGCGTCTATTATTTCTCTGAGGACCTGAAGGCAGTAAATTCTGTCTTCCCCCGCGCTGATATGCAGGTCCGCGATATGAATGATCTTCGCCATAATCAATTATATTTTATAATATTAATCATTATTTCCAACAACTTTTTTAAGACGAGGCAAGTCCCCCCCGGGTCCCGCGGCGTCTATCTGCTTTTTATTACCGGAGAATTAAAAAGGACGCTGTCTTCGTTATATCTGACCCTTTCCGGAGAATGGTAACAAAGCGTCTTGACAGGACATTTAGAACAGTCTCCTGTCGGATCGAATTCCCTGTTCAGAATCTTGTTCCCGGTGTCACGGCACAGATTCAGAGCCTTTTCGCCGGCTTCCGGGTCGTACGGTATCATTATTTTCCTCATCTCGGTGAGCACCATATAGCCGACCCTTTTTATTCTCAGACCGAAAGCGAGCCCAGCCGCGAAGCCGTAAAGCGAAAGCTGAAGGCTTTTCAGCACGTCCTCCTCCGTCTTTCCCTCGAAACCCATTTTATAGTCTATAACCTCCGCCTCTCCGCCGCCGAGATCGTCGACGCGGTCAATGGTTCCCCTCAGACTCCATTTTTCGAAAGGGACGTCGAAAAATTTCTCAGAAAACTTCACGCTAGGCTGTTCTTTCAGATAATACCCGTGCCATCTCTCAAGAACGGCCCTGCCTCTGGCATAGTACTCCATAGTCTGTCCCGGACTTTCATAGCCCTTATTGACCCAGGCGTCCTGATAGTAACGAAGCAATTCCCCGAGCCCGCCTCCATCCTGATGAAAACGCGCCAGAGCCCTGTGGACCGACGAACCGAGGGAAGACGGGGCGGTCGGAGGCGCGAATTTTCTTTCGTCGTAGATAAACTTATACAGCGCGGGGCAGTAAAGATAAGCGTTGACTTTGCTGTAATTTAGCTCGTAGGGGTTGAAAATCATTTTTCCCGCCTGAAAAAATCTACGAAAGAATCTCCGTATTTTTCCCTTCGGTACAGTTCCAGGCCGGGGAATGATCCGACCTCTTCTTTCACATGGTGCTGGACCACGGCGATCCCGTCCTCCTTGAGTATGCCGCCGGCGCGTATATTCTCCAGAGTCTTCATGCTGTAAGCCAGCGGCTCGTTAGTGTCGGTCCGGTAGGGAGGGCCCATAAATATTATATCGTATCCCTGATAATCGGAATAATGCTCCAGCCATTTCAGCCCCTCGAGTATATCGGCCTTGAGAACCTTGGCCTTGTCTTCGAAACCCAGGGCTTTCACATTCCTCTCTATAGTTTTCAGACAGATACCGGCCTTTTCCACGAACACTGTTCTTTCAGCCCCTCGGGACAAAGCTTCCAGCCCGACTGTGCCGCAGCCGGCGAACAGGTCGAGGAAACATGACCCGGTTATCTTGGGACGTATGATATCGAAGACAGACTGTCTTATTCTGGCAGATATCGGTTTCACGAACACATCTTTAGGTATGGAAAAGACTTTTCTCCCGCGGTGCGTTCCGGCAATTATTCTCATCATATGGCATTCACCTTTAGAACCTATTTGAAATCACTTATAGAATTATAGTAAAGTGTTATATATAGTAATTATAGTAAATATGGCAAATACAGATATCTTAATTGTTGACGACGACAAACTTGTGGCCGAACTATCCAAAATGCTTTTGGAAGAATGCGGGCTGACAGTGCAGCTTTCAGGCGACGCCGAGCAGGCGCTGAAAATACTGTCCCAGATCAGTCCTAAATTGGTGATAACCGACATAATGCTCCCGGGGATGAGCGGGCTGGAGCTCTGCCAGCAGATAAAACTGCAGCATCCCGATATAAAAGTGGTGGTGGTTTCGGGAAAATCCTACCGGATAGAACACCAGAGAGCGAAAGACGTCGGAGCGGAATGTTATATAGCCAAGCCCTACGATACGAACACCTTTTGCGGTGTGATAAAGGGAATAATGAACGGAACTTACACTCCTCCGGAAGAAAAAGATATCCAGCTGGATATCCCGAAAAACGCCGACGCGCAGAAAACGGATCTGCGGGACGACGAGATGCGTCTCACCGTATGGGGCAGCAGGGCGCAGTCGCCAAAAGTGCCTATAATAACGTCCAAATACGGACTGCAGACATCGTGCGTCTCTATAGAGACCTCCAAAAGCCTGCTGATCTTCGACGCCGGCTCCGGGATAATAGATCTTGGCAAAGAAATATACCAGTCGAAAAGATACTATAAGGACATCTGGATATTTCTTTCGCATTTCCACTACGGCAATATAAGAGGGCTGGTCTACTTCAAACCGCTGTACGATCCCGCTTTTTCAGTAAACATAGTCGGACCTAACGACGTGACGATAAAACTGGAGGACGTAATACAGAATTTTCTTTTCTCCGATTTCTCCCCGGCCATGCAGCGCCCCAGGGCAGCTATAACGATAAATTCGGTGCACGAAGAAAGTTTCGACGTCGGCAACGGCATAACGATATCCACGATATACGCGAATCATCCGACCACGACCCTTATATACGGAGTATACGCTTTCGGGAAAAAGATAGTTTTCGCCCCGGACAGCGAGATACTGGACGCGGCCAACGCTTTTCAGGATTATAACGAAAAACTGGCCAGATTCGCAGAACACGCGGACATATTCGTGCACGACAGCACTTTCTGGGAGAACCCCGCCGAATTCGATTATATGGGGAAAGAAAACAGAAGCAGAGGTCATTCGCACGCTTACGACGTCGTAGAGTTTTCACTCACCAAAGTCCGCCCCAGAGCGCTCATACTTTATCATGTCTCCACCGATTACCTCGACGAAGACCTCGACCAGATGCTGGAGAATATAAGGTTCAAGACCCAGGAACTGAACCAAGAAGGAACGGAGATATATCTGCCCGACGAAGGGCTCAATTACATCCTCTGAAGCAAGAGTAAAGCGAATCCGAAAGCAGCCCGTTAAAAATTTAACGGGCTGTAAGTTTTATGATTTTTTAAAATGATACTTTCAGCAACTCATATAATCACTCTTATAATAATAGTGCTCGTCACTCTCTTTTTCGTATTCAGAAAAAGCAGGAATATCAAATCGGCGGAAGAATATTCAGTAGGAAGCAGGAAATACGGCCCCGCCATGGTAACGGGGACTGTGCTCGGAGTCATGATAGGAGGGTCGTCTACCGGAGGCACGGCCCAGATGGCGTTCACGAACGGACTGACGGCATGGTGGTTCACCATCGGAGCCGGGATAGCAATGCTTCTCCTGGCGGCCTTTTACGCCGGCCCGCTCAGAAAAAGCGGCCTTACCACCGTATCGGAATATATATCGGTCAAATTCGGACGTTCCGCAGGGGCGCTCAGCAGCGTGACCGTATCGCTGGGAATGTTTTTCAGCGTTCTGGCAAGTATGATAACGGCCCTGAATCTGATATCGGGGCTTTTCGGGGTATCACATCTCTTTTCAGCGACGGTGATAGCCCTGCTGTCTCTGGCTTTCGTATTCTACGGAGGGATAGGCGGGTCTGGCACGGCCGGACTTATAAAACTAGTCCTCATCTTCGTTTCCGTAGTGACCGGCGGAATCACCGCCTATCTGGGGCTTGGCGGAATAAGCGGGATAAGAAAAACTTTCGCTTTCCAGCCTTTTCTGAATATTTTCAGCAACGGTATCGGAGCCGGCGCCACGAACGTTACGGCCATGATAGTCGGAGTCATATCCACCCAGTCTTATATGCAGGGCGTTTTCGCGGCCAGGGACGTTAAAAGCGCGGTAAAAGGCTGTGTGATATCCGGGCTTACGATAATTTTCATAGGGCTGCCGCCGGTGCTGATAGGACTTTATATGCGCGCCGCGCAGCCGGATCTTCTTCCTATCTATTCGCTGCCCTATTATCTGTGCGAATACATGCCTGACTGGCTCGGCGGAGCCGGCATAGCCGCTATACTTTTCTCCGCGGTAGGCTCGGTAGCCGGCCTGTCGCTGGGCATGGGAACGACGCTGACGAAAGACGTTTTCGCCTATCTTTTCAATATAGGCGAAAAGAAACAGCTTAAACTCGACAGGGCCATAACGGGAAGCGCGATAATATTAGGAGCTCTGGGAGGACTGTTATATTCGGATTCTCTCGTGCTGAACTGGAATTATCTTTCCATGGACCTGCGCGGCATGACAATATTCGTTCCTATGAGCTTTATAATATTCTTCGGCAGGCATATACCTAAAAAAGCCGGAATGGCGGCCATGGCCGGAGCGATGTTCACGGCGGTATTCTACAAACTTTTCGTTCCGTCCGTAGACAATCAGCTTTTCCCTTCCCTTATAGCGAGTTTTCTGATAATTTCAGCCTATGCCCTGAATATAAGGATAAAAGCCGGCGTCAGAGCGGTAAGATTAGGAAAACTGAAACGGCTGCGCGGCTAAGAACGCCCCAAAGGAAAAAAGAAAGGCCCGGGATTAAAACCCGGGCCTTTCTTTTCGAAACTGCCGAATTATAATTTAGGGATTGGAGCTGTGATTATCCCCGGCTCTTCGCCTACCAGCACATTATCTTCTATTCTCACACCGCCAACGGCCAGCCAGGGCGAAAGTTTGTCCCAGTTTATAAAACCGCCGAATTTTTCCCTCTTCGAAGAATTTTCGAGCATGGGACCTATAAAATACAGGCCTGGCTCCACCGTTACGAGATAACCGCTGTCGAGAGGCATGTCGAAACGCAGCGAGACGCCGCAGCATTTTCCGTTCTCCCTGCCAGGAAGGACGCCGCCCGTGTCCCGCACTCTGAGCCCGACGAAATGTCCTATGCCGTGCGGCAGGAACATAGACACGGCCCCGCTCTCCAGAAGAGACTGCACGGTTCCGCGGCATACCCCTATGTCGAGCAGTCCGCGCGCTATAACCGAAGCGGCCGCGGTGTGCACTTCGGTCCATTCAGATCCGGGTTTACACAAAGCTATCGCCGCTTTCTGCGCTTCCAGCACTATATCGTAGACCTCGCGCTGTTCGCGTGAAAAAGCCGTGACGGGAAAAGTTCTGGTTATATCGCAGCAGTAATCCGCTATCTCGGCCCCCGCGTCTATAAGGACGATATCTTCTTTCGCGGCTTTTCTTGTTCCGGGCGGAAAATGGAGCACGGAAGAATGCGTGCCGAAAGCCACTATGGTGTCGAAACTCGTACCGTCGGCACCCCCGCGGATAAATCCGTCTTCCAGTATGAGCCGCAGTTCTCTTTCCGTAATGCCCGGACGCACGGAACTCACAGCCAGTTCGAAACCGGCGCGCGCCGCGGAGACCGTCTTTTTTATCAGGGCGATTTCGTCCGCGTCCTTATACCTTCTTACGGAATCCAGAAGATTCCTGACATATAAACTTTCAGAATCTGGAACAGGATCCTCGGTTCCGTTTTTTCCCGGGATAAAAACCGAACCGGCCCCGGTTTTCCTTAAGAAATCAGGCAAATCCTTTATAGGAGCGCCCTCCGGATATTTCTTTTCTCCCTCGAAAATTATTTCTATCTCGGAGATCTCCGGATAGAACAGCCGCCATTCCCCGTCGCAAGGGGAGTAAACGGCGGCGCCGCCTGCAAGCCGGCAGCCGGTCAGCCAGTAATAAAGCGGCTGCGGAATAAAAGGATAGGTCTGGTCCAGACCTCCAGGCTTGCCGATAGGATCGCCGGCGTAAACAATAACGTTTTTATCTAAACCGGAAAGCCTTTCAGCCGCCCTTAGACGTCTGCTTTTCAATTCTTTTTCACTGAACATTTTTAATACCTGAACAGGAACTTATTTTCTCCGCTCCCGTCGCTTTTTCCGGAATCTTCCTTCTTTTCCTCTATTACGCGTTTCGTTTTGGAAAAGTCCTTTATATCGTCCTTAGTCTTATAATTATTGGGAGCGCCGACCGGAGCGGCCACCGGCCCGCTCTCTTCTGAAGATTTAAAATTGTTCTTCTTCTCGTAAGTGCGTCCGAGACCGCTGAATCTGTAGCTGAAGGAGATCTCGAGAGGGTTGTAAACGTCTCCGCCGAGAGAAGAGGCGAAATCTATCGAAGCGTCGTCGTATTCAACCCCTATGCCCACAGTCATGGCAGGATTGTCTTCGTTATATCTGTATCCCGCTCTGAAATTTATTATATTCCCGAAAAGAAGTTCGGCTCCGCCCGCCGCCTCGAAAAGCGATTCGTCAGGATAATAGTCGCATTCCGCCAGCAAAGTAAGTCTGTTGCCGCCGGAGAATGTCACCTGCCACGAAGGTCCGGCCCTCAGAGTTATAGGCAGGTCCGTCCTCTCGTTCACATATTTAAGACCGGACCCCACGTTTCCGGCGTAAAGGCCGAAAGCCAGACTCGAATAATCGGTGAGATTGGGTATCCTGCCGAGCCAGCCCACGTCAGCCGCGAAAGCGGAAGCCCTGTATTTCTCCACTATCTCGGAACGTATATACTTTATATTGGCGCCGAGATACTGCTCCACTTCGGCTGAATAACCCTCGAAATCCATATCGCCCACGAAAAAATTTTCACCGTAACTCAGGGTCACGGCAAGGTCGTTCTGCGCGTCGTAAGTCTTCCATGACTGGGAATCGCCTGACTCCGGCTTGTAGACCAAGTCCCCTGCCGAAGAACTGATCGCCGAAACGGCCAGAACCGGCTGCGCGTACTGGCCGAAACCGAGAAAAGGCATCTGCCATGCGGCCGAGAAATTTCCCAGCGAAGCGTCGTCGAAACCGGACATATACATCGCGGAGACTTCCGGAGCCTTGAGCTGTCCCAGCCCCGCGGGATTGTAATTGACCGCGTATATGTCGTCCGCAAGCCCCACATAAGCGCCGCCCATGCCCAGAGCGCGGGCGCTCATGGTGTTCTTCAGGAACTGCACGCCGGTGGTCCCGCCGCCTTTATCAGCGGCGGAAACGCAGCCCGGGATAATGGATAAAAAAAAGGTCAATAAGCCAGCAGTAATATTTTTATTCATCATTTATTTCCTCGTCATCTGACCACGGCCACCTTGCATATCTTGTCTATTCCGGGCCCGTCCGCTTTAACGAAATAGACGCCGCTGGCCACTTTATTCCCCTTATCGTTCGTTCCGTCCCAGTAAACGTCCGCCTTGGTACCGGCGGAAATGCTTCCGGAATAGATAGTCCTGACAAGATTTCCCACCTGGGTATAAATTTTTATAGTAAGTCCTCCGGAACTGACGGCTCCCCATTCGAATTTGGCCTTGCTGTGCATATCCGGGGCTATTATATTGTCCAGACAGTTGAACTCCGCTTCGGTCGCGCTCAGAGTCACGGCGTCGGAAACGCCCAGAGACTGGACGTTCCCGTTATTCTTATTCTTACCGAAGACTTCGAGATAGACCGTTCCGACATAAGGATAGGAAGTGTAGAAATCGTCTGCCAGCTGCAGTTTGGCCTCCGAAACTTTCCCCGTGTCGTAATTAGTGCTTCCCTGAGAATAGACGGAAAGGAGAGTACCGGTGGAAGTGCTGGTCTCGTCTAAAGTCGCTTTGTCCGAATTCTTAAGGACCGCGTGGTCGAAATCGTAAGTGCAGCTGCTCTTATACACGAAACAGTCGTAGCTGTATATAAACTTATCGCCGGATATCTTATTATCTTCGACCTCAACGCTTCCTTCTTTAGGATATTCCAGAGTAAGAGTATACTGTTTCTCCTTGGAATAATTTCCCCAGAAGCCCTCCTCGGTTCCGTAAGAAAGGGTAAGGCCGCCGGATACTCCGACATAATATATGCCGGAAGAGGACGAACTGTGTGAAACGGAAACGGTCTTGATGAAAGTGCGGCAATCGCTAGACAAACCGTCGCCGTCGCCGCAGTAATAATAGCCTTCCGTGAGTTTAGGAAAAGATCTCGCGAGCAGATTATAATTGGCGTCGTAAAGACTCAGCGTATAGGCATTGTAAACGCCCGTGCTTATCTCCGGCATGGAAAGCGAGACCGTGATATCGCCTTTAGCTGAAGTAAAGGAATAATAATCGCTGTCCGAAGCCGGATATACGGTGGCCGAAAAGGACGTTATATTGCCGGCCGAGGTCGCGCAGGCAGGGCCGTTATTATTGACGCAGCCGGACGAAGTAACGGATTCGTAAGCGTCATTCGTAAGCTCTTCGGTATAGGTGGAAGAACTCAGGTCGACTCCGTGCAGACTGAACTCTGAAGATATCGACGCGCAGTTAAGGCCGGAGAGGCCGGAATACCCGGCCGCGGTAGAGGATTTAGACTTCAGATCGGTGCAAACATCGTACATGGCCTGTCCGAAATTAGCGAAACTGCTGGGATAATAGTAAAGCGCCGCGTAAGCCATATAGGCCCCCATGTCGGCGTTCTCTATGGTCTGTCCGTTATCCCCCGGGAAAGTCGCCCTGTCTCCGGAAATAAGCATATCGTTATGAGCGAGAGCGTAGAGAGTCTGCGACAGTATCGCGCTGTCCGTATATATCTCTCCGGCCCAGTCGGAAAGATTCGCGTCCGTTTTCGACAGCTTTCTGGCAGCTGAATTATCCACATAATAGAGTACGGTGTCGAGGTTTTTCTTAACCGAATCGTTTTCTTTATAACCCTCGCGCCAGAAAGAAGCCAGAGAGAAGAAATCGGAAAGAGCTTCGCTTATGGCGCCGAACTCGCCTATATTTATGATAGGGTATATCTGATTGACGACGAAATGAACGTATTCGTGTCTGACGACCGTGCCGTCTATGGCATAAGAACGGAAACGCCATGCGTCCCCGTCGCCTTTTATCTTGGTTCCGTCGCCGAACATCAACATTTTGTTCTCGGAATCGTAAAAAGAATTGGAATAACCGTCGTCTTCAGTTGAAGAGTCGTTCCGCATTATATCGAAATAATCCGGGGAGGTGTAAAAATGCACCATTACGTCGAGATGATTGTCGAAGATGGAATCTCCGCCGCTCAGATTGTCGAAAAACAGACGGGCCTTGTTAAGATGATAGAAAGCGTTGGCTTCGTCGTAACCGTAATAATTGTACTCATTTCTCGCAGATGCGGAGAAAGGCGCGGTGTCGGCGTAAAAAGTCACGTCGCTGTTGTCCACGGAAGAAAAGGAACTCCAGTATATGTCGTAAGTGCAGGCGGAAGAGGAGCAGGCCGCCGTGCTGTCGTCGAGCGTATAAACAAGCGCATTGCTTATCGAAAAACCGCGCTTATTATTTATATTGTCGCCGTGATAAGCGGCCGCGAAAGACTGTCCTTCCAGCAGAGGTCCGATAAACTGGCCCAGACTTCCGGCATAGGTAGCCAGCTTGTCCGCGGAAGTGGACAGATAAACGGCGTCTTCTTCGCTCGTCACGTCTCCGGCGTCGAAATAACTGAAAACCGGGGCTATGGCGGCTAGCGATGAATTAGAACTGAAATTACTCAGATTCCCGGTATAAGAACCTTCGCTGTTCGCCGATACTGTGCCGGTGAGGGAATACACAGTCCTGGAAACCGGACTGTTGGCCCAGAAAGCGCTGTAAGACTTGTTCGCGCTGCTAGCCGCGCCGCGGAAATTGACCACGCTGAAATAAGGGCCCTTAAAAGTCGAGAAAACTCTGCCGTTTCCGGAAAAAGTATATGCTCCCGCTTCCGACGTAACCGCGGCCGTCTGATTGTTAAACATCCAGACATACTGGTCCTGCATCGGCTCTATCTGCGGCTCCTGATCAGTATAAGGGGTGTCCCCTATCTGGTATTCAGGGGCTATGGAATATACCAGCGCTCTGGAATAACCGCTCGCGCGCAGAAGATTATCGAATTTGAGAAGAAGAGTTCCCTCGTGCGCGTCCACGTAGGCAGTCCAGTCGCCGCTGTTTCCTCTCGCGCGCAGTTTCCACGCGAGAACGTATGTGTCCTGCCCGGAAGGATAAATCACGAGCGAGGAAGAACCGAAACTGAGTTTTTCGGAAATCCCGAAAGCTTTTTTCAGCGCTATCTTCGCCTGCAGTTCCGTTACCGACGGAGTCACGTCCGCGTCTATGTCCGGCGAATAGGAATCCTGATACCCGGCTATGACCCCGCTGTCCTTTATATGGACCTTCACATATGAAAATTCCACCGGCAGTCCTTTATAATACTGCTGATAGCGCACATGGGACATGCCCATGAAATTTCTGGAAATATCAGTTTTAAGCGAAGAAGTGTCTATCTGCAGAGCATAGGCGTTCTCGGACAGGAACTTCCCGGCGCCTTCTCTGGCGGTGCCCGTGTATTTTTTAGTGGAACGGCCTCCCATTATAGATTCCGGACGGCCGGTAACCGGGCTGTAGGACACGGTCCAGTCGCCGCCGATGGAACCGGTCATCTTAACGAGTTTAGCCCTGTCCTTTGCCGAAGGACTTTTTACGAAAGACCGGGACCCGGACGCGAAGGGGATATAGGAATTTGTCTTCTGCCCGGCCTCGGCAGCGACGGCGAAACATAAAGCCAGCGCGGCCGACATCAGCCCTGTCGTGAATAAAAAACTGTTATTTTTCATAGATACGGCACCTTGAATCGCAAAAATAAAAAAACGAAAACTTGATTTCCGAACCTCACTAAAGTCTATTACATTTATTAAATATTATACTCAAAATGGCTCCGTAAAGTGCAAGCTATTTGGAAAAAACGTCTACCGGTAGACGGACGTCCCGCCTCTTCAGCTCAAAACCGCTGATTCAGAGAAAAACCGGAATAAAGACCAGCCCCGTCGCTTTCCTTTTTCTTATAATCACCGTAATCCCGGCCGTAATAAACGCTCCCGTCAAGCTGCCTGCCCGCGAAGATATTCAATGACGTGCCCGGCCGGAAATCAAATCCTGCCGAGAAAACTAGTCGGAGCGTCTCTATATAAAGCGCTTCGGCCTCGTCTTCCCGCCCTGCCGGATAATAACGTTCGGCCCCGCTTGCGAGTTCGGCGGAAAATCTAAGCGCGGGGAAAGGACGGTAAACGGCTGAAACGGAATAATATCTCAGAGGTTTCCAGCCGGCGCTCAAAATAAAACTGCCGTCAGGTTTCCATACCGCGGAAAAAGGCAGATTAAGAATAAAACTGTCGGAAACATAACGGTAGGCGACGAACGGCGTTGGGAATCCAGAAAACACCCCGGGGCCGCCCGAATAGGCCACCCCCCACAGCCACACGCCTTTCCCGGAACCAGTGCGGCGCAACTCACCCGTAAGATTAAAACCGGCGTAAATTTCAGACCCGGAATAGAAAAGCCTGTCGGAAGCCGAACCTACTGTTATCTCCAGCCTCCGAAGCTTGTCAGCAACGGAAAAAGTCAAATCGGAAGCATATAAATTTTCCGGCACGGCCACGCTGTTCCCGCCGCTGACAAGTCTGGAGAAACCTGCGGAAACGGTGAAAAGACGACCTTTATACGCGGAAGAAAAAGGCACTATGTCCAAAGCCGCTTTTCTACGGCTTGTCCTGCCTGAAGAATCGGAAAATAAAAACAGCGCGGAGGAAGACCCGTCCCGCGGTCCGGCCGCCGACAATGACTGTGTGTAGAAAATCGGGAAAACCGACGAAAACAGCACCGCCAGACTTCCGCGCAGCAGTTTTTTTATCATTACAGACAAACTTCGGTAAAAAGCAAATGCCCCCTACAGGGATCGAACCTGTAACCTGCTGTTCCGAAGACAGCCGCTCTATCCGATTGCGCTAAGGGGGCGGAAAATTCAGCAATAAAACGGAGTAAAAGTGTTGTAGTCTCGCCTTTTATTATTATAAAATTTATTATGCCGTCAAGTACAGCGGCAAATTTTTCCCGATCCGGAAAACACTTAAGGAGTTATATTATGGGCGGACATTCGCACTGGGCTGGCATTAAACATAAAAAAGCCCTCACAGATGCCAAAAAAGGCAAAGTTTACACGAAAATAATTAAAGAAATCACTATAGCGGCTAGACTCAGCGGAGGTAAACCCGAAGACAATCCGCGCCTGAGAAAAGCCATGGACGACGCTAAAGCGAATAATATGCCTCTCGACAATGTAAAAAGAGCTATTATGCGCGGCACCGGGCAGGAACCCGGAGTCATCTACGAAGAACTCACCTATGAGGGTTACGGACCGGGAGGGACGGCGGTTCTGGTGAGCGTCACCACCGACAACAGAAACAGAGCCGCGAGCGAGATAAGAAAGATTTTTGAGAAACACGGCGGCAATATGGGCGCTTCCGGCTGCGTCGCATGGATGTTCGAGCAGAAAGGTGTGATAATCGTAAACAAGGAAGGGAAAACGGAAGACGAGATAATGAACTCGGCGCTCGAGGCCGGGGCAGAAGATTTCCGCTCCAAAGAAGATTCTTCGGTATACGAGATAATAACTCCGCCCGCGGACATGGAAAATATAAAAGCGGAACTCGAAAAGAAAGGCGTCACGGTGGAAGAAGCCGAAGTGACGATGCTGGCGAAAAACGAAGTTCCGATAGGGGAAGACAAGGCGGAACAGGTGCTGAATTTCATGGACGCCCTCGACGATCACGAAGATGTGCAGAAAGCTTATTCCAACTATTTTATCCCCGATTCGGTGATGGAGAAACTGGATAAATAATCGGTAATGCGCGTTATAGGCATCGATCCCGGATTGGACAGAACCGGCTGGGCCGTTATAGAAAAGAACGGAGCGAACCAGCCGGTTTTGCTGGCTAGCGGACTTATACACACTCCTTCCCGCACTCCGGTCCACGAGAGGCTGAAGACGCTTTACGACAGACTGTGCCTTGTCGTGCAAGACTCCGCGCCGGAAGAAGCGGCCATAGAGGAGATGTTCTTCATCAAAGCCACGGCCACGCAGGAAGACACGCTTCAGGCTAGAGGCGTCATCCTGCTCGCTCTCGCCAAGGCAGGACTCCCGATAACCGGATACAACCCCAAGGTAATAAAAAAGACGATCTCGGGGAGCGGCACCGCGCTGAAACCTCAGATGCAGCGGATGGTGCAGCTTACTCTGAAGCTGGCCGCCGTTCCAAGCCCGGACGACATTGCCGACGCCATGGCCGCCGCCCTGTGCCATATGAGAATATCACCGTACAGAAAAGCTGTGGCGGCTGTGCGGAAAAAAATTAAAACTGCCGGAAAATGATAGCTTATTTAAGAGGAAGAATTATCGCGAAATCGGAAGACGGCGTCATAATAGACGCCGGCGGTGTTGGATACGAGGTGACATTATCGCCTTATTCCGTGTCCCTTCTGCCGCCGGAAGGAACCGAAGCCGAGATATACGTGGCCGAGTCGATAACCATGTACGGCGGAACGAATCTTTACGGTTTCCGCTCCGCGGAAGAGAAAAAGCTGTTCGAAATCCTTAAGAACGTTCCGGGGGCAGGCGGCAAAAAAGCCCTGGAATATCTGGGAAAAGCGCAAAAATCCATCCCGGACTTCGTATCCGCCGTGCGCGAAAAAGATCCGAAAAGACTCCGGGCGGTATTCGGTTTCACGATGAAAACAGCTGAAAAACTGATAGCATCCCTTCAGGACAAGATACCGCAGGACTTCATAAAAAATACGGGGAACGTTTCCGGTTTAAGGTCGGATATCTACGCCAGGGCAGTCGACGCCCTGCTCTCTCTCGGCTTCAGGCCCCTGGAGGCGAGGAACGCGGTGGAAACGGCCGCGGAAGAGGCCGGGCGCGAAGCCGGAACGGAAACTCTTATCCGTTTCGCCCTGAAACATCTCAATCAGTAGGCAATTATGCAAGAAGACGATATATTATCCCCGAAGCAGGCGGGAGAAACGGCGAAACTCGAGGCGGCCCTCCGGCCGACCACTCTAGACGAATTTATAGGGCAGAAAAAAATCAAGGACAATTTAAGGGTGTTCATCCAGGCGGCCAAAAAACGCTCCGAACCGCTGGACCACTGTCTTTTCTATTCTCCTCCCGGACTGGGGAAAACGACCCTGTCCCATATCCTTGCGAACGAAATGGGAGTGAACATAAAAGTGACATCCGGCCCCGTCCTGGCGAAACCGGGAGATCTGGCCGCGATGCTCACGACCGAACTTCAGGAAGGCGACGTGCTCTTTATAGACGAGATACACAGACTCAACGCGGCCGTCGAGGAAGCGCTTTATCCGGTGATGGAAGATTTTCAGTTTTTCATAAACACAGGGCAGGGGCCGGGAGCCACAACGATAAAACTCGCGGTGCCGCGCTTCACTCTGGTCGGCGCCACCACCAGGAGCGGACTCCTCACCGGTCCGCTGAGAGACAGGTTCGGAATAGTCTGCAATCTTAGTTTTTACGGCGAAGAAGAACTTACGGAAATCATAGAACGCTCCGCCAGACTTCTGGGAAGCAGATATGAAAAGGACGCGCTTAAACTTATAGCCAGAAGATGCCGCGGAACGCCGAGAATAGCGAACAGGATGCTGAAACGCGTCAGAGATTTCGCCGACGTCAGGACCGACGGTTTCATAAGCACGGCCATCACCATGTCGGCGATGGCCGCTCTAGAGATAGACGACGAAGGACTGGATCCTCTCGACAGACGCCTGCTGACTGTGCTGGCCGAAAAATTCAACGGCGGCCCGGTAGGGCTGGAAACTCTGGCCGTGGCGATATCCGAAGAACAGGACACCCTGACCGACGTCATAGAGCCTTATCTGATGCAGCTCGGCTTCATACAGAGGACGCCGCGCGGACGGGTCCTCACGCCCAAAGCCGAAAAACATCTCAAATTAAAAACAGGCGGAACGGGACGACTGTTCGGGAGTGAAGAAATTGCTTAAAAGAGTCTTATTACTGACGGTAACAGCGGCGCTGCTGGCCTTCCCGTCATTCCTTCGCGCGGAGACAGACGACGGGGAGCAGATCGTACGCATACTTATCTCCGAAAATCTCAGGACCATAAAATTCACCCCCATGCTCCCGATAATAATAAAGGAAAAGTCCAGCGGCAAGAAATACAAACTCAACGTTAATATATACTATGAGATAAGCCCCGGTAAAAACGAAACCATCCGTATAAACAGGTTCAAACTGAAGAGCCCGGTGCTGCTGCTTTCCGACCAGGAAAGCGATCCTGTTGAAATGAACGGCAGGAAATATTCCGAAAACATAAAGATAATGCTCAACGCGAACGGATATATGGACATGGTGGAACTAGTGCCGATAGAAAAATACCTGAGCGGCGTTCTGCCGATAGAAATGAACGCCGCCTGGCCTATGGAAGCGCTCAAAGCGCAGGCCGTGGCTTCCCGCACCTATGCGCTGAAGAATCTTAAGCCCGGCCAGAATTACGATATGAGCGACGGGACAAAAAACCAGGCCTATGTGGGCTCTTCCGTGACCAACGAGAGGATATTGGAAGCCATAGACGAAACGAAAGGGCAGGTAATGTATTATCAGGGAGAACTGATAGAGGCCTTCTTCCACGCCTTAAGCGGCGGCCACACCGCGGAACCTTCTGCGGTATGGCGCGGAGGCGCGGACTCGAAACCTCTTTCCGGCGTGGACGATCCTTACTGCGACATACCTAAAGCCTACTGGGAAATAACCATAAGCCGGGAGAAGATACTATCCTTCCTGAGCAGAAACGGAATGAAAGCGTCGAAATTAAAGAAAGTGGAAATAGCGACCGCAAGCAGGAGCAGCGGCAGAGTGAAAACGATAAAATTTATCACCGATAAAGGATCCAAAACGGTGTTCGCTCCTGATTTCAGGGCTTACTTCAACTCGGTAAAATTCAAGAGCACCTATATCGTGAAGATCGTGGAAGTCAAAAACGGATGGCTTTTCAAAGGCAAAGGATACGGACACGGAGTTGGCATGTGCCAGGAAGGCGCCAAAGTCATGGCCCAGAAAGGAAAGGATTATAAAAGTATCCTGAAGCACTACTATCCGGGAATATCCATAGGAGAATATAAAAGATGAGTAAGATAAATCTCAAAGAATTTGAATCTCTCGACATCGAACCGCTCATAGCCGACAAACCGGCTGAGCCGAGGGATTCTTCGCGTCTGCTGGTATTAAACAGAAAAACCGGAGAGATAAGCGACCGCCATTTCAGAGATCTGCCGGAACTGCTTCCGGCCGGAACACTGATGGTTCTGAACAACAGCAAAGTCTGGAAAGCGAGACTGACGGCGCGGAAAACGCCGGGCGGCGGACACTGCGAACTGCTCCTGACGGGCAGCGACGCGGCAGACAAAAAGACGTGGAAAGCTCTGTGCCGCAAAATGAAACCCTCCCAGGAGATCGAGCTCAACGGCGGCCTGAAAGGAATATGCTCCGGGCTTGCCGAAGACGGAGCCTATGAATTTAAATTCGAAGCGCCTATGGATGAAAAATATCTGGCCGAATACGGCGACGTGCCGCTTCCGCAGTACATACTCAACGCGAGAAAACGCCGCGGAGTCACCGGCAGGCAGGACGATATAAACTATCAGACAGTCTATGCCGACCCGGTAGGATCAATAGCAGCGCCGACCGCCGGCTTCCACTTTACCGAAAACCTTTTCGACAGGCTCGGCAAAGCCGGCATAAGACACACTTTCGTGACCCTTCACATCGGCTGGGGGACGTTCAAACCCGTGCGGGAGGAAGACCCGGAAAAACATATAATGATGACGGAACACTGCTATGTGTCTCCGGAGACGGCGGGAATGATAAACAGCCAGAAAGATTCGACCGGAAAACTGCTGGCGGTGGGAACCTCTTCCATGCGCACGATGGAGGCCATGTTCTCCGGAGGACATATAAAAGAAGGACTTGCCGACGCGGATCTTTTCATATACCCGGGTTATAAATTCAAATCCGCCGATATATTCATAACGAATCTGCACGTGCCTTCTTCGGCTCCGCTTTATATGACGGCGGCTTTCGCGGGGCGGGAGCTGCTGTTCGAAGCCTACAGGCACGCCGTGGAAAGCAGATACCGCTTCTATTCTTACGGCGATTCCATGCTTATAATGTGAACGGTTTTATTTTAATTAAGGATCAGGATATTTAAAGATGTCGGAATTTTTTACGGTAACACACACTGACGGAAAAGCGCGCCGGGGGCTGCTCAAGACAAGAGCCGGGCTCGTGAATACGAATGTATTCATGCCAGTCGCCACGCAGGCTTCGGTAAAGGCGGTCATGGAAAGGGATCTTCAGGAAATAGGCGCGGAATGCATGCTTTCCAACACCTATCATCTGTATCTGCGCCCGGGGCTTAAGGTCCTGGAGCATTTCGGCGGACTGAACAAATTCATGAACCATAAAGGACCTTTCCTTACCGACTCCGGCGGTTTTCAGGTTTACAGTCTGACGAAACTGCGCAGTCTGACCGAGACCGGGGTGCGTTTTCAGTCCCATATAGACGGGAGTTCGCATATGTTCACCCCAGAAAAAGTCATCGATTTCCAGAACTCCATAGGGTCCGCGATATGGACCTGTCTTGACGTATGCGTGAAGAACCCGGCGACGCGGCAGGAAGCCAAGGAAGGACTGCGCAAGACCAAGAACTGGGCCCTGCGCGCGAAGAAACGTTTCGACGAAGTGAACGGGGACGTAGAGAAAGACAAACGCCCGCTCCTGTTCGGCATCGTGCAGGGTTCTATATATCCCGATCTGCGCAGAGACGCCGCGGAGACCATGGCCGGACTCGGACCGGACGGTTTCGCCATCGGCGGCTTATCGGTCGGCGAAACCAAAGAACAGATGCTGGAATCGCTGGCGGCCTGTCTGGAGCCTCTGCCTAAGGACAAACCTGTCTATTTCATGGGACTAGGCACCCCTGAGGACCTTTGGGACTGCGCGGAACTGGGCGTGGACATGTTCGACTGTGTGCTGCCGACGAGAAACGCCAGGAACGGGCAGGTCATGACGACATACGGCAAATATTACGTTAAAAACGCCGGCAACCGTTTCGCGGACGACCCGATAGATCCGGAATGCGACTGTTACTGCTGCAGGAACTTCTCTCGCGGTTATCTGTCGCATCTTTACAAAGCCGGAGAGATACTGGCCAGCGAACTTATGTCCATACACAATCTGCGTTTTCTCATAAGACAGACGCATATCATGAGAAAAGCCGTGGAGAACGGAAATTTTAAACAGGCTAAAAAAGAGTTCAGGGATAAATATTTCAGTTCCAAACAGTAAACAAAAATACGGCGCGCAGTACGGAACGAAGGGAAACGCACTGATGACAGAAAAGATAAAAAACATGATCTTATCGGCGGCGGGATTCGTAAGGAACCGGTGGCTGAGGATACTTATATTTTCAGCCGGCGCGCTTATTACCGTGCTCTCCGTTCCGGCCGCGCTGGAAACAGGCCGCTTCCTCAATATGAGAATACCGGCTTATCTGGCCTGCGGCGTCTTCATGGCTTTTTCAGGAAAACTGTTTTTTCTGTCCATGAGCCGCAAAGGGGAGGACAGACTGACCCCGGCCGTACTGTCATTAGCCGCGGTGCTGCTTCTCTCCGGTCTGGCTGCCTCAGCTGCCGACCGCTCCGCTGGATACGGAAGGATACCGGCTTTTCTTTCCGGAATATTCCCGGATTCAGGTCTCGTCATAAGAAGCGGCGCGAGACTCGAGTGGCAGGCCGGGCGGCGGGAAAAAGCCGAGGACATGCTCAGAAAAGCGATAAAAAAAGGCTCGGCGGATAAAAAACTGGTCAAGGATCTCGCGAGAATGCTTTACACCGGAGGCAGTTTTAAAGAAGCGGAAGCGCTGTTCGCCCGGCTGTCGGCGGAAGATCCGGAAGACACCGAGACAGCTCTAGCTTACGCCAACACGCTCATAATAAACGGCGATAAGGAGAAAGGAAAACAGACCGCGCTGGCCGCCCTCCGCAGACAGGAAAAACAAAAACCTTCCGCGCTGACTTACCTTCAGCTCAGGAATTTCAGTCTGGCGGACGGAGACAAGACGAAAGCCGCGGAATATCTGAAAAAAGCGGTGAAAAAAAATCCCGACGACACTCTGGTCATGCTCGAGCAAGCCGGGGATCTCGCGGATTCCGGTGCTGCCGACGCAGCGGAAAAGCTGTATAAGAAAGTGCTCGTGAAAGAACCGGCTAATCTCGACGCCGCCATGGGGCTGGGGGCGCTTTATTTCAACGGGAAACGTTACGACGATGCCATAGAAACGTACAGCAACGCGGCCGTTTTCTTCCCTAATTCAGCGAAATTATACTGCAATATCGGAATGTGTTTTTTTATAAGAGGAATGAACGATCAGGCGCTGCAGATGTTCATCATCGCCCTAAAACTGGATCCGCAAACTGAGAAAGCCGCGCAGGCCTTCAGAACCATAACCGGAAAAGAATACAAGGCTGAAAACCCTGAAGAAAAAGACAATAAAGATGAAAACGCTAACGGTTCCGTAGCCGGGAAAAAAGCGATGAGCGAAGAAAAGGCTCGGGAAAGCTGATCAGTCCCTTTTTCCTGCCGGAGACGGTTTTATAAACAGCGACAGGGCTATGGAAAGCGCGAGTATCCCCAATATGACGAGCAGCGAGACCAGCGCGGGGATATGAAGCCAGAAAGCCAGCAGCATTTTCAATCCCACGAAAACCAGCACAACGCATATGCCCGCCTTGAGAAATCTGAACAGATCCTTAACGGAAGCCAGCAGGAAATAAAGGGAACGCAGACCAACGACGGCGAAAATATTAGAAGTGTAGACTATAAAGATATCTCTCGAAACGCCCAGCACGGCGGGGATAGAATCCACCGCGAAGATAATATCCGAGGTTTCTATAACTATAAGAGTGGCGAAAAGCGAAGTCGCGGCCCATTTTTCCCCCCTTACGAAAAATCTGCCGTCCATGACCGTCCTGTCTATAGGCATTATCTTCCCGAGCAGTCTCAGCGCGGGATTCTTTCCCGGGTCCATCTCCTCGTCGGTCTGGAAAGCCATCTTATACGCGCTGTATATAAGCACGGCCCCGAAAACATATTCTATCCACTGGAAAGCGTTTATAAGTTCGACTCCGGCGAAAATAAGTACGAGACGCATAACCACCGCGCCTATTATTCCCCAGGTAAGGACCTCCGGCTGATATTTTTTCGGTATGCCGAAATAGGAGAAGATCATTATAAAAACGAACATATTGTCCACGGAAAGGGAATATTCGATGATATAGCCCGTGAAATATTCAATCATTTTAGTGCGGCCGAGCATATAATATATCAGAAGACCGAAAAGACAGGCCGCGCCTACCCAAACGCAACAGAGTTTCAAAGCTTCCTTGACCCCGATATTATGGGCCTTCCCGGCGGACCATTTAAGATCCGCCACGAAAAGAGCGAAAGCGACTAATATAAACGCAATCCACATTTCTATTGAAATCATAATCATAGAATTATACAAAAAATATAAAATTATAAACAGCATTTATAAACCGGTGGAAAAATTATGGCGGCTTTTCAAGCATAAAACCGGAACCGTCAAGTATTTAGCTTTTCCTCACCATAAAATTTATGTTAGAATCTATAAATGTATAGGCGGTAGCCTGTATGCATTTTTTTTAGGAAGTCAAAATCATGGAAACAGCGGCAACACAACCTAGTTTAATCATGCAATTAGTCCCCTTTATACTTATTGCGGTCATATTTTATTTTTTGCTTATCCGTCCCCAGAGCAAACAGATGAAGGAAACGCAAAAGATGCTGGACGCTCTTAAACCGGGAGATAAAATACTTACGAGGGGAGGGATGATAGGGACCATCTCCTCGATAAGAGAAAAAGAAGTGGACGTGGAAGTGGCTAAAAACGTAAAAATATCATTCGCGAGAACAGCTATATCTTCTGTTCTCAAATGAATGGCAAATAATTTTCGATTTCGTTTAAGGAGCGAATAATGGAAAAACTGCATTGGAAAATGGGTATAACGATCGTTATACTGATCCTTTCCGGCATACTGTTATGGCCGACTATTGACTGGTATACCAAAACAGCAGCCGAAAGAACAACTATGGAGGCCCGTCACGAAAAGCCTGCCCATATTCTAAACCTCGGTCTCGACCTTAAAGGCGGAACTCATATGCTTCTGGAGCTGGACGTTTCCAAGCTCGACAAGAAAGAAAAGCTGTACGACGCCGTGAGCCGCGCCATCGAGATTCTGCGCAACCGCATAGACCAGTACGGAGTCGGCGAGACCCCCATATCCAGACAGGGAGACCGCTGGATATCAGTAGATCTGCCGGGCATATCCAATACCGAGGAAGCTGAAAATCTCATAGGTAAAACCGCGCTGCTGGAATTCAGGCTGGTAAACACCTCCGCGGAAGCCGAGAAAGCCAAAGAAAAGGCAACGGACATGGACGCTCCTTTCCTCGCGGACGGATCGGTCGCTCCTGAAGTGAAAGCCCTGCTTCCCGCAGGGACATCGCTGTACAAGGGAGCCGAAGGATCAGGCGACACTTATTATGTGCTCGAAGACACCGTGGTCGTGACCGGAGCCTATCTGGAAACGGCGAGAGTGGAGACAGACCGCCAGTTCGGAACTCCCTCGATAGCTTTCACTTTCAATAAGGACGGCGGAAAACTTTTCGGAAAATTCACCGGAGCCAATGTCGGAAGAAATCTTGCGATCACTCTGGACGGAATAGTCCATTCCGCGCCCGTTATAAACTCGCGCATAACCACCGAAGGAACGATCCAGGGAAGCTTCACGATGGAAGAGGCGCGTCAGCTGGCTATCGTTCTGCGCGCCGGCGCCCTTCCGGCCCCGGTGACCATTATCGAAAAGAGAGTGGTGGGGCCTGAACTCGGAGAAGACTCGATAAGGAAAGGGGTCAGTTCCGTGGCTTTAGGTTTCGCGGCGGTAGTGCTTTTCATGGTAATCTACTACAGAGCCGGCGGACTGATAGCCTGCGTGGCTCTTCTGCTCAACTTCGTTTTCCTGCTCGCGGCCATGAGTTATTTCAACGCGACGCTGACTATGCCTGGCATAGCCGGAGTCATACTATCTCTGGCCATGGCCATAGACGCCAACGTTCTTATTCTCGAACGTATGCGTGACGAGCACAGACTCGGCAAACCGCTCGCGATACTTATTCCCACCGCTTACGGCAAGGCCTGGAGCGCCATTCTGGACTCCAACGTTACGACATGGATAGCCGGTATATTCCTGTTCCAGTTCGGGACCGGGCCGGTAAAAGGATTCGCCGTGACCCTGACCATAGGTCTGCTTTTCGGCGTCTTCACATCCGTGTTCATAACCAGATTCATATACGAGTTCTGGCTTACATCTAATCCGAAGGAGATAAGCTTATGATAACTCTTATCAAAAAAACAAATATTAATTTCGTAAAAAACCGCTTAATCTTCTTTACGGTGTCTGGACTCCTGATACTCGCGAGTCTGATATCGATATCGACCAAAGGAATGAATCTCGGGCTGGATTTCACAGGCGGAACGCTAATGCAGGTGCATTTCAGCAAACCTGTGACTATAAATCAGCTGCGGAAAGCCCTTTCCGTGGAAAAGATAGACGCTAATATCCAGACCTTCGCGGACGGCGAAGCTTTCCAGATAAAAGTGAAAGGCAAGGAAGAGAACGTCAATAAGGTAGCCAATCTGATAACGAAGGCATGCAAGGAAAATCTTCCCGACAATACCTTCACCGAAGACAAACGCGATTTCGTGGGCCCAGTGGTAGGACACGATCTGGCAAAAAAAGGTATGTTCGCTATAATACTGTCGCTCTGCGCCATTATTATCTACATAGCTTTCCGTTTCTCCAACCCGCTCTGGGGCACGGCCGGAATAGCGGCGCTGGCCCACGACGTTCTAATAACAGCCGGGCTGATGTCGGTGACAGGCAGGGAGGTCGGACTTGTGGAACTTGCGGCTTTCCTGACGCTGGTGGGCTATTCCATAAACAACACCATAGTCATTTTCGACAGAATGAGGGAAACTCTGCATACTTTTCCTAAGATGGACTTCGGAGAACTGGTCGACCTCAGCATAAACGAGACGATGTCCAGAACGATCATCACCAGCCTTACGGTTGTTCTTGTCACTCTGATACTGTTCCTGTTCGGAGGGACGGTAATAAACAACTTCGCGCTCATAATGCTGTTCGGCACCGTGATCGGCACTTATTCGAGCATATGCATTTCCTCGCAGCTGGTGTATCAGTGGGTCGGAGCGCATAAACGCAGATAAAAAAGAATGCGCAGGATCAAAAAGTTCCGGATCCCGGTCTACGGCAATGAGATACTGCGCAGGACACGCAATAAAAAAGCCTTGGAAGAGGCCGGACTGGAAAGCGGGCGGGGACTCATGGAGCATGTGTCCCTGCTCGCTTCATATTTAGAGCCTGCGCTGACCTTCGAAACAGCCGAACCGGCGGAACTTTCGCTGTTCGGCCTCGGTTCCGACGGGATAAATCCGGCGACAGCCGCCGCGCTCACACTAGGAAAAAACTACGGAGTAAAAGCGGACGGAGAAAATAATCCGGCCCTTAAGGTTCTGAATCTTACCGCTTCATCAGTTTTTATAAACACCGCCGTCAAACTTGCTTCCGAACTGGCCCAGAGGGACGCGGACCTTGAGAACTGCGCCGTGCTCGCTCCGGCTTATATTTACAAATATCCCCCGGACAATTCACTCTCCGACGATTACGGCGCGGACGATTCGGCTCTGCTTTACGAAACTAAATCGCTTAGGGACATATGCCTAAGGCTGGAGACCGACAAGATAGGAATCTCCTGCGAAAATTATTCCGTCGAGCCCAAGTATTCGGCGATATTCTTTCTGCCGTGGCAGTCCAAGGGCGGAAGAAGAAAAAAGAAATAAAATGACGGGAAAGATACTTTTTATCCTGTACGTATGTGTGTCGCCGCTGATAACGGCCTGTTTTATAATATTCCTGCTTTTTTCGCCGAGGCGTTCGGTTCTCAAGAACGCTCTGAGGCACGAACTCAGGGAAAGGCTGGGACTGACAGTTCCGGAATTCAAAGGAGAAAAGCCTGTATGGATACACGCGGCTTCGATGGGGGAGGTGCGCGGCATATCCGCGCTTGCCGAAGAACTCAGAAAAAAGTACCGCGCCCCGCTTTTTATCACTAGCTCCAGCATAGCGGGCAGAAGAGAGGCTTCCAGAATAACGGAACACGCCGCTCTGCTGCCCGTGGATTTTTATCCTCTTATAAAACGTTTCCTGAAAAAAGTCAAACCCCGCGCCCTCATAATAGCGGAAACTGAGATCTGGCCCGGTCTGCTCAAGGCGGCGGCGGCGGAGAGAGTTAAAACTTATATGGTGAACGCCAGGATATCGCCTAAAACATACAGGCTGTACCGCGCGGCGGCGCCGCTTACGGCGGAAATATTCCGCGGGGTCAGCGGAGTGCTCGCGCAAAGCGGAGCGGATGCCGTCAGATTCGGAAAACTGGCCGGACTCGCCGGCAAAGTGCTCGACACGGGCAATCTTAAATACGACCAGGTGGCGGCCGGGGCCGACAATCCGGAAGTAAAAAAAACGCTGGCGGGACTTGGCTGGGAAAACAGTCCGGTCTTTATAGCCGGAAGCACCCACCCGCCCGAAGAAGACATAATAATCAGAAGTTATCTGTCAGCGAAAGAAAAAATTAAAGATCTCAAATTCATTATCGTTCCGCGGCACGCCGAAAGACTGCGCGAGACCGCGGACGCCCTTAAGGCGAACGGAATCGGTTTTACGGAATATTCCGCCCTGAAGAAAAAAACGAAAGCGAAAAGCGGAGGCACCGGATGTCTGCTCGTAGACGTTTCAGGAATACTGCAGACCCTGTATTCTGTCTCGGACGTCTGCTTCGTCGGCGGGACCCTGGACGACACCGGAGGACATAATCTGCTGGAACCTTCGATATTCGCCAAACCGGTACTTTTCGGCCCGAATTACCGGGCCGCCGCGACCGCCGGGGAAACTCTGAAAAAATTCGCCGGAGGCTTCATAGTCCGGAACTCGGAAGAGCTGTCTTCAGCCGTCGTCGGCCTGCTTGAAAACCGCGAGAGACTCGAAACCGCCGGGAAGAATTCCGCCGCCGCGCTGGATTCCCTTAAGGGAGCCACGGCAAGGACCATGGCTGAATTGTAAAAGCGTAAAACAGACCGCCTTTTGTCCTTGTAAACGGTTCCGGTAGTTAGTTATAATTAATATATATATACTGACGCGCAGAAAGCGTTTATATGCGCAGTTTTTTGTTGTGCTGACAGTGCCGGAGGAAGTTTATGGGATCAAGATTTACGGACAGGGCCCAGAGAGTTATTTTGATAGCTCAGGAAGAGGCTAAACGCCTCGCTCACGATTATGTCGGAACGGAACATATTCTACTGGGGCTTATTACTTTAGGGGAAGGCGTGGCCTCCACTGTTTTCAAAAATCTCGGCATAGATTCGCGCAAAGTCAGAATGGAGATAGAAAAGATCGTGGGGCCGGGAGACAATGCTCTGGTGCTAGGCGAAATACCGTTTACTCCGCAGGCGAAAAAAGTACTCGAGTTCGCCGTCGAGGAAGCCCAGCAGATGGGACACACCTATATCGGGACGGAACATCTGCTGCTGGGACTTCTCAGAGAAGAAGAGGGCGTGGCGTCCAGGGTGCTGGTTAATCTTCGCCTCAATCTGAAGGCCGTGAGGGCCGAGGTGCTTACCATACTGAACGACAGCAACGCGACCGCGGCTAACTCCAGAGACCAGCAGGAAGAGCAGGCCGAAGAACAGGAATCCCCCGCCCGCAAAAAAGCCGAGAAGGCTCCTAAATCCAAGACCCCTAATCTGGATGAATATTCGCGCGATCTCACGCAGATGGCCGCGGACAATATGCTCGACCCCGTCATAGGACGAAACGACGAGATAGAGCGGGTCATACAGGTTCTGGGACGCCGCACGAAAAACAATCCTGTCCTCGTGGGAGAGCCCGGTGTGGGCAAAACCGCCATAGTCGAGGGACTGGCGCAGAAAATAATCGATAACGACATTCCGGAGACCCTGTCCGGGAAAAGGCTGCTTTCTCTGGATCTTGCCTCTATAGTCGCCGGCACTAAATACAGAGGCGAATTTGAGCAGAGACTCAAGGGACTCATAGAAGAGATAAGAAGGTCCAAAAATTCCGTTATTATTTTTATCGACGAACTCCATACCGTCATAGGGGCTGGCTCTGCGGAAGGCTCCATGGACGCCTCCAATATGCTAAAACCGGCTCTGTCCAGAGGCGAACTCCAGTGCATAGGAGCTACCACTTTCGACGAATACAGAACACGGATAGAACACGATCCGGCGCTTGAACGCCGTTTCCAGAAGGTGATAGTGGAGCCCCCCACCCCGGCCCAGACCATAGATATCCTGAAAGGGCTGCAGGACAAATACGAAAAACATCATAAATGCAAGTTTACGGACGCGGCCATTTACGCCGCAGCTGCGCTGTCGGACAAATATATAACGGACAGAGCGCTGCCGGACAAAGCCATAGATCTGCTCGACGAAGCCGGCAGCCGCGCCAGACTCATGATCTCCGTCGCTCCGGCCGAGCTGAAAGAAAAGGAACTGGCGATAGCGGAAATCTCATCGGAAAAGAACGCGGCGGTGATCGCCCAGGATTATAAGAAGATAGAAAAAATAAACGAGAAAGAGAAAAAACTGAAAAAAGAACTCGAAGACGCCAGACAGAAATGGCATGAGGAAAGAGATAAGAAAATTCCGGAAGTGACCGAAGAAGACATAGCTTTCATAGCTTCGAAATGGACCGGCATACCCGTAACAAGGATGACGGAAACGGAGGCCGAAAGGCTGAAAAAGATGGAAGACGAGATCCATAAACGTCTCATAGGGCAGGACGAAGCCGTCACCATAGTCTCGCAGGCCATAAAACGGAGCCGCACGGGCATGAAAGAGGCGAAAAAGCCTATAGGGAATTTCTTATTCCTCGGGCCGACGGGCGTGGGTAAGACCGAACTCGCGAGAGTGCTGGCCGAATTTCTGTTCGGGAACGAAGAGGCCATGGTGCGCATAGACATGTCGGAATATATGGAAAAATTCTCCGTATCCCGCCTCATAGGAGCGCCTCCCGGCTATGTCGGCTACGAAGAAGGCGGAAAACTGACGGAAATAGTCAGGAACAAACCCTACTGCGTAGTGGTCTTAGACGAAATAGAAAAAGCCCATCCGGACGTCTTCAATATTCTGCTCCAGCTTATGGAAGAAGGGATACTCACCGACAGTCTCGGACATAAGGTAAGTTTTAAAAACACCATAGTCATAATGACTTCCAATGTCGGCGCGCGGATGATAACCAAAGGCAAGACCCTGGGCTTCATGCCCTCCGACGACCGGGAACGCGACTATAAAGAGATGAAAGAAAACGTCATGGACGAAGTGAAAAGGGTTTTCAACCCCGAATTCATAAACCGTATAGACGAAGTTATAGTCTTCAGACCGCTCACGGAAAAAGACACGGCGAAGATACTAGAACTGAGGCTCCGCGGCGTGGAAAAGAAACTGGCCGACAAAGGAATGAAGTTCGACATCACCGAAGAGGCGAAAAAATTCCTGACCAAGAAAGGATTCAATCCGCAGTACGGCGCAAGACCGCTGCTGAGGACGGTGCAGAAATACGTTGAAGACCCTCTCTCCGAATTCCTGCTTTACAGCGCCATAAAAAAAGGCGACACCGTAATTGCCGAATACAAAGAAGGCGACAAACTTCTCCTGTCGGTGGAGGGAAAGGAGTAAAAAGTGGCGGAACACGGGGAAGAGGCCAAGAAAAAAGTTCAGCCTAAAAACAAGAACAAAAGCAAACGCGCGCGGAGACCCGCGCCGCAGCTTCTGTTCGACGAATTCATAGGCGCTTTTGAGATGAGGAGAAAAAAGAAGTCTTCCGCCGGATCCGGATTTCAGGATTTCGAAAAAAACATAAGCGCCGAAGAAATAACCGAAGAGTCCGGAAAAGAAAACCCGCCGGAATCTGAAGAAGCCGCGGCGGACGCCGCGTCACGCGGGCTTAAAACCGGAAGCGGCGGCGAAGAAAAGCACGGAGACGCCTCCGGAACGCCCGAATCCGGCGGAGAAAAGGAAAACACAAATCCGGTCGGGCCGGCGAAACTGACCTTAACCGTAAAAGACAAAAAACTGTTCGTATCTCATCCCGAAAAAACCCCGGAAAGACACTTAAAGTCCTTAAGCAGAAGGCTAGAGAGGGAACAGGAACATAAGATTTTTCTTGCTTCGGCCGAATCGGAACTTAAAGGTAAAGATATAAAAGAGAAGGAACCGACCGGGGCCAAAAGGATAAAACGCCAGGATAGGGCGGGCGGCCGGCCTTACAGGAAGCAGGAAACAAAAACGGAAAATATGCAAAAAAGTAATAAACGTCATTTCAGTCTGCCCTTCTGCGGCGCAGGCAAAAAGGAAGAATTTAAAATTCCGGACAATTTTCAGCCGATAGGGAAATACGAGCAGGGCTTCAGCCTCTATACCAAAAGATTCTCTCTGGGTTCCCTTTTCTCAAAGACTGCCGGCCTTATAATACTCGGGCTCGTTATAATATTTATCCTTTACAAGGCCTCGGGGCCGGCCGCGCGCTATATAAAAAGCCTGACCGGCCGCGCCGGGGCGGACGCGGTAACTGCCGCGGCGGCCGCGCCGGCTGTTACCGCTAAGACTTTCGCTAAAAAACAGGATCTGAGCCTCAAAGAAAAGGAATGGAAAGAAATGATAGCCGGCGTCAAGGAGATAATGGCCGAGAGGCGGAAGGCCGGAGACACCGGACCGGTGGGAGCGTATATAAAGGACCTGTCGACCGGAAGGACATGGACCCAGTCTCCGGGGATGCAGTTCCGCGCCGCTTCGCTTATAAAGGTTCCGCTGATGGCTTCGGTCATGTATCTCATAGATAACAATTTCGAGCTTAAAAACGGGGAGAGACTGACTCTGGACACTGAAATAAAATACACTAAACAGCTATGGGCAGGTGGATCGGGAACGCTGAGGAAGACCAGTAAATACGGAGACACTTTTAAAATAAGGGATCTGCTGTATATAATGATCACCGAAAGCGACAATACCGCCGCGAAGATGCTTACCGACACGATAGGTTTCCAGAATATCGAGAACGCCTTTAAAGCCCTGGGGTTCAAGGACACCAATATATGCAGGTCGGGAATGAACCTTACTTCTTATAAGATAAAAGAGGACAATTACACCACTCCCAACGACATAGCCGGGATGTTCGAAAAGATATACCGGGGCAAGCTGGTAAGCGCGAAGGCGAGTTCTTTCATGTTGGGAATATTAAAGCACGTGGAACTGCCTACCCGGCTGCGTAAAGCGCTGCCAGAAGGCTGGGGACTGGCGCATAAGACTGGACTGCTGAGACAGGCCTGCCACGACGCAGGTATAGTGTATTCGCCCCGCGGCGAATTTATAATAGTGCTGCTTACAAGCAATTCGAAAAACTATAAGGAAGCACAGCGGTTCATCACAACGCTCGGAGCCGAGACATATAAATACTACGCCCTCGAAAGAATAAAAAAACAGGAAATAACCGCGAAGCAGGACGGATATAAGACCGTCTGACGGAAGACCGCTGAGGTCACGGAGAAATCATGAATACCACGGAGCTTCTGGCGCCCGCCAGAAATTTAGAAACAGGCACGGACGCCGTAAACTGCGGAGCCGACGCGGTGTATATCGGAGCCGAGAGATTCGGCGCCAGAAACGGCGCTGAAAATCCAGTCGCCGACATAGAAAAACTCGCCTCTTACGCGCATAAATACAGAGCTAAAGTCTACGCCGCAGTCAACACCATCATGGACGACGCTGAACTGGCGCGCGCCTCGAAACTGATAGAACGTCTTTACGAAGCGGGGGCGGACGCCGTGATAATACAGGATATGGGACTGCTCGAAACGTCCCTGCCGCCCATCCCTCTGTTCGCCAGCACGCAAACGGATAATACCACGCCGGAAAAAGTGCTTTTCCTGGAAAAAGCCGGTTTTAAAAGGGTTATTCTGGCCAGGGAACTGTCTCTGTGCGAAATAAAAGCAATAAGGGAACAGACCGCTGTGGAACTGGAGGCTTTCGTCCACGGATCCCTCTGCGTGAGCCGCAGCGGGCAATGCTACCTGAGTTATGCGCTCGGCGGAAGAAGCGGAAACAGGGGCGAATGCGCGCAGCCCTGCCGCAAAGCCTACGGCGTCACCGACGCCGACGGCAATGCGGTAGACGCCGGAAAATATCCCCTATGCCTAAAAGATCTGAACCTCTCTAAGCGCCTGGGTAGCCTTCTCGACGCCGGTATAACTTCTTTTAAGATCGAAGGCAGACTCAAGGACAGGGCCTATGTCAGGAATGTCGTGGCGGCCTACCGTTCAGAACTGGATAAGGCTCTCGCGAAGAGGGAAATGAAAAAAGCGTCTTCCGGACAATCATTTATAAAATTCATCCCCGATCTGAGCAAAACTTTCAACAGAGGCTACACGCAGTATTTCCTGGACGGCAATCCCAAGGACATAGCTTCTCCGGACACGCCTAAATTTATCGGGGAACCCCTCGGTCCGGCTTATAATATAAAACTGGGCTCTTTTCAGGTGCGCGGCCAGGAGAAACTGCATTCCGGAGACGGGATATGTTATTTCGACAAAGAAGGGAACCTGACCGGATCGCTAATAAACGGAATAAAGGACGGCAGGGTAAGGGCGGACAATCTCAAAGGAATGGACAACGGGACCCTGCTGAACAGGAATTTCGACAGATTATATATCAATGCCGTGGAAAAAAGCCAGTGCGCGAGAAAATTCGCCGTGTCCATGGAATTCAGCGAATGCGAAAAGGGTTTTCTTCTTTCTGCCGAAGACGAACTGGGAAGAAAAGCCGAAACTCTCTGGAAGGGCAAGAAATCGTCGGCGAAAAAACCGGAACTAGCCGCGGAAACTATACAAAAACAGCTCTCAAAATTCGGGGAAACGGACTTCTACCTCAAAGACCTCTCGGTAAACATGTCGAAACCTTATTTCCTTCCGGTCTCAGCCCTCAACGATCTAAGAAGAGAAACGCTGGAGAAAATAGAAAAACAAGATTACGGGTACGAGCGGCCTTCCGCTCCAATAAAACCCACCGAACATCCTTATCCGGCGGAAGAACTGGATTTTTCCGCTAATGTGATGAACGGGAAAGCCGCGGATTTCTATAAAAGGCACGGAGTGAAAAAGATACAGAAAGCCGCGGAACTCGGCTCTTCTCTCGACGGAAAACCGCTGATGACAATGAAATACTGCATAAGACGGAGACTCGGTCTGTGCAAAAAGAACAAAGAAAAAGCCGGGCCTCTTTTTCTGAAAGACGAAAAAGGAAATACCCTCCGGATGGAATTCAACTGCGGCCAATGTCTTATAAATTTATACGCCGAAAAAGATAAAAAATAAAGAGCGGGATAGGCCGAAAGACCTATAAATATCAGGCCCACCGTCCCTTGCTTTAACTTAATAATTGATATTATAACTACTTTAAGTAAGTATAATTTCATATTATTCTGGAGAAAGCCAAATGCTTAAAGTAAAGAATTTATGGTCGGCGGCGGCGTTGGTCATTGTGTTTTACGCTTTTTCTTACGCGGCCGGTTCGCCGATAGCCGAACTCAAGGCCGACGCGGGAAACATAGAGATAAATGTCCCGCAGGTGAAAGAAAGCGTTTCCGTGCGTTCGAGCGATTCCGACAGGGCGCACGCCCAGTGGCTAGAGGCAAAAAAACTTTATTCCGACGGAACTTACACGCCGAGATCCCGGACGCGTATAGACGGCAACGGCTCGAAAGCCGTAATGCTGCAGGGCTTTCACTGGTACGCGGATAATTACCATCTGCACCTCGCCAACGGCTGGTGGGGCGAGATAGCGTCAAAAGCTTCCGAAATAGGACGCGCAGGCTTTAATCTTATATGGATTCCGCCGGTATCGGTAGGCAGCTATTATCCGACGCAGTGGTATAATCTCAATTCCCAGTGGGGCAATCAGGAAAATCTCGTTAACGCCGTAAAAAAGCTTCACTCCGCTTCCGTATACGTTGTCGGAGATATGGTCCTGAACCACAGGAACGGAACGACAGACTGGTACGATTTCACTAATCCCGACTGGCCGAGCACAGTTATAACCCAGAATGACGAATGGGCCGGCATATCAGCACTTCCCAATAACGGAAAAAGCCCGAATTACGACGAAGGGGCCAACGAAAGCGGCTGCCGCGACCTGGACCACACCCAGAAAATAGTGCAGGACGACACGAAAGTGTTCATGCGCTGGCTGCAGAATAAAATAGGTATAGACGGCTGGCGCTACGACATGGTGAAGGGTTACGCCGCTTATTACGTGGGAATGTACAATAAGGCGACTATGCCATCGTTCTCCGTAGGGGAATATTTCGACGGAAACAGACAGCTGGTTACGAACTGGATAGACGGGACGGACAATTCCGGCGGAAAAGCCGGCGCTTCCAGCGCCTTCGATTTTCCGACGCATTTTCTGCTGCAGTCAGCGGTGGAGAGCGACAATTACAATAATATGAGCGACAACGGACGGCCCGCAGGTCTGATAGGCTGGTGGCCGGCTAAATCCGTAACCTTCGTGGAAAATCACGACACAAGCCCGAGAGACGAGAATTTTATAGCGAACGCGAGCCAGACCTATAAGGACCAGCGACTCGTCGAATACGCTTATATACTCACCCACCCCGGGCTGCCGTGCGTGTTCTGGCCCCATTATTTCGACTGGGGGAGCAGCTATAAAGACAAACTGCAGACCCTTATAAATATACGTAAGCAGGCAGGTATAAGTTCCACCAGTTCCGTACAGATATACAGGGCGGAGCACGGTCTGTACGCCGCCGTTATAGAGGGAGATAAACAGCGCGTGGCTGTGAAACTCGGAAGCAGCTGGAACTGGCAGCCGGGCGAAGGCTGGACAATGGCGACAAACGGAGAAAAGTTCGCCGTATGGACGGCTCCGAAATGATCTGAATTTCCCGTTCCGCACGCGGACGGACATAAAAAAGCCCGGATAAACCGGGCTTTTTTATTCATAGAGATCCTAATTTTTGACTCCTCCGCATTATTTTGATATTATTAATAAATGCCTTTAAATATATACCGCCGTATATCAGCGGCCTGCCGCGGGAATCGGAATGAAAGAAGAATTTAAGAACTCTTACGACAGAATGACCGTTTTTTCGACCTCAGCCACCGTAGGGATGTTGATTTTACTGATAGCCCTGGTAATAATCACGAAGTCGGGAACAGCCGCCACAGCGTTAATAAGCTGTCTCTATATCTTCGTCTATATCTTTTCCCCTACCGGGTACACTGTGACCGATGAGGATATAACCGTGCACAGACACGCGAGACCTTTCGTGATACCGGTAAAAGAAATATTATCTGTGGAAGAGTCTGAAGTAAATATCCTGAACGGGGCCGGTAACTCGCTGATGTCAGGCGGGCTGTTCGGCTGGTTCGGAGTGACGCGCACCAGGGAACTCGGGAAATTTTATATTTACGCTAGGAAACAGAAGAATTACGTACTTCTGCGCACCAGGGAAAAAACATATGTCCTCACGCCTGACGAAAAGGAAAAATTCGTCTCAGGACTGAACTCGCTGCTTCTCAAAAACGGCGGACCGGACAGTCCGGTTTCACCCGCGGAGACGAATAAAGCGGTGTGAAAACTTTAGGTTTTCCAGGGTGCCGCGGCGGAGAAAGACGCGGGCATAAAAGATCTTCCACGCTTTAATATTCCTTTCCGAATCTTTTGATTTTCCTGATAAATAAATATTTAATATAATTTAATATAGGGCTGGCCGTTCGGAAGAAAGGCCTGTCCTGCGGTAATTATTTCCGTTTAAGAAAAATAAATCTTTCACAGTTTTTTGACAAGGGAAAACATATCAATGAAAACTATCATATCTACTGAAAAAGCCCCGAAGGCCATAGGTCCGTATTCTCAGGCCACGGAAGCGCACGGCCTTATTTATATCTCAGGACAACTGCCAGTGGACCCGGCATCAGGGAAAATGGCGCCGGCGGACACCGCCGCGCAGACAGTAGCTTCGCTCAGGAATATAAAATCTATTCTTGAAGCGGCCGGACTCACGACGGAAGATATACTCAAGACTACAGTCTATATGACCGATCTGACCCGGTTCGGGGAAATGAACGAGGCCTACGGCGTTTTTTTCAGGAACAATCCCCCCGCCCGCGCGGCCTTTGAAGTTAAGGCGCTGCCCAAAGGCGCTCTCGTCGAAATAGAAGCAGTGGCGGCCCGCTGAGTATGCATAAACTTCTTCGCGGTAAACACACAGGAGTCCTTTTCCCGGTTTTTTCTATGCGGTCCGAAACGGACTGGGGCATAGGCGATCTGAAGACCATGTCGCTGTGGCTGGACAATCTCGAGAAGATGGGAATGAATATACTCCAGCTTCTTCCGATGAACGAGATGCCTCCGGGAGGATCGTGCCCCTACACCGCTCTTTCTGCCTTCGCTCTGGATCCGATATACATAAGCGTCGGCGATATCCCTGAACTCCGGGAAGATTCTTTCGCCGACATAAGGGCCGGGCTCGGTTCCTCTTCCTTCAGAACCAATATAAAAAAACTTCACGACTCGGAAAAAGTGGATTACGAAGGAGTGCGGAAAATAAAATTCGCGGCGCTGTCGAATATATTCTGCAGATTCTATACGGAACATATAGAAAAAAAATCAGCCGAAGCCGGAATTTTCGGCGAATACTGCGCGGCCAACGAATACTGGCTCGACGACTATTCCGTCTTCCGCAGACTCAAGGACATAACCGGATGGATCTCCTGGCTCGACTGGGAGAAAGAGCTCGCAGGCCATGACAAGGACGCTCTGGATAAATTCCGAGGTAAAGAAAAGACTCAGATAATGTTCTTCAAGTATCTGCAGTGGACTCTGGAGCGCCAGTGGACGGAAGTAAGAAAAAAAGCTGCCGGAAACAGGATAAAACTGTTCGGCGATCTTCCTTTTATGGTAAACCAGGAAAGCGCCGACGTCTGGGCGCAAAGGAACGAATTCGATCTGACTAAAGAAGCCGGCGCGCCGCCCGACGCTCTGAGCGCCGACGGACAGAAATGGGGCCTTCCCGTGTACAACTGGTCCGCCGCCCGTGGAAATAATTTTAAATGGTGGCGCACGAAAGTCAAGAAAGCCTCCGATTTTTATGATTTTTTCAGGATAGACCATATGGTCGGGTTCTTCCGCACCTGGACCATTCCGCACGACAAAACGCAGAAAGCTGATTTCGATATACACGATCCGGCGGAACAGAGACAGAGAGGAAAAGACTTCATCGAGGCCGTTTACGGCGCCAGTCCGATGCTGCCCGTGGCCGAAGACCTCGGCGTCATTCCGCCTTACGTCGGAGAAGTTCTTAAGGAACTCAAGGTGCCGGGCTATAAAATAATCAAATGGGAAAAAAAGAACGGGAAATATATACCTCCTGAAAAATACCCTTCCGTCTCGCTCGCCACCACCTCGACGCACGACATGGAGACCACGGCCGAATGGTGGGACACCGTCGACGCGAAAGAAAAAACAGACATGTGGGCTATGATCACAGGGAAAGACGATATAAAAGAGAAAGACCTGCCTGTCTACGCCGTGGCCAAAACTCCTATAATCGCCAGACTGCTCCGGGCCGCGTCCAAACTGGTAATTTTCCCATGGCAGGATCTTACAGGTTCGAGGGTCAGGATAAATATGCCCGGCACGGTCGGACCTGACAACTGGACTTACCGTTTCCGGCCGACAGCGGAAAAATTCTGCTCCGATTACAAACCGTTCGTGGAAACCATGCAAAAACTGATCAGAGAGAACAGATGAAAAGCTTCCTGTCGTTTTTCCCTGTCTTCGCGGCCGCGGCGCTGCTGACTTCATGCTCGGCCGTGAACAGGACGGCCGTAATGGCGGCCTCCGACATGGTGAAAAAAGGCATGCCGCAGATCTTCAGCCAATGCGACGCCGAATATGTGAAAGAAGCCATGCCGGCTAATCTGCAGCTCATGGAACTGCTTCTGGAAAACGACAAAAGCAACAGAGAACTCTCCGTATCGGCTGCGATGGGCTTCTGCGGCTACTCCCTGATGTTCCTCGACGGAGAAGACAATGAGCGCGCTTCCGGATTTTACCTCAAGGGACAAAAATACGCCGAAGCGGCTCTGGCCGGAAAAGACCGGGACGATCTGAACAGAAACGACGTCCCGGCGCTTTTCTGGAAGACATTCTGCAAGGCCTCGTATATGAACCTGAACAGGGACAAACCGGCCGTGATAGCCTCGCTGTCGGAACTGGAACCGGCGATAAAGAAACTTATGGACCTGGAACCCTCCTATTTTTATAACGGGCCCTACAGCCTTATGGGAGCTTACGAAGCCATGCGTCCTAAAATGTTCGGCGGAGATCCGTATAAGGCGATGGAATATTTCGATAAGGCCCTTACCGGCGAAGGGGCCGATTTCCAGTTCACCAGGTTCATGTACGCCAAAACTGCGGCTGCGGAAGTCATGGACGCGGAAAAATTCGAAAATCTTCTTAACTCGGTAATAAATTCTGAAAAGAAAGACGATAAGATATGTCTTCTCAACACCGTGGCGAGGACGAAAGCCAGAAAACTCTTGGAGATTAAAGATGAAATTTTTTAAATTACTGCTGCCGGCGCTGATGACGACGGCGGTATGTTCTCAGGCCTTCGCGGCCAAACCAGTGATCATAAAATTCGCCTCGCTCACTCCGGAAGGCACGACCTGGGTGAAATCGATGGACGGATACACCCGTGAAGTCAGCGAAAAAACGGAAGGAAGGGTCGGTTTCAGGACGTATTGGGGCGGAAAGATGGGCGACGAAAAAGACGTCGTCAGGAAAATACGCAACAATCAGCTCCAGGCCGGAGGATTCACAGGGGTGGGAATAGGCGAAATAGCCCCCGAGATACGCATCCTCGACACACCGGCTCTGTTCAAAAACACCGGCGAGATAGACTATGTCTACAAAGCCATGGACGCGGACTTCAAAGCCGTTTTCGAGAAAAAAGGGTTCGTTCTCCTGGGCTGGTCGGAAGTCGGATCGGTGAACATATTCTCAGAGTCCCCGGTCACGAAACTCGAAGATCTGAAAAATATAAAAATGTGGACCTGGGAAGGAGATCCGGTCGCCGAAGAGACATTCGAAAGTCTGGGCATAAAACCCATATCCCTTTCTATAACAGACGTGATGACCTCGTTGCAGACGGGAATGGTGAACGGGGTTTACGCTTCCCCTCTTTCGGTTATGGCTATGCAGTGGGACGGCAAAATGAAATATATGTTCGGACAGCCGCTGACATATTCTTTCGGCGCCGTCCTTATATCCAGAAAAGCCTTCGACAAGATACCGCCCGAAGATCAGAAGATAATGCTCGATCTCGGAGAAAAATATTTCACGGATCTGAACTCTAAAGTCAGAAAGGACAATGAAGAATCGGTTAAACTCCTGGCGAAAAAACTGACCGTAACGAAACCAGCCGGAAAAGAAGTAGTAACGGCGCTGGAAAAAGCCGGAAACACTGCCCGTATGGAACTTATAGGAAAACTGTATCCGCAGGAATTCCTCGACAAACTTAATAAAACTTTAAGCGACTTCAGAGCGAAAAAGGTAAAATAAAAAAACGACCTGTTTTATTCCAGTCGAAAATAAATTGACTGTATGAAAAACAAAGCCGTTAAGACCCGCGGGAAAAACTTCTGTTTTTCCCGCGGGTCTTTTACTTGATGAAGGCAGAATCGAATTTAAAGCTCAGGAACGGAGACAGAGACGCTTCTATTTTCTTCGTCTATCTCCGCCTTAAAAACGCGGCTCCCGTCTTTAACGCAGTATCCGGCCTTAAATTCCTCTAACGATAATCTCTGGCTTTCAAAAGGCGGGAAAAGCGAACTTCTTATAGCCTCGCAAGCTCCGGCAGGCATGCCGTCGGACCCGAAAACAAGATCCCTGCCGCATATGAAACCTGCCCTGTCTATAAGCATCCTGAAAGGGTTGTTTCCCTTCACGTAGTGATCCGGCAGTCTGTCGGAATAAAACACGGAATCCGGACTGAAATTCGGCTGCATGCAGAGAACGGCGCCGAGCTTTTTCGCTCTCAGCGCCTGTCCTAAATTTATGAACTGCACATGTTCCAGCCTAAGCGACATAGGAGTCCCGCCTGATTTTATCTTTTCCGCACAACTGACTACCTGTTCCACCGCCGCGTCTCCTATCGCGTGAACGGCTATATTCTTTCGCATACCGGCGGCGCGGCGCATATTTATCAGCATTTCCTCATCGGAATACAAGACGCAGTCGCGGCTCCCGGCGGAACATTTCCCGGAAAAGCCGGCGCTTCTGGCTCCTAGAGCGCCGTCGGCGAACAGTTTTATGCCGCTCACGCGGCCTCTGGCCTTGCCGAGCTCCGGATACACGCCCAGCCCGGCCCATATTTTCACCCTGTCCCGGTAATTATCGCTGATATAAAGGCAGGCCCTCTCTGAAGAGACGGACATATCTTCGCTGCTCCAGACGCCTTTTCTCTCAAGTCCCTTTATATATTCCGGAATAAAGGACACTTCGCCGTAATCCGCCAGCAGACTGAAGACCAGCGGAAGATTGAGATCTATCCATTTCTGGCTGCGCAGTCTGGCCCCGGTGCCCGGATGTTTTCTTTCCAGGGAGTTCAGGGCCGCGGCATTGAAACAGAAGCCGTGAAGCGATATATTGCATACGGCGGCCGGAGGCAGATCCGCGAGCAGCTCCGGAGTTAGCGAGTAGTAATTGTCTTTCCACCCCGTGGCGAAAATAAAACTTTCTTTTCTTCTGCCGTTAAGAACGGACATCGCCTGCCCGAGCGTTTCGCAACCCGATAAATCAGCCGCGCCGCTCAAAGAAGAATAAAAGGAAATATGATTATGGCTGTCGTGCAGGAAAGGCAGAAATATCGTTTTCATGGGACGGAATCATCTGCCCGATAAATTAGAATCTTCCAGCGCCTGCACCTTAGCCAGACGTCTCTTATGCCTGTCCTCGTTGGTAAATTCAGCTTTCAGATAAGCTTCCGCGATCTCGAATGCCGGCGCGGGACCTATAACGCGGGCTCCGAGACAGAGCATATTGATATTATCGTGCTCCACCGCCTGGTGCGCGGAATAGGTGTCGTGGCAGAGCCCGGCCCGTATGCCGCGTATCTTATTCGCGGCCACGCAGGCCCCGACCCCGGAACCGCAGACCATTATGGCGCGCCGCGCCTGCCCGGACAGAACGGCGGCAGCCGCCTTGGCCGCGTAATCCGGATAGTCCACGGATTTGTCAGCGCTGTCAGTGCCGAGATCAAGAATATCGTAACCGACTATCTTAAGATGCTCTTTCAGTTCCTCTTTCAGCGGAAAACCGGCGTGATCGCTCGCGATAGCTATAGTATTGGTCATAAAGATTTTATATCTCCTTTCACAGCCCACCCTCTCAGGCCTTCTTTTTCAAGGCCGACTTCGATATATCCGTCCTCTTCCGAAAGTAGCTTTACTATCCTGCCTTCGGGAGCGGAAGCGAAATCCTTAAAATTCTCGCCGGGTCCGCTCATCAGCGACGCCCCTTCGGCCCTGACGACCACCCCGGCTCTGTGGAACTGTCCGTTCAAACGCAGCGCGCCCCACAGACAGGAAAGCAGAAGCAAAGTCGCCGAGCAGTACATTATACGTCTCGGCCATTTCCTGAAATCCTCCCTCTTTATAAGCCTGAAAAAAGCGAAGATAAGACAGGTTATCCAGAAAGAGACGACCGCCGCGAACTTAAGTTCATTGTCCGAGAAGAAATAATAAAGATAGAAAACACCGCGCGGCATTCCGTCCGGAACAAGCTGCTGACCGGTGTGTTTCATGACATACTCGAGATTGAATCTGATATCCTGATTCCTTGGATCTATCTTAAAAGCCATGGAGTAAGCGTAAACGGCTTCGCCGGTCCTCTTAAGTCTGAAGAGAGCGTTCCCCTCGTTATACCACGCAGCGGCGTCGTAAGGGCGGTTTCTGGTTATCTTACTGTATTCGTCCAAAGCACGCTGATAGTCTCCGTTCTTGTAAAGTTCGTTTATATCAGCCGCGGGCATTAAAGTCCCCGCGGCGGTCACGGCGGCCGTATTTTCCGGAACAGAAGCCCGGACAGGGACGTTCAGCTGAAAAAACAATGAAACGGCCAGTGCTGTAAAAATTCTTTTCATCTGAGTTTGTCCTCCAGTATGTCCAAAAGCGAAGAATACGATCCGGCGAGTGCGGAGGCCTGTTCTTCAGATATATTTTCGGGGGAATAATGCGAGGCCTCTATCCTGACCCAGAAATCCTGCAAGGAGTCCAGTTCCGCCTTAGTGAGTTTCGGAAAACGCCCTGATAGGAACTCCGCGGCCTTGCGGCTGGTAAGGGCAGATATATTCTGCCCGCATTTGTCGCAGAGATAGGCGAGTAATGAATCGTATATGATCCCGACGGCTTTTTTCCCGCTGTTCCCCTTTATCAGTTTCTCCGCCTGCGCCAGTTCGCGCCTGGCTTTGGAACGGGCCTTTCTGAATCTAAAGACGGATTTATTGTCCTCGCGGAATTTCACCGCGCTGGTGTATCCGAAAGAGATGATGACGACCAGCAGCGGAATAAGCGAGGCGTAAGCCCCGGCGTCGGCCACGAAATTGACCGCGGCGGCTAGTTTCCCCGAATCGTCTTCGGAAGAAACATATCTGATATCGCTGCCGGAGGCGGTCACTTTCTGAACCGCGACCTGCTCCGGAGTGCCGTCTTTCTGCGAATAATATATACTGCGGTCGCTCTGGTCGCCCTTTTCTATGCTTACCCTGAGAGGCGCGGTGCTCCTGGTCTTATAAACGGCTTCCTTCGGATCGAAATAAGAAAATCTTATCTGGGGAATTATTTTCTCCCCGGGATTTTTTGGGACGAGAGAATAAGTGAAAGTCTTGGTTCCGCCGACCATATCGCCGGTGAGACTCGTTTTAACGGTGATCTTGGGCTCGTAAACTTTAAAATCGTCAAGTTCGAGTTCCGGCGCCGTTATCGCCGTAAGATTCCCGCTGCCTTTAACGGTAAAGATCAGAGTGACGGCTTCCCCGACTTTCATATCCTTTGCGTCCGGAATTGAAGCCGCTATCGAAAAATTACCGACTCCGCCGTAAAAATCTTTGGGCTGCGGCTGCGGAAGAGGTTTTATCTTAAGAATTACAGGTCTGCTCTTTATATCGAAACTGTCCCCGGTCATATTGCCGAAGAAACTACCGAAGAAAGGATCCGCGCCGCCCAGAGTCGTGACGTGCACCACGGCCTCGCCTATAGTCGCGGAACCGCCGTTTATCGGAAAAAAGGCTCTTCTGAGCGAACTGTAGGCATAACCGCGGCTGTCTGTCCCCCCCTGCTCGGACGGTATCTCGTGCGTTATCAGATTATCGTATAACGGTTCCTGACAGGCGCTGTCGCCAGCAAGGGCCTCTTTAGTGTAAAGCCTTATCGAAAGTATCCCCTGTTCTCCCTGATATAATTCCTTTTTATTGACGCTGGCTTCCAGATAGACGGAATTCGCACCGCCTTTTTCCGCGCCGGACTTACGTGAACCAGCGCTCTGCCGCATATTCCCGCCGAGCTGAAAAGCGCCCTGCTGATTCTGCTGGACCTGCTGCGCTTTTCCGTCGCCGGCATGCACCTGCGCGGGAGAACTTTTCCCGGTATAACCGGAAGAATTGACCACCTTGACCGGTATGGCTCCGGTAGTGACGGACTTTTCGCCGCTCTTCACAGCTATCGGCGGAATCTCATAAGAGCCCTCCGAAAGGGCTTTAAGCGTGAAAGTCTTATGCACCTCAATCGTGGTATTGCCGTTTATAAAAGAAAAATTAGTCGAACTGCCGCGGCCCGTGACCGCGAAAGGCATATCGGGAAGAACAGGATCCTTAACGTTCTCAGAACTCTTTATAAGAAGATCCATCTCTATGGTCTGACCGGGAAGCACTTCGTTTTTATCTATACTGACGTCCACGGAAAGAAAAGCGAAAAGTTCGGTAGGGAAAAACAGAAAAGACAATATAAGAAAAATTAAATTCTTCATACGGACACTCCACGCTCCAACGGCGAAACATTAGATATATTTTACAATTTTTCGATATACCCCGGCCTCAAAGGAACCGGCCTTCCGGAAAGACGGGGCGCGCGAAAACGTCAGTCGGGCTTAAAACGGTCGGGCCGTAAAAAGCGCTGCGGACGGAAAGCTGGGCCCTCGGTCTACCAGTCTTCCCAGACATTCTGCTGGGAAGCAGCGCCGGCAGAGGATTCAGGGACCTGTTTAGCCTGTTGTCTGGCCTCCTTTTCTTTCTCTTTCATCATATCGAGCAGCTGCTGCATCTGGTTCTGCTGTTCTTTCCGTTCTTCTTTCTTCTCTTCGTCCTGTTTTTTACTGCCGGAATCTTTATTTTCCGCGCCGTCTCGCGGCTGTTTGCTGTCTTTATCCTTATTCTGGTCTTTCTTGTCGCCGCCGCCTTTATTGTCCTTCGGCTTATCGCACTTTTTATCCGACGTTTTCAGACATATCTGGAGATTATACAGGGCTTTTCCATTTTTCGGATTGATCTTAAGAGCTTTCCTGTAAGACATCGCCGCTTCCTTGAGATCGCCCTTTTTAAAAAGAGCGTTCCCGCGGTTGAACAGAGCTTTTTCTTTCAGTTCCACGGATTCAGTCCCCTTAGCCGTCTTTTCGAAACTCGAAGCCGCCTCGTCCAATTTCCCCAAACTGTAGAGGGCGGTCCCCTTATTGAATTCAAGGACTTCGTCGTCCGGTTTCTTATTTTTGGCGAGTTCGTAAAACTGGAGGGCTTCGTCGAAAGCCTCTTTTTTGTAAGCTTCGTTTCCCTTATTGTTAAGATCTTTATAACCGGCCGCGGAAAGGCCGGAGGAGAAGACAGGCAAAAAAAACATGAAGAACAGAGCCGCCGTTCTGCGGACCCGCGCGGGGAACATCGGCTTATCCGTTATCAGCATCTCCATCAGCAGGAGTATAATGGCCGCGGCCAGCGGCCACTGGTATCTGTCTTTATAACGCGAACTGCTCATGCCGCCGGTTTTCTGAAGACTTATATTATTCACCGCCTTCAGTATCTCGTCGGCGACTTTCTCCGGTCCGTTATAATAAATATAGCCGGCCCCTGTTTCTCTGGCTATCTGCGCCAGGACCTTCTCGTTCAGACGGCTCACGACCGGCTTGCCGGTCTTCGGATCTTTTTTATAGTCCAGCACGTTCCCGTGCGAGTCGGAGTTGGGAATAAGTTCCCCGTCCAGACTTCCGAGCCCCACAGTGAATATCTTGAGATTGTGCTCGCGGGCTTCTTTCAGCGCCATTTCCAGATTGCTCGAATGGTTCTCCCCGTCCGTTATGAGAACCAGTATCTTATTGCCAGCCTGTTTCTGCATAACTTTCATCGAAAGTTCTATCGCATCCTCGAAATCAGTTCCCTGGACCGGAAGCATGCCGGGACTCAGTATAGACGAAAAATAGCGCAGCGCCTCAAGATCGTTAGTGAGCGGACATTCCAGATAAGCCCTCCCGGCGAAAGCTATAAGTCCCAGCCTGTATTCCGAAAATTTCTCAGTGATGGACTCCACAAGCATACGCGCGTTTTCCATCCGGTTCGGCTTGAGGTCGCGGGCGGCCATAGACAGAGAGGCGTCGACTGCCACGACCAGACTTCCGCGCAGATCCGTCATATCGGAAAGTTTAACTCCCCACTGCGGGCCGCACAGAGCGGTCCCGGTGAAGAAAACAGCTCCGATAAGACAAAAATCTCTTAACCGGCGCTTGAACCTCACTTTTCCGGAAGGCCCGCCGTTAGGCCCCAGCACGCGTAAAGTAAGTCCGTTTCTTTTCTTTTCTTCGAAATAAGCGAACAGACACAGCAATGCCGTGAAAAGCAGCACCAGAATCATTATAAAAGGATGTCTGAACAGGTCCGTCATTTTAAGGTATCGTCCTCAAATATGTTTTTTCCAGAAGAACTCCGAGGATCATCAGCAGAACGGCCGGGACAAGGAAATATATATAGTAGTCTGAAGCGCGGACGGAAGTCTTCTCCTCGAATTTAGTCTTTTCAAGGCTGTCTATCTCCGAATAGATACGAGACAGCTCGGCCGTGTTCTCGGCACGGTAGAATTTGCCGCCGGTAACCTCGGATATCAGTTTAAGAGAGGTCTCGTCAAGATCGTCGTCGGTGTAAACTACAGGCTGAAGCGGATTCCCGGTGGGTATCTGCGCCCGGCCTTTTTTCGCCGTGCCTATGGTGTATATCTTTATGCCGTAGGCCTGAGCGGCTTTCGCGGCCTGCTCCAGATTAGTGACTATCCCGTAGTTTGAACGCCCGTCGGTAAGAAGTATCATTATACGGCTTTTCGCCTTGGAATTCTTCAGATGGTTGACGGCGGTTATTATCGCGTCGCCTATTGCCGTCATGCCTATTCCGGTCATATCTATGCGGACCATGTCCATGCTGTCGTTCAAGGCTCCGTAATCGAGCGTGAGCGGACAGCTCAGAAAAGCCGCTCCTGCGAAAACGGTTATTCCTATCCTGTCGTTTCTGCGCTTGCTTATAAATTCCTTAGCCGCGGCCTTGGCGGCCTCCATGCGGTTAACGGGCCTGAAGTCCATCGCGCCCATCGAAGGCGAAGTGTCCATAACCATCATTATATCTATCCCTTCCGTAGGAGGTATTATCTCCCGCTCCACTTTCTGGGGGCGGGCGAAAGCTATAATAAGAAGAACCGCGGCCGCTATCCGCACGAAGGGCGGCAGAAATTTATGGAGCAGCACCCTTAAAGTATAAGAAGGTTTTATCGCGACCGAAACCTTTCCGCTCATATAACGCCTGGCGCCGGAATACAGATAAAAGCCGGCGCAGATGAAAAGAGGAATAAGCAGGAGGAAAAAAAGAGGATTCGCGAATTGCATTATTTCACCTTCCCGTTCCGTTCCGCCGAAGCCGCGGCTTCGGCGGCCTCTTTCTGCCGCCCGACCGCAGAATTGCAGGCGGCCAGCAGTTCTTTGAGACGCGAAACGTCGCCGGCTGTGTCGTCCGGCTCGGCCTTGGCGAATTTAACGGCGTCAGCTCCGTTCATAAAAAGTCTTATTTTCGCTATAACAGGCTGCTCGATCTCAGTGCGCTTCAGTTCTCTTATAAGATCGGCCGTCGTCATCTGAACGGCGTCGACACCCAGTTCTTCCGCGAAATATCTTCGGAAAATGGATGTGAGTCCGAAATAGAAGGCGCTTTTACGGCCCCTGGCCAGCAGATCAGTTTTTTCAAGCCTTTCCACGCACTGAGTGGCCCGCTGATAAGGAGTTCTGCCGTCGGTCCAGCCGCTGACCCTGCGCAGCTTCTTTTTTAAGCCGCGGCGCAGGAATCTGTTATAGATTATAAACATTATTCCGAGGACAAGTAAGATAAGCAAAAGCGTCTTAAGCCACGAAAAGAAACTTTCCGGGCCGTATATTTCTTTTATCTTCCCGTCGTTCTTAGGAAATAATTCTTTTACGAATATATTAAAAGAAGGACTTCTGGCCTGCTGCGAGACAGAACCGCCTTTGTCCTCAAGTTTCCAGTTTATGGCCGGGAAAGTGCTGACGCCCAGACTGAATGCCTGGGCTTCGATAATGTATTCCACAGTCTTCCTGTCGCCGCTTACCGCCGTTCCGCTGGATAAAAATTTAATGAAATCAAAAGACGAATCGTCAAGGGTGGCCGTGTCCGGCACAACGGTCTCGAACCCAGAAGGAATATCTATACCGGCCCTGACGTAAAATCTGTCCGCGAGTTTTACCGAAGTCGCGCTAGGGGTGAGTTCGAAATTTACGACCTCCGCGGCCTGAAGAGACAAAGGCAGCAGAATAATATTCAATACCGCAAAAATTACTCTCACTTATATCTTACCCCTTCTGTTCCTGAAAAATTTCACTATCGGATCGAAAACCGGCTCCTGCGGGTTTATATCTATCCACTCGGCGCCGCAGCTGCGCAGGAGATCTTCGAGAGCGCCTCGCCTTTTTTCATAACCTGAATGGTAATCTCTTCTGGCGTAAAGGTCCGAAAGATCGACCGCGGATATTTCTCCGCCTTCCAGCGGTTCGGCCATAAGCAAAGCTCCCGAAGCAGGAAGATCCTTTTCAAAATCGTCGCTTATCACCACAGGGATTAGATCGTGCTTCTTAGCCGTGAGACGCAGCTCCTTCGCATAATCTGGCGAATAGAAATCAGATATGACTATAATGATGCCGCTGTGCTTCATAAGCTTATTTATCGTAGCCAGCGCTCCGGCCATATCGGTACCGCGCCCCTCCGGTTTATAAGCCAGAAGTTCACGTATTATGCGGAGATTATGGTTCTTGCCTTTTCTAGGCGGTATATAAAGTTCGGTGCGGTCGCTGAAAAGGAGCAGTCCGGTCTTGTCGCTGTTCTTCATCGCGGAAAAAGCGAAAGTAGCGGCAAGTTCTGAAGCCGCCTCGCTCTTCGTTTTCCGGCCGGAACCGAAAGACTGCGAAGCGGAAATATCGCAGAGAATCATCATAGTGAGCTCACGCTCCTCTATAAAATTCTTGACGTAAACCTTAGACGAACGGGCCGTCACGTTCCAGTCTATAGCCCTGATATCGTCGCCGGGAACGTACTCTCTGACTTCTGCGAATTCCACTCCTCGGCCTTTGAAGGTGCTCTTGTACTGCCCCGCGAAAGTCTCGCTGACAAGCCGGCCAGTCTTTATCTCTATCTGGCGGACTTTTTTTAATATTTCCGCTGTGTCGTTCATAATGCGGACTCAAGCTCTCAGGGCACTTCTATCGCTTCGAAAAGGCTGCGTATTATTTTTTCCGGAGTAACGTTCTCCGCCTCGGCCTCGTAGGTCAGGAGCATACGGTGTCTCAGCACGTCGAAGCCGACGGCTTTTATGTCTTCCGGGGTAACGTAGCCGCGGCCGTTTATAAAAGCGTAGGCCTTTGCGGCGCGTATCATATATATGGTCGCGCGGGGGCTGGCCCCATAGCTAAGCCACGGTTTTATCTCGTCAAGTTTGTATTTTTCCGGCTCTCTGGTGGCTATTATGAGGTCGAGCACATAATTCTTTATCTTATCGTCTACGTATATCCTGTCGGCGGTCTGCCTGGCCCTGAGTATCTGCTCCACTGCCACGGCCTTTCCGGCGGCGGGGACAGTCTGTCCGGTCATGAGTTCCAACACTTTGAGCTCCTCGGTCTTGCTCGGATAAGTTACGTTCACCTTCAGCATGAAACGGTCGACCTGTGCTTCCGGAAGAGGGTAGGTCCCCTCCTGCTCTATAGGATTCTCCGTAGCCATAACCAGGAAAAGTTCAGGCATCTTGAAAGTCTCGTCGGAAATAGTCACCTGTCTCTCCTGCATGGCTTCGAGCAGGGCGCTCTGCACCTTAGCGGGGGCGCGGTTTATCTCGTCGGCAAGGACTATATTGGCGAAAATAGGACCTTTCCTTACTGAAAAAACCGCTTCCTTGGGATTATAAATGGATGTTCCGAGGATATCCGCCGGAAGCAGGTCCGGAGTAAACTGGATTCTTCTGAAAGAAGCGTTTATAACGTCGGAAAGTGTTTTTACGGTAAGCGTCTTTGCCAGACCCGGAAGCCCTTCCAGAAGAACGTGCCCGTTACCGATCAGGCCTATTAGGAGAGCGTCGATCAGATCTTCCTGTCCGACCACCACCTTCGCCATCTCCCTCCTTATATCCTGAACGAAAAGAGAATCTTTCTCTATCTGCTTATTAAGTGTTTCTATTTCAGATCCCATACATATTTCTCCAAATAAAATTAAGACTGCGGCCTCTATATGCCTATGGCGTGTTTTCGCCTCTTGGCGTCTTCTCCCGCCAGTTTGTCTAATTCAGCGGCTTTCTGTTCCTGATATTCTTTTATTTTAGCCTGCAGTTCGCGCATGGCGTTTACGGCGCAGAGTCTGACGTCCTTGTCGAAATCCTTAAGCATGGGATTAAGGGCCTGTTCCGCGTCCACCGTCCCCATATCACGGATAGCCTCTATAGCCTTTTTTTTCACTTCTTTGTCATAATCCGAAAGCCCGACCTTCAGCACGTCTAAAGCGACCTTGCTCTTTTCCTGTTTCACCATTTCCAGTATCTTACCTTTGGTGGAAGCGCTATAAGAATTCTTAAAAAAGCGCTTGAGCAGGGAAGCGGCCTGCTCGTCCTGCAGTTCCCACAAAGTCTCGGCCGCGGCCAGCCTGACATCCTCGTTGGAATCTTTCGAAACCAGACCTCTGAGCGTCGCTACCGTCTGCTGTGAAAGTGCCGGAACCGCGGACTGTTCTGGTCTGTCCGGAAGCACGGGGTCGAGAGCGGCTCTTTTTTCCTCTTCCGACATATCCTTTACGAATTTATAGGACTCAACTCTGGCATGCGAATAATCCGTTCTGCCGTAGCTGCCCGGAGGATTTTTATAAAGATAAAAAATCCCGCCTACAAACAATAAAATCATAATAAACCATTTCATAATGTTCCCCGCGGAAAATCACCTCGGTCTTCGCGCCATGTCTCGTATATTTTATTTTAATATTATTCAAAAACTTATGTCAAGGAACCGGACCGCCTAAAGACCTGAAAGCCGATAATTTTATAAAATATATTATATTGAACTTCCGGACAGTGAAGGGTAATCCTAAAGAGAGGTCAGATATATCATGAAAAGAAGCAAGGTGCTTTTAATAATCCGTGACGGCTGGGGAAATGCGAAAGCCGACAGATACAATGCAGTGGCTAACGCCGAGACTCCGAATATGGATAAGTTCCTCAAGAAATATCCTCATTCCATACTTTTTCCGTCGGGCGAAGAAGTCGGGCTCCCGAAAGGGTATCAGGGGTCTTCGGAAGTGGGGCATCTGAATATGGGCGCCGGCCGCATAGTCGTGCAGGAACTGAAGAAGATAAAGGACATGATAGAAGACGGTTCTCTGTTCAAATGCAGGGCGCTCGAAAAAGCCTTCGACAATGCCGTGGAAAAAGGAAGCGCGCTTCATCTCATGGGTCTCGTGCAGGACGAAGGGGTGCACGCTCACCAGGACCATCTTTACGCGCTGGTGCGCGAAGCGAAACGCCGCGGCGTAAAAAAAGTATGGGTACATTTCTTTTCAGACGGCAGGGATACGCCGCCTAGAAGCGCGCTGTCTTTCGTGAAAATGCTGGAACCCGTGCTGAAAGAAGCCGGAAACGCCTCGATAGGGACTCTCATGGGAAGATATTACGCCATGGACAGAGGAGCCAAATGGCAGCTCACAGACCTGGCCTATAAGACCCTAACGGAAGGGGCCGGGAAAGTTATGCCCGACATTACGGAAGCCATAAACAATGCCTATGCCACTTTAAAAAATCCTAACGGGCAGCCGGTCAGCGACGAATACATTCCTCCGACGGTCTTCACAGGATACGACGGCATAAAAGACGGTGATTCGGTGGTGCATTTTAATTTCAGGCAGGACAGGGCCATACAGCTAACACGGGCTTTCGTGGAAGACGATTATCCGGGCAAAAGGGATATAATTTACAATATAGACGGCAAAGGGGACGAAAACCCGGACAGACCGTCCATAACCTACTGCGGGATGTCGGAATACTACACCGGATTCAGGTTCAGCGCCCTGCCTTCCATGGCGGACTCGGGCGGCATGGATAATCTCCTTGGTCAGGTGATATCCGACAACGGACTCAGGCAGCTGCGCCTTGCCGAGACCCAGAAATTCAAACACGTCACGTCCTTCTTTAACGGAAAAAGCACAAAACCTTATCCGAACGAAGATCAGGTGGAGATAAAAGGAACTTTCGACCCCTCTTCTTTCGGTGAGCATCCGCAGATGAACGCGCCGGAAGTCTGCGCGGAAGCGGTGAAGAGAATATCTTCGGAAAAATACGATTTCGTACTCGTAAATTTCGCCAACTGCGACATGGTCGGGCACACAGGGATATACGAAGCGGCTGTAAAAGCCGTGGAAATAACCGACAAATACACCGGAATCCTTACGGAGACGGCGCTGGAACACGGTTATACGGTAATGATAACTTCAGATCACGGCAATGCCGAAGAAATGTGGGATTACGGGATAAATATGCCGAAGACCTCTCATACGACGAATCCGGTGGACTTCATACTTATAAAGGACGGCGAACCGGAAATAAAACTGGCCGGGTCCGCCGTGCTGTCGGCCGTGGCTCCAACCGTTCTGCAGACGATGGGGCTGCCTGTTCCGGCAGATATGACGACTAAATCTCTTCTACTCTGAAGATGTTCGTGAAAATAAAAGTACATCCCGGCGCGAAACGGGATGTGCTTCGAAAAAAAACAGAGGACTCATACGAGATATGGACAAAAGCCCCGGCGGAAAGAGGCCTTGCAAACGCTTCCGCTATGAGGCAGCTTTGCCTTGAACTCAAAACGGACGCGGGAAAACTCATGCTCGTCAAAGGAGCGCACAGGTCTTCCAAAATAATTAAAATATTATAATTTTATAGTATAATGTATCTGTGGTTTATATAATTCAGAGAATATATTGACATGTCGGAAAAAAGCTGCGCCATACTTTTACTTTAAGGACAGTACAGATTACAGCAATGAAGCGATTATTTCTACTTTTATTTCTTTTTACGGCCGCTCTGCCATTAAGCGGGCTGTCCGCCGCGCAGCCGGATTCAGCCGCTTCCCAGACGCAGCCCGCGGATCAGAAGACGGCCGTGGAAAATTTCGAAAAGACGATACAGGAAAAAATAAAACTTAACGCGCAGAAAAAATCAGAAGAACTGCATAAATTCAGCGCGAAAAAAGTCTGGATAATATCGATCGGGAAAAACGCGATAAACAATAAGATATTCGAAGACACCTACCTCGAAGTCTCAAACGACGGAAAAGTGATATACAGAACGACTTATAAAAACGCCAAAACGGGAGCCGTGTCGGAAATTAACACTTACCGCGGAGAAATCAGCCAGAAAATAACGCAGCGTTTCATAAAGGACCTGGAGCAGAACAATAAGATACAGGCCAAGAACCGCGACAAGGGAGTCATTCTGGACGACAGCAGAAACAGAGATAAAAAGGTAAATAATTCCATGGACGCGATTACGGTTTCTCTGTATGTGGACGGTGCTCTTCAGAATATCACAGGAAACAGGGCTGACTTCGGAGACATATTCACCGTCATAGAAAAAGGGAACAGAAACGCTTATACAAATATCATCTATACCATCTCCGAAGAAGAATACAGGGAAAAAAATTATGAACTTTCTTTCCTGTCGGCCGACAAACTCAATGAAACCGAAATACAGAAGATAAGCGGAAACCTTCCGAAAATAAAAGGGTCAGACAGCCTGGAAACTCTCGAGACTTATTATCTGCAGCGTGTCCCTGTGCTTCTTAAGGCCATTAAAGACCCGACCCGCCTTATTCCGGTGGAAAACAGCAAGGGGCTGGAAGCCATAGATAATTTTATCGACAGATACAAACTTTTATACGACGACGGCGGTTTTTATATAGTCTCCACGAGAGGAGTCTTCAAATTCAGGGTGTATAATTCTTTCTTCAGGACAAACAAAACCGTTACGGCCGCTATAATCAAAGAGAAAAAAGAAGAGAAGACGGCGGATGCCGAAAAAACGGAAGCCCTCAAAAAGAAAAACGAGGATTGTCTGGCAGAAGCGTCAAAAAAATATCCCGATATAGAAAAAGAGATAAAAGCGGGCAGGGCCAAAGTATTATTTTCGCTCAAAAAAAACAAATGCGTGATAATGCGTAAAAAGGCCACAAGTTCGAAAAAAGCCTGAAAAAGCACTCCGTCACAATTCCAGGACGCTCATCGTTCTGGAATTCCTCCGCCGGCAATTTTCTTTTACGCAGCTGCCTCCTGAGATCAGGCAGGCGCATATTTTTCCCCCCTTCCCGTATATCTCAAAAGGACCGAGACGCCAGGCATAGTCTTCCCCTCCCCCGGCATAACCGCCGCCGCGGTCTGAAAGCGGATACACGCTCTCCCCATTGCCCGAGGGCTTCTTTTCTCCCGGCCAGAGCAGTTCCGGATACGGAATCTGTCCTTTCCCGGCAAGCTCCTTCAATCCGGCCGGCACGGCGCCGAAAGGCATCAGCAGACTTTTTATTCTTATAATCTTTGAAAATTCCTCGAGACCGCCGTAATTGCCTTCGGCGGAAGAAGTCAGGACTAAAGCTTCTACCGTCATGTTCCCCGAATCCAGGACGGCCTCCGCCAGCTTCCCGCCGTCTGCGGAAGCGTTCATCATATATAAGCCGGACGGAAGTGCGGCCATGGCCCCCCAGCCTTTATCGTCTGAAAAAATATAAAGCCTGCCTTTTGAAAATTTATTGTGCGGTACAAATAAAGCGGCCGTAACCGATAAAAGACCGGCGGTAAAAAGGGAATAATTTATATAAGCCCTCGTTCCAGCCAGCGGAGCGTGAGAAAAGGCGAAATCGAGAGTGTAAAACCCGCCTGTCATCAGAAAAGACGGCTCGGGGACAGGAACGGAAGCGAAAGGCAGTCCGGCGAAAAAATTCACGCAGAACAGAAAGCAGTCCATAAAAACGGACAGCGCTTTTCCCGCTAATACCGCCGCGGCCGTGCCCTGAGGGAGGAAAGAAAGCAGGAAGCCGAGGGCCATGCCTGCTTCCGCGGCCGGAACAAGAAACAGATTAGAAATAAAGGACACCAGCGATATCTTATGAAAATAAACAGCCAGGAGCGGCAGAAGAAACAGCTGTGCGAAGAAACTGGCCGTAACAAGCGAGACGGCGGCCGTAACGGTTTTTTTCAGAAAGCCCGGGAAATATCCGGGGAGGATAATTTCGCCGACATATTTTCTTATTTTCCCGTCCCATATGCTCATCCCGGTCGCGAGTCCGTAAACAGCCAAAAAAGAGAGCTGAAAACCGGCGTCGAAAAGAGAAAGCGGGGAAAAGAGAAGTATAACCGTCGCGGCGAGAATAAGAGCCTGGAAGGCGTCCGTTTTCCGGTGGAAAGAATAAGCCGTCATGCCGGCGGCGAACATGATATAGGCTCTGACAAGCGGCATATCCAGACCGCAGGCTGTGACATAGATACCGGAAACGGCCAGAGCCGCGAAACAGCTCCTGCGCTTCCTTATTCCGAAAAGGCCTGCGATCCAATATACGATAAGCGTGACGAATCCGACATTAGAACCTGAGGCAACCAGCAAATGCATCGTTCCTGAATCCTGAAAATCAGTTTTCAGTTTATCCGGAATATTCCTTTTCTCGCCTATGACCATTCCGGAAAGAACCGCGGCTTTCTCTGCGGACAGACAAGAATAGAAAGCGGAAAGGATCCTTTCCCTGACGGCGCGCGCCGCGGCGACCGCGCCGGAAGCCGGCTCCAGCAGTTTGATGTCGGAAGCGCGGACCTCGGCGATTATTCCTTTCTTATAAAGATATTCCCTCCAGTCCAGCCCGCCGGGCATATAACTTCCGGCCGGCTTCGTCATACGCCCGTTCAGGGATATCCTGTCGCCGTAGGAAACATAAGGCCCGGAAGAACTGTAGACCATTACCGAACCGTCCAAAGGCTTGTTTCCGACGTAAACACCGGACAGGCTGAAGCGGGACCCGCCGGCCGTCACGGCCGGATACTCCGAGACAGTGCCGGAAACAGAGACGGGAAGACCGCCGGAAGGAAAAACGCCGGCGTCCCCTTTTAAAAAATAATTTTTAAAACAGGCGATGAAAAGACAGTAAAAGACAAAAAAAATTACAAGAGGGCGCTTATAATATGATAAATGCGTAAGCTCTTTCCGAAAAAATTATAATTTTATTCTGCCTTTTAAAGCGTACCCCAATGTGACCTCGTCCATATAATCTATGTCCCCCCCCAGAGGAATCCCGCACGCTATCCTGCTTATTTTCGGCACGAAAGGCCGCAGAGCGCGCTGTATATAAAGAGCAGTGGCTTCGCCGTCGGAATCAGGATTAGTGGCTATAATGATCTCCTTTACACCCGTCCCGGCTTTCTTTACCCTGTCGATAAGTTCTCTGAACTTGATCATATCCGGAGTTATCCCCTCTGCTGGCGATATGGCCCCGTGCAGGACGTGATAGACCCCGTTGAATGTCTTCGACTTCTCTATGGCCGCCAGATCCTGAAAACGCTCCACGACGCAGATAAGCGAATGATCCCTGGCGCCGTCGGAACAGATAGTGCACAGATCCCCGTCCGAATAATTGAAACATTCTTTGCAGTAGCCGACGGAAGTCTTGACTTTACGCATGGCTTCTATAAGCGCCTCCACTTCCGAAGAGGACGCCTTCACTATATAAAGAGCGAAACGCTCGGCCTGTTTAGGCCCGACTCCTGGAAAACGGCGGAAAGCCGAAATAACTTCATCGAGAGCTTTCATTTTATCTTCTTTATACTTGTGATATTCCCCTTGAAGACATCGTTAAAATCAGCCAGTTCCGGCACCTCGCCAGAAGAGTCCTGCGCGGCCGGCTTGCGCGAGGCCTCAGGCACTTCGTTTTCCTTATGCACGAAAAAAATATTCTTTATTTCCGGAGATTTTTTTATCTTCGGAAAACCGGTGTACGGCGGCTCGGAATCGTCTTTACTTTTCCCCGCGCTGTCACCGGCGGCTTCCTCTTTTCCGGCATAAGAAACCTTTACGCTTATCCGTGTTTTAAGAATATCGCGGAGCATAAGTTCCAGTTCGCCGGCCGACTCGCTGACGCGGCCTGACTCGAACTGATTCCTGCAGCTTATAAGCAGACTCCCGTCCTCCCCGTGTTTCGTCTTGGAAGAAATAAGCGTATTGTAGAGATAAGGCTTAGGCTGAGAGAGCCGGGCCAGCAGAATCCTCCAACCCTCGGCGAAATTTATCTCCCCGGTATTTTCCGGGGGGCGCTTTTCTTCCGGTCCGTCCGCCGCCACGGAAACCGCCGCGTCCGGTATTCGCTCTAGGACCGGAGCGCGCGACGTCTGAAACTGCCGCTTCGCAGAACCGTGTTTCTCTTCGAGAACCGGAGTGTAAGAACGCATGGAATTTGACTGCCCAGGCCGCGCGCCCGAGTCGTTTTTCAATGAGACGGAAGAACCGCCGGCGGAAAGTTTAATTTCAAGGCCCTCTAGCCTGCTTACAAGCGAAGACAGATCCTGAGGGATATCTATTAAAGTGAAAAGGGCCAGTTCCGCCGCCACGGTCACGGCGTCGGAGTGATCCGTCTCCCTTATGATTATATTTACTTTCCTTCCGAGTTTCGCGAAAAGATTTTTATCTGTCCCTTCCGGAAAAAACTTAAGGACATTCATATCTTTGGACAAGCCGTAAGAAGCGAGCATGGCTTCGGAGAAGAGATTGCGCAGTTCTTTAAGGGCGGCGGTTATATCGTAACCGCCTGCGGTCAGTTTATCGAAAGAAGAATGCAGCAGAACAGGATCTCTCCTGACAAGAGAAAGCGCGAGCGAACGTATTATTTCCGGGCCTGGCTGTCCTAGCAGAGAAGCAAGAGTTTCGCCTTTTATTTCCTCGCTGCAGAAAGAGGCGGCGCGGTCCAGCAGAGTCAGCGCGTCGCGCAGAGCGCCGTCGGCCGAGCCGGCTATTAACGCCAGGGCGTTCGCATCTATCTTTATTTTTTCCGAGGCGGCCACCTCTTTTAATCTGGCTTCTATATCGTCCACTGAGATAGGCCTGAAACGGAAACACTGCGAGCGTGATATTATAGTCGGAGGCAGTTTATTCTGTTCCGTGGTGGCCATAATAAATATCACGTGGGCCGGAGGCTCTTCTATGGTCTTAAGAAGGGCGTCGAAAGCCTGCACGGAGAATCTGTGCACTTCGTCGAGGATATATATCTTGTATCTGTCGCGTGAAGGAACGAAATCGACCTTGTCGACTATTACGTCCCTGACCTGCGCCACGCTGGAATTGGAAGCCGCGTCTATTTCGAGCACGTCGATTGACTTCCCGTCCGCTATCTCGAGACAAGAGGGACATTTGCCGCACGGATTTCCGTCTTTATCGGGATTATGGCAGTTGAGTGTCTTGGCCAGTATTCTCGCTATGGTCGTTTTACCGCAGCCGCGCGGGCCGTAAAAGACATAGGAATGGGCCACACGCCCGAGTTTAATCGCATTCGTCAGGGTGGTCTTCACGGCTTCCTGACCTAAAACTTCGTTTAATGTCTGGGGACGATATTTAGCAGCAAGATTTTCGTACATTTTAATTAAAAAGGAAAGAAAATAAAAGCCGCTCTAACCGGTATTAATTTAGAGCGGCGGGAAAACAGGGCAACGGCATCAGAACTTGATTCCGGCTCCGATAGACGTTATGCCTTTATTATGGCTGTCCATATTGAATATCTGATAGCTGACGTTGACGTAGACCATATTCAGGTCGACATAGGCGCCCAGAAGATATGAATTCGAATCCTTGTCTCCGCCAGTTTCCTCGCTTCCGTAATAATTAGTCTTCGTATAGCCTATAAAGGGAGTGACCATCGGGAGAGGCACATCCGCTCTGATACTTATATTATCTTTAAGCGGCCCGCCGGAGGCGATCATATTCAGTCCGCTTATAAAAATAGGAGTCAAGGTGACGCCGGCTTTAGCGTCATCCCTGCCGTCTCCGACATAATCGTAATGGGAATAAGTGCCGGTGAAAAGCAGAGGGCCGAAAAGCACTCCTGCGTAAACGTTTTCTTCTATCTGATTACTGTCGCTGTCACTCGCGGTTCTCGAAGAAGTGAAATCGTTCTTAATATATCTGACGCCGGCTCCTACATCTATTCCGGCGATGCCGTTTCCGCCGTGTGTCACAGTTCCGGCGGAAGGCCCCACCAGTTTTTCACCGTCGTTAGGACGAAGGCTGAAAGTAAAATCCACTCCGCCGTAATATTTAGCGTATTTGAGATCTACGTCATCAAAGACAGTATATTTAGGAGTCATACCTGCGGAAATTCCGGCGGAATAAAGTCTGTTTTCCTTGGCCAGTCTCAGGCCGAACAGATTCCCGTTATTTAAATCGTCGCTGGAATATCTGGTCCACGTGGGGTTTATCGAAATATCGTTTATATTTATCTTCGCGGAAATCCTTGTGTCATTGTACCCGTCAGGCCCCTGATTCTGAGACACACTGCCGCCGATAGTAGCCGCCGAAGCGGTCATACCGCCGGTAAGTATAAAAACGACCAACATAGCTATTTTCTTCATTCCTTATCTCCTTAAAATTTTTTGGAAACAGACAAACCTAACGGTCTTTAATTAATATTATATTATATTGTCGGATTTGCAATCTAAAAAAATTGACTCAAAGGCTGTATTTTTTAGCATAAGCCCCGGCTTTCAGTTTCGCAGCTGAAATCTCTTCCGCGGAAAGCTTCTGTTCAAGCTCCGACACAGACGAAGCATAATCAGAATCGGAAGGGTATACTGTATGAAG
>JGI2065J20421_1000227_pt1 | contig 87382 bp, 75 predicted proteins | sample Biomet5_FD_20421 | JGI IMG/M metagenome (IMG submission 20421)
TGCTTGAAGGACGCTTCCCAGAACTTGCGGCCGTAACCGGTGGAACCTCTGTAATTCATCTGAAGCACGGCGTAACCCCTGTTGGCGAGGAACTGCACCTCAGGATTAAAGCCCCAGGTATCGCGTACCCACGGCCCGCCGTGCGGATTGACGACCAGCGGAAGATTTTTGGCCTCCGCGCCCTTAGGCAGGGTCAGATAACCGTTTATCGTAAGACCGTCGCGCGAGGTATAACTAATAGGCTCCATCTCTGCCATCTCGTTTTCGTCGAGCCACGGAGATATGTCGGAAAGTTTTTCAAGTTTTTTAGTCGATTTGTCGTACAGGTAATAGGCTCCGAGAGAGCGGTCGCTGTAGGTGCGCACTATATAGATATTTTCTTTTTTGTCGTTACCGGTAATGCCGACTTCATAACCGGGCAGCTGTTTTTCGAGATCGGTCACGATAGTCTCGAAACCGGAATCGAAGAAATGTCTGAAGGATTTCCACGTGGTATAACGCGCGCAGATCAGCTTTTTGTCCTTATGTGAATAGAACAGGCCCGTGACGTCCACGTCCGGATTTTCGTAGATCACTTTAGTCTCTTTCTTGAGCGCGGGATCGAATTCGACCACGGCGGCCTTGTCGCGGCCCACGCTCGATAAAGCGTATATGCGCTTATTGTCGAAAGTGAAGAACATCGGATTGAAACTTTCGCGGAAAGAAGTGGTCAGCACAGGTTCGAAAGCGTCTTTTTCTTTCGCGCGGTACATCAGCACCTGATTCGTCCCGTCCGTGACTAAAGCGGCGCGCAGCTTTCCCTTATGATCGGTCATCCAGGAAGTTATATTACCAGGATTTTCCGCCACCTCTTTCATCGTCCCCGTTTTCACATTGAGCCTGAAAACGTCGAAGATCTCTTTATTCCTCTTATTCAGGCCTATCAGCATCTCATTGTTATTGTCGGGGAGGTCGTCGACTATTTCGGCCCTGACTCCCGGATAAGGCGTAAGATCCCGCAGCCCGGTCCCGTCTCTGTTCACGGAGACTATATGGAAATTCTCGTCGCCGCCGGAGTCTTTCATATATACCAGCCGGTCGTTACCTTTCCAGAAATACCCTCCGGTTATGGAACGCTCCGTTTCGGAACTGATCCGCACTCCTTCTTCGGCTCCGCGTTTCTTTACGAAAATATTGAAACGTTTCTTATAAGGCGCCATATAAGATATATATTTCCCGTTAGGCGAAATGTCGTATTGCGCTATCTCAGGATTCTTAAAGAAATCCCGCATCGGGATCTCTTCGGCGCAGACAGGCGCGGCGCAGGAGAATGCGACGGCGCATGTTATCATAAATTTCAGATTATTCATATTCCTCCGTACAAGCAAGCAGTTAAATTTACCGGCTTTGTATAAAATATTCTGCCGGCGTTTAATAAAATTTACCACAAACGGAAAGCCTTGTCAAGGCAAAAAGCCAGTCTCGCAGCAGACGTTTCCCGACAGTTATGGCAGTACGGTTGCTGTTATATATTTAAAAATTTCAGCGCGGATAATTAAGCCGGCGCACGGCTGCGCCCAGCGGAATAATCTCACCGGAAACAGCCGTAAGTATCCCCGGTATTTTCATATTCGGAAATATCCGGCATTCCGAAACTTCATAAAAAAAACTATTTCTTCCGCAAAGCATTTAAGACGGCTTCCGCGAATGCGGCGCTGGACTGCGGATTCTGCCCGGTTATCAGATTGCCGTCCGTAACGACATGGCTGCTCCACGGATCCCCCTCCAGGAAATCGGCGCCCTGTTCCTTAAGTTTTTCCTCAAGGATGAAAGGAACTTCTTTGTCGAGCCCGGACAGCGTCTCTTCTTTGGTTGTAAAACTTGTCATTTTACGCCCGGCCGCTAGAGCCTTTCCGTTTCTAGTCACCGCTCCGGTCAAAGCCGCCGGCCCGTGGCATACGGCGGCGATTATTTTATTCTCAGAATCGAAATCAGTCAGGATTCCCGCCAGAGTCTTATCATTAGCCAAATCGAAAAGAGGCCCGTGTCCGCCCGGAACGACCACCGCTTCGAATTTAGCGGGATCGACAGACGAAAGTTTTTCCGCCTTTTTCAGCATCTCTAAGGCCGGCGCCCAATCTTCGGGAGTGTCGGAACCGACGCTTGCCGGATCTACCGGAGTGTTACCCCCTTGCGGATTAGCCACAGTCACATTATAGCCTGCTTTTACAAAAGCCAGATACGGAACCGCGAATTCCTCCAACCACAGCCCTGTTTTACGGCCGTCCGCGAAACTGCCGCAGCTAGTGGTGACCATCAGTATATTTCCTGAATCTTTTACATTTTTTTTCATATTATCCGCTAAAAACACACCTGCGACTACAATAACAGCCGCCAAAAATATCCAGCCTGTTTTTTTCATAATATCCGCCCTTGGAACAAAATAATGACAATACAGCAGATATTATACAATATAATTCCTAAAAAGGAAGAAAAACACAGCGGAACGGACGCCGCGGAGCCTGATGCGCACCGCCGCTTCCCGAAGAAAATCCGACTGTCTGAATTAAGATTAAACTGCCGCGCTCACGCTGTCACGCCGGATTTGTATTTATTACTTATCTCAGTCCGAGATCTGCGCTCTCCGGACTTAACACCGTTTTCGGTTCTGTTCTTATATATGTAATAAAGGACCATATCGGCCCCTACGACCACGAAATTCAATATATAAAGGTATATGACGGCGTCCATGCTGTACAATATCTTATGCCCCATGCCCATGACATAACCGGCTTCGATAAGCCACAGGAACAGTATACTCTTACCTTTTACGTTTTTGGTTTTATATGTCTTAGCGACCTGGAAAGGCCAGCTTATCCCGAAACACAACATCATTCCGGCTTCTAAAATACTCATACTGATACTTCCTTACTATTGACGGCTGGCGCCGTGTATAAGTATATTTTAGCATAACCGGGAAATATGAAACAGCAAATAAAGCCTGCGGCATAATTAAATTATACCGGCCGGCGACAACAGGCCTCAGAAAACAGACTTAAATTTTATCGGCGCGCACTTTGTACAGGACCATCGGAACGGATTTGCCTTTCATGAGCACCGGCGGGCATTTTATGAATTCGACTCCGGAAAATTTGTTTTTGTCAACTCCTGACATCACGGCTTCGCTTATCAAAATCTGCGTTCCCGTTATTTTGGTCTGGCTCTCTATGCGCGAAGCCACGTTGACCGTATCGCCTATAACGGTATATTCCAGCCTTTCGCTTGTGCCTACGTTCCCGGCGACGAGCCTGCCGCTGTGGATCCCGACGCCGAAATTTATCTCGGGATAATGTCCCCCGGCGTTAAATTCTTTAAGGGCCGCGTGCATGCCTATTGCCGAACGCAAAGCGGCCTCGACATGATCTTCCACCCCGAACACGGGAGAAAAGACAGCCATGACGGCGTCACCGATAAACTTGTTTATCACGCCCTTGTTTTCCGTTATCGGAGCGGTTATATAAGAAAAATATTCGTTCAGAAAACTGATCAGTTTAACAGGCGGCATGGTCTCGCTGAAAGGAGTGAAGCCGCGTATATCCGCGAACAGCACCGTTGCCTGTATCTCCTCTCCGGCCAGATTCACTTTGCCGCTCTTCATTATCTTTTCGGCTATCTCCATAGAGACGTAACGGCCGAAAGTGTCCTTTATCTTATCGCGCTCCACAAGGCCGTCGAGCATCATATTGAAGTGCCCTTTCAGCTGACCGACCTCGTCCGAATACAGCACCGAGGTCTTGCAGTTGAAATCTCCGGCCGCGACTTTTTTCATACGGCGCACGAGCGAACTGACCGGTTTCTGCACGTTCATCCTGTAAAGCAATATCGACAAAAGCTGAAAAAAAAGTATTATAATGACAAGCACGACTACGACTATTATGGGAAGGAAAACACGGGTATTGTCCGAAATGACCTTCATAAACATCTTCTCGCTGTTACAGGAGGCGAATTTCATGAAAATATCCATATTCGCGAGCACCGGAACGTAAACGCAAAATAAAAGCGGAACAATGGCCAGAGAAAATATCATAAGGGCATAGCGCATAGTCAGACTGACTGCGAATCCTTTTCTGGGAGAATAAAGATCGTTTTCCCTAAAAAATGGTCTCGATATAAAACGGCGTATATATAAGCCTGTAAGTTCCAGATTAAGATAACTCGTGAAAGCTCCCATCAAGACAGACGACACCAGAAAAATAAGACCGACTCTTATTCCCGCACGGCCGTAAAGCAGGGAATAATCGTGAATACTCACTAAAAAATGCTGCGCGGCTATTATCCAGCATAGGATAAAAATAATCAGAGGCAGATGCATTATGCGCCACTCGACCGCGGCGGTGTTCCGCTTCCCGCGTGAAAAATAATAACGGTACAGCGGCAAAAGCCACAGCAGCAGGAAAATAAAATAGAACTTGCTTATCCCGCCGGTTCTGCCTGCGACCGGCCCGGCTTTGGGATAATCCTCTTTATTATGATAAGAACCGTTTTCCGCTTTCGAGGAAATATCCAGAGGTTTGAAGATTAGTTTTCTTTCACTGTCCGGAATGTAATACCGCTCGCCTTTCGTGGCGGCGGCGTTTATATTCCCTATTTCGGTGTGCAAAAGTTTTTCGTCTATAAGAGAATACTTCTCGAAAAAATAAGAAGTGACGCTGCCGAAAAGGATCATCAGCGAAAAAATTATATAAAGCCCTAGATGAAGACGTTTTAATTTTTTAAATAAATTAAAAAACATACCGAATATATTTTTAAAAAAAGCCATTTTAATTTTGCGCCGCGGCTTACCGCTCACAAAGTTTCACTCTTCGGGCCGGAACTGTCTCTTTCCGAGTTTTATCATAAAAACTTCCAGTTCACGGCCGAAGGCGAAAAAAGCCCGGAGTTCCCTCCGGGCTTTTCACAGTTCAGTAAGGCCATTTCCAGTTTTTTATTTCCGGCATATCGTCGCCGGTCTTTCTGATATAGGCCGCGTGCTCCGCGAGTTTATCGTCGACATATCTCCGCGCCATTCCTGCGGCTTCGCCGAGCAGAGGAACGCGCTGTATCACGTCCAGCACCAGATGGAAACGGTCGATATCGTTCATCACGGCCATGTCGAACGGCGTCGTGGTGGTGCCTTCTTCCTTATAACCGCGCACGTGAATGAAGTCGTGATTCTTCCTTCTGTAAGTAAGGCGGTGAATGAGCCAGGGATAACCGTGGAAGGAGAAAATCACCTGCGTGTCGGGTGAGAAAATCTCATTATACTTATCGTCCGACATACCGTGCGGATGCTCGCTGGACGGCTGCAGGGACATAAGGTCGACTACGTTTACCACCCTTATGCGCAGATCCGGGAAAAAGCGGCGCAGTATATCGGTCGCCGCAAGCACTTCCATTGTCGGGATATCTCCCGCGCAGGCCATTATCACGTCAGGCTTCAGGCCTTTGCAGTTGCTGGCCCATTCCCATACGCTGACTCCGCGGCGGCAGTGCTCCACAGCCTCTTCCATAGTGAGATACTGCAGAGCTGGCTGTTTGCCTGCCACTATGACGTTCACGTAATTGCGGCTGCGCAGACAATGATCCGTCACCGTGAGCAGAGTGTTCGCGTCAGGCGGCAGATAAACGCGTATAACGTCGGCTTTCTTATTCACGACATGGTCTATGAAACCGGGGTCCTGATGAGAGAAGCCGTTGTGGTCCTGTCTCCAGACATGCGATGTCAGCAGATAATTAAGGGAAGCGATAGGCTTTCTCCACGGAATTCTTCTCGTGGTCTTGAGCCACTTAGCATGCTGGTTGAACATAGAGTCGATTATATGAATAAAGGCCTCGTAACAGGAGAAAAGCCCGTGCCTGCCTGTAAGCAGATAGCCTTCCAGCCAGCCCTGACAGAGATGTTCGCTGAGCACCTCCATCACACGGCCGTCCTGAGACAGATGATCGTCGTAATCCAAACGCTCGGCCTGCCAGTCTCTGGAAGTAACCTCGAACAGGTTCGTCAGCCTGTTGGAAGCCGTTTCGTCCGGACCCATTACGCGGAAATTCTTTTCCTGCATATTGAGTTTCATGACATCGCGCAGGAATTTTCCCATGACTCTGGTGGATTCCGCCGTCTCAGTTCCGGGTTTATTAAATTTTACCGCGTATTCCCTGAAATCCGGCATATGCAGATCCTTGAGCAGCAGTCCGCCGTTTGCGTGCGGATTGGCGCCCATGCGTCTGTTGCCGGAAGGAGCGAGATCGAGTATAGACTGCACCGGTCTGCCGTCGGAATAGAAAAGTTCCTCAGGCTTATAACTCCTCATCCATTTCTCAAGTATCTTTATATGTTCGGGATTGCTGCGTACTTCCGAAAGCGGCACCTGATGCGCGCGCCAGTAATCCTCAGTCTTTAGCCCGTCTATTTCCGGAGGACATGTCCACCCTTTAGGAGTGCGCAGTATTATCATAGGCCACACCGGGGCTCCGTTCTGCTTAGCCCCCGCGGTCCTCGCGTTCTTCTGTATTCTGCGTATGCCGTCCAGAGCCTTGTCCACGGCGGCCGCCATAAGCTGATGCATGACCATAGGGTCTCTGCCCTCGACGAAAATAGGATCGTAGCCGTAGCCTTCGAAAAGTTCTCTGAGCTGCTTTTCGGGGATGCGGGCAAGAACCGTAGGATTGGCTATCTTATAACCGTTAAGATGAAGTATAGGCAGAACGGCTCCGTCGCTCGCCGGATTCAGGAATTTATTGGAATGCCAGCTCGTCGCCAGAGGGCCTGTCTCGGCCTCTCCGTCCCCGACCACGCAAGCGACTATGAGATCGGGATTATCAAAAGCGGCGCCGTAAGCGTGCGCTAGAGAATAACCGAGCTCCCCGCCCTCGTGTATCGAACCCGGCGTTTCCGGAGCGACGTGGCTCGGGATCCCGCCGGGAAAGGAAAACTGTTTGAACAAAGCCTTCATTCCGGCTTCGTTGAGGGGAATATTGGGATAGAACTCGCTGTACGTTCCTTCGAGCCACGTGTTCGCCACGACCCCCGGCCCGCCGTGTCCCGGCCCCATTATATATATCATGTCCAGATCGTCGCGTTTTATCACCCGGTTCATGTGCGCGTAAATGAAATTCAGTCCCGGAGTCGTTCCCCAGTGTCCGAGAAGACGCGGTTTTATGTCTTCGGCCTTAAGGCCGCCTCTCATCAGAGGATTGTCCAGCAGATATATCTGTCCCACCGAAAGATAATTCGCAGCTCTCCAATAAGCGTTTATCGCAAGGACTTCCTTATCGGAAAGAACTTTTTTTACTGTATCTGTATTCGTCATAATTTTCCCCCTTATACGGGATCTCTTTCATATTAAATTTTATCAAAAATGCCTACAGGGCGGCAAGCCGGCCGGACAGCCGCGTAATATAAGCGGTTCACGTCGGGATCATAAACTTTGCATACTCAGAGAGAATAAGCTGAGCGTCAGTATCTTTCGCCGAAACGGAAAAAACGGCGCTTAGTCACAAAGAATACAGCGCTGCGGTTTTATTTCCGCTAAGATCCGGAAATAAAACCGCAGCGCAATATATCGCCGAGATTATCCCTTTACTTCAGGAGTTTCTCATTCACGATATTCACTATTTCTTCCTTGGGAAGAACACCCGTCGTCGCAGAGGGCTTGCCGTTAGCGGGAACGAAAAGAAGTGTCGGTACGCTCTGTACGCCGAACACCGAGGCCAGGTCCCCTGACTCGTCTATATCCACTTTATAAACGTCTATCTTTCCTTCATACTCCTTGGCGACTTCCTCAAGAACCGGAGAAAGCATACGGCAGGGCCCGCACCATGTGGCGAAAAAATCCACTACGCAGGGCCGCGAACCGGCGAATTTCCACTCTTTGTTTTTCGAATAATCGAATACTTTTTCCTTAAAATCATCAGCGTTTATTATCTGCATATATCCTCCTGCTTTTTCTTTTTCTATCTATTAGATGCATACCGGGCGCAAAAGGATTCGCGGTATATTAAAATTCCGATATATTCATTCCCCTGCTTATCATTCTTCAGGACAGAGAGACGGCAGGAGTTTTTTCGGCCTTTTCCCTTGCCGAAGAAAGCATGAGTTTTATCCTGTTAAGCTGATTTACTTCGCTGACGGCGGAATCGTAGTCCAGAGAAACTATATTGGCTCCGGGATACTGCCTGCGGATTTTCTTGAACATTCCCTTGGCCACTATATGATTGGGAAGACAGCCGAAAGGCTGAGCGCAGACTATATTATCCACGCCGTCGCGCAGGAAAGACAGCATCTCCGCCGTAAGCAGCCAGCCTTCTCCCGTTATATTGCAGAGGGACAGTTGTCCGCCGGCCATATCCGCCAGCTTTCTTATGGAGCGCGGAGCCGAAAAACGCCTGCTCGAAGAGAGAACTTTTCTCATATACCCTCCGTACAATTCAAGGGCCTTAACTGCGAACTCCGATTTTATCTTATCGTAAAAACTGCCGGAAAGCATTTTATATTTGGATATATCGTCATAAGCGCAGTAGGACAGGAAATTCATAAGATCCGGCACGACTACTTCCGTATTCTCGCTCTCCAGCAATCTGACGAGTCCGTTATTAGCCACCGGATGGTACTGGAGCATTATTTCCCCTACTATACCGACCTTTGGTTTTTCCTTCCCGCCTGAAACAGGCAGGCTGTCGAAATCGCCGATTATTCCGCTTATATTTCTGTTGAAATCACTTCTGGACCCGTTCATAAGGCTGTCTTCGCATACGGCGACCCATTTCTCATAAAGTCTGTCAGCGGCCCCTCTGACCGCTTCGTATGGTCTTACCCTGTGCACCACCCGCATCAGAAGATCGCCGTACAGAAGCCCTTTTATAAAATCGTCAGTCATCAGCGGCGTCATGGAAAATCCGGGAGATTTCTCCCCTACCAGCGAAACGACAGGAACTTCCGGCATTCCTATATCTTTAAGAGCCTTGCGCATGAAAGATATATAATTACTAGCCCTGCATCCGCCGCCGGTCTGAGCCAGCATTACGGCGGTGCGTTCCGGGTCGTACTTTCCTGATTTGAGCGCCCCGAGCATCTGCCCGACCACCAGTATAGCCGGATAACAGGCGTCGTTGTGCACGTATTTAAGCCCGAGATCGACGGCGGTCTTACGCTCCACATCAGGAATAACGGCATTATATCCGGCCTTGCGCAGACAGATCTCGAAAAACTGAAAATGATAAGGAGACATCTGCGGGAAAAGAATAGTGTGCGTCTTTTTCATTCCTCTGGCGAAAACGGCCTTACCGGCTGCTTTTTCAGCCGGTAAAGGCAAAAGAATTTTTTTCTCTTTTTCCCTTTCGTCTACCGCCGCGAGCAGAGAACGCAGACGTATGCGCGCCGCTCCTAAATTACTTATCTCGTCCAGTTTTATGACTGTGTGTATCTTCCCGCTCGCGGACAGTATCTCCCGGACCTGGTCCATGGTGAGCGAATCCAGCCCGCAGCCGAAAGAATTAAGCTGTATGACCTCGAGTCTGGGATGAACGGAGCGCGCGGCGAAAGAAGCCGCGGAATAAAGTCTGGAATGGTATGTCCACTGATCTATTACGCGCAGCTGCCCCGCGGATTCGCGGTCCGCCGGGACGGAATCTTCTGAAAGCACCGCCAGTCCGAAAGAACGGATAAGTTCCGGCAGTCCGTGGTTTATCTCCGGGTCAATATGATAAGGCCGCCCGATAAGAACAACTCCGTGTATATGTTTTTCTTCTATATATTTTAAAGCTTTCTCCCCTTCCTTAAGGACGTCGGCCCTGTAAGCGGCCTGCTCCGCATAAGCCTTTTTTACCGCGGCGGCTATCTCTCTGGCCGGGATATTTTCCGCGGCCAGCTCGCAGCGCAGTCTCTTTATAAGACGTTCCTGATCGTCTAGCGGCAGAAAAGCGTGCCAGAAGACCACATTTCCTTCCGTGAGCTTATCCATATTGGCGGCAATATTCTCGGGATAAGACGCCACCACCGGACAGTTGTAATACTTGCGCCCATTCTTCCCCGTGGAATTATAAAGCACGCACGGATAAAATATCTTTTTTATCCCTCTACTTATCAGATCGGCTATATGGCCGTGCGCCAGTTTCGCCGGATAACAGACCGTCTCGGACGGAATAGTGTCAAGCCCCGCCTCGTATATCTTAGAAGAGGATTTCCCTGAAATAACCACCCTGTACCCCAGAGAGGTGAAGAAAGTGAACCAGAAAGGATAATCCTCGTATATATTAAGGGCCCTAGGAATGCCCACCGTTCCCCTGGGCGCGTCCTCGCCGAGAGGAACATAACCGAAAAGACGTTTATATTTAAATTCGTAAAGATTAGGAATATCCGACGCAGCGCTTACGCGCCCGGCTCCGCGCTCGCAGCGGTTTCCGGAAAAGAAAATTCCGCCGTCAGGAAATTTTCTTTCGGTTATAAGACATCTGTTCCCGCATCCTCCGCAACGTCTGGTGGAGGTCCCGGAACTGAAAGACACAAGGCCGGACAAAGGCAATAAGGAAGAACGTTCTTTGGACCCGCTTCTGTCGCGGGCAAGCAGAGCGGCGCCGTAAGCCCCCATTATCCCGGCTATATCGGGCCGCACCACACTGCGCCCCAGAATCATTTCCGTCGCGCGAAGGATCGCGTCATTGTAAAAAGTTCCGCCCTGGACCACTATCTTATCGCCGAGCTGGGCGGTGTCCTTAAGCCTTATAACCTTAAAGAGCGCGTTCTTTATAACGGAAATGGCGAGGCCGGCCGAGATATCTCCTATGCTGGCGCCTTCTTTCTGCGCCTGCTTGACCCTGGAATTCATAAAGACCGTGCAGCGCGTCCCGAGGTCAACGGGATTGGCGGCCGTAAGCGCGAGACCGGCGAAATCACCGACTTCCATACCGAGCGATTCGGCGAAAGTCTCGATAAAAGAACCGCAGCCGGAAGAGCAGGCTTCGTTAAGCATTATGGAGTCTATAACGCCGTCCCTTACGAAAAAACTCTTCATGTCCTGCCCGCCTATATCCAGAACGAAAGTTACGCCCGGCAGAAAACAGTTGGCGGCTTTGAGATGAGCGACGGTCTCGACTTCTCCCATATCCACGTGCAGCGCCGCCTGAATAAGCCTTTCGCCGTAACCGGTGACCGCGGCATTTGCGATAACCGCTTCACGCGGCAGGGCCCCGTACATCTTCTTAAGGGCGTCGACGGCAGTTTCTAGAGGTTTGCCTTTATTACCGCTGTAATAAGAATAAAGGAGCCGCCCCTCCCCGTCGATCAAAGCCAGTTTTGTCGTGGTGGAACCGGCGTCTATGCCGAGATAAACTTTTCCGGAAAAACCGCGCAGTTCACCTCTGGGCACCGCGTCCTTAGCGTGATAAGCGCGGAATTTCTCCGCCTCTCCGGCGTTTCCGAACATAGGCCTTATCTTGTCCGATCCGTCTGAGGCAAGCCGCAGATTATATATTCTCGGAAAACGCTCGTACAGACACTCCGAAGACTGCGGCTTTTCCTTGGAAGCAAGCGCGGCCCCCACCGCGACGAAATAAGGCGAGATATCAGGACTTATCACCTGGTCTTCCTTAAGTTTCAGGGTTTCTATAAACCTTCGTCTCAGTTCCGGAAGGAAATATAAAGGTCCTCCGAGAAAAGCCACTTTTCCGCGTATAGGCCGCCCCTGGGCCAGACTTCCGATAGTCTGATTCACGACGGACTGAAAAACAGAAGCGGCGATATCTTCTCTCGACACCCCTTCGTTCATAAGAGACTGGACGTCGGTCTTGGCGAACACTCCGCATCTGGAGGCTATGGGATAGATATTCTTATGCCTGGCCGCGAGTTCGTTAAGACCCGCGGCGTCAGTGTCCAGCAGAACTGCCATCTGGTCTATAAAAGCCCCGGTTCCCCCGGCGCATACGCCGTTCATACGCTGTTCCACGGTAGCGCCGAAATAAGTTATCTTAGCGTCTTCCCCGCCGAGTTCTATCACCGTGTCGGTATCGGGAATTATTTTTTTCACGGCCTGTGTGCAGGCCACTACCTCCTGAATAAAGGAAATATCCAGCTTTTTGGCTATATCTATACCGCCGGAGCCGGTGAACATGACCGACATCAGTTTCTTCAGGGTCAAAGAATAAGCCGAGTCAGCCATGGACTTAAGAGTGGAAACTATATCGGAAAAATGCCTGCGGTACTGCCGGTAGACTATATTATTGAATTCATTCAATATAACAAGCTTAATTGTGGTGGAACCTATGTCGATGCCTACCCTGAAACGCGCGCCGCTGATATCTCCTGGACGCCCGTCCGCGGCGCTTCCGGCCATTACCGGAAACTGACCAGTTCCTACGGAACCCGTCCCCGCTAAATCTTTTTTAATAGCAGCCTGATTATACATAGCTGTCCTCTCAAGACGCTTACCCGCATAAACCGGCGAAAGGCTTTTACCCGCGCCGGCCTTTTTCTATATGAGCGTATAATTTATTTAACAGATATCTTAACTGACCGACTTCTTCCGCGCTCATCGCTCCTATGGCCCATTTATCCAGATCCGATATGACAGACAATATCTTCCCCTGCAGCAACACGCCTTTTTCGGTAAAGAAAACGAGAGAAGAACGCCCGTCGTTCATATTCGTTTCCCTTCTGATAAATCCGCCGGCTTCCAAACCGTTTATAAGCCTCGTGGTATAAGGTTTGTCCCTGAAAGACATCCTGGCAAGTTCGGTGGGCGAAATCCCGTCTCTTACGGAAAGGCATGAAAAGAGCACACCCTGTTCCAGAGTAATACCGTAAGCTTTCAATTTTTTTTGAAAAATTTTTACAAGATTTGAATGTACTCTGCTAAGAAGCACAACTGTGTCTAATTTATCAGTCTGCATAAATAGCCCGTTTAGTTGTCATTAACAACAATATTTATTATACATTATATTCGCGGGTCATATCTATATCTTTTCGGCCGGCCGTCGGACAGCTCCGCAAAGCGCAATAAACTGCCCCGCCGTTCGAACCCCGCCTGACGGTCGTTAAACGAAAGAACCTCCCGGCAAGAAATATGTTCCGTCAATACGCTGTCGCCGTGCTATGTTAGGATTTAGATATGCCAAAAGAAATGAACAGATTTACAAGGGTAATAAAATTATTAAACGTTTTATTCAACGGGGAACTTGTAATTTCAGATTTCGCCAACGATACCGGAGTGTCGGTAAGGACTATTCAGCGCGATATCAGAGCGGTCGAAGACGCCGGTTTTCCGATTTATTCGAACAGACCCGGGCATATCCGTTTCACTGACGGTTTTTCTTTAAATAAATTCCGCATAAAAAAGCGCGGAGTAAAGCAGGACAAAAAAAACGAAGCGGAAAAAATAAGACATTTCATTAACTGGAAAAACACGGGGACACAAAAGAACACAAAAAAGAAAAGGCAGCAAAATTCAGAGAGGAAACTGGACCCGGCCGCCTCATGAAAGCGCGGAACGCGCGAAATAAAACCTTTAAACGGCATATCCATCAAAAAACGGAGTACGGCCCTGTCATATATAAAGCCTTATTACGGACCCGGAGCGGGCCCCTGCCGGAACACATTAAACTGATATATTCCGGCGCCGCTTGACAGCCCGCACCGGCGTTTAGTATAGTCTATTTCTATCGGGGACAGTCCGGTCTTGAATAATGAAATCAGCGAAAAACAATATAATTTTTACGGCGGGAGCCGTGCTCGCTGTTCTCGCCGTCCTGCCTTACAGACTGTTCGATCTGGACAGATTCTTCGTCCCGAAAGAACTGATTTTGCATATCTTCGCAATGGCCATGGCCGTAAGCGTTCTCTGGCACGCCGATGAAATAAATATAGAACCTGCCGATATGGCTCTGGGAGCCTACCTTATCCTGAGCGCGCTGGGCGCTATAGCCGCCCCGGACATATGGCTTGCGGGAAGGGCCTTAGCTTTAACTTTTTCCGGAGCCGCGATATTCTGGGCGCTGCGCGCCTCAGGGAGCGAGACAAGGAGAACGTTCATAGCTGCCGCGGCGGCCGCGGCGGTCATAGCCGCCTCCGCCTCTCTCGCCCAGGCCTACGGCTTCACTAATCATCTTTTCAGTATAAACAGGATCCCAGGCGGGACCATGGGGAACCGCAATTTCGTCGCGCATATAGCGGCCGTTTGCGCGCCGGCGCTTTTATTTACGGCGATACGGGCGAAAAGCAGACTCCAGACCGTCATATGGACTGCCGGGATAATGATGATAACCGCCGTGCTCGTCCTGACCCGGTGCCGGGCGGCTCTGCTAGGACTGGCGGCCGGAGGCTCGGTTATGATATACGGGCTCTGGCGCCTGAGGAGCGCGACTCCTCTTATCAGAATGAAAATACTCCTGGGAGCAGCCGCTCTGGGCCTGCTTTGCGCGGTAACGCTTCCGAATAAACTTTCGTGGAAAAGCGACTCGCCCTATATAGATACGGTCACAAGGATAGCGGAGTATAAAAGCGGCAGCGGACACAGCAGAATAATGCAGTATATAAGATCGCTGCGCATGACCGCCGATCATCCTTTTTTAGGAGTCGGAACAGGCAACTGGGCACTTGTCTATCCTAAATATATGAAAAGACAGGACGGATCCATAGACAGGAACACCGGCCGCGCGCTCAACCCCTGGCCAAGCAGCGACTGGATAGCCGTCCTGTCTGAACGCGGTATCCCGGCTTTCTTATCGCTTATCCTGGTTTTTCTGCTTATTCTGAAGAATATTTACGACACTGAAAAAGCGGCAGGAGAACGCCGGCTCGAAGGATACACGCTGGCAGCCGTCCTGATCTCCGGCGCCGTAGTAGCTTGCTTCGACGCTTTCCTGCTGCTTCCGGCTTCCGCTTTTCTGTTCTGGGGGATGGCCGGAGCTCTCGTTCCGCCGGGAATAAAAAAACTGTCCTTCAGCCTTTCGCGTAAGACCTCCCGGATTCTGGCCTGCGTGACATTTATACTTTTCTGCGCGGCCATACTACGCAGTTCGGAACAAATAACGGCCATGGCGGTTTACACCGGAGCCGACAGCCGCTCCGACATAGAAAAAGCGGCCTCCCTAGATCCCGGAAACGCGAGAATAAAGGCCAGACTTAAATCCATAAACAGAAGACGGAAACACAAGCGTAAAGCCGTTCAGCCGATACCGGTTGAAAAATCTACGGACGTGGCAGTCACTGAGACTGTACCTGAAAACGGAACAGAACAACCGGCTTATACACCAGCTGAAAACGACGCCGGGGCGTACGGTCCGGAACCGCCCGCGGCCGGGCAAGACGAAGCCGCGTCTATAGAAAAATAAAAAGTCCTGACAAAGAAATCGCATTAAGGCGGATTCAATAGAGCGACAAAATATTACAGATAAGGCCGAAAGGCAGATAAGCCCTAAAATGAGGAAAATAAACATATGATGCAAGATAATACCGTTACCGGATCTTAATTTATGTCACGAATATAGGCGACAGCCATCTCAGATATCTAACTCTCGCCCCCGCAAACGTCTCGATAAGTATTAAAACTTTACCGCCGATTTCACCCAATAATCGTAAAGAGCCCGCAGGCTCAATCCGTCATACTTCTTGTCCGCGACGCCATAAGCCAGCTACAATGACTCTGACAGGATTCAAAGGCACAGCACCGAAACCGGTCAGGACCGGCTGTCCGTAATCGACGAATTTTTTATTATTGAGCGGCTGTCGCCATTCGAGTTTAGTAAACTGCGTCCGCAAAATTTCAGCTAAATACATCCGATGTCTACGGCCAAAGAAAAAGTTTTATTAGTCAATTCCTTATCAGGGACGGGAATCGGGAAGGGCAGAGCAGCTTTAATCACATCCGCTTCCTCGGCCGTTCTCCGACGTATTTCCACCTGGCGCACAACCATTCGCCGAGCGGCAAAAGCGATGCCGGGGAGTTATCGGCGCACCAATTCGACATGCCGGGACAGGTTTTAACCTCGCGCTCCAGTTCTGCGATCCGTTCCGGAACCGAATTAAGAAACCAACTGAAATACGCTTTCAGTTCCTTCTTCCTCATCTCGCGGAACTGTAAAGTGAACGGCGGCTGTATGACATTATAGGACATATTCAAGAGTGGAGGTTAACTTCGATACAAGAAAGTCAATCACCGAAGCCTCAACCCTTAACCGGGAAAGTTTTAACGATAATCATTAAGGAACGCAAAGTCTCGGCCATAAACGTCTGGTCCGTCTCGAAAGAGAATGAAAGCTTCGATTTCACCCCTTGATTACACGAGGCCTCCCCGTTTACTTTTCCGCTGCCGCACGGGCCGATCGTTATTTCAAGCCTGAGCCAACCTTCGTCGCCTGCAAATACGGCTTTGACTATTTTACCGGCAAGCAAGGCCTCCAGTTCCGTTCGAAAAGCGGCGAAATCATATGTGGTCAGTGTCGCTGCATAATGCCCGGTAAACGGGCCTACCCTGACATCGACAGTCGTGGAAAGCCAGTTGGCGTCCGACGGATCCTTCGCTTCCGGCCGCTCGTATCTGGAGACTTCTATTTCCACGCTTCCGTTGTAGCCTTTTATTAATAGATTATTCATAGATATGACAGCTTTACCTTTTTCTTTAAAAAATCTATTATTTCATCCTTTTGATTCAACTTTTTCTCCTTCCGTTCATTTATAATTGCAGCTAACGGTTCGGGCTATGGGTAGTGGCGGATTGTGTGAGACTTTCCGTTCGTCAGAACAGAAAAGTCTGAGCGGGAATCCGACGCTCGAACACGAACTTCACGCGCCATTGCCTATGAACCGTTGTTGCGGTTCCGGCTTTATAATTCACTTTTTAAAACAAATGGTTTAATAATTTCTTCTATAAAATCAATTCTGTCAAATACTGTCGGCTTAAAATAAGAAGTTACAGAAACCACCAAATTATTTCCCGAATCTACATAAATCACATTCCCACTATTGCCAATTGCCGCGTAGATGTTTTTTTTATCATTAATTATCCACCAAAGATAACTATAGAGCATATTTCTGAATTTATCTCCTGTAGTACATTTGGGCTTTGAAATTTCATCAATCCACTCAGAAGAAACTATTTGATTTCCATTAAAATTCCCCTTATTTAAACAAAGTAGCCCGATTTTAGCCATATCTTCGGCTGAAAAGCACAAACCATAACCTGCTGTTCCAACATCCTGTGGGTCACAAAACCAAACATTTCCCTTTGGCTTTTTATTAATAGTGAAGTCTTTATGCTCTTCTATTGTTTTGGCGACGTAACTAATGTGTTTTTTCACTCCTATAGGTTCAAACAAATACTTATTTGCAAAATCCACAGAAGACATATCGCTTACTTTTTTTAATAAGCCTGTTAGGATGTGCGAACAAACAGTTTGATATCTAAATTCGTTTGTGATTCCTTTTCTTCCGCCTAAAAAATCTAACGATGTTAAAGTCCAATCTTTACTGGTACACACCTTTGTCCACGGGTCTCCTTTGCATTTATAAGGAGCTTTCATTGTAAGTAAATGTTTAATAGTAACATCATAAATTGTTTTTTCTCCCCGTTTAACTTTGTAGTCGGGAAAATAATCCATCACTTTATCGTCTATACTGTTTATTAAACCTTTATCTAATGCAATTCCGATTAATAATGATACAATACTTTTTGTCACAGACATAACGTGAGTGCAATCATTTTTTTTATAATTATTCCATTCATCAGAATATATCTCATTATTGTCTTTATAAATAAATATCTGACAAATGTTTGGCTGTTCTTTTTCAATTATACTATGTAGTTTTTCTTTATTCATTTCATTCCTTTTTTGAGCTTATGCACTTAGCTTTCTTTAGCTGACATATAACGTGATCTTCCACCGATAGTTAGAAACAGATAAGTTGTTAAATTTTATATCTGACTATTCCCCAGGAACCAGGCCACGTTACGATTGAAAATTTCATCTGTTTTTTGCCCGGGGCTTTCTGAAGTTTCTGTTTCTTTGACATTTGTTTCAGCCACTGCGGTTTCCGCTGTAATTTTCTCACTGTCGTTTTTCTCAGCGGCGGAGGCGTGTGCGGACAACAAGGTAATTATTCCCGATAAAAGAAGACGGAATAACACGTTAATTTTTTTGTCGGCATACTTAATTACTCCGTTAAAATATTTTTTTCGCCTCTTAAATGATTATAATACATTACGATATTAACTCTCACTATAACATAATCTTAACAGAAATATTATAATATTCAAGCGGAAAATACATATATGTCTAAACATAGCTATTATCGATGACAAAGACGATCTGCAACGGGCGATTAAGCGAGCCCTGGACGCTAAAACAAACCGTAGATAATTTCGCGCAGCGAACGATTTATTTAAACTCTCCTAAGCCACCGCGCCGGATTTGTTCATACTGTAATAACGCACTGATACCGATGGCAAATGCGCAAAAGAATAAGAAACACACCGAAATTCATGCATATACCGATAATTTCCCTGAGCGCCAAATCAGACTAGGCGAGTAAATTAGTAGGCCTCTAACTCGGCAACGACGATTACTTTACGAAACCACTATATCTTTATCATCGATATCGATTTTAAGCACCTTTTTGTCCTGTTGATAAATCCGGGATTATCTGATATACTAAATTTGTAAGCTATCCTGACAGCTGGAAAATCGGCCGTGCCAGTTACTCCTAGCTGCAGTACCAGGGCTAGTTTGTTATGAGGGAGAGGACCGTCCTTCCAGGATAGCTTACTCTTTTTTATCCAATAAAGTATGCTTCCCGGGCTCTTCCGCCGCCGCTATTCCCGAGGAAATTAGCTGTGTCTTTACGTTTTTTGTCTTTATACAGTCGTCTCTCCACCTTATTAACTTTACCGTATAATCACTGCCAGTTGGCTGTAACCCTTTTCGTCCAGACAAATCTTAACGTTATTTTTATTATCGTAGAGCGATACGGGAAATTCGCCACAAAATCTATTGTTTTTTCATATCTTGCTTTTGGCACGCAGATAATACAGTCAAGTCTTTTATCAACTGCCGATAAAATAAACTCCCCCTCCCGCTGGAATTTCATTTCACTATCTTCTCCCGCCAAAGCCTGTGAAAAGTCCCCGACTAAAGTGAAGAAAACCACGTAATGTCCTACTACTTTCGGACAGCCCCGCTCGTCTACGCCCTTACTGTCTCCGAACCACTTATAAAAGTTCCTTAGTTCCTCTTCCGTTTCGGCTATGCGCGTACCGGCTCTGATTAAACAGAGCTTTCCGCTCCGTTTATATTTATTGTGTCCGCGGTGTATTTCCACACGGATATATAACTATTTTCTCCGGGATACTTGACACCGCTTAATATACTGATAATCGCAGTCTGTTGCCTCTATGAGCTGCCAGCCTTGCTGGAATTGCGCGCGGACACTGGCTGTTCTCATATCGCGGCGGAAACTTCTTTTTATAATTTTCTCCCAACAGTTTCAATTTTTACGCTCACGTTCATTTTTTACTATCCATATAATCCCCTCTGCTTACGACAAGACGAAAACCGGTGCTTTCTATTCGTCTTTTCATACACATCCTGCATTCGGCCGCTTCGTCCCTGGTGCATATCTTATTATCGTACAAAAGATATTTTCCTCGCACATCCGACGGCGAAAGATTCGGCATGACTACATTAGTTCCCGCAAGAATTCCTTTTTCCCGGCCGGTAGGGTCAATCGTACCAAGAGCCGTCGTAGCGGGCAGAAGCGCAGCCGGCAGCATAAGCCTTATTACGGCAAGAAGTATAAGAGTGAGCTCTAGCGGTCCTTTTGGAAAACATGAAAACGGAGTGTCGTGATGCGGAATAAACGGACCGATCCCCACCATTTGCGGATTTAATTCTCTGATAAAAAGCAGATCTTCAGCGATACACTCTATAGTCTGGAAAGGCGACCCCACCATAAACCCGCAACCGACCTGAAAACCCAGTTCTTTTAAATCATAAAGACACCGGACGCGATTTTCAAGAGACCGTCCGTTCTCATGCAATTTCGCATAATGCTCAGCGTCCGCGGTCTCATGCCGCAAAAGATAACGGTCAGCGCCGCATTCACGATAAAGCTTATAGGTCTCTCTTTTTTTCTCGCCTAAGGAAAGCGTCAAAGCGCAATCACGAAATTCAGTCTTTATTTTTTTTATGATGCCTGCCATTCTGAGATCGTTATAATACGGATCTTCCCCGCCCTGAAGAACAAAAGTGCGAAAACATAATGCATATCCTTTCTCGCAGCAATCTAGGATCCGCTTCTCAGAAAGTCTGTACCTGTCGGCTTTATTATTGCTTTTCCTGATCCCGCAATAAAGACAATCATTAGTGCAGTAATTAGTGAATTCAATAAGCCCGCGCATATATACGTCCAGTCCGTAAATTTTCTTTCTTTTCTCGCGCGCAAGAAAAAACAGATAATCTATTTCCGCCCCGCTAAGATTTTCCAGCAAATAAATAAATTCGTTTTTACACAAAACTCCGCTGCTGTTAAGTTTATTTAAAAGTTCTCTCGTATTCATAATAAAAAAAACAAGCTCAAACGGGCTCGTTAGATATCTATTGCAACACATTCAGCCGTAACATAAAAAGAAGCCGCTATTTTCAGCCAGGTTTTTATTCCGGCGCCGATAACCGGAATATTATTTCGCTTACCGTCATACACATTAGAAATATTATGAATCATAAATATTAGATATCCCAAACGGTTTTCTCTTATCTAAGAGCAAAAAACTTAGCGCAAGGCTTATTCACCTTAGACAGAAATACATTATATCAGATTGTTTAAGCAAAAACGACAAGAGATATCACTTCGCTGTTCAAAGCGTATAGATAAGAATTTCTTTGCATATCATGCAAAAAGCATAATCAATTGAATTGAGTTTTATTATCCTGTTAGAAATGTAATTTCTAAATTCCTCACAGATTATAATCAGTAGATATAAACGATCCGGAGCCACGACTTTTATGTGGCATTTGTTTTCTTCGGTAAGCATCACAATCCCTCAGCGCTTTTCCTTGCCTACCGTCTCGAGACTTGCACCTTCCGAGCGTAACAAGGTCTATACCTGCTCTGTTCCCGGCGGTCGTCCGGAAACAGATATCGTTATTCCCGGGCTCCTTGACAATATCTTCTTTTGCGTCTATACTATTGTTAGAGCCTTTGAGTTTATCCCCTTTGGGCAATTGTAACCCTTTCGGACGGATAAATTCAGAGGCTTGCTTTTTGTCCGCGTAAACAGCGTTTCCTTCTTTTGTATTATCATTACTGACGCTGTTCTGGAAATAGATATTCGGATCGATATAATCCTTCCCGCCGGCATCCTTGACATTGCGTAATAAGTCTGCTATACTGATATTTACAGCTTGTTGCCTCTCGGCGCTGCCAGCTTTGCTGGAGATGACGCTGGGCACAGGCTGTGTAGTAGCAGCCTGTTGCCATTCAACGCGGCCAGCTTCGCTGGAAATGTGGGTGGGCACAGGCTGTTCTAATATCACGTCGTAAACGTCCGCCTCGAGCTTAACCGTATTATTTTTCTGATGCAGCGCTACTATCCTTACGGGATATACTTTGTCACCTGCGCGCACCGGCACGTAAAATCTGTATGCTTTATCGTATTAGTATTTTTCAGGATTTCCGGGAATTTCCTCTATAAAAACAGCCTGTTTAATAAGATCGGTAATGCTGTTTACCGCCTTAGTGTGTATATTTTTATTCTGTTTGTAAAAAACTCTCGGAAACAGACTATGCACTCATGCGTAATTATTGGCTCTGCATTGATCTTCAATGATATCCCGCCGGACGAGCGTCATGCCGCATTTTTTACCCTTAAGCTGGTCGCCCATTTTGGCCGGCCGACTACCTAGAAATTTTCGCGGACAGAATTTTTACAATAGCAGCTGCCTAGCGCATGACTATCCGCAGATACTGCACTTTGAGACATAACTGCTTTAAAGCCTTTACGGTCTCGATATCGTCAACCTTTATTTGTAATGTTATATTTTGATTCTCTTGATTTTTTACAGATTACATGGTATACTAAGAAAGTAGTCTGTCGACGCGGTGAATTTGCCTGCCGACCGTGCTCAAGAGTTTCAGGGCTACAGGAGGACGGCAGTCTCCTGCGGACTACAGGGCCGTCTAATAGACGGCCCTTTTTTATTTACACTCGTTTTTTATGATGTCTTTTTTCAGGATATCCTTTAAAATATGCTTTATATCTCTAGGCAAGGCGAAGTATAACATTTGCAAAAATATTTTTGTAAAATCTCCACGACTCTAATTCGTTTTTATTCTCGCGCCTAGTGATCTATCTTCATCCTTAATAATTACAGCTTTAAAATCATTCTGTTTATAAATTAACGAACCTCTAGCGTCCGGTATCAAGTCTTGAACAAAATCTTCCCTTTGCTGCTTTCGACAAAAATCCGCATTCTTTCATTCCCAGACAGCCTTTTACCGTAAGCGTATGTCAATCCTCCACTCTCGTGAGAAGGCGGAAGAAACAGATAAATATATTTTGCTGAGAGAAAAAGAGTAAGCTATTCTGGAAGGACGGTCCTCTCCCTCATAACAAACTAGCCCTAGTACTGCAACTAGGAGTAACTGGCATGACCGATTTTCCAGCTGTCAGGATAGCTTACAAATTTAGTATATCAGATATTCGGGCTTTATCAATAAAGGAGGAAAATGGAAATATCCACACTCATACAGGGAAGAAGTGCCGGCGGAAGAACCTGATAAGTATGTGTTATCGGATAAAAAAAGGATGAAGCTGTACCGGGGGGACGGTCCTCTCCCCATAACAAACTAGTCCGGGTGCTGCAACTAGCAGTAATTGGCACGGCCGATTTTCCAATTGTCGGTACAGCTTCACAATCTCAGTATATCAGATAATTTTACATTTTACAATAGGATAAAAAAATACTTAAAGCCCCCACTCATGTGGGGAAGACTGCCTTCTCTTCCATTTCTTACGCTCCTTTACAGAAACACCCCCACTCACGTGGGGAAGACGCGGTGATAGCGGTGACTAACGGAATAAAAGAAGAAACACCCCCACTCACGTGGGGAAGACTTTACTGGAGGCGGATGATATCGTTCCGGAAGAGAAACACCCCCACTCACGTGGGGAAGACCTTTGTTGTATTCTGCGTTATCTCGTCGGAGTAGAAACACCCCCACTCACGTGGGGAAGACGCGCTGTTATGTGTGGTATTTCGTACTCCGTCGGAAACACCCCCACTCACGTGGGGAAGACATCTTCTGCATGGCGAACGCCAATCTTTGCGCGGAAACACCCCCACTCACGTGGGGAAGACTCTGTCTTTCCGGACTGACGGACTTTTGCGAAAAGAACACCCCCACTCACGTGGGGAAGACTCTGCCTGTCGATATAAAGTCCTTTTCGGGATGGAAACACCCCCACTCACGTGGGGAAGACGAAGCTATTTTTTACTGAGCGGTTTGCTCAGTGGAAACACCCCCACTCACGTGGGGAAGACAACCTAAAGAAGCTTCAGGGATAAGAAAATCTGGAAACACCCCCACTCACGTGGGGAAGACTCGAAAGTATCGATTATCTCTTCTTCATAAGTAGAAACACCCCCACTCACGTGGGGAAGACCGGGCTGTATTTTCGCTTTTACACCATCGGCAGGAAACACCCCCACTCACGTGGAGAAGACCGTCAAAACCTTCGTATCTGTGCCTATAAAATAGAAACACCCCCACTCACGTGGGGAAGACGTCCATCCCATTTCACTATTTTTTAAATAAATAGAAACACCCCCACTCACGTGGGGAAGACACTCATTTAACGTTACCGTCCCGAGGATAGGCAGAAACACCCCCACTCACGTGGGGAAGACTTGGACGGCTGCTCTGTTTCCGTCGTGTCAATAGAAACACCCCCACTCACGTGGGGAAGACGACGGAGACGCAAAAATTGGCGCGTTAAAAATAGAAACACCCCCACTCACGTGGGGAAGACTCACGCATGGCCGTAACAGTCATTTTAACAGAGGAAACACCCCCACTCACGTGGGGAAGACAATGCTAAAATAGAAAAATCAGATATAAGAGAAGAAACACCCCCACTCACGTGGGGAAGACTATTTTTCCAATATCGTAATTGGTCGTAAAAAAGAAACACCCCCACTCACGTGGGGAAGACTAGTGCCTAAACTCCTAATCTTCTCCAATTTCGGAAACACCCCCACTCACGTGGGGAAGACCTAAAATACAAAACTCGACGAAGCAAATAATCAGAAACACCCCCACTCACGTGGGGAAGACCGGTTTGACTTGCAATGATTGTTTAATCATATAGAAACACCCCCACTCACGTGGGGAAGACCTTAGCCTGGAGATCAGTTATCTCCCAGGCATAGAAACACCCCCACTCACGTGGGGAAGACTTACCGCCGGAAAGATATCCGCATGCCTACAAAGAAACACCCCCACTCACGTGGGGAAGACCCGCCGGTACCATCTCCGCCGAAATTAGCTGAGGAAACACCCCCACTCACGTGGGGAAGACTATCTCAACCCCACAATATAGCGTTTAATGAAGGAAACACCCCCACTCACGTGGGGAAGACACGTTCTGTCAAGAGAATTTTTTTTACGGCTTGGAAACACCCCCACTCACGTGGGGAAGACCCATGAACGGCTTTTCCGGCGTTGTCATCCTTAGAAACACCCCCACTCACGTGGGGAAGACGTGGAGCAATAAATACAAACGTAGGAACAGCAGGAAACACCCCCACTCACGTGGGGAAGACCATTTTTTTGCTCCTTATGAAATAACCCGGTTGGAAACACCCCCACTCACGTGGGGAAGACAGCAATCTGTCCCCGTTTTTTATGATCACGGCGGAAACACCCCCACTCACGTGGGGAAGACGAGAGCATAACCCGGACAGAAAGAGATGGCAGAGAAACACCCCCACTCACGTGGGGAAGACCCCACCCGAAACAAAAACCGGCCAGGAGTAAAAGAAACACCCCCACTCACGTGGGGAAGACCGGAGTAGAGGGCTTAAATAAAGCATGAATTTGGAAACACCCCCACTCACGTGGGGAAGACAGCGCATGCAGATGCTTGGGCCGACGTATAACAGAAACACCCCCACTCACGTGGGGAAGACCCGCTGCTGTGTCCGCAAATAAACCGCAGAGTAGAAACACCCCCACTCACGTGGGGAAGACAACCCCTGCTCAAACAAAAAGGCTGGTGGGGAGGAAACACCCCCACTCACGTGGGGAAGACCATCTCTACGACCGACTTTCAGAGATCGTAAAGGAAACACCCCCACTCACGTGGGGAAGACTATGACCGGCCGCACAAGCTCATCGGCCTGCGAGAAACACCCCCACTCACGTGGGGAAGACATTTTTCCGAGGATAATATGACAATAATTTTAAGAAACACCCCCACTCACGTGGGGAAGACTCTGTATCCATATCATATACACGCTATAACACGGAAACACCCCCACTCACGTGGGGAAGACAAACGTACGCACTCGTTATATTTTGACGATATAGAAACACCCCCACTCACGTGGGGAAGACCCGCGAAAGACGGCCGGTTACGACATTACATAAGAAACACCCCCACTCACGTGGGGAAGACTAAATTGGCAAAAATCAAGGGGAGAATAAGATGGAAACACCCCCACTCACGTGGGGAAGACTGCGGCCGGTCATGCGCGAGGCAGCCGCCATTAGAAACACCCCCACTCACGTGGGGAAGACATCGCCTTTTCCGGCGGAAGATTTAACGCGTCAGAAACACCCCCACTCACGTGGGGAAGACAGCCTTGGAACTATCCTGCGGGACGCAGCAAAAGAAACACCCCCACTCACGTGGGGAAGACTTTCTTTCACCTTTATTTCTGACGATTCCGCTAGAAACACCCCCACTCACGTGGGGAAGACCGGAAGAAATACGAAAATTGACATCTCAAGATGGAAACACCCCCACTCACGTGGGGAAGACCAAATTCCTTTTTAGTCGGTCAAGTTTTTTTTAGAAACACCCCCACTCACGTGGGGAAGACCTAAACTTAATCCGAATTTTTATTTTATTTTGGAAACACCCCCACTCACGTGGGGAAGACATATAGTTTGCGGCGAGAAAATTGTCGCTATAAGAAACACCCCCACTCACGTGGGGAAGACCCGGAGGAAAATACCCAGGCGATCGCCTCGGCAGAAACACCCCCACTCACGTGGGGAAGACCTGCTGTGCCGACAAATAATGGAGATGCTTTTATGAAACACCCCCACTCACGTGGGGAAGACTTTTTGCGGTTAACTGCTATCTCCGCGGGTGTAGAAACACCCCCACTCACGTGGGGAAGACTTTAACGCCTATTATCGACGAGAGAATAAATAAGAAACACCCCCACTCACGTGGGGAAGACCCTTCCCGGCGTATAACGGCGGCAATCATAGGGGAAACACCCCCACTCACGTGGGGAAGACCGTCGAGCCACTCATTGCATTGCCAGTTAGTGGGAAACACCCCCACTCACGTGGGGAAGACTATTCGATATTTAGCCTCGCTCGTCGGGGAAAAGAAACACCCCCACTCACGTGGGGAAGACAAGCCCTGCTCTGCGCCTTTGAGGTCTAGATAAGAAACACCCCCACTCACGTGGGGAAGACTTATTTTAAATTTATACTCCGACGGAATTAAAAGAAACACCCCCACTCACGTGGGGAAGACTCCGTCGAGTTTTTCCCACAGTACGAAGAAGAAGAAACACCCCCACTCACGTGGGGAAGACCCATATCCGCCCCCGACGAGGTCCGGTAGCTTGGAAACACCCCCACTCACGTGGGGAAGACAAAGACGACGGGACAGCTTACGACTTGAGCATAGAAACACCCCCACTCACGTGGGGAAGACTCTTCGGCGAGGTCTTCTCCATGTCGATAAATAGAAACACCCCCACTCACGTGGGGAAGACTCCGTCGAGTTTTTCCCACAGTACGAAGAAGAAGAAACACCCCCACTCACGTGGGGAAGACCATTTTCGCGGCCCGTCGGAATCAAAGCTAAAAGAAACACCCCCACTCACGTGGGGAAGACTTTTAAAGCCCTCCGGATCTTTGGCCGCATAGGGAAACACCCCCACTCACGTGGGGAAGACATACGGGCTACTTGCTGGACACTCCTATATAAAGAAACACCCCCACTCACGTGGGGAAGACTTTTTCTGTAATTCCCCATTCCACTAAAGGATAGAAACACCCCCACTCACGTGGGGAAGACGGATAGCAGCCTCTTGTTCAGTCGATAAGTCTAGAAACACCCCCACTCACGTGGGGAAGACCGTAAAACATTAATAAAAAAGTCATTCCATGAAGAAACACCCCCACTCACGTGGGGAAGACCGCCCACGTGAATTAGACCGTTGATCCAAATCGGAAACACCCCCACTCACGTGGGGAAGACCCCACAGACTTACTATCAGGATGGGATGATATAGAAACACCCCCACTCACGTGGGGAAGACATATCTGCGCCGAAATAAAGCCATGCGGAAAAAGAAACACCCCCACTCACGTGGGGAAGACTCGATAGAACGGAAAAGCTGGCTTTTTATATAGGAAACACCCCCACTCACGTGGGGAAGACCGTATCAGCAGTATATATAATGAACTGTCCAAAGAAACACCCCCACTCACGTGGGGAAGACTAGTATGTCTTGGTCTATATATATAGGTATTAAGAAACACCCCCACTCACGTGGGGAAGACACCCGCCGGAAATTTTTCAGCGGGTTTTTTGTAGAAACACCCCCACTCACGTGGGGAAGACTTATTTATGATTGCATTCCTAAGGGGGATATTAGAAACACCCCCACTCACGTGGGGAAGACGGCGCGAACTTACATCCCTGTCTCCTGAATAAAGAAACACCCCCACTCACGTGGGGAAGACCAATTTGCCGTTGTACAAAAATTCCCCACTGCCGAAACACCCCCACTCACGTGGGGAAGACGCTTCCCCAGCCTTAAGCGCGATATTTAAGATAGAAACACCCCCACTCACGTGGGGAAGACCGGCTCCAGCCTTAACTTCGGCCTCGGCCTTGAGAAACACCCCCACTCACGTGGGGAAGACGCCGTCCGCCACGATACAGAAACGAAAGAGGCAGAAACACCCCCACTCACGTGGGGAAGACCCATAAATTAAGGAGATAAAAAATTATGAAAAGGAAACACCCCCACTCACGTGGGGAAGACGCCCGGCTCTTTCGGATACTTCAGCGGCGCCCAGAAACACCCCCACTCACGTGGGGAAGACTCGCGCGCGGATTGGTCGCTATAGTATCAATAAGAAACACCCCCACTCACGTGGGGAAGACGACGACATACGGCCTGTCCGTGCACCATATTGAGAAACACCCCCACTCACGTGGGGAAGACACCGTCTAAATCACTCTAAAATGCGTTCAGACAGATTTTTGCAAATCTCCGCTCTTTTCCAGAACAAGCTGAAGGCCGGAAAAATCTACTAAAGAAAAAGCCTTGGATCCTGAAGTATATATTTTATATCCCGGAGCCTGATTTATTTTCTGAAATACAATCAGGCCGGAACTTAAAGGACAATACTTGAATAAATAATTTACAACTGTATTAGACACAGAATCCTTAATCCCGGAAACAAATATATTTGGCCTTGGTTCAATAAACCATAATTTCATCCTCCCCCTTACGGCAGGAGGAATGTTATTAGCCACAACAACTAACATTTATCCTCTAAGATCTGGTTGATATCCGTACCTATTTTACTCAACAAATCACTTTCTAAAACTCTGTTGCGAAACTCCGAAGATACTTGGGATCTGTTATAAACTCCAGCCATTTTCAATGTCAGAGCAAAAGATAAATCCACACAAAGGTATTCTTTATACAGGTCAGATATGTCGTAAACAAAAGGTAAAGGTGATCCTGAATGAATAAAACCTATATGCGGAGAATATCCCATGGAATATATCGCCGAGGTCAATATACCGTATAAAGCGGCGTTAACAGCCGTAAGTATCTGATTAGTTACGTCGCTCAACTCGAATTTACCCGGTAAAAACTCCCTTCCTTTCCATCCCACATTATATCTAAGCGCATAATCATCATACATCTGACGAACTCTTATCCCTTCCATGCCCATCATTTCTTTCAGACTTTTCCCGCGCAATTCATCATCCGGGAAGCGTTTTGCAAACATCCGTCTAGCCACTTCCACAGCCTTTTTAGGATCTGAAGCAAGCCGCATCTGTTTGCGCATATTCCTCGAATCCGCGGTAGGACTTTGTCCCACAGCATAAAACAACAAAGAATCTTCTCCCACCCAACAGACAGAACAATTAGCAGCAGCCATGACCTTTACCGCCTCATGTGTGACAGATGTCCCGGGCCCAAGCAATACGGTGTTAATAGTAGCTATCGGCAACCTTACTACATTACATTCGGAATCTATCCATTTTACACTACTGTCGTCTATTTCAAGCCTGCCGCGCTCAAGATAAATAAACGGATATTTATCTTTAACCTGAGGGAGACTATCCTTTGTTATTTTTATAAGAAGGCGCGCATTATTATTAGTCATTTTCTAATGATAGTAACGAACCTGTCTCTGTATACCTTATCTGGCCCGAACTGTAAAGGGACATCATTCAAATTTAAGACGGCTCCCTTATTTTCATCACGCCCGTCTACAACCGTAAAGTTTTCGATAAGCTTTTTCCCGACAGCTATCCCCGTGGCAGACAATACCGCTTCATTTTCATCATCAAAAACGCCCCTAAAAATAAAATCAGTAGGCGCACAGTTTTTCCGTCCCAGATATATATCGAAAACAGGATTATGCAGAGCTTCTGAGAAACGGGCAGTCAAATCAGCCGGGATTTCCACTATTACTGCAAACTTTGCGTTCTGAAGATATTTACGGTATGTTAATTTACTTCCTCCGCCTACCGCTGATTTACCCTCTATGGTTTTAGGAATCAATAATTTCTCCCATTCGTCTTTCTCATTGTATCCGCTACCGACCATATGAAAATCAGTCAAAGGTAAACCGTTTCTTTTTTTACTATCTTCCGAGACATAAGAAACGACCGTCTGCTTAAGAGAAGCCAGTCTTTTCAAAAGCTCCTCTTGCGGCCCTGACGCACCCAAAGCGCATAATAACAAGCCTTCTATTCCTGATTTCGTAGGGAATTCACACGATTCTCTAACCCAGAATTTAGAATCGTACCCCCAGGCCTGCAAAGGAGCCTCTAACCATAATAAAATATATTTATTAGGCATTGTCAGTTCTCCGGACTAAAGTTTGCAAACGTCGTTTATCATGTCTATCAGTTTATCTATATCACTGATCTCTGAATCTGGGAAATTTATTTTCCCTTTTTGCTCCAGTTTAAAAAGGCTGCCGAACATCTTTTCCTTTTGGTCAAGGTAATCACACATAGCCTTTTTACTCGCTTCAAGATAACCTCCGGCTTTATCTCTTTTTACCGCAGTTTCGAACGGGGCCTGAAGTCGCTGCCCCTTACGGATGTAGATCCTTGCGAATTCCCACGGAGAAGCTCCGGACTGTGTGGTCTGCCTGGCCTCCGGAACAGCGATAAACAGGGCTTTTATAAAACCGTCGACAGCTTCTTTCATATTCTGTCCGGCCAGATTAGAATACAACTGCCCCAGATCCAAACTTATATATCTGTAATATGTGGCGGAATTGAACTCTAGACTTCCCATATGCGCGGAGCCAGCCTGTTCGGGCATATCGTCTAAAGCGGTGAAGAAATCCACTTCATTGTTAACTTCATGTGTAGATATAGCGTGAGAAAAAGAAGCAGCGGCTTCCACATTTAAATCAGCTGCATTAGCTAGCATACGTCCGAACAAAGCTATATCAACCGCATCCATATTCTTTGCTCCGCAAACGACACCGACATCTTTTAGCTTCAGTTTTTTAATTTCATTAACATCAAAAGATTTCTCTTTACACACCGCGGCAAAAGCTCCGGCTTCTTTATGACTTATAAAAATCAATGTATCTGACTTGGAAGATTTTTCTTCAGCCTCATTTTCAGGAGTTGCGTCCTTCCCCTTTTTTTTGCTTTCTCCGCTATTTTTTTTAGGATTAAGTAAATTACAAAAACATTCGGAACAAGCTTTAGCCTGATCTTCAGTAGCGCCGTATTCAAGACATTTATCCGAAATCAGTTTGTTAACGAATTTAGTTCTTACGCCCGTATTAACGCCCAAATCGTGCATCGTCATTCTTACCTGACGTTTCCAACACTGGCTGCTCACTCTAGCTCTAGTAGTACCGCCTATCAGAGCCGTTTTAGGCGCGCCCACATCGTCCCTATTAAGACATGTGACCGGAAACGACTGAAGAATGTGAAACTCCAATTTTAAATTTTTGTACGTATTGTCTATATTTTGCCCCATGATTTCAATCTCCTTAAAATAATTTACTCCAAATCCTTCAGCGGAACTATCTGTAACAAGCCGAAACCGAAAGCTTTTCCTTTCCCGATGCCGTGCTTGAAGCTTTCCGCGAAAACATCTCTTTCTTTTACTTCCAGAACACCTTTAAAAAGAGCAGAATTATGTGTCACGCGCAGATTTTCTCCGCTGTAATTCTTTTCGAAACTCTGTACATTATTTATATGTATTTCCAAAGTTCTTTTATCTACGTCAAAACCGTAAGCCTTTACTTTGTTTACGAACCATTCATTAAGCTCGGCAACTTCTTTTACTGGGATCAATTTACCGGTTTTCCCCTCTTTTTTTACGGGATTAAGAAGCACCTCGAACCTGTACCTGTCAAAATTCAGAAAAGAATCGGGTATCGGGTGAGAAAACAACTCTCCTACCCCAGCGGACTTAGGCGAACGTTCGGAAAGTATAAATATCTTCCGGCACTCCCTGTCGCTTCCTTTATCGACATATAAAAAATCCCTGCCTGAATCTTTCTTTTTAGGAAACAGGGAATAAACTATTTTATGAACTGAATAAGCATCCTTTATATGCTTAAAATCAGCGCGTTTCAGCTTAAGCATCGATACTATCATCTGGTTTTCTCCCTCCGTAAAAATCAACGGCCCAGCCGCGTTTTACATATTCTCCGTCTCCCCAGAACAACAGTTCTCTCAACAGTCTCGCGTAATTTAAAGACACTCCGTGGGAAGCTATCAAAGAAAGCAAATGTCTCAATACGGGAAAAGCTCCTTTCAAAGTTCTGCATGCCAACAGCCTGCGTAACTTAGATTTAGCCGCGTCCGAATCTTTCCCGTCTTCATAACAACAGGCGATCGCTTTACCGAGGCCGAGATTTCCGTTAACGTCCGGTTTAGTTCTCCCTATGCCTGCAGCGACTAAAGAAAAAGGATATATCTCTTTATCGTTGTCAATAGAACACCAGGACGAAAGATACTCCCAAGCCTGATAAGCGGTATCTGGATTATCCGCTCTTTTCAAAGCGGCGGCGAAAGCGTTGTCCTCACGAACACGTTTTATCGCATAATCAACAAACTTTTCACAGCGCTGGCCCATGTCATCAGCCATATATTAAACCTCCGTTAAATATTTATAAAGATTAGGTCTGCATTCAGCCCAAGTTTCCAACTGTCTGGATGTGTCGTGCGGGCAATAATTGTCGTAAATATTTTTTGCAAAAACAGAATATGTCTTCCGCATCGAAACAACTGCTGCTTCATCGCAATTACAGGCATTGATAAGATTCTGACATTCGCCGTCGCAAAGCTGCCAGAACATAGTCAGTGCCGTATCGGCTATATCATTTCCTTCCGCTTTCTGCGAAATATAAAATCTCTTTACTGAACCGTAAACCACACCGGCAACATACTCAATAGCTTTAAGTTCAGTATTGAAACGGTTAAACCACGACTCTCCCAAAATCACATTATTAAAGGAAACTTCGGAGGCAGTAAAGCTGTCTTTTTTAGAAGCATAATATTCCCCAGCATTACTGCTTACCTTTAAACCGCCGGACATGATTCCGAAATTCATTTTATATTCCTTCGCTCTGCCGACGCATATTTTCAACTGTTTACATTCCGTCTGATTCCCGCTGTTGGAAACAAAGGACAATAAAGCGGTAAGTTCTCTCCAAGGTTTTTTATTATTCATAATCCATATAGCCGAAGGTTCGTTTTTTTTATTGAACCTGCTGCACATATCAGTATCTAAAATTCCGTCTTTAACCCCGGGATATTTAATTCCTTCCCTGCAAAGCACATCATTAGATGATTCGTCGAACAGAATAAATCTGCTCAAGGGGACAAGCCGGCCCAAATAAGAAGTCTGACATGACGACTCGGCTTTATTATCGCGGGGCATATTTTCCCACGGCGCTATTCCTATATCTTGTGGTATACTTTTCTTAAAATTCTCTTTAGTAAGTATATTCAGGTATATTGTCTCCTGCAAAGTGCCACCTAATATATAACTGTGCAGCAGGCCTAAAAAAGGGCCTGATTTAGCGGTGGACGTTTCCCCTTTGCTTTTATCAACGCTATTTTTGTCGACTACCGTCTTCCCACCGAAGGTAAATCCTAGAGTTAGCAAAAGCAATATTTTATCCGCGTCAGAAAATTTACGCTCTCTTTGACTATCGTATAAAACGGTACTGTTCCCGGTGGCTACATGCGGGGTAAGTGTCCCGCATGTGATTCCAGGTTTAAGTTTTTCCTTTTGCTCCTGCAATTCCGGAAACTGCAAAAAAGGATTCTCACCGTATAACCAAAACAAATCTTTTTTGTCTTCCAGATATTTAAAGGCCTTTTTTTTCATTCCTTCTATTCCAAATATTTCCCAATCTTTATCGTCTTCGGGGGTATACGCCGACTGAACTATTGCAAGCAGGAATTTAGTTAAGGATATTACTTCTGCGGCGTTTCCGTACAGATTATTACAATTCCGCCCGCTAAAAACATCCGCCAGGCTCAAAGGCCCCTCCTCCGCTACAGGCAGCCACTTATCAAATACAAGATTAAATTTATTTTTCATATTTTCTCCGCGCAAAAACCTAAATCTTTATAATAGCCGATATTATATCCGTAGCCTTTACTGTTTATAGACCCGTCACTTCTCACGACGGCGACACTTACGACTCTGTGCTTATCGTCTCCGGTATAGATGTAGCGGTCAAGCCAGTTAATCTTTTCTCCTTCAGGAACAAGATAATCGGGAACTGAAACGCTGTTTTGCAAAAGTTTTAACGCCGTTTTTTTAGACTCCGACTTTTTCGCCAGCTTATTTACTGTAACTTCACTGCCATCCAGAAAAGTTACAGTCGCTTCATCATTTTTGCTCAAACGTATTTTCTTAAATAATAATACATTGAGGGTATTTATATCGGAATACCGCGTGCCGGCCCTTTCTTCGTCATCCGGTATACTGTTAGTGGAATATATATTATTTTTAGCGAAATTAATCAGTTTAGATTTTTTATATTCAAGTTCCGATTTATATTTCGACATGATACCCTGTTCAGATTTTTCGCAATAGACCGAATTCAACAGCGGTTTTATATCTTGAGGAATATCGAAATGATCACAGCTCCGCAACACTTCCATGGTGCGGCATAAGACGTAAGGGCTGTATACGTTTTTCGTTTTCCCCAACTTCGAAATATGTTCCTTCAACATCGCGAAGCCAGGACTAAGCACAACCATCTGTCTCTCCGCTGATTCCGGACGTTTTTTATCGTTTATTCTATGACGCCACAACCGCCCGGCGCGCTGAAAAAGCATATCCGCGGGACAAAGTCTGCTGACAAGAAAATCAGCGTCTATATCTAAAGACTGCTCTAGGATCTGTGTTCCGATCAATATCCTTCCTTTTTCCTCTCTCGGGCCGTAATTCTTACCGAAAGCTTCAGTCCATATATTTTCTTTTATTTCTCTGTCGCATTTTATAAAACGGGAATGTAAGAGCCCGCAGTCTATCCCGCCTATTGCTCCGGCCCTTGCCGATAAGACTCTGTAAACGTTCTGCGCTTCTTCAACAGTGTTTTCCACCCACAGTATCTGTTCCTTATCGACAGAACGCTTCAGCACTTCTTCCATTACCGCGCTATCGTCGTCCGATAAACATAAGCCGACCCTGTTTCTGCCTGAGAGAAGTATGGATTTCTCTTTTAAACGACTCTTCTTATCGACAAAACTAATCATAGGATACTCGTTCGCTGCTTTATTCACAGACTTGGGGATACCGAGTAATTTATATCTGTGGGCATCCGTGAGAGTAGCGCTTAAAATAATGACGGTACACTGCAGTTCCGCGGCGTTTTTTATAAACTGCTCGATTATGGTCCCGGTATAAGAATCATATGTATGGATCTCATCCAAAATTATAACTTTCCCGAGTAATCCGAACGTTCTGACAAAATTATGCCTTACGTTTATAACGGACATCAGCGCCTGGTCTATGGTGCCTACGGCAAAAGGAGCCAGAACGCCTCTTTTACGGTTGTTGAACCAAGAACTGCCAGGGGCGGCTTCCCCACCCATGTCCGTATCCGTCATCCAGGCTGAGCTATGCACCAGAACCGGCCCGCTTCTGGATTTTTTACACAGTATTCCGCCGGCTTCACTGTTCAGGAAACTATTAAATCTGCCGTATATCTTATTGGATGTCAACTGAGTCGGAAGGGCGAAATATATCCCGGTGGCGTTTTCTTCGGAATTTAAAAGTTTATAAGCGGCGTAAAGGGCGGCTTCGGTTTTACCGGTTCCCATAGGAGCTTCCAGAACGTAAACTCCTCTGCCTTCAATAGAATCGATAAAATTTTTCTGTATACCGTTAGGCTCAAAACCGAAAATATCTTTAAAACTTAAATTTTTATTTATTTCAGGCACTATAAAACCAGCTTTATCCAGCACCGCGGATATGTCCACTCCTTCTTTCCCGTAATTAAAAGAATCCCCCGACCCTATCCAATCGGAAACGGTAGTAAGTCCGGATAAAACGTCTTTCAATAAATAGTCCGTATTTTTTATTTCAGGACAAGCGGCACCGAATTCTGTTTTAAGATAATCTATTGCTGAAAGCCTGACGCGGTTCCACGAACTGCCGCCGTATATGCCCGAATCCTCGTCACAGGATCTAATATCTCCCATCTGTCCGTGATGTCTTCCGGCTATCTCAGCGATATCTTTTCTTCCCCTATTCAGTAATGTGACATAAGAAACAGACTGATGGAAACCGTTAATACTGTCGTCTGAAGATCCATAAATTCCCTGCGGTTCGTTATTATTTAGGGCCCGGTATATTTTTTCCTGAAATATCGGATTAATTTTCCCTATATCATGCAGGGAAGCTATAAGAGGAACATTTTCTGCCAGCAGTTTTTTGCTGATCCATCCGGGAATACGTTTAAGGAGTTCACTCGCTACGGAACCAACGATAGACGAATGAGTCATAACCGAAACTCCGGCTTTCCTTGCGCCTGATTCATCAAATACTGTCTTTGCAAGACATTGTGGCAAAGACAGAATCTTCCTATGAACATCAGGTTTAGTATTAGTAGGCCCCAACATAATACTTTCCCCCATTTCCCATTAGCTAAAGGAACAGTTAAATTTTACTCGTTAAAAATTATTATACATAAAACAGGAATGAGTTAAAATATTTAGTAAAAATAAAGTAGTGTCATTAGTTCCGAATTCACTTCTTTACAGAAAATATTCTAAACGCTTTTTGAAGTGTTAGTTTTAAATTAATATAATATTATTAATAGAGAAAGAAAAAGGGGTACCATATGCCCGTGCCGGTCATCAAGAACGGAAAGATATTCCACCATCATAATCATCAATTGAACAATTTGAACGATATAAAGCAAAGCCGCGACTTATAAAAAACAGATCACGCCATAATATTTCGTTCAAGATAATAGTAAACAAAATGCCGAGACAGTATATAAACAGAAGCGTGAACGCTTCGCTGAACGACGGGGCCGCGTGGGCCGCGATGAGCGGGTTCGCGGATACTTACTCCGTACCGATGGCGATGGCGCTCGGAGCGTCCACCTCCGCTGTCGGGCTGCTTAAATCGCTCCCTTTCCTTATATCCTCGGCGGCACAGATATTTATAGAGAAATTTATAAAAGCAGTCGGCAGATGCCGCCGCGCGATCCTGATTTCCGTCGCCGTGCAGGCGCTGTCTCTCTACGCAGCGGCTTTTTCGATATTAATGCCTAAAACCGCGGGGCTCGCGTTTTTCCTTTGCATGATAGTCGTGTATACCGCTGCCGGTAATGCCGCGAGCGCGCCGTGGTCGGCGCTTATGGGAGAATATATCCCGCCCGCTAAACGCGGCTCCTTCTTCGGCTTCAGGTATCAGATAGTGGGAATAGCTTTTTTTGCCGGAAGCTATTTAGCTTCCAGGATACTCGATCTTCTCAAAGGCCGCGGTCTTTTAGGCTTTTTCGTAGTTTTCACCGTCGCCGGACTTTTGCGGACGGTGTCTTTTTTCCAGATAACCAGGATGTACGAGCCGCGGACCGACTTTCATATGCCCGGAGCGAGCAGAGTGAATTTTCTGTCCGCGCTCGACTTCCGCAAAGGCAGGTCGCCTGCTCTTTTCTTTTCGGTGTTTCTTATGCTTCTCGGAACGTATATAGCCGCGCCTTATTTCAGCGTATATTCTCTTAAAGAACTCAAGAGCAGTTATCCGCAGTTCATGGTCCTAATGACCATAGGGCAGCTGATGACTTATATGCTGATGCGCAGATGGGGCAGGGCGGCGGACGTCTACGGAAGCGTAAAAATATTGAAGTCGGCCTTTTTACTTATACCTACCGTGCCTCTATTGTGGTCTTTAAGCCGGAACTTCTTTTACTTATCCGCAGTGGAAGCTTTCTCCGGAACGGTCTGGGGAGCTTACCAGATAGGAATGAATAATTTTATATTCGAGACTTTTCCGGCGCACAGCAGGGCAGGGTATAACGCTTTCTTTATTTTTACCAGCGGCGTCGCGCAATTTATAGGCGCCATGTCCGGAGCCTGGCTTTACGGACATCTGCCACGGATATGGGGCAGCCCATTCGTATCGCTGCTTTTCATCTCCGGCGCGGTGCGGGCCGTGGCGGCAGTGCCTATGTTCGCATTGGTGCGTGAAATCAGAGAAGTCAGACCCGCCGGACCGTTTAAAATTATAAAAGCCTTGCTATTCGGAATAAAACCGGAAACGGAGAAATAGAAAAGTCCCGGATATTTCAACAAAAAAACTGTTTTCAGAATAAATTATAAAAAAGGATGCGCTACCTTCACGCATCCTTCAATCAAAACCGCGTCTAAACAGATTATTTCAGAAGGAGATCTCCTTCTTTTATCCAGCCCAGCCTTCTGCAAACCAGACCGAAAAACCAGCTGAGGACTCCTGGAAGTATAAAACATATAAGAAGCATGGCCAGCCAGTCAGTCATCGTTACGGCTGATTTAGTCCCCGCGGATATATCGCTTATCCATCCGCTGTAAACTCCTATCGGGCCCACAAGTCCGCAGGTCCCCATTCCCGAAGCTATGGCAGGACCGTTCTGCTGCATCCTGAACAGACAGGTCGCGACAGGGCCGGTCACGGCAGAAGCGGCTATGACAGGGAGCCATATCTTCGGATTTTTCACTATATTACCCATCTGCAGCATAGAAGTCCCTATACCCTGACTTATAATTCCGCCCCAGCCGTTTTCTTTAAACGAAAGCACGGCGAAACCGACCATGTTCGCGCAACATCCTGCGACCGCTGCGCCTCCGGCCAGACCCGTAAGGGATAAGGCCGCGCATATCGCTGCGGAAGAAATTGGGAGGGTCAGAATCACGCCAACAACCACACTGACAAGTATTCCCATAAGGAAAGGCCTGAGATCCGTGGCCCACATTATTATATTCCCTAGCCACGAAGCGGCCCGTCCTATCGGCGCCGCTATCAGCAGAGCAAGAGCGCAGCCTATGAATATCGTCACCAGCGGCGTCACAAGAATATCTATATCGGTCTCTTTAGACACGGCTTTCCCGAATTCAGCGGCTATTATTGCTATGAACAGGACGGCAAGAGGCCCGCCGGCGCCGCCCAAAGAATTGGACGCGAAACCTACGGCCGTAAGTGAAAAAAGCACCAGAGGCGGGGACTTAAGCGCATAACCTATCGCTATGGCCATCGCAGGCCCGCTCATCTTGGACGCGAAGCCGCCGACCTGAGTGATAAAATCCAGACCGAATTTAGTGCCGACGGTGTTCAGTATTGTCCCTATAAGCAGTGAACAGAACAGCCCCTGCGCCATAGCGCCCAGAGCGTCAACCAGATACCGTCTTACGGAAATATCGATGTCTTTGCTTTTTAGAAAATCTTTGAATCTCATACATAAACCAGCTTTGCGGTAAATAATTTAAAAGATATTTTTTGTATTTCATTAATATTATACAAGTTTAAAGAAAGCCCTTACAACGGAACTAAAAAACGCCGGACTAAGCGGATGAAAGGCAAACGGTTTCCCGCCTGTCGGTATCCGTTTTGCTGGACACGGCGCATTATACATAAAAACTTGCCTGTCATGCAGCTTTTTTTGTATAATATTACGCAGGAGTAATCATATTATGCAATCAGATAATTCCCGTTTAGATCAGTTGATAAATAACAGAAACGATATTTTGAAATTGATTAGGGAAGCTTCTATTTCGGCTAATAGAGACTTCGAAAATATAGATCTGGTCACCGTGACCAAATACGCCGACACTAATGACGTCGCGTTATTGCTGGAAAATAATTTGATAACCAATGCCGGAGAGAACAAAGTGCAGGACGCCAGAGCCAAATGGCATACCGGCGGGCCCCTCAACAGCTTCAGAAAAAATATTCAGCTGCACCTTATAGGGCATCTCCAGCATAATAAAGTCAAAACGGCGGTCGAAGTGTTCGACTGGATAGATTCCATCGACAGCCTGAGAACGGCGGAAGCGGTCGACAGGCACGCGGCTGAGGCAGGAAAGACAGTGCCTTGCCTTATACAGTTGAAGCTGACGGACAGAGACACGCAGTCCGGGATAAGAATAGAAGAGGCGCCGGAACTTCTGCGGAACATGCGGCAGATGAACAATATAGCGGCCTGCGGTTATATGGGTATAGCGCCGGAAGGCGCTTCTTCAGAAGAGCTGACGAAGTTATTTAAAAACGTCAGGGCAGTGTTCGACAGAGATTTTAAAGGTTCGCGGCATCAGAAAGGCTTCAGATATTATCTTTCGCTCGGAATGAGCGGGGATTTCAAAGAAGCCGTGGCATGCGGAGCGACGCTCCCGCGTATCGGCAGTCTTTCCTTTAAATAGCACTTGACAACCGCTAAAGCGAACACATTATATTAGTGAGGTATAAAATGATAGTTAAGATAAGAATTATCCCCAACAGCGATTATAATGAAGTTATATCGAGAATAGGCAGCGTTCTGAGAGTAAAAGTATGTTCGTCGGTCCAGACGAAATCGAAAAACTGCGCTTCGTCGAATACGCTAAAAGCGGAAGACGAAGTCAATGTGACCCTGCGTAATTATCTGTCGGAATTTTTCGAAGTCCCGTGCAGGATGGTGAATATAATACGCGGTATAAAAGGACGCGAAAAAACAGTTGAAATAACAGGGAAGACCGAAGAAGAACTGAAAAACATGCTGGACGCTATACCTTAACTAATATGGTGCCTGAAAGATTAAAATACAATAACGGAACACTTGAGATATTAAATCAGAAAAAACTGCCCGCTTCCATAGAATACGTGAAAGCGGGCAGCGCTTTTGAGGTGGCCGGAGCGATAAGGGATATGGTCCTTCGCGGCGCCCCTCTTATAGGCTGCGCGGCCGCTTACGGTTTCGCTCTCGAGATAAAGAAATTAAGGCCGGCAGGTCCTGATCAGCTGAAGAAAGCGGCTTTAGCAACAGCCGGCACGCTAAAAAACGCCCGGCCTACCGCTCTCGCCCTTTTTTACGCCGCCGACAGGATGCTGGACAAAGCCATGGCCTTCGCGGCCGCCGGAACTGATAATTTCAGTGAAGAACAGACTGATAGAATAATAGATTCTCTGGAAAAAGAAGCAAGGAAAATCACGGAAGAAGACATAAGCTCCTGCGATATCATGGGAGAACTGGGCTCCTCGCTGCTGCCTGAAAATTCCGTCGTCATGACGCACTGTAACGCCGGAGCGCTCGCTACCATGGGAATAGGAACGGCAGTCGGAATGATAACCGCGGCGCATAAGAAAGGGCTCATAAACCACGCCTATTCATGCGAAACCAGACCCTATCTTCAGGGCGCCAGACTGACTATCTGGGAACTGATGCGCGAGAAAGTTCCGGCGGAACTTATAACAGACAATATGGCCGCGCATATAATGAGAACCTGCGGAGTCAATGCGGTTATAGTCGGCGCGGACCGCATAGCATCTAACGGCGACACGGCAAATAAGATAGGAACTTACGGGCTGGCGATAATAGCCAAATACCATAAGATACCTTTTTACGTCGTTGCTCCGACCCCGACCGTAGATCTGAAGATAAGATTTGGAAAAGACATAAAAATAGAAGAACGCCCGGCGGAAGAAGTTTCTTATATAAAAGGAATACGCATAACTCCTGAGGGCGTAAAAGTAAGACACCCCGCCTTCGACGTCACCCCCGCCGGACTGATAACGGCCTTAGTGACAGAAAAAGGGATCGTTTCCCCGGTAAACGCAGAAAATATCAGAAAACTTATAAAATAAAACTTCAGTAAAAATCCTACCATAAAAACGGCCCGCAACTTTTTAAGTTTGCGGGCCGTTTGCCGTCAATTAGAATGAATATTACAGTTTACTGCACACGGCAAGAAGCACGCCTGCCGCAACGGCGCTGCCTATCACGCCTGCGACATTAGGTCCCATGGCGTGCATGAGAAGATAATTGTCGGGATTATATTCCAGACCGACCTTATTGACGACTCTGGCAGCCATAGGCACCGCGGAAACTCCCGCCGCGCCGATAAGCGGATTGACTTTCATTCCGCATCTGTAGAACAGTTTTCCGAGCAGGACGCCGCCGGCTGTTCCGATAGAGAAGGCCAGCAGGCCCAGCACGAGTATTCCCAGCGTCTCCGGACGCAGGAACAAAGAGGAGGAAAGCTTAGAGCCCACTCCGAGTCCCAGCATGATAGTGACTATATTTATCAGCTCGTTCTGCGCGGTCTTTGACAGTCTTTCCGTAACGCCGCTTTCCCTGAGCAGATTCCCGAACATCAGAGCTCCCAGAAGAGGCGTAGCGTCAGGCAGCAGAAGGATACACAGAAACAGGGTCACAAGAGGGAAAAGGATCTTCTCTCTCCTGCTCACAGGCCTCAACTGCTCCATCTTCACCCTGCGCTCCTCGTCGGTGGTGAGCCATCTCATTATAGGAGGCTGTATTATCGGTACCAGGGCCATATAAGAATAAGCCGCCACGGCTATAGCGCCAAGCAGATTAGGCGAAAGTCTGGAAGCCAGAAATATCGAAGTCGGGCCGTCCGCTCCGCCTATTATTCCTATGGAAGCCGCGTCTTTCATGCTGAAAGTTATCCACGGGCAGTATTTCGACAGCAGCAGCGCTCCTATCAGCGTGGTGAAAATACCGAGCTGGGCGGCGCCGCCGAGGAAAGCCATCTTCGGGTTAGCGATAAGCGGGCCGAAGTCCGTCATCGCTCCCACGCCCATGAAAATAAGAAGCGGGAACAGCCCAGAACTGATGCCGAAGCCGAATATCTGTCCCAAGAAACCGCCGTATGTCGTTATCACGGCTCCGGTCTGGAGATTCGCCACTGTATGCGATAAAGTGATTATCGCCGTGGACCCGTCCGGAAACGGGATATTGGCCAACACTCCGCCGAAACCTATAGGGACGAGCAGCAGAGGTTCGAACTGTTTCCTTATGCCTAGCCATAAAATGACAAAGCATACGACCAGCATAACTGCCTGTCCCCAAGTGAAATTATAGAGACCTGTGGAATGCCACAAATCTATCAAACTGGCAACTATATCCATGTCTTTAAACTCCTTATTTTATCTCTGCTATGACGTCGCCGGTCTGGATCTGGTCGCCCTGTTTCATGCAGAAAGTTATAACTCCGTCGGCATTCGCTTTCACTTCGCTTTCCATTTTCATGGCTTCCATAATGGCGATCACGTCGCCTTTGGAAACAGCGGAACCGTTGTCTACGGAAAATTTAAGCAGAGTGCCAGGCAGAGGAGACTTTACCTCGGTGCCGTTGCCGGCTGAGGAGGCCGCCGCGGACTGCTCCTGTTTGGCGCTCCCTTCTTTTATGTCGACTTCGTAATTAACTCCGTTGACTAAAGCTTTGGAACCGCTGAAAGATACGGAATATTTCTTTCCGCTCACCGTAACGGTATAGGAATCCGCTGTCTTGGCTACGGCCTTCTTCGGCGTACCTGAAACTTTTTCCACGAGGCATTTGCCTTTCCCCAAAAGGAAATCCAGCCCTTTGTTAACGCCGTTGGCGGCGTCATTGCAGGCGGCGACTATAAAGACGTTCTCGTCCGTTACCGGCAGGCCGTTCTTTTCGAGAAGCGCCTTGGCGGGTTTCACTCCCTTGGTCGGATCCGCGTCGTTGAGTTCGAGGACCGTTTTCGTCGTGGGTTCTTTCTTCATATATGCGGAAGCCAGTTTTACAAGTTCAGGATCAGCCGGTTCCGGCGTGGTTCCGAAATAACCTAATATCATATTGGCGTAACCGGGAGAGAATCTCTTCCACGGACCGTCGGCGGAAAGGATATTCTGCATGGACTGCTGTATATAGAACTGGCTCACTGGAGTGACGGAAGTCCCGAAACCTCCTCTTCTCACCACTTCTTCCATGGCGCCGAGCAGTTTTTCATATTTATCGATCTGGCCTATCTCGCGCAGCTGTCTGGTCGCGTTAGTGAGCGCGCCGCCTGGGAGAGGAGAGAACGGGATCATCGGTTCCACTCTCATAGCTTCCGGTTTGAGCACGTATTCTTTCATGCATTCCTTAAGAACGCTCTCGGCTTTTCTTATCTTGTCTATGTCGATGTCAAGAGTATACTCGGAACCGCGAAGCGCGTGCCACATAGAAATAAGATCCGGCTGGCAGGTTCCTCCGCTCACCGGGGCCATGGACAGATCCAGTCCGTCCGCGCCGCCGTCGATAGCCGCGAGATAACAGGCAAGACCCGTGCCGGCTGTCTCATGACTGTGGAAAACGACAGGGATGTTTGCAGGGAGGAGTTTCTTAGCGCGTTTTACGGTCTCCCTTACAGTGGCCGGAGTCGAAGTTCCGGAAGCGTCTTTGAAACAGAGGCTGTCAAACTCTATACCGCTCTTCAGAATCTTCTTAAGAACGCTTTCGTAAAAATCAGGAGTATGGTATTTGCCGGTCTTGTCCCAGCCCGGAGCGAGGGACATCATGGTTATGGTAACCTCGTGCTTAAGCCCGGCTTCCTTAATGCACTTACCGCTGTAAATGAGATTATTAATGTCGTTGAGAGCGTCGAAATTTCTTATAGTGGTCAGGCCGTGTTTCTTGAAGGTCACGGCATGAAGCTTTATTACGTCGGAAGGCTGTGAATTGAGTCCTACGACGTTGACCCCGCGGGCGAGGCTCTGCAGATTCGCGTCCGGCCCAACGGTCTTACGGAAAGAGTCCATAACGTCGTAAGGATTTTCATTATTGAAAAACAGCGCGGACTGGAAAGTTGCTCCGCCGGCGGATTCGAAATGAGTCACTCCGGCTTCCTTAGCGGCTTCAACTGCGGGGAGAAAATCCTCACTTCTTACTTTCGTTCCGTAGACTGACTGGAAACCGTCTCTGAACGCAGTCAGCATAAAATTAATCTTTTTCATTTTATTACTTAATCCTCCCACTTGTTTTGTACGCTAGCGCAATCGCCGCGGCAACAGCCGAATCATCAGAAACGGTCACAGTTCTCTTTTTAGGGGCGGCTGCGACCGGTTCGGGCATAAATTTATTCAGGAAGGTCATAATGTCTTTCAAAAAAGACATCATGACAACGAGTATCCCGAGGAATATGAACGTCGTTCCCATGCCCAGTATCATTATTATAAAGGAATCCCATATCATGATTTTACAACTCCGTTAATGTTTTCTGCTCTCAGGAAAAAGGGCCGTGAATAAAGCGGTTTAAACCTGAGATTTCGCTGATTAAATTATAACATTTATCCCGGCGTTTATACAATCGGGCCGGAATCGCGCCCGCGCCGGAGAAGGGACGCCGGAAGCGGCGCTTTACCGAAGCCGCAAAACAGCGCCGTCGCAGTTCCCCCGCAGGCTATTTTGCTAAACTATATAGATAATGCTGAAAGAACTGAAAACTCTCGGAAAAGAATCTCTGATTTACGGGCTGGCCACGGTGCTCGCAAGATTTCTTAATTTCATTCTTCTCCCTTTCTACACCTACTATCTGGCTCCGGCCGAGTACGGCATCGTCGCGGCCGTGTTTTCCTATATCGCTTTTCTTAATATCGTCTATCATTACGGGCTTGACCAGGCATATATGCGCTATTATTCGGAAAAAGAAAAAGCTTTTTCTATTTCCATGGTCTGCCTTTTCGTCACTTCCGTCGTCATAACTGCGGTCCTTTGCGGCTTCGCCCCTTTCTGGGCTTCCGCCGGGGGAATAGGGCCGGAGAACGTGAAACTGGTTTATTATTCGGCGGCCATCCTCATTCTTGACACCGCGACCATAGTCCCTTTCGCAGAATTAAGGATGTCGCACCGCCCGCTGCGTTTCGCCGGTATAAAAACGGTCAATATAGTCATTAATATAATCTTTAACGTATATTTCCTTAAATACGCCGGGACTGGAATAGACGGAGTCTTCATGGCGAATATAATATCCTCCGCCGTTTCAGTATTATGCCTGGCGCCCCAGTATATGTCCTTCAGATTCGTAAAGGACAGCGCGCTTTTGAAAAATCTTCTGGCTTTCGCGCTGCCGCTTCTGCCCGCCGGACTCGGCTCCATGATAGTCCAGGTGCTCGACAGGCCCATAATGCTCAAACTGGCGGACCCCGCTTCCGTAGGACTTTATCAGGCCAATTACCGTCTTGGCATATTCATGATGCTTATAGTCAATATGTTCGACCAGGCCTGGAGGCCTTTCTTCATAGAAAGAGCCGGAAACGCTGACGCCCCTAAAATATTTTCCAAAGTGCTGACTTATTTCACCGCCGGAGGGCTCTGCGTATGGCTTATAATGTCGTTTTTCATAAGCGACGCGGTAAAAATACCTTTCCACGGGATCTCTCTTATTAATCCGCAGTACTGGGGAGGACTGCAGATAGTGCCGATAGTTCTGGCGGCCTATCTGCTCAACGGGGTTTATATAAATTTTCTGGCTCCTGTGATAATAGCTAAGAAAACCGGAATAATAATGTATATAACCTTCTCAGGCGCGGCAGTAAGCGTGGCCGGAAATTTCTGTCTTATCCCCCTTTTCGGCATAAACGGCGCGGCGTGGGCGCTGCTGGCGTCTTATTCCGTCATGGCAATTTTACTTTATTACGCAGGAAGAAAATATTACAGGGTGGATTATGAATTTTCGCGGATATTCAAACTGGCCGCCGCCGCGGCGGTCTGCGGCCTGCCGGTATATATCATAGGAAGCGGGGCATATCTGCTTCCCGCAAAGATAATCTGCACCTTCATTTTCCCAGTGCTCGTATGGAACTGCGGATTTCTGACTAAGGCCGAAAAGGAATATTTCAAGAAAAACGCCCCGGCTTATCTGGCCGGAAAACTCCGCTTAAGGCATAAAGCAAAGATATGATTTATTTCAGCACGGCCATAAGGCCGAAACGCCCTTTGTCCTTGGCGCGGCGCCACGAGAAAAACAGTTCCTTTTCGTCATAAGTGCAGAGCGGCATGAATTCGTATCTGTCTATACCGAGAGCGCGCAGCTGAATCTTCAGAAGGGCGCGGAGAGAAAAATAATACCTTCCGCCGACGACAGAAACGCATTCGGCGCTTTTCCCAGGATATAGATGCTCCAGCTTCTCCAGAAATTCCGCACCCACCTCGTAGTTTTTCCGGCTTATCATGGGCCCGGCGCAGGCAGTTATATCTCCGGGCAAAGTGCCGTAATTTATATACATGGCTTCGGCGGCAGAACGGTATATATTGAGGAAAGCGCCCCGCCACCCGCTGTGCATAACGGCGACGGCTCCGTGTTTCTCGTCGTAGAAACAACTCACCCCGCAGTCCGCGGACAGGACCATAAGAGGGATTCCCGCGACATTTGTCATCATGCCGTCCGCGTCGCCGGAGAATAACCCCGGTTCGGCGATCACGGCCACATTGGCCCCGTGCACCTGACGGACACGGCACAGCCTAGACGGATCGGCCCCCAATGCGGAACAGAAAATATTTTCGTTCCTCCTGCGTATATCAGGCGCCAGGCCGCCGTTAACGCCGAGATCCAATTCCCCGGCGGCGCTTATTTTCGTCGATACGGCGCAAGCCGCGCCGCGGCGGTTCTCAAGGAGATCGAATTTCAGCACAAGGGTCCCGTTAACCGTTTCTTTTATCATTTTTACAAAGTTTCCTCAGGAGAAAAGCATATAAAGTTATATAATGATATTATATGAAATCCGCCGCCACATATCTTTTCTCCGACAATTTCGACAGCGAAACGTTACGCGGAATAGAAGCGGCGTACAAGGCTCAGGGCTGGTGGTCTCAGGATGACAGCGATACGAAGCTGTCAGGTATAATAAAAGGGAGTCACTGTTTCCTCGCGGCCGTCGAAAATTCCAGGGTGGTGGGAATAGGCAGAGCGATAAGCGACGGGATAAGCGACGCCTATATTCACGACGTCACAGTCCTCCCGGAAGCGAGAGGACAGGGGATAGGCTCGGAAATAGTCCGCAGGATCTCACTGAAACTCAAAAAAGACGGCATAAAATGGATAGGGCTCATCGCTCAGGACGGATCTGAAAAATTTTATCAAAAACTGGATTTTAAAGTTCTGGAAAAAGCGGCCCCGATGCTGGATAAAAATTCTTATGTTTAAAAGACTTCAACTGACCGACTACGACACTTTAAAACCTTTTTTTCTGAACCACAGATATCCTCTGTGTCAGTATTCGCTGTCGTCCCTCATCTTCTGGAACAACGATGATTTTCCCGTCTTCTGGGAAATATCCGGGGACAATCTGCTGATAAAAGAACTCGCCTCCGGAAAACCGGAGGCCAGACTATATATGCCGGTCAGCCCGTCCTACGCCGAGCCCGAGCCCGAATATCTTACGGAAATCTCGCAGGCGAACGGAAAAAGCGACATATATTATGTCCCCGGCGCATATTACTCCAGCCACGAAGAAGATCTCAGGGAATATTTTTACTCCTCCACATATCACGGATACAGCGATTATGTCTACGGCAGGGAAGACATGGCGGAACTCAAGGGACACAGATATTCGAAAAAGAGAAATCTGACCGCGCAGTTCCACAGAAATATGGCGGACCGCGCTTATGAGATATCGCCACTTTCCGGAGCGAAAACAGGAGACTGCCTGACTGTACTCGAGAAATGGCACGGCTACGACGACAGCCGGGAAAATTCCATACTGCTCAGAGACGAAAGGAAAGCCATAATCTTCGCCCTGGAACATTTCGACGAACTGGAAATGCGGGGGATCATAATAAAAATAGACGGCGAACCCGTAGGATTCGCGGCTGGAAGCAGGCTGTCCTCAGACACTTTCGTCCTCAATTTCGAAAAAGCCGCGCCGCATATAAAAGGACTTTACCAGGTGATAGACCAGGAAATGGCCAGATCCCTGCCGGAACAGTATCTGAAGATAAATAAGGAAAGCGATCTCGGAAAAGAAGGGCTTAAGAAAGCCAAAGAATCTTATTTCCCTAGCGAAATAGTGGAAAGCCGCATACTCAGGCCCAAAAGCAAACCGGAGCCGGAAATTTAATTTATCCTTTCGGACACCCTGTAAAAATTATCTTTATTGGCGTGATAGAAATTTCTGGTTATCATGTCGGCCAGTATTCCGGTGAAAACCATCTGCAGCCCGGCAAGAGCGCAGAAACCGGCCAGCAGGAAAAGAGGCTGGTCCTTAACGTATATCCCGTTAAAAAATCTGTTGTAAAGCGTCCAAGCGGCCATGAATGCCGACACTATCCACAGGAACACTCCCATCCCGCCGAAAAAATAAGCCGGCTTGGAGGCGAATTCTCCCCTGAACTTAACAGTGATAAGATCCAGACATACCTTAAAAGTGCGCATTATGCCGTATTTCGACCGTCCCGTCATTCTGGGCCTGTGATTCACCGGGATCTCCGTTATACTGGCGCCTATATGGTGCATAAGGGCCGGGATAAACCTGTGCATTTCGCCGTACAGGTCTATACTCTTTAACAGATCCGCTCTGTATATCTTAAGCGTGCACCCGGAATCCCTCAGACGAACGCCGGTGACGGCGGAGATTATCCTGTTGGCTATCACAGACGGCAGTCTCCTGCTGAAAAAAGGGTCCCGCCTGTTTTTTCTGTACCCGCTAACTACGTCGTAACCGCCCGAAAGCGCCGTTTCCAGCAGCAGCGGGATATCAGCCGGGTCGTTCTGTCCGTCCGCGTCCAGAGTCACTATCCATTCTCCGCGCGAAGAATTTATCCCCTCCGACATCGCCGCCGTCTGCCCGTAATTTCTGGAGAATCTTACGACCCTAAAGTTGTCCTTATCCGCCGAAAGTCTCAGCGTATCAAAAGAACCGTCGGAAGAACCGTCGTCGACCCATATAATCTCGTAAGTTCTGCCGAGACCGTCAAGGACATTCTTCAGTTCTTCCGCCAGAGGGATAAGGGAATCCTTTTCATTATATACGGGAATAACGACGGACAGCAAAATATCATTTTTCTTTAGCATATCTGCTGTATGTCCTGTCCACCACTTTTCTGTACAGGGTCTCGTACTGCTGCACCGTGTAATCCAGATCGAACTCCTTAAGATCCATATTCTTAGCGCCCTCCGCAAGTCCGGACCTAGTTCCGGCGTCGTCGATCATCTTGGACAGCCTGTCGCAGAAACCTGAGACGTCTCCGCACGGGACGGAGAAACCGTTCTCGCCGTCTTTAAGTATATCGGCGATGCCGTCCGCCCTGTAACATACGGCAGGAACGCCGGAAGCGAAAGCTTCCACGAGACTTATCGGCAGCCCCTCCCAAAGCGAGGTCATGGCGTAAATATCAGAAGCGGCCAGAATATCGGCGGCGTCCTCGCGCCAGTCAGTAAATATGAATCTTCCGCCCAGCCCTCTTTTTTCCGCTTCGGCCCTGTAATGAGCCAGTTTTTCGCCGCCGCCGGAAAAGACGAAATAAACATCCGGACGGCCGGGAATAATACGGGACGCCGCTTCTATGAAATCGCCGGGATTTTTCTGCTTTTTAGTATTTCCTATATAATAAACCATCACGGCGTCGCGCGGCACGCCGAGGGAAGCCCTTATCCCGGCTTTATCGGCGTGCGAAGGATAATCGTTCAGATGTATACCGGCCCTTATGAGATTATATTTTTCAGGAGAGCCTATTCCGCGGCGCTCCGCTTCCTTCATATTGCTTTCCGACACGAAGACGAGGGTGTCGGTAAAAGAGGCGCAGTATTTTTCCGCGAGAACAAAACTTTCACGCAAAGGAAAAAGCTGTCTGCTGTTAAATCCCCAGCCGTGCACCGTATGCACTATTATAGGCACGCCGGCGGCCTTAGCCGCGAGCCGCGCTATAATGCCCGCTTTAGAAGTGTGCGTGTGCACGATATCCGGAGCCAGGGTGCGGAAATAAGAATATAGATGCTTATAGGCCATATAATCGTAAAAAGGATTTATCTCGCGCCTGAGTTCGCTTATCTGCGTGTAATTCACCCCTTCCGGGATCTTATTTCTGGTCCCGCCGGGACCGGACAGGAGACGGAGGTCGAAATGCGTCTTGCGCACATGTTCCACGAGATAAAGGGCTATCTTATGCGCGCCCCCGAAATCCATCCTCGTTATTATATGAGCTATTTTAATCATTATCTGTCCCGCTTAAAACACTAATGCCGCTTATTTCCCGGCGCCTGAAGTCTGAGCCGCGCCGTTCAGGTTTTCCCCAGTCTTAACGCTGACGTCGGCACGGATAATTTTATTTTCCGTCTTCACCAAGGGAACCGGAACAGCTGGCTTCTCCACCTGTTCCGGTTCTGAAAAACCGGCCGAGTGCGTCAGACTGAGACCAGGATAATATCTGCCGAGCACTTTCCTGTAGTCGTTTCCGGCGTCGGCATAACCTCTGGCGCCGGCCAGGCACATTCCTTTTCCGTCCCCGGTCCCAAGCCCCGTGATCATAAAAGCCCGGTAACCGAAACCGCCGCCCAGAGGCCTTATCACGAAAAGCTGCGAGCGCAGAGTCCCTGCGTCGAGATACCACGAGATATCGGAAAAGCCTTCAAGAAGCACCGTCTTCTTGCTGCCCACGGCGGAAAGCGTCAGGACGCGCCCGTGTCCGTCTCTTTTCATGGGGATGAGATTCTTAAGTTTACCGAAAGAGTAATCCCTGTTAAGTCTCTCTTCTATCTTGTCAGCCGGGAGTATCAGAGTCCAGGCGGCTTCGGAACCTCTCGTCTCGTCAGCCGGCTGGCACATAAGGTCTTCAGAAGGGGAAGTAAGGACGCGCTTATATATGGAATAAGGAGTGAGCGCGAACCCCCTGCCGTCTTTCCAGTCGGACAGGCCGGTGTCGTTCACGCCTCCGCAGGAAAAATGAAAACGCACGTCCGCGGGAGAACCGTCTCCGTCCGATAATATCTCGCCCCTGGTCGCGCGGGCCCCGGCGGAAGAAAACTGATTTTCATTCTGCAGTCCTTTAAATTCCAGACAATAGGACGAATCGCAAAGATCGTAATCCAGCCCCTGCTTTTTCATGTCTTCTGAAATTCTAAGTAGCCTCGTGCGCACGGCCACCGAAGCGGCTTTGGCGAATTCGAAAACATTAGACCTTGATATGAAACCAGAAGCCACTGGACTTACGAGGGCTTCCAGCGGCGTGGTGTTTATCAGTTCCATCCCGCCGTTTCTTATTTCCAGTTTTATATCACCCGCTATCTCCTTGTCGCTTAAATTAACCCCGCCGGAGAAAGAAGCTGGCGACGGATCTTTCACAAGCGTAACGGCCCCCGCGACGGAAGGCTTTATCATTATGTCGTTTACAGAATCTCTCACCACCGCCGAAAGGTTGTCCGTTATACGCACGGCACCGCTCGCCCCGTCGAATTCGAAAGTCCACATGGAATTTTTCTTCCCGGTCAGAATAAGTCCTAGCTTCCCGTCGTATATTTCAAGCGGCGAATTGGAGATGAGAGCGAAGCTTTTCAAGGCGGCTGGTCTGCCGGTTTTAGGCGCGGAATAAAGCGCCAGTCTGACCGAAGGACTGTCGTCCTTATAGACAGACTTATGGAGCGGAGAAGTAAGTCTCTGCCAGAACATCATGTCGGCGGCGCCGGTCCCGAGGGTCTTTTCCAGCCGTTTGTCCAGATCTTTTATCCTGAGATTCGCTTCGGAGTCGTAAGGATCGAGATAATGCTGCATCTGGTACAGCTGCCAGGCCGCGAAATACTGCTTTTTCTTATAATACATATCGGCGGCGAGTTCCATGGCGGGAAGATTATACTCGTCGTATTCTAACGCCTGGTTGACGAAATACATCGCGGTTTTCCTGTTCTTGTCATTATCGTTCAGCATGGCTATCATCTGAGACGAAAGGGACAGAAGATACGGCTGCTGAATAAAAACGCGTCTCATATTATCCAGCGCCTCTGCGGTGTTTCCCTCTCTCGCGTCGGCGAGAGCCGTGTAGAAATACACTCTGCTCAGCATATCGTTGCTGGCCGTAAGCGGCAGCGAAAGCTTAAAGGCGGAGACTGCCTTCTTAGGTTTGTCCATACAGAGCAGATTAAAACCGCGTTCGAACTGAGCGTCGAAACTGCTCTTGTCTAAAGCCGCCGCGGCGTCGGCGTATTTAAGAGCCGAGCGGTTGTCTCCGCTCTCGGAACAAAGGGCGGAAGCGTCCAGACACGCCGCCACGGCGTCTTCCTTACCGGCCGAACACAAGCCGGACAGAGCCGAAAGGGCTTTGTCCCTGTCCCCGTCTATCCATAAATTAACGGCATTCCCGTAAGAGACAGTCCCGCCTTCAGGAACGGTGTTTTTCACACGGCCTGACGAACAGGCAGAAAAGACCAGCAGGAAAGCAATTAAAGATATATTTTTTTTCATTTTATCTCCAGTTCAACGCCTACGGGGCAATGGTCGGAACCCATCACGGAAGGCATTGTGTAGGCGTCCCTGACCGCCGAAATTTTTTCCTTATTTATAAAAAAATAGTCAAGTCTCCAGCCTATGTTCCGCGTCCTGGCCCGCGTTTTATAATCCCACCACGTGTACTGCAGAGGTTCGGGATGATAGACCCTGAAAGTGTCGACCCAGCCGAGAGCCTCGAGTTTATCCATCCACGCTCTTTCTTCAGGAAGGAAGCCGCTGGTCCCGGCATTGTTCTTGGGATGACTGAGATCTACGGGTTTATGCGCCGTGTTGACATCACCGCAGAATATAACGGGGCGTCCGGTCGCGCGCAGTTTCTCTATCCTTTCCAGAAAACTGTCGTAAAATTCCAGTTTATATCTGACGCGCTCGAGTCCGCGCCCCCCCTGCGGGAAATAACAGTTTACGAACCAGAAACCTGGATATTCCAACTGAAGCAGCCTTCCTTCGCAATCGAAACGCCTTTCCCCGAGTCCGGTCTCCACCGACAGAGGTTCTTCCCTGTAAAAAACCCCGACTCCGCTGTACCCTTTTCTTTCCGCGGAGTTCAGAGCTAATTTATAACCGTCGAGAGATATATCTTCGGGCGATAACTGCTCGCGCATGACCTTCATCTCCTGCAGCCCGATGATATCGGGCTGTTCTTTCAGGAGAAAACCGGCGAAACCTTTCTTCAGAGCCGCCCTGTACCCGTTTATATTCCAAGATAGTAATTTCATTTATTGATCTTTAACCGAACTTTTTCCGCAGGCATTACTTTTCCAAAGCCTCGTTTATCGCTTCCGACATGGTAGGATGCGCGAAGATCATCTCTTTAAGGTCCCGGCGTCTGAGTTTGAGTTTTACGGCAAGCGCCAGCAGATGTATCATTTCCGTAGCCGGACCGCCCACTATCTGCGCGCCTATGATGACATCGTCTTCGGCTCCGTAGACCAGCTGGACGAAACCTTCGGTCTCGCCTGAAGCGACGGCCCTGCCGACGCCGAGGAAAAAAGCTCTCGACGTCTTTACCTGCAAACCGCCGGCCTCGGCCTGCGATTTATTCACTCCGACCGAAGCAGTCTCCGGCCACGCGTATATACATCTCGGAACGATATTTGCGTCGAACACACGGTGCCCGCCCATTATATTTTCAGCAGCTATCTCGCCCTGCCGCGTGGCGCTGTGGGCCAGCAGGGAGAGGCCGTTGACGTCTCCCACGGCGTATATATTATCCGCCGCAGTCTTCATGTCCGGGGACACCTTAACGCCTTTTCTGTTCCACTCCAGCCCAACTTTATCCAGTCCTGTTCCGCCCAGATCGGCCGCTCTGCCGGCCCCGACAAGAACTGTGTCGGCCGCGAGTCTGGTCCCGTCTTCCAGGACCACCGTCTTAATTTTACCTTCCGCGGAGACAGACATAGCTTTTTTACCGAATATGAACGCTATGCCGCGCTTCTCGAAAGAAGTTTTGACCGCGCGCGCGACCTGAGGATCTTCATTAGGCAGAAGAGCGGGAAGAACTTCCAGGACAGTTACCGGAATACCAAGCGCGTTAAAGAAACAGGCGAACTCGAGACCTATCACTCCGGCGCCGACTATTAGCACCGAGCCAGGTTTCTCCGGCAGGTCGAAGACCCTGTCAGAATCCGTTATAAGGTCAAGATTGGTGTTAAACGGCGGAGGAAAAGCCGGCTTCGTACCGCTGGCCAGCACCGCCGCGTCATAGGCGTATTTGGTCTCCGCGTCTCCGTTTTTTACCGTCACTTCCCCCGGAGCGCTGAAAAAGGCTTTCCCGCGCAGCACCGGAATCTTCTTCATCTGGAACATCTTTTCAAGCGAAACACGTATCCTGCTTACCACGTCTGCCCTTCTTGCCTTTATCTTTTCCCAGTCGAGCATATCCGGCGTGAAAGTGAAATTTTCACCGTCTTTCATCAGCCCTCTCAGGCCTCCGAAAACATGCGCTCTGTGCGCAGTATCCAGAAAAGCCTTGGACGGGATACAGCCGCGGTTAAGACAGGTTCCGCCGAAATCTCCCATTTCCGCAATGCTCACTTCAGCCCCGAGGGCCTTGAGTCTGAGGGCGGCCGGATATCCTCCGGGCCCGGATCCTATGACTATGACTTTCTTTGACATAAACTTTCTCCTAAAAATTAACCGGCGCCGGAAAACGGGGCCGGGCACGACGATTAATTATCTATTTCGCTCAGGGCCTGCGCCGCGGCTTTGCGCACCGCCCTGTTCCTGTTTTTCAGCAGCTTTATAAGCTCGTCGCTGGCGGCTTCGCCCAGCTTCACGGCGGCCTCGGCGGCGGAAGACCTGGCGTCGGGACTGCCGTTTTTCATAGTTTCTATTATCACCGACAGGGACTCCACTCCGATGGCGGCCAGGGTCTCGGCCGCCGTTCTGCGGACCGCGCGGTTATCGGCTTTGAGCAATTCAGAAAGCTGCGGGAGACACAGGGTCCTCATACCGGCGACCGCCAGTCCCGCGGATTTTCTCACGGCCGGACTGACGTCGCTGAAAAGTTCGAAAAGCCTGTCCGAAGCCGGTTTCGCTTTTTTGCCGAACAGGGCTATAGTGTCCGCCGCCATCCTTCTCACCGAAGCCTGCTCGTCGGTTAAAAGAGAAAGCAGCTGTTCCGAAGGCTCGGGCTGTATTTCGCTTAGCACTTCCGCAGCGCAGCGGGCCGCGGCGTCTCCGTCCCTGAGCATATCTATAAGCATCGCTTCGGCGTTTATATCAGAGTCTTTAAGCCCCGACAGGGCGAGTATAGCCGCGACTCTGACCTTTTTATTGGGATCTTCCAAAAGGCTCTTTATCTCGTCGGTTTCTTTCTTATCCGCGGTTCCGATACGCCCTATGGCTTCCGCCGCCGTCTTGCGTACCGAATCGCTGGGATCTTTCAGCAGCTGGACAAGGACCGGCACAGTGCCCTTGGCCGTAATTCCGCCGCAACCTAAAGCTCTGGCCGCGGCCTTGCGGAGGAATCTGTCATTTTCGCCGAGGAGTGAGGCCAGCTGCATTATCTGCTCCTGTCCTCTCACCCCTATCTTCCCAACCGCTTCCGCCGCGACTTCGCGCACGTTCTTATCGGAATCGCCGAGCAGATTTATCAGTTCTGGAACAGCTCCGGAAGCCTTCTCCCCCATCTCGCCGAGGGCGTAAGCCGCCTCCTGTTTTATCACTTTTCTCTGATTGCCCAGCAGTTCGCGCAAATCCCCTACGGAACTTTCCGGCGCAGGACCTATATGCGCTAGCGCGACCGTGACCGCGCGTTTGAGAACGAGATCCGTATTCCACAGAAGTCTTATTATATCCGGAACCGCGACGGCGGCCTTGGCTCCAGCTTTTCCAAGCCTTTCCACGGTGTCTATAAGTATATCGTCGTCCGTGCTGGAAAGCCTCTGCATGAGCGTCTCCACCGTGAATCCGTCGAGCGGATCCTTTTTTGCTTCCCCCGGCTGATAAGTTATAGCCGGCAGCCCGGAAGAATTTCCGCAAGCTGCGGAAATCTTACTCACGGCCAGATCCGCGGCGGCCTTAAGATTCTCGTCTTCCGACTCAGATAATTCGAGCAGCCTCGAAAGTGTCCGATAGGAGGCCGCTCCGATATTTCCCAGAGCCGTCACCGCCATAAGACAGATCTCCCCGCCGTCCGAGTTATTAATCAAGCCTTCAAGTTCAGGCACTGCACCGTAAGCGCCGGGACCTATGCGGGCCAGAGCCTCCAGCGCTGTTTTCTTAAAAGCCTCGTCCCCGTCTTTAAGAAGATCTATAAGGTTTCCCATAACTGCCCCGGGAGCCTGTATCATGCGGACCATAGTTTCAGCGGCCGCCCTACGCGCGGTCTCGTCGCCGCTTCTTAATATATCGGAAAGTTCTCCGGGATCGCCGCCGGCGCAAGCGCCTATGTTGACTATGGCCTCGGCCGCGTATTTTCTAGTCCACTCGTCCTCGTCCCTGAGAACTCCGGTGAGCGCCGTGGCGGCGGAAGCCGCTTCTTTACCGAGTTTAGCCAGAGCGTAAGCGGCGGCTCTTCTCGTCCAGTGGTCCTCGTCCTTGAGAAGGATCACCAGTTCCGGCAGGGCCTCTTTCGCGCTTTTTCCAACCCGGCCGAGAGCGTAAGCGGCGTTTCGTCTCGTGACGGGGTCCTGGTCTTTGGCCAGTGTCCTCAAAGAAGGCACGGCGTTCCCCGCGTCGGTTCCTATTTTCCCCAGGGCGAAGGCGGCGGCCTCCCTTGTGTTCTTATCCTGATCCTTTAATAAAAGCGTCAGCGCCGCGACTGCGCCTCCTGCGTCAGGGCCAATCTTTCCGAGAGCGTAGGCCGCGGCCTCCCTGATCCACCTGTCTTTGTCCCCCAGCAGATTTATCAGCGAGGGGACGGCGGTCTTCGCGCCCGGGCCGATCTTTCCGAGAGCGAGAGCCGCGGCTCTGTGCGTCGAGCAGTCCTCGCCGTTAAGAAGATCAGTTAAAATCGGGACGGCCGTTCCGGCGGACGGGCCTATATTTCCCAAGGCAATGGCCGCGTAAGTGCGGGTATCTTTGTCTTCGCAGCCGAGCAGTTCAGACAATTTGCCGACAGCGCTCCCGGCTTCCTCCCCTATTTTGCCCAGGGAATAAGCCGCCACCTTATTAAGTTCGGGAGACGCGGCCGAAAGCATTTCGGTAAGAGCCGGAACGGAAGCCGCTGCCTTAGGGCCTATGTCGCCCAGAGCCATGGCCGCGAAACGCGCGGCCTCGGGGTCTTCTTTTCTGATTATCGCTATAAGTTCCGGAACGGCGGAGACGGCGTCGCCGCCGAGTTTTCCGAGAGTCTTGGCCGCCGCGCGCTGCTGTATCTTGTCGCTGGACCCGAGCAGTTTAAGCAGTTCAGGTATAGATTCTTTGCCTAAAGCCCTGGCGGTGACCCCGTAACCGCCGGAAACTGAAGTCCTGCTTCTGTTTATCATTTCCGGCGAAGGCGGAAGAGGTTTGTATACGGCGGACACGCCCTCTCCCGGTTTATTTACTTTAATATTTTCCCCCGGGTCTTCTTTCCCCGGATCAGCCGCGGACTTTTCCTCCGGGTCAGACGGATCCTCCTTGCCCGGCGCCGCAGGCGTCTCCGCGCGCGCAGACGGCTCTACAGCCTTTTCTCCGGTCTGAGCGGAAACCGCTCCCGTCTCTCCGGTTTCGGGTAAATTTCCGTCTGTTGGCGCGCTTTCGTGGAGTTCCGGCGCGGCCGGAGTCTTTATATCTTCGGGAGGAGTCTCTTTTTTATTTCCAGCGAGTCTGGCCTTAAGAAAAGCTTCCAGCGAAGCCATTTCCTCGTCCGCTTCCGAAAGAACGTTTTTTTTCTCCGGCTCTTCTTTTTTCTGCTCCGTATCCGGCGGAAGACCTGAATCCTTTCCGTTCCTGATTTTTTCCAGCGCTTCGGACGCCTTCTGCCTTGTCAGGGAATCGGAAGACTTAAGAAGCGACATCAGATCGGGGACCGCCTCGCTGGCGTCCCCCCCGAGATCTCCCAGAGAATCGGCAGCCGCCTGCCTCGAACTCTCCGCCGGACTTTCCAGCATTTTGATTAGTTCCCTTACAAGCGGGGCCATCATTTCTTTATCCTGACTCATTTTCTCCGCCCCTTTCTTAACTCCCAAAACGGAACCGCATACGGAGCATATCTCCGCGTCCGCTTCGTTTTCTTTACCGCACTGTCCGCAAACTTTATTCATTTTCTAATTCCGGCACGGTCGTATTCAGACTATCCGGCAAAACGCCGGCAAAGCCGTGAAGAAACGGAACGCCGGCCGGAAAACGCGGCCCGCCTCTTTTAATTAATAATATTATAGCAATTTGCGTATAAAAAAAATAAAGGCTAAGGTATGGAGAGGAGCGCATTGAATATTCTGGCGCAAAGCAGCTTCGCCCCGTCGAAACCCATAAAAGGAGAAGGTGTGAGACAATGGTAGGAATAAGACGGGAAACCGAGTTCGACGAAAGGGTCCTTCAGGGAAAGACCTTCCGACCTCGCGAAAGAATTGCCGATGACAAGATCGAAATTATGGCTCTCCTTAAGATAGGCGAACACCTCGTTCCTGTCAGGAGAGAAAAACATGTCTTCAGCCAGCTTTCCGCAGCCGGTTTCCTTGGGATTGGAAAACAGCACCGCGCATTTCATATCCATACCCAGTTCGCCCACGAAACACGTCATGGCGGCGAAAAGGTACGGATCGCCCGCGAACATTACTTTTTTACCGGAAAAACGGCCTACGTTCCTGGCTACGGAAAGCGCCGCCTTTTTCTCCTCGGCGAACAGCCCCGGCGGTGGCAAGACCCCCGCCCCGCGGCATACGGAAGACACCCAGCCGGAAGTTCCGGAGAAACCTATCGGGAGTCCCGTCTCTATTATCTTCGCGCCGCTTTTTTCAGCCAGAGCTTCGGCGGCTTTCCGTCCGTAAGGAAAAGAAATTATATACTCCGCTTCCAGCGCCCTCTTCATTCCGGCGAACCCCCGCCCGGAAGGCAGAACGCATAAGACGTCAAGGCCGCAGCGTCCGAGCAGTTTTTTGATTTCCTTTATATTGCTTTCGTGGTCTCCCTCGCCCCTGTCCCACATATAGCCGACCACGGCGACGCCGTTTTTTTTCTTCTTTCCGGAAGCCGCGGGAAGAGCCCTGACCGCGGAACACAAGGTATCCTCGTATCCGTCCAGCCAGTCCCCGGACAGCGAAAGCGGTGGTATATCTATGACCCCGGCCCTGCCTTTAACCGAAGCGGCTATACCTTCGTAATCCACGCCCGTGAGCTTAAGAAAAGGCAGCCCGGTAAGAAAAACGAGCGAAAAGGTCTTCGAATCCGCGACGCCTTTCAGATAACGGATGAGATCCTTGTCGTGATTACCCTTCTGCGGAAGCGGCCCGTGCATAGTGCAGATAACCCTGTGCATATTGGAGGAGGAAAGGAGAGTGGAAGTCATGTCGTGATTCCCGGCCACGTACTCCACCTTCGGCATTATGCAGTTGAGACCGTCCATGACCAGAATTGAATCAGGGACGGCGTTTACACCGAGAAAAACGCCGAGGTGATAGGGCAGGTTCAGATATTTCTTAAAATAATTATTCTCTGCAGTAACGCTCATAAAATCTCCATTCGCAAAGTTTCAAAAGAGCGCTGACACTCTCTAGCATACCGTCGTAACCCTGGGTGAAATGTGAAGACGTTACCGCGTTTTTTCCCATGCCCATCACGCGTTCGTCGTTGACGGTATCAGAATAAACGAGCCTTATCGCGGGATCCGAGTTCACCGCGGAACGCAGACCCTCCCTGTCCGAGAAAAAAGAAAATTCAACCGGAGAGTTTCCGAATATTTTTTTTATCCTAGTTCCGGCAGCCACTCTGCCCACGGCGTCGGAAACCGAATATACGAAGACCTTAACGCGGAATCCGCCTTCCGCCATGACCCCGGCGTACGGTATACCGCCTTCCGACGGGTCCAAAACAGATATCTCGTCTTCCGGCACTATAAAGGCTGCGGCGTATTTTCCCGCTTTCCCGCGTAATTCCCGGAGTTCAGCCGCCTGTCTCCGCGAAGGGGCGACATCCGCCTCTTCCAGCCCGAGACTTCGGCAGACCGCGCGCAGAAAAATTTCGCTTTCCCTAAAACCGAAAACGTTTTCCCCTGAGATATGAGTTATGCCGTTTTCAGAAAAAAACCTTTCCCCGAGCATATCGTATTTCATTACTATCCTTAGCCGGGCGCGGCGCAAAGATTCATAAAAATCGCAAGGCGCGGCCAGTCTTGAAAGACCGCAGCGCTCAAGGATAAGCCCGAACTCCTTGGGGAAATTCTCTTCAGCGAAAAAATCTTTCATCCGTCCCGGTTCCGGCGCCGGAACTTCCCGCAGTTTCCCGTTCATAAAAGCCAGCCGTCCCGCGGCTTTTTCCTCATTATATTCTTCGAAACTGTTATAGAGTTCCAGATATATCTTTACTCCGGTCTCCTTCTCGACCCTCGCAGCCGCTGCGGAAGCGTCACCCGCGAGGATTATAGGGGAACAGCCGATATAATATTCCATATATCCGCCTTTCCCGATTTTTTCCGCGGCGGCCTTCATGGACTCGTACATCTTGGCCTCGTCTCCGAAAACAGAATCGCGGAAACCGAAATCAGTGTTCACGATATTGCAGTTGATCCTGGGCAGCCGCGGTACGGTGCGGCTGTTCCCTGAAAAAAAGGAACTGCCGCAGAAATCTGAAAACCTGCATTCCACATCCGCGTGTTCAACGGTAACCGACCCCTCGGGTATGGCCGCGTTTTTTCTATTGTCTTTCGATATATAACGGTACCACTGCCCGAAGGCCATAAGAGGCCTTATCTCCCTGCTTCCGTTTTCCTTTTCATCCTGCTCTTCTCCGAAAGACACAGCGGAATAAAAATCCTTTTCGCCGGCTATACATCCGATAAGAGAGTCCATAGTGTAAGGCGCAAGTCTGCCGAGCAGGTCTTTCAGTTCTTTCTCGAGTTCGCGGGCGCGCGGCCTCACGACCGCATTGGAATCAGGATGCCAGCACACGGTCCAGTCGTTGAAAGCGAAAAGCAGGGCGTGCCCGCATGAAGAAAGCGGAAGAAAAATAATCTTATACCTGCCGGAAGGATGCTCCCAGTCGCAGATAAGCTGCTCCCCCTTCACAGCCGAAGGAATTATATTGGCCGCCGCCATGACGCTCTTCACCTTCAGGGAGTTCTTTCTAGCCGCTCCGATATCGGCGGGAAATCTGACGCGGACCTTCTTCCCCTCGGCGAAATCAAAGAAATCGGCCGCGGAGAGAGAAACAGGGCGCGAAGCAGATTCAGACGAAGCCAGGATATTTCTGTACAAAGTTATCGTCCTGGCTGCGAACTCGCTCTTAGGGAAAAGCATAGAAGCCGGAATATGCCTCTTCTCCGCTTCCGTCACGGCGGCGTCGCGGAGTATCACCGACAGGATCCTGGTATTCGTCAGTTTGGCGAAAGTCTCCACCGTCCCGAGCCCTTCCTCTTTCTTGAGATTAACCGCCAGACCGGCCAGATAGACCCCGTTCCTCGCATAATTGTTCACCATGGACACGAGCCGGTTCGCGGAATATAGGGAAAGCATCTCTTCCGAGGTCACTATAACGACCTTTTTAGCGAAGCCCCGCCTGAGCGGAGCGGCGAACCCCCCGCATACCACGTCCCCGAGAACGTCGAAGACGGCGGTGTCGAAATTTTTATTCTCCATGACGCCGGCTCTCTTCATAGAGTCCAGCATTGTTCCTATCCCGGTGCCGGCGCAACCCACGCCCGGCTGCGGGCCCCCGGCTTCTATACAGCATATATTCTTTATCGGAGATTCGTATATGGAATTAAATATAGTATCGTCCCCGCCGGCCTGATTCTCGGTGAACGGCCTTATGACGCGACGCATGAGCGCGAGGGTGGAATCCATTTTCGGGTCGCAGCCTACGTGCAGAACTTTTTTACCGGAAGCGGCAAAAAGCACGCTTATATTAGCGGCTATCGTGCTTTTCCCTATTCCACCTTTTCCAAAAAAAACTATATTTTCCATAAATAAGCAGATAAACGGCGCGCCGGCCGGAGAATATCATATACGCCAGATATAAATATACTATCATAATTCCCCCAAGTTTTTCCGCGGCCGGCAATCGCAGCAACGGGACCTGGACGGGAGCGGCTGCGGAAGAGGGCGGTCAACATTTTGATTATATACGGGTACTAAAAATTGTAAAATTAAGAATAATATGTTTTAATATCTCGGAGGATTTATGGCAATTGAAAGAACTTTGGTCCTTATAAAACCGGACGGCATGAAAAGACGCCTGGCCGGACTGGCGCTCGACAGACTGGAAAATTCCGGCCTAGAACTAGCGGCCGCGAAAATAGTGTCGGTGACGGAAGAACTGGCAAGGAAACATTACGCCCTGCTGGAAGGACACGGCTTTTTCGCCGATCCGAAAGAATTTCAGAGACTCATAGATTTCCTCACAAGCAAGTTTCACAACGTTTCCCACCGGAGGGTGCTGGCGCTGGTCTACCGCGGTGAAAACGCGGTAAAAGAGATAAGGGCCGTCGTGGGCAATACTAACCCTGAAAAAGCAGAGCCCGGCACTATAAGAGGCTCCTTCGGACGGGTAAGCGAATCGACAGGAATTTTCGAGAACGTGGTGCACGCCTCTGGCACGCCTGAAGAAGGAGAAAGAGAAGTGAACATCTGGTTCAGGCCGGAAGAGATAGTTTCATAAAAACATATGAAGACCGCCCGCGCAGTTAATCTGATATTTTCCGCAGTTCTGGCACAGCTTTTTCTGACGGCAGCGCCGGCTGCCGCCGCGGAAGAGAACTATACCGCGGACACGGCCGCGCAGGAAGAGGAGAAACAGCCGCCGCGCGCGGAAAAAAGGATCATGCTCCCAACTTCGGACGGGTGGCATCTGCGCGCGAGATATTTTCCGCCTAAAAGGAACAGACCCGTATTTCTGTTCCTGCACGCGCAGAAAAGCAACAGCGGGGACTGGAAAAGCTGGTTCCCCATACTGAAGAACACCGCCTACGGATATCTGGCCTTCGACTTCAGGGGACACGGAGCCAGTCTCGAGTCGCCAACCGGAGAGAAAGTCAGTTTCAGAGAATTTTCCATAAAAGGCGGAGACAATCAGTATAATATGATGCAGCGCGACATAGAGGCCGCTATATCATATCTGGAAGACGAAGGGATAAAACACTCTAAGATAATACTTACTGGGTATAATCTGGGAGCTAATCTGGCTATAAGAGCGGCAGCGATCGAAAAGGATATAGGACGTATAATTCTTTTCGCTCCCGTGCTCAACGTAAACGACGTCCTCTCGGTAAATCCCCTGAGGGCGCTAAGCGACACACCTGTGCTTTTCGTAGGAAGCATAAAGAACGAAAGGCAGTTCAAAGAATTCACGCTGCTTAACGACATAGCGCGTAACTCGTCGAGTAAAGACTATATAACTTCTTTCGTAGAAGCGGTGCCGGTAAGCGACCTCCTTAACAGAAAATCTGATATATACCGCGTCCTTTCTTGGGTACAGTATCCCGAACTTCCGCCGGTCACTGACATAAACGCCGTATCCGACGAAGACGAAAACGCCTCCGGAGAAAATAAAGAGGACGGAACGACCGAACCGGAGGAAGCCGGCGACGGCTCCGCGGACGATAGCGGCAACCGCGCCGTTTACGACGCGGCGGAAGATGAGAACGCGGGCGACGAGGTCCTGGAATCTTCCGGAACAGCGGAGGCGGATTTAAACGCTCAGAACAGCGGCGTCCCTCAGCTGAGGACGCATGAGGAAATAGAAGCGGAGAAGAGAAAAAATGCAAAATAAAGACGACATATTTTCAAAATATGCAAAACTGCCGACAGAGCAGGTGAATCCGAGGACCGTCGACATAGACAGAGTCCCCTTAAAAAAGGTTCTGGAAATACTGAACAATGAGGACAGACTCGTCCCGGACGCGGTGGCAAAAGCCATACCGGATATAGAAAAAGCCGCAGAAGCCGTCTCCGAGACCTACCTTTCCGGCGGCAGGATATTTTTCATAGGCGCCGGCACCAGCGGCAGGCTCGGCGTGCTGGAAGCGGCCGAGATCCCTCCGACATACGGAGTCGACCCGGGAGTGTTCACGGCGATCATGGCGGGAGGACACGAAGCGGTGTTCCTTTCTAAAGAAGGCGCCGAAGACGTCTTCGAAGACGGGGAAAAGGAAATAGCGCGGGAAATAAAAAAGGGAGACACCGTCATAGGAATCGCCGCAAGCGGAGTGACCCCTTACGTACAGGGCGGCCTGGCAGCAGGGAAAAAAGCAGGAGCGACGACGGTGCTGCTCACCTGCAATAAGAACGAAAAAACAGAAGAGGCCGTTATAATAATAGCCGTCGACGTGGGCCCGGAACCTATCTCCGGCTCCACAAGAATGAAATCCGGGACGGCGACTAAACTGGCGCTCAATATGCTTTCCACCTCCGCCATGGTAATATCAGGCAAGGTCTACCACAACCGTATGGTGGACGTGAAAACGACGTCGAAGAAACTGGAACTCCGTGCCGAGAGAATAACTTCTTCGGTAGGAGAAGTCAGTCTGAAAGAGGCTAAAAAACTCCTCGCGGAAACCAATAACGACGTCAAGACCGCCATTGTGATGGCCCGCCTGAAAATAAACAAAAGGGAAGCGGAAAAAAAGATAAAAGAAAACCGCGGTTTTCTCAAAATGATACTCGGCTGAGTAATTTGCGGGCACCGTGGCGCGGTCCAGATTCCCAGTCACGGCGTTCGCCTAAAACTAAAAACAGCGGACCTGGCTTTCGCTGTTATACGTTCAGACCGACCCGGCTAAATAAGATGACAAAAACAAAAACCGGCTGCGCATGGGCGGCTTCACTCCTCTTACAGTTCCTTCCGTCCAAATTATGGGCCTATAATATATTCGACAATATAGGCGACGGGACCATGTCATTTCTCAAAAGAGGACTCACAGGCCATTTCAACGCCCTGGCTTTCAAAGCTTCCGTAGCGAGAATATTCGAAACTTCTCTGGCCTGGTCCCCGCTGGCCGTGCTGCTGCTAGTCGTCCTTTTCTTCGTCTATTCCAGATCCAAAGCCGGTAAAGAAAGAATAAAAATCATGAAATTGGAATTTTCTCCCAAAGAAGGATATGAGAAAATTAAATTCCTGCCTGATTTCACCGAACTGCCGGCGAGTTGCGTGTTTTATTATTACTTCGAGACCAACAGCCTCGGGGAACTCTCCGAGAGGATAAACGCGCTCCCGGAACTTGATAATCTGCAGTTTCAGCTGGACATAGCCTATATGCTAATGAAAAAGGGCGAATATCTGATAAAAGACCAGTGGCTGGTATATCCGAATCTCACAGGAAAACAGATAGCCGCGCTGACGAAGATGATAACAGAAAGGAACGAGGAGGAAGTAAAACGCTGTCTCTCCCTGCCCGGAATAAATCCTGAACTGGAAATCGCACTGTTCGAGGCCGAAGCCGAAAAGAAAGAGGAAGAAGAAGAGAACGAAATAAAATATTCTTCAGTGCAGATGCCTCCGGTAATAAATAAAACGGAAGTAAATAAGATAAAAAATTTCTCTTATAATGACGCGGAAGAAGATAAAGCCGTTCCCGTTCCGGCGAAAAACGACAGCGTGGCCTTCGAAAAAAGCGACGACTTTTCCGCAGGCGGACAAGATTCTCCATACACGCCGGCGCCGGGCTTTGCCGCGACCGCCGCTTATAAGAACGGCGGGGCTGAGCAGAAAGTGGAAGTCATAGGCGGCAGTTTCAAAAAGGCTGAAAAAAGCCAAGCGAAAACAGGCGCCGCCTTGCCAGACTCGATGTCGCGTATAGCCGCGGCCCTGATCAAAAATAAAAAAAGCTGAATTTAGGTATTGTTTTTTTATTTATATTATTATTATAATCTAAAAAGGTGCTTTAGTTTTTTGAGTGTTTCAGCACATTCTGTTACAAAAAGGAAGGAAACGATGAAATTACTGCTCTCTCTTGCTGTACTCACATCCTGCGTCGTCAATTTGCAGGCTGCGGATATATCCTACTCCGCACTTATGCAGAAACTCACTTCCGGAGAAGTAACTACTCCAAAAGTCTCTGAACCTGCCACAGTGTTAAGCTCGGACGGTTATGTCTGGGCTAAAATAGAAGCGAAAGATAAATACGCGAGGACCGCTCTGCTGGAAGCCGGATTCGATATAACCGACGTCTCTAAATCAAGCGTGGCCGGTTTCGCGCCTAAAGAAGTATTGGAAAAACTCGCGAAGGACTCCAGATTCAAAATAATGTCCTCGGAAGAAAGGGCCGTGCGCATCAACAGAGATTTTCCTTCTAAAGACGCCGCTTACCACAATTATGCGGAAACGGCTGAACTCCTGAAAGAAATGGCCTCTAAGAATTCGGATATCGCCTCAGTCTTCTCCATCGGTAAAACTACCGAAGGAAGGGATATATGGTGCCTGCGCATAAATTCAGACGCCAAAGGAAACGCCAAGAGCGACAAGCCCGGAGCCTTTTTTCTCGGCAATCATCACGCGCGCGAACATCTTTCCAATGAAGTGCCTCTGCTTTTCGCCGCTTATCTGCTGGAAAACCGCGATAACGCGGAAATCAAAAAATACATAAGCTCCCTCGATATCTTTATCCTCCCGATGCTCAATCCCGACGGAGTGGAATACGATATCACGGACGGGTCCTATAAAATGTTCAGAAAGAACATGAGCAAGAATTCGGACGGCTCCAGAGGAACGGATCTTAACCGCAATTACGACATATGGTGGTGCCAGAAAGGTTCTTCCCACACGCCGCGATACGACACCTACTGCGGCAAATCCGCTTTTTCAGAACCCGAAAGTTCCGCGATTAAAAAATTCATCACAGGACATCCGAATCTGAAAACACATATAAGCTATCACACCTACGGCGGCAATATCCTGTGGCCTTACGGCGGCAGCGACGAAGACGTGGCGAGTTCCAAAGACAAAAAATTCCTTGAAACCGCGGCTAAAGCCATGGCAAAAATGACCGGGTACACAGCTGAAAAATCCAGCGATATGTATCTGGCCTCCGGCGACAGCTGCGACTGGGCTTATAAAGACGCGGGACTGCTTTCCTTCACATTCGAACTCGACGGGAACGATTTTTATCCCGGCGCCTCGATCATAAAATCAGTGGTCGATAAAAACGTTAAAGCCGGACTTTACCTGCTGAGCGTGACCGACGACCCATACAAAACGGTAAAATAATATTGTTTGATCTTAATATAAACTTAACGGAGCCTTTGTTCAAAATATGAATTATTTCTACATAATACTGCTTTTCATACTATGCTATATCCTCGGAGGTATACCCACCGGTTATCTTGTGGGCAAATCCCGCGGGATAGATATAAGAACAAAAGGCTCCGGCAATCCGGGGACGGCGAATGTATACAGGAATCTCGGCGCCAAGGCCGGGCTGCTGACTTTCGCCGTAGATTTTCTAAAAGGGATGATCCCGACGCTCGTGGCCACTCATTTTTTCTTTATGCCCGGTTCCGTAGATTTCAGCCGCGGGCACTGGTGGATAACGGTGGCCGCCGGAGCCTTCACTATCTTCGGACATATATGGACTCCGTTTCTCGGATTTAAAGGCGGAAAAGGCGTCGCCACTTCGGCCGGAGTGTTTACCGCGCTGCTTCCGGTCCCCACTGCTTTCGCCTTCGCGGTTTTCGGCATAGCGGTGGCGATAACCAGTCACATATCCGTAGGATCTATCTTAGCGGCGATATCGCTGCCTATTTTCTCAGTAGTTTACTGCTACTGGTACACTCCCGCTACCGCATGGCACCTGAGACCTTTCATAATACTGGCTTTCTGCGTGGCCGTTTTAATAGTTTGCACTCATATCCCGAATATAAGAAGAATAATGAGCGGGAAAGAACTATCCTTTCGTCATAAAAAATAAAAACAGGCCGGCAAAAGAATGAACAGAACCATAAACGCGACGGTATTAGGCTCCGGAGTCTGGGGAACGGTCATATCCGGACTGCTTGCAAAAAAAGGCCACCGGGTAAATTCCTGGGAATATAATAAAGAAACGGCTGAATTTCTCAAAACGAAACGCACGCATCCCGTAATGCCTTATTACAGGCTCCCGGACAATGTGACAGTGCACACAGATCTGAAAGAAGCGCTCGCGGACACCCATCTCCTCGTATTCGCGGTGGCTTCCGCGCATCTCAGAGACGTGGCCGGACAGGTCAACGGCTTTCTGCCTAAAAACATAAAACTGCCGGCCGTCGCGGTGTCGAAGGGAATAGAAACAAAGACCTTCAAGACGGTCTGCACGATAATAGAAGAAGAGATACACGCTTGCAGAGGCCGCACCATGATGATGAGCGGACCGAGTTTCGCGGTTGAAACCGCTAAGGACTGCCCGACGAAAGTGGTGCTTGCCGGACAGGATTATATACTTCTTAAACATACCGCCGACATGATACAGGGCGGCCCGCTGAAACTAGAATTATCCAACGACAGACTCGGCACGGAACTCGGCGGATCGCTGAAAAACGTATACGCCGTAGGCAGCGGGATCATAGACGGGCTGTCGAACGGAGCCAAGAACAGCGAAGCGGCCTTTCTTATCGAAAGCGCTGACGAACTGAGAAAAATAATAATAGCCATGGGCGGCAGACCGGAAACGGCCTGGGGACTGAGCGGCATGGGAGACCTTCTCCTCACGGCCACCTCTGCGAAATCGAGGAATTACACTTTCGGCCAGTATATAGGGCGCGGGATGACCAGCCGGGAAGCCAAAGAAAAGATACAGACGGTGGTCGAAGGCTTCGAAGCGTTGGAAAACGCCCACGAACTGTGCAAATACCACAAAATAGACGCTCCCGTCATAGACAGCATATGGCGCATAGTCTATAAAGACCATAAGCCGCAGTCAGTTCTGGAAGCGGCCGGATTTTATCTCGGAGAATAAAATGGGCGAAAAAGATGGGAAAGACCTGAACAGACAGGTTGAAGTAAAAATATACTCTATAGCGACAAGCATGAACGAGTCGATAATATTTCTCGACGAAACAGAAGGAACCCGCATACTCCCCATATGGATAGGGCCTTCGGAAGCGCAGGCCATAGCCATAAGACTCTCCGGCTACCCTTCGCCGCGCCCGATGACGCACGATCTCATATTTTCCATAATAAGAACTCTCAACCATAATGTTATCAACGTAACGATATCCGACGTGGACCAGGGCACTTATTTCGCCTATCTCACCGTTGTGAACAAGCCTGCACGCGGCAGAAAGAAAATAACATATAAGATAGACTGCAGACCGTCCGACGCGCTGGCTGTGGCCGTGCGTTTCGCCTGCCCCATTTATATCACGGAAAAAGTGTTCGGAAAAACGCAGACCCTCGCTAAACCTATAAGCGAGGACGAAGTGTCGAAATTCAAACAGAATCTAAAAAATCTTAAACCGATGGACATCATAAACCAGCTTAGAAATAAAAAACAGGATGATATCAACGGAGAAGTTTGAACGATGAACAGACTTGACGTAATAAAAGAACTGAGCACCAGTATGGCCAGCGAAAAAGAGGCCGCTTTCGTAGTGGCCCAGATTTTCGACATAATAACCACAGCCCTGAAAAACAAAGAAAAAGTTGTTATTTCAGGTTTCGGGACTTTCATTCCGAAACAGCATCTCCCCTGCAAAAGACGCAATCCGAAGACAAACGAAGAAGTCATAGTAGGATCCAAAACCACGGTAAGATTCAAAGCCTCAAAAAAGCTATTATAAACGATGCAGCGCGAAAAACAGTATTTCACCATCAGAGAAATATCTGAAAAGTACGGAGTGGAAGACTATACTCTGAGATATTGGGAAAGCAAAATAAAATACATACGCCCCCTTCGCCTCAGAGGAGGACACCGCCGTTACACTCTGGCTGATGTAAACGTCATACTGAAGACCAAAGAACTGCTGGCCGGCGGACGCACGCTGGAAGGCGCGGAAAAGGAACTGGCGACCATATACGGACGCTCGAAAAAAGCTTCGGAAGCGCTGCGCGAAAAACTGCTGGAAGAAATATTCCGCGACGTCACGGAACTGAAATACGACATAGAAAACGGTAAAATATGAATCCGCTTATTCCTTTGCAATTCCCGGCAGTATTTGATATAATATCATTAGTAGGGCGGCAGCAGTAAAACCGCATATCGGGGCATGGCTCAATGGTAGAGCGTTCGCTTGGGGTGCGAAAGATTCCGGGTCCGATTCCCGGTGCCCCGATAAAAAATAAAAGCAGAGTCGTCTTCCAAGACGGCTTTTTTATTATAAGCCATATCTTGACCGACTGAACGACGGGGAGGCGCAAATGAAAAAAACCATCACACTGGCACAGATATTATTGGCCGGCTGTCTTATAACAGGCACGGCCGGAGCGGAAAACAAAGCGGGCTCAAAGGATGCCGCGGCGGCTGGAGTCTCTGATCAGGCGACAGCGGCGGTACAGACTGTCAGCAAACAGTCCAAGCAGGAAAAAGACGCTAACAGGAGAAAAGAAGCCGTGATAAAAGGGAATAAAATAGCCTTCAGTTTCTATTCCGAAGCGGCGAAAAACAAAGGCAATATATTCTTTTCGCCTTACAGCATAAGGACCGCCTTCGCGATGGTATACGAAGGAGCGGACGGAAAGACCGCGGAAGAAATAAAAAAAGTATTCGATTTTCCCGACACTTCCGAACTGCTTACGCAAGACATAAAAGACATAAATAAAGTGGTCTCGGTTTATTCCGGCAAAGCGGTAAAAAAACAGAGCGAAGACGAAACAGCCCAGAAAGAGGCCGTAACCGAAGAGAATCCGCTCTTCAAACAGGCCAACGGCCTATGGGCGGAAAAGACATACGCTTTCCTGCCCGATTATATAAAATCCATAAAAAAGAATTTCAAAGCCAAAGCGAAAAACGTGGATTTCGTAAACAAGTCCGAAGCGGCGCGCAGAGAAATAAACACCTGGACCGCGAAAGCGACCGACAATAAGATAAAGAACCTCTTCCCGGACGGCAGCATAGACGCCCGTTCAAGGATGGTGCTTGTCAACGCCGTATATTTCAAGGGATCCTGGCAATATCCCTTTAATAAAGAAAACACTTACGACGCCGAATTCACCAAGAACAACGGTGAAGTCATAAAAGTTCCGATGATGTCTTTCAAAACAGACAAAGCTAAGCTCGACTTCGGGCAGGACCAGTACGGCAAATTCATAAAACTTCCGTACAAGGGCTCCGGCGCAGGCGGACTCGATATGCTCATACTTCTCCCTGAAACCGCCGAGAACTTCGCCAAACTCGAAAAGAATCTCTCCGCGGACTATATAAACGGGATAAAAGAAAATATGCAGCAGGTTCCGTCCAAAGTATGGCTGCCGCGCTTTACATTCAGCTGGGAGAGCAAACTGAACGGTACGCTCGCGTCTATGGGAATGCCGACGGCCTTTACGATGAAAGCAGATCTGTCTAAGATGGACGGAAGCAAAAAGCTTTATCTGCAGACGGCGATACATAAGGCCTTCATAGAAGTAAATGAAGAAGGCACGGAAGCGGCCGCAGCCACAGGCGCCGTTGTCGGAGTTAAATCAGTAATGAATATGCCCAATTACTTCAGAGTCGACAAGCCGTTCTTCTTCTTCATAGAAGACAGGGACACTGGACTTATACTGTTTATGGGAAAAGTGGAAGACCCGACTAAACAGGCTTAAATAAATTCCGAAATATAATAAAAAGGCCGGCTTTACCGCCGGCCTTTTTATTTGCAATAGAAAAACACATTTTGATATAATATCCTTATATTATCGCGCGGTTAGCTCAGCGGTAGAGCATTCGCCTTACACGCGAAGGGTCATAGGTTCGAATCCTATACCGCGCATACTTCTGGAGACCTCTTTTCCCCCTCTGAAAATCAATTTACTCCTCTCTTTCTCCGTCAGTGAATTATCATTCTTTAAAGTGTTCCTATCGTGACTTATGCACACTGTTAAACACTACCGTGGCCACACCTTAGCCACACCCTGAAGCTATTTTTTACTGAGCGGTTTACTCAACAACAAATTTTAACACCCGACAATCACACGCGCCATCCGATAACGGGGAGTTATTTGCATTAAGACAGGAGTAAAAACAACTTAAAATCCTACAACAGTTATGAAATTTTCTTTTTTTATGGCAAAACTAAGCCATTTGCTAAAAGTATCATAGAAAGACCTGTCTATCTCTCTGTGCCGCCAACATTTTTTCAAATCAATAAATCTTTCGCCGTTAAGATCCATTGATTTTTTCATACTAGTCTCATATGCATTTATATAAACAGATAAAAACTCATTAAAACTTTTTGCATTATAATATAAATCATCAAAAAAACACTTAATTCTAAGGATATCACCCTTTCGTATTATAAAATCACCATAAGGATCAAAAGCAGGATAAATAGCCTCCATAAGTAAATAAAAAAACGAGTACACGCAATTATCATCACTTATTGAAATAACATCAGATAAAGTCCTGTCTTCTTTGACATTCCCTGGAAAGAAATTTATCTGATCTGTAGGAGCATCAACCGGCAAACAACCGACAAATATCCTAGCATCCACGGATTTAAAAGTTTCATTTAACGGAACCCGTTCTCCGACAGAAGATAAAGCATGTATCGTAAAGTTATTTTCAAAAACCAATACCAACTCTTCTATTTTGTCTGTGGCGCAAAGGTCTTCATAAGGTAAATTTGTGTTTGCGTAATATTCCAAATGATCGGTACAAACATAAGAGTGACTGCTCTTCACAAGAATATCTTTCAGCCTCTTTCCGACAGTATTGGAGGTAAAATGTTTCGTCTGGTCAAAAACGGCAAACGGATTATTCTTCTTATCAGCAATATCAACTTTTACAGCAGATTTGCTATGTATATACGACTCTCTGGAAATCTCTATGCAAAAATCAAAATTTTCGAACCTAAACGTTAACAAATGAGGATCAACATTCCAACTAAACTGCGAAACATAATTGCCAAGATCCATCTTGCCTTCTCTATCTCTTATAGCAGAAAAGATCTTGAGTAATTTTTCACCAATAATTTGTTTTTTTACAGAATTTACAGTATGCCTAATGACAATCGGATCAGAAACAAATTGTAAACCAATCTTATTCGGATTCTGTCTGCTGTTATTTACAGATTCCCCGCTATTATTTTTCATAACAATTTTAATCCCCCGATTTTACAGCAATAAACGATTTTCGTTATTTTCCACAGTTTATTAAATAACTGCTAAATTGTTAAATTCTATCTTTTTTATTGCTTCTGCTGCAAATTCTCATGTCATATCTTTATAATTAAATTATGTGATTTACAATCATAATATTCTTCCCGCTACGACTCATATACCAAGCATTTATGCACACTCTTTACATTTAATTAAAGATATATATTACCCTTTAATATTATCACCGACACATTAGTCTAACAAAAAGCGACTTAAGTTAAAAGGATTATAAAGCTATTGGAAAATACCGTCTTCTAAAACCTGCTTAAAGAGGTATAATTAATATATATTATTACTTATAGTTTTAGGGGAAAGAGGAAGATAAATTTATCTATTCAGGAGACAGGGGAATAAAAACATGTCAAAACTGTATGCTTCTTTAAATGATACCGAGCGTTGCATCGTAATCGTTTTCACTATAATAGTAGCTTCTATTCTGTATCCTGTTCCAGGCTATTTTAAAGTCATTTCTAATAATTTTCTTCTGACTTTTATAATAGAGGCCGTCGCATATTTAATAATATTCTATTATTCGTTTAAAGCCTGGGGATACATAAAGGACCATATAAAAGACAGACAAAATCCAGGGCCGTTGATTAAAGTTTTAAAAAACATCTACAGCCGAAATAAGACGGAATTAAGAACGCCGGGAAAGAAAACGGCTTATTCTGTCGTGATTTTCTTTCTCGCGCTTATCATATTCAGTCTGTACGGAGTATTAAGTTTTAACGAGCAGCTGAAGAACTGTCTGTTCACCTCGGCTCTCGTAATCTTAACCTTCTATGCTAAAACATTAATGGCAGGAAAAAATCCGGAAAACAAGTAGACGGTTATATTTTATTCAGCTAAAAAGCGGAATCAGCTAATGGGATTCCGCTTTTTATTTAACACTAAAGACAGAGACGAAAAAGAATATAATAAATGATAGAATATATTCCTTAATAATTTAAACGGAGTTTTTAGGATATGAACGGGCTCGATCTGAAAATTGATAAAGAAAAATGCACAAAATGCGGACTTTGCGCAAAAGCCTGCGATATGGAAGTGATCTTTATAGGCCGGGACGGATATCCGCGGGTCTACGAAAAAAACTCGGGCGGCTGTCTGAAATGCCAGCACTGTTTCGCCGCCTGTCCTACCGGAGCTTTTTCTATATTCGGTAAAAAGCCCGATAATTCAGTGCCGGCGCGCGCTTATGTGAAACCGGAGGATATGCTCGGACTTATTAAGACGCGTCGCAGCTGCAGGCATTTCAAACAGGAGAATATTCAGCCGGCGACATTAAACAAGTTAAAAGACATGCTTGCATGGGCCCCGACCGGTTGTAACGATCACGGCCTTTATTTCGCCGTTATCGACGATGCCGGGAAGATGAAAAAATTCGTTGCGCTCGTAAACGGGAAACTGATAAAAATATTAAAGTTATTACCATCTTTCGGCAGAATAAAAGAACTTAAAGGATATCTGACCGGAAACAGGGATATTATTTTCAGAAACGCTCCGCATATGATAGTCGTCTGCGTGTCTAAAAAAGCGCCGTGCAAGCGGCAGGATCCTGTGATAGCGCTCTCATATTTCGAGCTCTACGCGAATACTCTCGGCATAGGCACCCTCTGGTGCGGATTCGCGACTGTCTGCCTTAAACTTTTCCCCTCGCTGCGCAGAGAATTGGGGATACCCGGAACGCATAAAGTGGGATACGTTATGATGTTCGGAGTCCCGGCACTAAATTTCGAACGCGGCACGCAGCCGGAACCGTACCCTTTCTCGAAAATCTGAAAACGGACTTTCGGCTGATTATTCGGAAAAATATAACATATACGGTTAATTTAGCCCTACTCCGACGCGGCTGATAAAATAATTTAAAAGTTATTTTATCTACCGGGGAGAATCAATACTCTTACCGTATTTAACGCATAGAGGACTTAATTAATATTATAAGGAAATATAAAATGCAGCGACTACGATAAAAAACGGCAAGCTAATTCACGAATAAAAACTAAAAATGCTATAATATATTTATACCAATGAGCGGTGTAAATCACATAAGTCCGATTGATTTACGCTGCTTTTTTATCGGATATATTTTCTGATTTACGACAGGGATAACAGAAAAGAGAGTCCGTGAATTCGGTATCAGTCGTACATGACAAAAAACAGACAAAATCACAATTCGCTTACGTTTCTATTTATACTTTTAGGTCTACTAACAGCGTTCGGCCCTTTCGTCACAGATATGTACCTGCCGGGACTGCCGGCCATAAAAGATTATTTCAGGACCACGGTTCCGATGGTGCAGCTGGGTCTTACTACATCCATGCTCGGCCTGGCCGTAGGACAGATTTTTTTCGGACCGTTAAGCGACAAATACGGCAGAAGGAAACCGCTTATAATATCTATGGCGCTTTTTCTGATATCTACTCTGGCCTGTATTTTCTCTCCGAACATAAAAACATTCGTGCTACTTCGCTTTATTCAGGGGTGCGCGGCAGCGGGCGGCGTTGTTATAGCCAGATCCATAGCGACCGATAAATTCAAGGGAGCTAATCTGGCTAAAGCTCTGGCGATAGTCGGCGCGATAAACGGAATCGCGCCGGTAGCTGCGCCTGTCGCCGGAGGCGCCGTGCTGAATCATATAGGCTGGAAAGGTATATTCATACTCCTTTTCATTCTGGGAATCTTCATTACTTCCGCAGCCGTCAAATTTAAAGAAAGTCTTTCGGAGATGAGAAAATCTAGAGAAAAACTGTCGAAGGTCGTGAAACTGTACGGGAACGTTATTAAAAATAAAAAATTTGTTATGTATACCCTTCAGCTGGCTTTCGCGCTCGCGATACTTTTCGCCTATATCTCGTCATCGCCTTTCATAATACAGAATCATTACGGATTCGGGCCTTTCGGCTTCAGTATGTTCTTCGGAGCTAACGCCGTATCCATAGGTCTGGGGGCGGCATTGTCGGCAAGATTCAAAGACCAGAACAAATGCATAAAAATAAGCGTTTCAGGAATGATTATAACGAGTCTGGCTCTCTTCATAATTCTTCTCAACAGCGCTTCCGTACTGATATTCGAAGCTTTTCTGCTCGCGCTTTGTTTTATGCTCGGGCTCACCTTCACCGCGGCTACTACGCTGGCGATGGACAGCGCCAGAAATAATGCCGGAACGGCGTCGGCGGTGCTCGGCGCCTCGGGCTTTCTGTTCGGCAGTATAGTTTCCCCTATAGTCGGTCTCGGAGATATAATGTTTTCCACCGGACTGACTTTCACAGTCCTCGCTCTGCTGTCGGCGGCTACGGCTTTCGCGGCGGGGGAAAAAGAGTATTAAAACAGCTGGAGACAATATCCCCGCTAAAGACTTATAAGGCCAGCCAGTTCGCGGACAGCCTGTTCAGCCTCGTCGCGGGTAAATCTGCGCGCCAAACCGAGTCTTAAATAATTACCGTACTCACCGTCCGGGGAAAATACAGAACCAGGCACCAGAAGCAGCCCCTTCTCAAGCACGCGCCGGGAAAGCTCCCCGGTGTCCAAAGGGTTTGGAAGTTCCACCCACAGATAAAAGCTACCCGACGGACGCGTGACTTTGATCCCCGAAGGAAAATATTTACAGATAAGAGAATAGACCGTACTGACGTTCCTGGCGTAAAGCGAACGTAAAAAACGCAGATGCCTGTCGTATCCGCCGCCGGCCAAGAGTCCGGACACTATTTCCTGCGTAAGTCCCGGAGCGGACATCGTAGTTGAAGAAATAACAGAAAAAGCTTTCTCAAAACAGCTGCCGGGAACAATATACCCGACACGCAGTCCGGCGCCAAGAGTTTTAGAAAACGAAGAAATATAAACAGTCTCTGGATCTGTGCACAGCCTCATTTATGCAACTGGTAGTCGCCGAATATATAAACAGTGGAGAATATTCACGCCACCTTCCGGAAATAACCGGAGTTTATAAACGAAAGAAAAAATCCATGATCAAAGCCCTGGAAAAATATATGCCGGCAGAAGCAGGCATCAGCTGGACCGATCCCGAAGGCGGCCTGTTTCTGTGGCTGACGCTGCCGCCCTATATTGACGCGGCGGAAATGTTCCCGGAAGCCGCGAAAAACGGGGGCACATAGTGATAGGCAGTCCGTTCCGCTGCGACGGAGCTAGAAAAAACACCATGCGTCTTAATTTCTCCTCCCCTTCCGAAAAAGAAATAGAAGAAGCGGTAAAACGCCTGGCCGGATCGGTAAAAAAACACCTGATTCGGAAATAATATACGAAAAGTATTAAAGCGGAAGACACTGCTTCAGAATAATTATCCGGCTGATCTCAGCACCGGCCGCAGAACAGCCGGATAAAAACACCTGACAGATCTACCCGCGGCATAAGGACTTTAGGCCCATGACATCTTTTTCATACAGGCTGTATAATATTTATTATGAAGATACAATTTAAATCCATATGCGCCGTATCGTGCCTGTTGCTGCTTGCTACCACCTGCGGAGCCGCGACCGTTCTGGAACAGCTTCAAAATTCCGGGGCCGACACGCAAAACACGAAATATTATGTCCCTGCTCCCGAAACGGATAAGAATACCTCGTTAAGAATAACCCACGACACCAAAGGCGAAGCCATAGAACTGGCGAAACAAAGGCTCGACAAAAGTCTCACCGGAACGGACGCTTACAATGAGCCAGGATTCTGGAAGAAAGCCAGGACTTTACGCGAAGCTTTCGACAACGGTTTCCGCTTCAAAAACGAGTCCTGCGGAAAAGACATTACCGTAATGTACACCCTTAAATCTGAATATTACAGCCCTGAAGAGCACAAGAAAAATATAATTCACATATGCAAAGGCTATGAACCGGACGCAGATCTGATGGCTCAGGATCTCATTCACGAAGTAAGCCATCTGATGCTATGGACAATGGAAAACGAAGCGACCGAGTTTGAGATGGTCATAACGCGCCTCGGCGGAGGCTATCCTGTTATTAACGGCTATATCAATTACGATCCCAAACTTACTCAGGAAGATCTGGAGGCTTTAGGTTTGGGATATATTAAAATGGCTCTCGGGATAGATTCAAAGATTTCTTACGATTATCAGGTACTGCGCGCCAATATCATATACAACGATTACGCCGCTTTCCTGCGCAATACAAAAAAAAGAGCGGAAGAAATTCCTGAGCTCCTTAAATTTACCGATATAGGCAACCAGACATTAAAGTCGACCGCCATGAAATATAAACGCACCGGGTTCGTGCAAGAAATAGACAGGCTTGCGGCCGGACAGTAAACACCTAAGAGCTGTTTAAAAGAATAAAAAACGCCTTAAAAAGGCGTTTTTTATTTTATGCGGAATCAAAAAATGTTTTCCCCACGCTAAAAGGCGAAAATATTTATGTTCTCCGTAACAGCAAACACCGTTTGCCCCGGCACAGAACACAGCCTAAGACGTCGCCTTTAAACGAATACAGCTTTCCGGCCTTTAAAACACAAGCCATAAATTTAATTTGCTTTTTTTTCATTAATTTATGTACAATTTCTAACATTTCGTAAAAATATAAAGTGGGCTCAAGGAGATATTATGAAAAAGATAATGGTTGCCGTTGTAATGCTTTTCGGGATAGCTTCAGCTGCGAACGCTACCGTCTTTAACGGAAAACTTGAAATAGGCGGGGGCGGTTTTGACGCAATACCAGTTTCTGGTGATTTTAAGGACCATGCCGAAAGCGAGCTCGGCTGGAACGTTTTCGCGGACTATGAAGTGATGAACAATATATCGGTAGGGCTAGAATACGGGCAAGTATCAGGATACGATATAAAAGACACAGAAGAGCATTTAACCGCTTCCCCATCTGTATACGAAGCAACAGAGCCGGATGAACTGGATGAAAATTATCTCGGGATACGCGCCAGATATATGCTGCCTTTCGAGATATATAATATCAAAGCTAAAGCTTACGGCCTTCTCGGAATAGCCAGATACGAATGGAAAACTGATCCTGATTACGCTAAAGACAACGGGATTGGTTTCAGCCTCGGACTGGGCCTGAACGTCGATATAACGGAGCATATCTTCGCCGGCGCGGAAGCCCGCTATCACTTCGCTCCCAAATTCGAATACACCACTCAAAGCAGTTTAGAGGGTCCGGCCATGATAATAGAACGTGAATCCGAAAAATTATCTATGAATTATATGTCTTTAGGCCTTCAGGTGGGATACAGATTCTAAAAAATCGCGAAGTATTGAAAAAAGACAGTCCGCTCAGAAACGGACTGTTTTTTATTTTAAATCACATGCAAGAATAAATGTATTGTCATGTCCGACCGGCAAAATTTGCAAATATAAATATATAAATATAAAATATATCTTAGAGACTTGTCCGGCATATAACATTAATGATTCCCGTTGGCCGAGTAAAACAGAATACAATATAACTTATAAATCATTAATAATCAAGCTATGCCGTTATTGATTTACAATGTATTTTCAGGAAGGTCATATGCATCTTATAAACGCTCAAAAACATCACCGCGAAATAATATTACTGGGACTTCCGCCCGTTACGGACGAAGTAAAAGGCATGTGGTATAAAGGCTATCCCGTACATAAGGGAATAACTGAATCCAGCATGAACTTCGCCACTCTTTACGCGAAAAAAAACCATATAATCCCCAATCAGGAAGAACTGCATAAAGAATGGCTTAATTTTATCAACACGCTCCTCCTTGCCGGCTTTCAGCTGCGAATTATCCCGTTCCCGGATGAACTTAACCGGCCCGAAAGCCTGTATCACGACGCTATTTTCATCCGCGACGGCGGAATGATATACCGCAGCATCTGGATAAAAGGACGCTTCAGCGTGCAGGCCCGCGTCCTCGAAGGAGAATTCCATACCAAATTAATGGCCACAAAACTGAAAAAGACCGTGATCACCGTGCCCAACGACGCTTATCTCGAGGGCGGAGACATAAATTATCTGGAAACGGCGAAAGGCAGTTATTATTTCGGCGGACTGTCCCGCTCCAATAAAGTGGGCCACGACTTCGTGCGCAGTATAGTTCGTCCTGACCATTACGTTCTTGTGGAATCGGAAGGATACCATCTGGACACTCTGTTCTCCCCTGTGGTCACGGCCGATAACAATCTGGCGGCTATAATAGTGGCTTCCCAAAGCATAAAATCCGCAAGCATGGACCAGCTGCGCTCTCTCGGCGTGCCGGTAATAGAAGTATGCGCCCAGGATTCTTCCGGAGAAGGAGATTCTCTAGGAGATTATTCAGTAAACGCGCTGATAGCCCCGGGAGTAATGGTAAACAGCAGCCGTTTCTCGACCCCGGGAGTTGAAGAGAAATTGGAAAAACTGGGAATAGAACGTTTCGTATGCCCTCTCAACAACTTCAAATACGCAGGCGGCTCCGTGCACTGTCTGACCAATGAACTTTACTGACGGCATAAAATTATAATAATAAAAAAATAAACCGCAGCTTAAACTGCGGTTTATTTTTATAATAAGGCGGAAATATTTCCGCGCCGGCTTAAGGGCAGGCCGGGCTTAATGCCTCTTCACATTAGTCCCGATCCAGACTTCGTAAGCTTTCATGAATTTGGATATATAACCGCGCACAGACTCGCTGATAAGTTTCCCTGTATCGTCAAAAAGCTCCGCTATATTTCCGATATAAGCCTCTGGCTGCGGCATCGTCGGAATATTCAGAACCACAAGAGTCTGGCGGAGATGATGGTTAGCGCCGAAACCGCCTATTCCTCCGATAGAAATACTCATGACAGCCCCCGGCTTCCCGTTCCAGACGTTCTGTCCGTAAGGACGCGAGCCGACGTCCAGGGCGTTTTTAAGTACAGCGGGAACCGAACGGTTATATTCCGGAGTAATGAACAAAAGTCCGTCGTAACGTTTTATCTTATTCCTGAATTCCGTATATTCCGCCGGAGGATTTAAGTCCAGGTCCTCGTTGTACATCTGCAGCGCGCCGATCTCCACGATCTCCATTTTCAGATTCCCGGGAGCGGTTTCTATAAGTGTATTAGCCATCTTGCGGCTGAAAGATTCCTTACGGAGACTACCGACTATAACAGCTATTTTATTTATTGCCATAATTATCCCCTTTAATATAAAAATTCACCCTGAGAGAATATTTTATCAAATTTGGAACCGTAAGCGGCTTTACGGACAATAAAACGATATTCCAGTGGAGCAGGAATCAAAAACACAAAGGGGAATATAATTACCGAAGGCTGTATTACCGGCTCTCGGCTATATGATAAAATATTTATATAAGAGGCAAAGAAATTGAATCTGAAAAACAATGCAAGAGACGTATTCGACCAATGGGCAAAAGACGACCGCGCTTCTAATATGGCGCGCGGACACTGGCAGGTCGTCAAACAGGCTTTTGACCTTATACCACTCACGGAAGGGAACTATCTAGAAATAGGAACAGGAACAGGCTACGGCCTTTACCACATGGCGACTAATCAGTTTAAAAAAGGCAAATGCTACGGGATAGACATAGCTCCCGGAATGGTGACGGCCGCGCGGGAAAAAGTGCGGGGACTTAACAACGTTTCAGTAGAGCAGGCTGATTTCATGAAATGGCTCCCGGCGGACGGAACAGACTTTTCGCTCGTATTTTCAATGGAAGTATTCTACTATTTCAGCAGCATCCAGACGGCGATAGACAAAGTATATTCGCTGCTCGGACCGCGGGGACAGTTCTGGCTCATGGTAAATTATTACGCCGAAAACCCGATATCTCTCGGCTGGCCTGAACAGCTAGGCACAGTCATGCAGCTCTGGTCGGCGCAGGAATATCTCGAAGGTATGAAAAAAGCCGGATTTATAAAAGTAGACCAGAGGACTTTCGCAAGTTTAAACCCGGAAAAATCAGACCATGGGAGCGTAACGCTCTGCACTGTCGGAACGAAAGGCTGATAAAACCATAATGAAGATTCAGTCCGCGTGTTCACTCCGTTTACAAAATATCCAGTCTCAACAAAACGCGGACGCAGAGCAAAAAAACGCAGTATGAAATTAAGCTGGCTATATCAACCGCTAGATAGAGAAATATATAAAATAGCCGTTCCGGCTTTTCTCGGCTTTCTGGCTTTTATCCTTTTCGACATAATAAATATATTCTGGGTTGGAAAACTCGGCACGCAGGCCATAGCCGGGGTAGCTTCCGCGGCTTTCCTGACCTGGGCAATTTTCGCCTCCATGAACGCCACTACGGTAGGCGCCAACAGCCTGATAGCGCAGTTATTCGGCGCCGGGCGCAGAAACGAGGCGAGAAAAACAGCGGTGGACGCAGCTTGGCTCAGCGTAGCGGCGAGTATTCTGATAACACTAATTCTATGGCTGACAAAAGGGGCTATCTTCAGATTCATGGGCCTGCAGCCGCAAACGGCAGGTTACGCGAACAGCTATCTGACAATATATATATGCGCCCTGCCGCTGTTCTATCTGTGCAATCTTTCCGGAAGTATATTCAACGCCTACGGAGACACCAAAACCAATGTCATCATAATGTCTTCTTCGGTGGCGATAAACATGATCTTGGATCCGATCCTGATACTCGGTTACGGAACCGGCCGGCCTTTCGGCGTGACCGGAGCGGCGGCGGCGTCCGTCACGGCAACGACTATCGCGCTATGCGTCCAGACTATATTTCTCCGCCGCAAAAATTATATTCCCCACTTAGTAAACATAACCAGTTTTCCTAATTTCAAACATGCCGGACGCATACTGGCCGTCGGGCTCCCTTCAGCCTCCGTAAACGTGGCCTGGTCACTAGTCTACCCGGCGCTCACGCCCATAATAACGCGTTTCGGGGAAGCTCCCCTCGCCGCTCTGAGCGTATGCTTCCGCTGGGAAGACATACCTTATTATCTGGCCATGGGTTTTTCTACGGCGATGGCGGCCCTGGTCGGGCAGGCCTACGGACGCAGGGACAATGAACACGCGAAACTGATAGTGAAACGCGGGCGTATACTTATAACGACGCTCCTGGTTCCTGTGGCGGCGGCTTTTATACTATGCCCGGCATGGCTGGTTAAACCGCTCACTTCAGATCCGGCCGTAATTGCCAACGCGGAATGTTATCTGCGCATAATAGGCTGCTTCGAAGTTTTCCTGGGCTGGGAACTGCTTTTTCAGGGCGCTTTCAACGGCCTCGGACACTCGAAAACTTATATGATGATAGTTCTGCCTCTTACCCTCGCGCGCTGGCCGGCCGCCTGGTTTCTGGCGATTACATGCGGATTCGGCACGGCGGGAATATGGTGGGCGATAAGTCTTTCCACCTTCGCGAAAGGCGTGTGGCTGGGCTGGCTTTTTATAAAAGGCAAAACCGTCAACAGGCTGTTAGGACCGGCTCCCGCCGAACCGGTCATGCAGCATTAATAAAAATATTTTTTAATTATTATTCACCCGGCCCGCTAAGCCGGATCGCGCTTATCCGTTTTCTTTTTATTGTCTTCTCTTCTCTTATGAAAACGGCTGCTGTATGAAAGCTGTATGTCGACCATTTTTTTAAAAACGGTCATAAGGGCAGTTTCACTCCCCGACAATTTTTCATAACCTGCCGATTCGGCCTCACGGCAAAGATAATAGATAGCTTCTATAGTGGACACGCAGTAATCTTTAGGCTGTTTTTTTATTTTGAACTGCGAAATATAACTGCCGGAGAAAGATATTCTCGGCAGAAGCTGTATGTTTTTGCTTTTGTTTATTATGCTTTTGGCGGTGCGCCACGTTCCGTCTATCACGAAGATCAGTATAGTTTTTCCGGCCGTAAATCCGTTTTGCTCTAACATGGAAAAGTTTACCGCCGAAGGGCCCGGATACAGCACATACGGAACATAAGCCGGATCTTTTATCAGCTCGTTTACTCTTTTGTTTTCTGTAAAATCCACGCCGACAAGCAGCTCGGAATTTTCGAGGCAAAGATGCGCCAGTCTGCCTGTGCCGGTTCTCTGGTCTTTGGCTTCTTTATCGTGCATAAGTATGACGAAACGCATATTCGTGGAAAACTGTTTTATACTGTCGCAGAGGCACATCTGTTTCGGTCTGTGGCAGATATAGCATTCTTCCCGGTACTCCGGCTGAGGTTCTTCAGGTAAATCGTTTTTTTTAAACATAACGGATCCAAATAAAATTTCACAGCTATAGGTTAATAGTTTATTTTAGCAAATTGAAAGCACAATGTATTTTTAATATATAAGGAAATAACTTTAACGGTTATTAATTTTTCAGGCCGAGAGGTCAGGAGCTGTTGTTGTTTCGAGGCCGCGTAATTTTCCGGTGAAAATTCGCTTAGACTCGCGCCGCCGCGCTGCGGATATCCTGAATATAACAATACCTCATTCCTGTGGTAATTGTAGTAAGGAGATTCACTCAGACTCGTGCTGTCGCGCGGCGGATATTCTCGAAACAACAACAGTTCCTCACTGCGATAATTATAGTAAAGAGATTCACTTGAACTTGCACCGTCATGCTCAGTTAGTGTTTGAACTAAGGTCACAAATCTTTTATGTAATGATTATATTATTACAATATTGTAAAATATAATTCGTAACGGGTTGGTATTTTATATTATGAATAAATTTTTTAAAAACGATATGTGGGCAGATATAATTTTTTCTGTTTTATTAAGAATATCCGCTATAGTAATTTTGACCGCCGTATTGCTTATACTTAATAAAAATACAAACATAGCTGACCACATAGAGTCCGTGTATTTATTTATAAGAAATAATATTTTATGTTTTTCGGCAATAATCGCGTCATCAGTATTTATCATTATTCCCGCCTTGTACAAAAATAACAATAAGATATCCTGGAACAAAAAGAATATACTTCTCCATTGTACAGACGCGTTTTTATTGTCGTCAGCGGGAACTTTTATCCTGTGGAAATTACAGCCCCCTTTCCCGTTTTTAACTTATTACTCTACATTATCAGGAATATTATTTATTCCCGTAGGAACAATCATTTACAAGTTATATAAAGAGACAAAACCAAATAATATCGACAGGACAAAAGACAGTAATTCAGATTTACTCCTAGACAATCCTATAAAAGATATAAATAGACCCAACATATTGGGACGTGAAGATTTTTTTAAAGGATTCACAGACCTTATCGATCAAACTGACAAATTTAAAAATAATATAAAAATAGTCCTAAACGGAGCATGGGGCTCCGGGAAAACGTCTATTTTAAACTGTATACAGAAAGGCCTCGAAGGAAAGAATCCAGGGCATTATACGGTCGTAAATGTTAATCCCTGGTTCAACGACACTAAAGAAAAATTCATGCAGCTTATTTTAGACAATATCAATGAATTTACCCAAAACAATCCCCCGTACAAATCGATAGATAAACAGATACAAAACATATTAAATATATGTTCTATCACCCTCCCCTATCTGGGGATAAATTTTTCTGACAGGCATGAAGAAAAAGACATGGTAAAAATCATGGAAAATATATCCGCCACTTTAAATTTAATGGATAAAAAGCTAGTAATTATAATAGACGATATAGACAGATTAGAAAAGGACAAGATATTATATATTCTTCAAACAGTGGAAATGTTTTCCCAAAATACCAATATTATTTTCATACTCGGAATAGATATAGAAAAAGTAGAAAACATATTATCGGAAGGGACAGAATCATATAAAGGATATATAGAGAAATTCGCCACTTTTACAGAATTAATACCGCAAATAGAAAGATATATGTTAAAAAACTATATCGCGGAAAAGCTTAAATCTTTGGAATGTAAAGATATCACAGATTATTTATTTCTGCCGGATTCTTTTACTATCCGAAACGCAAAAAGATTGATAAATACATTCAGTTTCGAATATAAACAGTTAAAAGATAAGGTAAACTGTTATATCCTGCTCAATATGACCGTGACCTTCCCCCATATTTAGGACAGTTGTGAGTTAGAGTGTTTTTGCCTTTGTTTTGTCTTTCCTCTTTTATTCTACATCATTTAGTATTTATCTGAGCCGCGATCTTTCCCTTTTCCTGCTCAATAAACTCCATTGGTGTCAGATTCCTTAACGCGCTGTGCGGACGCTTTTCATTGTAATCA
>JGI2065J20421_1000258_pt1 | contig 79482 bp, 66 predicted proteins | sample Biomet5_FD_20421 | JGI IMG/M metagenome (IMG submission 20421)
AGAGAAAATCACCACCGATATTGGGTTGGCTTTTTGAGATGAGATGGTAATGGCCGGCAATGTGATCGTTCCAACCAGGTTCTCGGAGATCAAATGTAAGTTCGTGGTCATCAAACATGGCTCGATTAGCCAAAACATAGCGCGTTACCTGCCAGAACATGCGCGAGACCCAATCCAGACGTTCGCGCGTATCCATTAAATTGGTGCGCAATCGATCATGAACATCTTCGTCAAAGTTCTCCAACAAAATGCGCCGGGTATCCTGGATGCGGCTCTGGATAGTCTGATCTAATTCGGATTGTAATTGTTTGAAAGCTTGCTCAATCTCTTGCAGAGAACGGCACTGCTGGTAGATATCCAGAACTCTGCGCTCAAAATCCATGCCCGATTCAATACTCCCAAGCACATCATCCGAAGCGCCAAAAACGCCATCGAACAAACTGAACTTCTGGTTGAGCAGCTCGTACACCCGTTGATCAGCGGCATTGGTTTCATTGAGAAAATTAATCACTACCACATCATGTTTTTGACCATATCGATGGCAGCGTCCAATGCGTTGCTCGATCCGTTGAGGGTTCCAGGGCAAATCAAAATTCACCACCAATGAGCAAAATTGCAGGTTGATTCCTTCTGCCGCCGCTTCGGTGGCAATCATAATACTGGCATGGTCGCGAAAATTCTCAATGATGGCATTTCGGACGTTAACCGCCCGCGAGCCAGCCACACGTCCGCTGCCTTGATTTTCCTTGAGCCATTGTTCATAAATCCGAGTGGATTCCGGGTCTGTGTTGGTACCATTGAAGACGACTACTTTTCCGGCAAATCCATTGGCATCTAAAAAGTCCTTGAGATAGGTTTGGGTACGGCGCGATTCTGTAAATATGACCGCTTTTTGCGCAGCCCCCATCTCAACCATTTTCGAAAAACCAATTTCCATCGCCTTTAATAAAGAACGCGCCTTTGTATCCACACCAACGCTGCGCGCCCAGAGAATGTAACGATCCAGTTCGTCAATTTCCTCTTGAAGCTTTTTCCAGTCGGTGGGTGTTTTATTGGTTTCCTCTGAAATCGCACTGGCTGAATCAGACAGGTCATCCTCTTCCAGGATATTGTCGAGCAGTTCTTCGTCCATTTCTTCTTCAGAAATGATCTGCTCAACCAATTCAACATCCATTGATTTCTTGTCACGCATGGTAATCAACCGATTTCGCATGACTTCAAGTGTCCCGGCCACTGCCTGTGAGGAGGAAGCCAGAAGTTTACGAACGACCAGTGTGGTCAGATGGCGCTGTTGTTTGGGCAGCGAATACGTGTCGGGTCGTTGCAAAAAGGCTGAAATCGATTCATAGAGCTTTTGTTCATTTTCGGTTGGCTTGAATGGCCGTGTGATCAGTTTACGTTGGGTATAACGGATATACTCCAACACCTGCCTGCGCAAAGTACGTATGGAGAAATATTTTAACCGATTGCGCAAATCATCGAGATCCCCACCCGAATTCATGTATTGTGTACGAAAAGAAGGCAAGTCGCCAAAAATTCGGTCATCAATCAGAGTGGTCAACCCATACAATTCAAGCAGTGAGTTTTGCAGGGGCGTGGCGGTTAATAGCACTTTTCGGCGATCTTCAAGCGCCCAACGGATGCGCTGCCCCATCTTGTTGCTCTGGCGATAAGCGTTCCTCAGCTTGTGCGCTTCGTCGATCACAATCAAATCCCAGGCAATCGCTCTGATTTCTTCAGCATTCTTGCTGGCATAATTCAACGATGTAATCACGACAGCCTTAGCATCAAAGGGCATTGGAGCTCCGGATGCTTTACTTTCTTTGTATGAATTAACGTCCATCACCAGTGTTGGAAGGTTAAATTTCTCAGACAATTCAAGCGCCCATTGCTTACGAATTGAAGCCGGGCAAATCACCAACAACTTACGTTTACGCTCTGCCCAATATTGGGTAAGGATTAAACCAGCCTCGATCGTTTTTCCCAAACCCACTTCATCCGCCAATAACACACCCTTTGATAAAGGAGAGCGCACGGCAAACAGAGCCGCCTCGATTTGATGCGGATTCAAATCTACGCACGCATCAAATAACGAGCGCGAAAGACGCTCGACCCCCTCTCCCCCCTGTCGCGTGAGTTCATAAGCATAGTATTTGGCATGATAAGCAGTTAGCATAATTTTCCGAGTTTATTCCGAGTTTTTCCGAGTTTTTTCCGAGTTTAGGGACTGAAAAGCGGACGTTCAATCCAGTTCCACGCACTGAAATTTCCCGCTTTTCACGAGATTCAGTAAGGCAGCTTTATTCATCATGCAGGCTCTTCTCTTTCAAAAACCAGTAGGTCCCCCACCTGGCAATCAAAATATTCGCATAACGCCTTGATCACCGGTGCATCATAACGGGTCAACTGGTTATTAGCCCAGGAGTTCAGCGTAGACCAGGCAATGCCCGTCTCGCGCTGCACGTCCATCAGAGCGATGTTTTGCTGCTGCTTGGTCGCCTTTTGTGCCAGTAAAATGCGAAAGTGATTAACAATTTTTCCGGGCATGAGCCACCTCACGTGGGATCTTTCTATAATCATAGGCGAGGAAACAAAATATGTCAACGAAAATGGAGTACAAGTCGATAATCAGCACAACAAACGAGTACCTAAAATTACTCAAAATACTTTGATGCTAATCAGCATGAATGTACAATAAAACTATGGCTGAACCCTTTGATATTGAACGAAAAATTTCTGAGATCGAAGCAAAGTTAACGAATCTGGATCATCACCGTAACCAGTTACTGGATGAGCTGGCACAATTACGCCAGCTGAATATTCAAAAAGATTCTCCAGCACAACTAATGCTGAACATTCAGGGAATTAAAGTTTATAACCAATCCTCTCAAGAGGAAAAGATCCGGTTATTCCGTTCTTTATTCAAAGGGCGGGAGGACGTATTCCCACGCAGGTTCGAAAATTCCAAAACCGGAAAGTCAGGCTACGCCCCCGTCTGTCGCAATGAATGGCAAGCAGGTATCTGCCAAAAGCCTAAGATTGCCTGCCAGGAATGCAATTTTCGCGCGTTTGTTCAAGTTAGCGATGAGATCATCCGGGATCATCTCATGGGAATTGACCCCAATGACCGTTTTGGCAGAGACTTTACAATAGGGGTTTATCCTTTGTTGGCAGACGAATCATGCTGGTTTCTGGCAGCTGATTTTGATAAATCCACCTGGACTGAAGATGCCAAAACCTTTCTGGAAACGTGCGTCAGTTATCAAGTTCCTGCCGTCTTAGAACGATCACGATCCGGAAACGGTGGGCACGTATGGGTATTTTTTGAAACACCAGTTCCTGCAGTATTAGCGCGAAAACTCGGGGCATTACTGCTTACCAGTACAATGAACCGGCGACCGGAAATCGGAATGGATTCCTACGACCGGCTTTTCCCCAGCCAGGATACTTTACCCAGAGGCGGATTTGGTAATCTGATTGCACTACCACTGCAGAAAAAACCACGTGAACAAAATAACAGCGTCTTTTTGGACAATGAACTCAATCCCTATTCCGATCAGTGGGCTTTTATGTCATCGATTCAGAAGATGGCTCATCAAGACCTCGAAAGAATTGTGAAGAATGTTCAAGACGAAGGTGAAATCACCGGCGTCCGGGCGGTAGTTTTGGATGAAACCGAGAACGAACCCTGGAAACTGACCCCATCACGGAAATATAAGGAACCACCAATAACTGGTCCTTTGCCAGATCAAATCTACCTGGTCATCAGCAACCAGATTTACATCGAAAAAGAAGGTCTGCCCGCGCCCTTGCGAAATCGCCTCATCCGGTTGGCCGCCTTTCAAAACCCCGAATTTTACAAAGCCCAGGCCATGCGCCTATCAACGTTCGGGAAACCCAGGATTATCAGCTGTTGTGAGGAATATCCGAAACACCTTGCCTTACCCAGAGGGTGTCAGGAAGAGTTGTTCCAGGTATTGGGTGAGCTAAAAATCAAAACAAGGATGATTGACGAACGTGCAACTGGTGATCCTCTATTATTAAACTTCCAGGGAACGCTTCGTACTGAGCAGCAGCTTGCCGCAGATCAACTGATTAAGCATGATATTGGCGTTCTTTCTGCTTCTACTGCTTTCGGCAAAACGGTCATTGGTGCATGGTTAATTGCTCAAAGGAAAGTGAACACCCTGGTGATTGTTCATCGAAGACAGCTGATGGACCAATGGGTAGAAAGCCTCCAATCTTTTTTGGGACTGGGGAAAAAGGAAATCGGACAGATCGGGGGTGGGAAACATAAAATTACCGGAACGGTAGATATTGCGATGATCCAGAGCCTGATCAACAAGGGCACAGTCAATGATTTGGTCGGAAATTATGGCCATATCATCGTTGATGAATGCCACCACATATCCGCAGCCAGTTTTGAGCAGGTGATTCGGCAAGCAAAAGCCAGGTTCATTACCGGTTTATCTGCAACCGTCACCCGGCAGGATGGTCACCACCCGATCATTTTTATGCAATGTGGGCCTGTCCGATATCGGGTAGATGATCGCCAACAAGCCGCCGCACGCTCATTTACCCACAAGGTTATTGTCCGTAGAACCAATTTTGTTTTGCCAAGCCGAGCGGACAATACTCCAGAACCAGGCATTCAGGAAGTGTACGCGATGTTGGCAGCGGATTTACATCGAAATCAAATGATTGTTGACGATGTTGTTGAAGCCGTTCACATTGGCCGTTCGCCTGTATTGTTGACAGAGCGGCGAGAACACCTCACATATTTTGCAGATACCCTGGCTGATAAAGTGAAAAATATCATCGTGTTATCCGGCGGGATGGGTCGCAAACAACGAATTTTATTGATGGATCAATTAAAAAATATTCCAGAGGATGAAGAACGTCTGATCATTGCTACAGGCCGCTATCTGGGGGAAGGTTTTAATGATGCTCGCCTTGACACTTTATTTTTGGCATTGCCAATTGCCTGGCGCGGAACCGTAGCACAGTATGCAGGTCGACTTCACCGCAATTATAACCGTAAAAGTGAGGTGATCATCTATGATTATGTCGATGACCAGGTGCCAGTATTGGCTGGTATGTTTGGAAAGAGGAAAAAGGGGTATAAGGCCATTGGTTATGAAGTGTAAGTTATAATTCTTTCAATACCCCAGTAAGTTGTGGTTCGTATATGGCATCTAATCAAAATCAAAATTTATTAACAAATCCTTCGCGTTTGACCTCAACCATCCTGATCTGTTTTCAATCCATATACAATCAGGGTGCATTTTCCTATACTTTGGTTGAAACCGATGTCCTGCAAATCAATTGTCAAAAATGGGGAGACATTGGGAAAATTGTCTGTTTGGAGATTCTGCCAGGAAAAATAGCACCGCGTTTTGAGTCACCCCAATCCATTTCTCCAGGTGAACTTCCTAAATACGAAAACCTGATCCGTGAAGAATGCCTGAGCCCAAGGGGCAGGCTTGCTGAGTTATTCGGCCAAAAAGATGTTGTTAATCTGATTCTCTCACAGGCACTCTATGAGAAACGTATGCAGCGCCAGCAGGAATTCAAGGTTTGGTTATTCAGCCGGCTGCAGATCTTTGGTTATCACGATCTGTATCTAGGTCTGATCTCTTATAACTCCAACAAGATCGATGAGCGGTTCGACTTTCCCATCAAAGGCACGCCAGCCCAGTTCGGGGTGATGCTGAGACAATTCTCACAGACCATGCAAATCCAAACCGATTATAAACAGTTGGTATCCCAAGTTCTACTCCCTGGCAGTCGAAAAGATGCCGGCAGTATTCCTCCGGATTCAAATCCGGTTGAAGTGAAGTTATCACTCTTAAAGAACATCCTGTCCATTCACGCACATGCCCTGCCCTCAGACGGAACGCTTTTACGAGTTCGCTTGAACGGTGAAAGAATCCTCTGGGAACTGTGGGATGCGATCCGCGATGAACTGGAAAAGTTGGGTTGGTTTTCCTTGCCAGTAATCCCCCAGGTTTCTGCGTCTATGGTTTCGCAGACAACAACAAATTCCGAAGAGCAATCTCAACCAATAAACCCTCTCCAAGAAATCTGGATGACCATTCCGGATGTGGGTCCCAATCGCGAGATTCTGCGGCACTGGCACAAAGGGCTGACGTGCGATCAAATCGCGGTCCGGGTGAGCCTTTCCGCAAAAACTGTTCTTAACCGGGTCAACATGCTGCGCAAAGAATTTGGGGCTGAAGTAGTACCCTATCGAAAGTCAAATTTCATCAAAGAGCCCAGGAAAAAGCCCTCTTGAACCAATAACTTCCAAATAGGGATATGGAAGGGATAAAGAGGGATATTGCGGGTACTTGATCCAAGGATATCCCAGGGCAGAAAATGGCGGCGTTGAACAAAACGCCGTCATTTTATTTGCCGAAAGGAGACCTATGCTCAATCGTTTAAAAATCCTCTTAGAGCAGCCGGAATATTCAGCCCTGATCCATTTGGCGGAGCAGGAACTGCGCACGCCGGCTGACCAGGCCAGGCTCATCGTCCGTCTGGATCTCATCCGGCGCGGATTGCTGCCGGAAGATGAAAATAAATCCACACCCCCACAGGAGAATTGCATTCGCCATGAATCAACCTGCTGAAATCCTCCAATTCTCACAGGAGGAGCAGGGGAGGTTGTTAGCGCGCGTCTACGCTTTCATCCTCAGCGATCAGTTTACCGGTAATCCACAGGAGCAAAACACAATTTTGGACACCAGGTCCACAAAGAAAAGCAAGACCCAACCACAAGGAGAAACTCAAGTTTTAGACGCACAACCCGTATCAGTCCTGGAGCCAACGCCATGAACACACCTGCCTGTCCCCTTTCCGAAAACCACCTCAAGATGATTGCTGAAGAATCGGGCATCTCAGAGCAGGTCATTCATGAGCGTGGCTACCGCACGATTACCAGCGAGGGCGACCTGGTACAGTACGGCTTTTCACCAGCCCAGCGGCGCGTGCCCGGGCTGTTGATTCCACTGCACACCACCGATGGCAAGGTTGCCCTGCACGTCTACCGACCGGATAATCCCCGTACTTACGAAGACCGCAGCAAGCGCGACCCCGATGGATTGCGTCCGGTCAAGGTGCTCAAGTACGAAATCCCAAAGGGAACCGGTGTGAGGGTGGACTGCCCGCCGGCCTGTCTGAGCGGTCTCAAGAATCCCGCCATACCGTTGTACATCACGGAAGGGCAGAAGAAAGCGGATGCCCTGGCTACCGAGGGCGCGTGCGCAATAGATCTGCTTGGTGTTTGGAATTTCAAAGGACGCAACGAATTTGGCGCGACCACCATCCTGGCAGATTTCGACTTCATCGCCTGGGAGAACCGCTCTGTGCGCATCGTGTTCGACTCGGATGTGATGTACAAGCCATCCGTGCGCCAGGCGATGGAACGCCTGACCGAGATCCTACAGCGCAAGGGAGCCACCGTTTCGGCTGTCTACCTGCCCAACCATTCCAGCGGGGTCAAATGGGGCGTGGATGATTGGTTGGCAGGCGGTAATACCCTGCAAGACCTTGAAGCCCTGGCTGAACTGCCGCGTCCCATTCCCCAGGCTGCCCTACCAACCATCGAGTTGTTGGATGAACCTTCGCCCAATATCACCCGCCCGCTGTGTCTGGTGGGCAAGCATGCCTATGCAGCCACCTGGCTGCCGGTGCGCACCACCCGGCGTGAAAGCTTGGATAAAGAAGGCAACCTGGTTGCCCATAACCCGCCCTTGGTCGAAGAAAAATTGTGCCTGTTCATCGTCCGCAATGATGGTCAGGTCTTCGGGGAAGTCAGCGATGGACAATCCACGCGCCCGATGCGTGAATTAGGGTTGAATACGGTGTTTCATGAAATTGTCCCGGTAGAAAAACGCTGGTCGACCCGCGGCGTGCGCGCTTACGTGCAGGGGCAGCGCCCCAATCCCATCGATACCTTCTCCAAAATCGTAGATGTTATCAACCGCTTTCTTGATTTCGACCGCTCTCTGGGCGATCAGCAATCCATGGCCGAATTAATCGCCTGTTATGTCCTGGCCACCTATTTACTGGATGCCTTCAATGTAATCGGTTTCCTCTGGCCCAACGGTGGTGCTGGATCAGGAAAAACCAATCTGCTGATTGTCGTGACGGAGATGGCTTATCTGGGGCAGCTCATTTTGGCCGGTGGTAGTTTCGCCAGTCTGCGCGATCTGGCGGATTACGGGGCGACCCTGGCTTTCGATGATGCTGAAAACCTGGCGGATCCAAAACAAACCGACCCGGACAAACGCGCCTTATTACTGGCTGGCAATCGACGCGGGTCAAGCGTGCCGCTCAAGGAACCGGATGGACCTGGAAAATGGAAACTGCGCTATGTGAACGCCTATAGCCCGCGCATGTTTTCCGCCATTCGTATTCCGGATACTGTTCTGGCTTCGCGCACAATCATTATTCCACTCATTCGCACCGCCGATAGAGATAAGGCTAATTATGACCCGCTGGATTACACGCTCTGGCCGCATGACCGCAGAATATTAGTCGATGAGTTATGGGCGGTTGGTTTGGCGAACCTGCCCGTTTTACACAACTTTGAAATCTATGTGGCTCAGAAAGCACGCTTGCGTGGGCGTAATCTGCAGCCCTGGAAGGCCATCCTTGCGGTTGCGGCCTGGTTGGACAGTCTGGATAAAAACCAGCGCCTGCTACATCCATATCACATTCGCAGTCAGGGGCAGGAGCAGTTGGTGATCGGTGGGCTCTGGCAGCGGCTGGAAGAATTGTCCTGGCTTTATCAGCAGGAGGAAACTGCCGAGCAGCAATCGGGCGATCTAACCTTACTGATCTTGCAGGGGCTGTGCAAACTGGCCGCTGACAAGAGTGACATTAAGGACAACAGTGACATTCGAACTGCCTGGACATTCTCAACATCGCAGATCAGCGAAGCTGTTCAGGCCATTGCTGAAAACACCGAAGCAGATATTGAGATGGATTCCATCACCTCGCGGAAGGTGGGCCGGCTGTTAGGCAAGCTGCGACTGCGTAAGGCACGTGAGGCCGGTAAGGGTACCCGTCAGTGGCAGATCACCCTTAACGAATTGGAACGCTGGTCAGCAGTTTACGGCATCCATTTACCCGTTGAGATAGCCCGCCAAACCCATGTCACTCATGTCACTGATGGTTTAACGTCACAGGATGAGTTGATCCCATGGGCGAATTGTGAAATTGCCCTGCGTTTACCCTTGGGTAGTTTGTTGCCTACCGTTGGTGGGTGCTGGCGCCGGCTGCCAGATGGCCGGATTGAAGCCGGGTACAACCCAGATCAATTGGCTAGGGTGCTGTCCATATTCCTGGATAAGGATGTCGACGCGGAAAAGATCACCGATTCTCCTCTCCCGCAATTGAAAGAACGGCTGATCGCGGTGACTGGCGCTGAAATCCTTCACATCCGGCTGCCGGAAAGAACAGAGGGCACCGGGGATGGATGACAAAACGATCCATGATCCTTATGTAGCCCTCGCTCTGGCTGTGATCTACCATGCTTCAGAGGACCTGGAAAGTGAGAATCCAGCGCGTGTCGCGGAAGCGCGGGCATGGCTTCAGTTTGTTGGGGTAAGTTGGTGTCAGATGTTAGGGGTTTCGGAAGAGGAACTGAATACCTGGGCAGCCAAAAATTTTACACTGCCGCCCAGCGTTCATCGCAACTGGCGATATTGATTTCTAATCAGGTTGGCTCGCTACAACCGGAATGATCTTTTACAAATTTAATTGCTCGCATATTTGTTCTATGGGATATAATAGAACAAAACGATGAGACGGTTCGTGCAGGTGTAGCGAGCACCTACACGAACCTGACCCCAACCACCGATCTATCCGGCAGTAGGGGCTGATCTTATTATAGTCGATCAGCCAGGATTCGCCCTCGGTGGGTGTCATTTCACCGGGGGTATTTTTTTACCCCCATCACTTAAGGAGGTAAAACTTGGCTGGTATTTCTTTTATCCATCATCTCCGAGAATCTCTATCGGAGATCGAAAATAATCTGACGGATGGGATTGCTGCTATCAGTCCCTGGATCACCCCACTTCCCAGCGCTGCTTTGGTTGCCAATGCGGTGGTACAGGATCTTCATTGGAACCAGGCTTTGGGTTGGATTACAGCGGCTATCATCGAAAGTCTGGGGCTGACCACGGTCAGCACGAGTCTCCAGCTTTGGGATTACAACACCGCCAAACGCAAAACTGATCCAGGCGCGCCATTCATACTGGCTGCTTCGCTGGTCAGTGTTTATCTTTTCTCTACTATTGGGTTAACCGTTCTGCTGGATATTTTCCCGGAAATGGGCCGCTATGCGCCGGCTCTATTTCCGCTTTTAGCATTGGTGGGGGCTGTCAACCTGGCGCTGCGTTCTGGACATCGCCGGCGTCTGGCTATGATCGCCCAGGATCGCGCGGATCGTAAAGCGGAACGTCAATCCACTCGTCCATCTGCAGGAAATTTAACCAATCTGTTTACGTCCAATACTACGTCTAATTCTGTCTATCCAGACAATTCGTTAGTCAAAGCCCGTCAAGCTCGGACGGCCATTCAGGGCAACCGTTTGGACAGTCTTTTGACACTCTATCGTGACAATCCGACCATCGGGGTGACGGATGCAGCCCGGACACTGAAAATGTCCAGGCAAACGATTTATACCTACCTGGACCGTCTCGAAGATGATGGCCGGATTCGGCGCAATGGACATGGTGTTGAGGTTTTAGAGGGATAAGGAGGTTATCATGGCAACCAAACGTGCAATTATTTACTCAAGGGTCTCTACAGACGATCAGCGCTCCAATTTTAGTATTCCTACCCAGATTGCGGAGTGTGTGAAGTATTGTCAGAATAACGGATACACCCTAGTAGGAAATTTATATGTGGATAAACAAAGCGGATTGGATGTCGAGAAAAATGACAATTCAATCCCTGCCTATGTGGACGATTATTCCTCCCGTGAAATGAATCGTCCCGGTCTGGATGCCGCACTCACTTATCTTGAGGATTATGGGTTTGATGTTGTGGTTGTGCATGCCATCGATCGGTTGGCGCGAGACCCATACATCCGTCAAACGTTGGAAAAAGAATTTTACCGGCGGGGAGCCAAGGTCGAATTTGCACTCGGAAATTATGACGACTCTCCCGAAGGTGAAGTACGGAAAGATATGGACGCCACTTTTGCCAAATGGGAGAACGCCAAACGAGTTGAACGCTGCAATCGAGGAAAACGCGGCAAAGCTGAAAAGGGGTTGTATGTAGGAGGTCGGACGCCATACGGTTATATTTTGGATGCTAAAGGAATGGGAGGACTTTCTATTCATCCAGAACAGGCAGAAGTCGTTCGTTTTATTTATGCCCTGTATGGTGAGCAGAATTATTCCATGCACGGTGTCCGGGTGGAATTAGAAAAACGTGGAATTCCATCTTATACAGGGAAGCCAAACTGGCATTTGTCAGCTATTCAGAATATCCTGACCAATACCGCCTATAAAGGTTTCGTCCACTATAACAAGTCGATCTGCCGGAGTAATTCAGATCGAAAAATGCGTGAAAAGCGTGAATGGATAAAAATTGATGTCACACCCCTGGTGGATTTACAGTTATTTAATCTTGTCCAAATGCGGATAAAGGATCATCGTGAAGCCTTGCGCCGGAAACCCACACACTTTCATATGCTATCTAGCATGATCCGATGTGCAGAATGCGGGAAACCATACAGTGCAAATTTTCAAAATGATCGTCCAAAACATCATCGCAAAGCATATCGATCCTATCGCCATAGAAGAAGCGAAGGGCATTGTATGGATAAAGAAGTCACAGCCGTTCGTCTGGAAGAACGTGTTTGGGATGCAGTAAAAGGGATGTTGTTAGATACAGATGTTTTACGGCAGGCCTATCATCAGGCGCAACAACTGGACGTAGAAAACCGTTCACGTTCACGCACGCTGCTGGATGGGTATTACCGATCCGCCGGTAAATTGGAACAGCAGTTAAATAACCTGACCCGTGCCTATACAGACCCGGACATCCAAATGACAAAATCGGAATATCTTGCCCAGAGAATACTGATAGAGCGTGATCTTACCGAAATCCGCGTAAAAATTGAAGAGATCGAATCGATTCCTGCAGCTGTACCAACCCAAAGCCAGTTTGAAGATTTGGAGAGTTTTGCTCAGAAGGTAAGGGAGCGGATTGATAATTTGGATTGGGATCCTACACCAGAGAGTAAACGCCAGGTGCTGGAACTGTTGCACACCAAGGTTATTCTCTCAAAAGATGGTTTCGGGAAGGTAACCGGGTGGTTTGGAGAAACGTCAGGGTTTTCGTACACACGCCGTTCACGTTCTGTCCCCCCGGTCCGGCTGCCCGTACGTATTCATAGGCCACTTCGTTTTCGTCCAGCTTGAGTACCCGGTTGATCTCGATCATGCTCTCAGTATAGCAGGTATCTGTTTGTGACATCCAAAAAATTTTAAAGCTGACTTGAATTTTTATAATATTTATTGTCCATTAAACCAGTTCGTTCTTTCCGACTAAGTTATGAGTGCGTTCGACAATTGAAAGACTTGGCTGCCAATATGGGACGAAGTGAAGGAGATGTGGTCGAGGTTTCTATAGACCGAATGTATCGAGAAGAAATCCGTTTTGAAAATTTGATGATCGGTGAAGGTCAAAAACCTGAAGATAACGATAAGATCGAAAAGACGGAGGAATAGAAATGATTGCAGGGTTCATTCACCTGGTTTGGAAGGTCATTTGGAACACAACCCTGATTCTAATCTGTGCCGGTTTGGTCTTTATAGGTTACAGAGCCAATCAGCCTATGGCCATCCCTGATGCTCCTGAGGGGATGACTTTTGCTGAATTTATTAAAGATCGCATTGATGCTGCGAAAACTGTTGAGCCTTCGAGATGCGGTTGGGGAATGATGCTGTCCCTGGCGACATTGGGTCCGATTTATAGCGTGGTATACACAGCGGTGGCAATCAATCCAGATGGACAGCTAGCGAAGATGACCGCGTCTGACCCCGATATTCCGAAAGGTGTAGTAGGCGCAAAGTGGTATGAAGTTCCGGGTATTTGGTGGACCGTGGTTGAGCGACTATCCTGGACGATGCTGGGGAAACCAACCTCATTTGGATGCAACTTTCGACCAGCAGCAAATATCGATTAATTCCCCTTGTAATTTAGTCTTATATATAGGATAATAGACATAAAGTGTCTATTATCCTATATGAAATCACAAATCCTTTCCTCTCTTGATTCTTTTCCATACTTCACAATTGGAGCAATAAAACAACTCCTTGATGATGAATCTGTTGCCGCTGGTACAATCCAGACCGCATTATACCGTTGGATGAAAGCTGGGCAGATAATCCAATTAAAAAAAGGCGTTTATATGACACGCCGTTTTTTTGAGTTGCACCGCGCAGATGCTGATTTTGCGCCGATGATCAGCGCGATTTTGATTCCCCAGTCGTATTTATCTTTGGAATATATTTTGCAGCGTAACGCCGTTCTCAGCGAAATGACTTATTCAGTTTCTGCAGTTACGCTAAAACAAACCCGCGTGTTTGAAAATAAACTAGGAACTTTTACCTACCGAAATATCAAAACGGATCTCTACCAGGGTTTTACTATTACTGAATATCTTGGGATTCCAATTGCATTGGCGACGGTAGCAAAGGCACTTTTTGATTTTCTCTATTTACGCACCTGGAAGAGCAACCAACAGTCGGCTGGCTATGACCTGGCAGAAGATCTGCGCCTTAACCTGGAAGATTTCTCAGAAAAAGATCAAGTTGAATTTGCAAATTTTATTGAGATGAGTAAAAGTAAAAAGATGGACCAGATTTTGGAAAACCTGAGGAAAACTGTATGGCGACATTGATCCAATTGATGCAAAACGTCTTGTCTCAAAAAGACCCATTAATCCCCAATGAAACAAAACGGGTAATCCTCAAAGAATTACTGCAGGCCTATACTCTGGATTTTCTTTACAACCATCCAGCCTATCGCAAACTCAATTTTTATGGTGGCACCTGTTTGCATATGATCTACGGTCTTAACCGGCTGTCTGAGGATATTGATCTGGATAACACCATTGGAATTAATTTGAGCACTCTTGAAAATGATCTGCTGACTTTTTACCGTTCCAGTATTGGCTATCCAGAAGTAACGGCCAAGACTCAACAGGGAGAGTGGGGTATCAGGAGGACAATTTTAAAGTTTCCGATTTTATATGCTTTGGGGCTGACATCCAATGCCAATGAACTGTTACATCTAAAAGTAGAAGTCAGCCAGCACAAGCAGATTTCCATCTTACGCAAAACACCCATTCTGGTTCACGGCCGCAGTTTTGTGGCTGTACATTTTTCACTGGAAACGATGATGGCCGGAAAGATGCTGGCCTGCCTTGAACGGAAATTCCAGAAGGGAAGCAACGGGGCGGAGATCAAAGGTCGGGATTTCTATGACCTTCTATGGTTTATGCAGCAGAAAATTCAGCCGCTTGAGGAGAAACTGGCCAAAGAGGGGGTGCAGCCTTATACCGTACAAACTGCCATGCAGGCATTGAGTGAGAAGATCGCTGAAATCAAGATATCCGATCTATCAGAGGACTTACTGCCTTTATTTGAACAGAGGTCTTTCATCGAAGCCTGGCTGGAAGGGTTTAAGGAGAATTTTGCGGAATACCAAAAGAATTATTTGTAGTACATTTCTGGTTTAGTTATTATTTGTAATAAAATTCACGAGTTAGGCATTTCATTCCATGTTCTTCCATCAAGTTTTCGTCCAGCTTGAGTACCCGGTTGATCTCGATCATGCTCTCAGTATAGCAGCAAAGGCCCGCCGCGCAGCGAACAGAAAAGCCGGGAACGATGCTAAAATTGGATGAATTCAGCCGCTTTCTTCTCCGGCAGGGAGGGACGCGGACGAAGCGGTCCTGTACAAAAATCCATCAAGAATTGGGGCGAAAATGACGAAAACAGTTTTTATCACCGGAGCTTCCAGCGGCATTGGCTGTTCCACCGCTTTATATTTCTACGAGCAGGGCTGGAACGTGATCGCCACGATGCGCCGCCCTGAAAAACGCCGGACCCTGCTGCACGAAAAAGGGCTGCCCGACCTGGTCCATCTGGATGTCACTGATGGCGCTTCGATCCAGTCCGCGCTGGAATATGCGGTCGAGAAATACCGGAAGATCGACGTGCTGGTGAATAATGCCGGTTATGCGGTTTACGGCCCCTTCGAATCGGCTTCGCCGGAACAGATCGCGAAGCAGTTCGAGACCAACGTCTTTGGCCTGATGGAAATGACCCGTGCGCTGCTTCCGTACTTCCGCGCGCAGCACGAGGGGCTGGTGATCAACGTTACTTCCATGGGCGGGCGCATTGGCTTTCCTCTCTATTCTGTCTATAACAGTTCCAAGTGGGCGGTCGAGGGCTTTTCTGAGGCCCTCCAGTACGAGTTGAAGTCACTCAACATCCGCGTGAAGACCATCGAACCCGGGGTGATTCAGACGGATTTCTACGACCGCTCGCTCGACCGCAGTGCGGGCACGCTGGCGGAGGATCCGTATGCGGCCATCCAGCAGCGCGCTCAAAAGTCTCTCGGCGAGGGTGGCATGACCTCCGGTTCGGAGCCTGCGCTGGTGGCCAGGGCCATCTACCGCGCCGCCACCGACGGCAGCCGCCGTTTGCGCTATCCCGTGGGTACGGATGCCAAAATGGTCAATTTCCTGCGTGCCGTTTTGCCGGCGCCGTGGTTTTTCTCGGTCCTCGAAAAGTTTACGCTGGGGTGATCCTCAGTGCTTGAAGAAAATGCTGGCTGCAGCCCCCTTTTGATTTTCAAAGGGGGCGTTTCTTTCTCATGTAAATTCCCGCTGGAATTGACAAACTAAAACAAATGTTCTATAATTGTCTTGTCTGCAAAAATGAGAGGGAATGATTTTGAGCGAAAAAATGGGGTTACGGTTGGCTGGTCCTCGTTTTTTGAGGGCCTGCCCCGATTCGTTTCTATTGGACCCCGCAGTTATCGCAACCATGAACCTGGGCGCTACTCCAGCCCGGCGAGCAGCGCTTTCAGCGCCTGCAGTTCTTCTTTCGAGAGCGTGATCCCTTTGCTCATCATCTCGTGGTCCGGGCTCCACTCGCGCAGGTCATACTTGGCAGGGCGGTCATTCCAGCTCACCAGGTTCAGTTCCTTGCTCCAGCCTTTTTCGCTGGTTGAAAGCACTCCGATGGATTTGACGATCTCGAATTTGATGTCGGCCATGTTCTTCTCCTTGGTTGGGTAAATCCCTTCTATCATAGTGCCGGCCGGCGTTTTCTCCAATAGGATTCTGACACATTCTTAATATTTCTCCTACAAGGCCGCGTTATTCTAAGAGCGTAAATATCCCAATCGGGACGAGGTGAAATTATGAATCTGGATCGCTTTACACAGAAAGCACAAGAAGCGATTGTGCAGTCGCAGCAAATCGCTCAGGAAATGAACCATCAATCGATCGAGCCTGCTCATCTGCTGCTGGCTTTGCTCCAGCCGCAGGAGGGTGTCGTGCCCGCGATCGTGACCAAACTTTCGGGCAGCACCCTCGGATTGCGCGAGGAGCTGACCCAATCTCTCGACCATCTGCCCAAGATCACCGGTTCGGGGGTGGGCGAGGTGGGCCTGTCGCGTCCGGCGGCGGACGTGCTGCAGGCGGCGGAGCGTTATGCCAAAGGCATGCAGGATGACTACGTTTCGACGGAGCACCTGCTGCTGGCCCTGACCGAGAGCAGTGAAGGCAAACGCCTGGCCCAATACGGCGTCACCAAAGATGCCATTTTACGCACCCTGACTGAGGTTCGCGGTAATCAGCGCGTCACCAACCAGAACCCTGAAGAGACTTATCAGGCGCTCGAGAAGTACGGCCGTGACCTGACCGCCGCTGCCCGCCAGGGCAAGCTCGACCCGGTCATCGGCCGTGACGAAGAGATTCGCCGCGTGGTGCAGATTTTGTCGCGCCGCAGCAAGAACAATCCGGCCCTGATCGGTGATCCGGGCGTGGGCAAGACCGCCATCGTAGAAGGCCTGGCCCAGCGCATCGTCAAGGGCGATGTGCCCGAAAGTCTCAAGCACAAACGCTTGATCGTGCTGGATATGGGGGCGCTGGTAGCCGGGGCCAAGTACCGCGGTGAGTTCGAGGAACGCCTGAAAGCCGTCCTCAAAGAAGTCTCTTCGGCCGAAGGGGAAATCATCCTCTTTATCGATGAGATGCACACCGTCGTGGGGGCCGGGGCCTCCGAGGGCTCGATGGATGCCGGCAACATGCTCAAACCCATGCTGGCGCGCGGCGAGCTGCACATGATCGGGGCCACTACCATCGATGAATACCGCAAGTACATCGAAAAGGATCCGGCCCTGGAACGCCGCTTCCAGCCGGTGCTGGTTGGGGAGCCCAGTGTGGCGGATACCATCAGCATCCTGCGCGGACTCAAGCAGCGCTATGAGGTCCATCACGGAGTGCGCATTACCGATGCGGCCGTGATCGCTGCCGCCACGCTGTCGAACCGCTACATCACCGACCGCCATTTGCCTGATAAGGCTATTGACCTGATCGATGAGGCGGCTGCCCGTCTGCGTACCGAGATCGATTCCAAGCCGCAGGCGCTCGATGAAGTCGACCGCCAGATCATGCAGCTTGAGATCGAACGTCAGGCGCTGCAGAAGGAGAAAGACAAGGCTTCCGCGGAGCGTCTGCACAAGATCGAAGGCGAACTGGCCAATCTGCGTGAACGCTCCAGTGAGTTGACCACCCGCTGGAAGACTGAAAAGACGGCCATCGCCGATCTGCAGAAGATCAAGGAACAGACGGAGCAGGCTCAGACCGAGATGGAAGACGCCGAGCGCCGCAATGATCTCGAGAAGGCGGCCCGCCTGCGCTATGGTACCTTGCACGATCTGCAGGAGAAACGTGAAGCGGCCGAGAAACGCTTGCAGCAGCTTCAGAAAGAGGGAGCGCTGCTCAAAGAAGAGGTCGATGCCGAGGAGATCGCGGGCATCGTGGCCAGATGGACCCACATCCCCGTGGAGCGGCTGCTCGAAGGGGAGGTTGAGAAGCTGGTGCACATGGAAGACCGCCTGCACGAGCGGGTGGTTGGCCAGGAAGAAGCGCTGCACGTGGTGGCCAATGCCATCCGCCGCGCCCGCGCCGGCCTGCAGGATCCAAACCGCCCGATTGGGTCGTTCATCTTCCTGGGCCCGACCGGCGTTGGCAAGACCGAGCTGGCCCGTGCCCTGGCTGAGTTCCTCTTCGATGATGACCGTGCCATGGTGCGTATCGACATGAGCGAGTACCAGGAGAAGCACACGGTTTCGCGTCTGATCGGGGCGCCTCCGGGCTACGTGGGGTACGACGAGGGCGGCCAGTTGACTGAGGCGGTGCGCCGTCATCCCTACACGGTGGTGCTCTTCGACGAAATCGAGAAGGCCCATCCTGAGGTTTTCAACGTGCTCCTGCAGTTGCTCGATGACGGCCGTTTGACGGATGGTCAGGGCCGCACCGTGGACTTCCGCAATACGGTGGTCATCATGACCAGCAACCTGGGCAGTTCCCTGTGGATGGGTGGGCAGCAGGTCTCGCGCGAAGAGATCATGCGCACCCTGCAGAGCAACTTCAAGCCCGAGTTCCTCAACCGGGTGGATGAGATCATCGTCTTCCATCCGCTGCAGAAGGACCAGTTGAGCAAGATCGTGGCGATCCAGCTCAAACGGGTCGAGGCTTTACTGGCCGAACGTGGTTTCACCCTTGAAGTGAGTGATGCCGCCCGTGATTACCTGGCTGAGGTGGGCTATGACCCCGATTTCGGGGCCCGTCCGCTCAAGCGGGCCATCCAGCGCGAGCTGCAGGATCCGCTGGCGCTCAAGCTGCTCAACGGCGACTTCCATCAGGGCGATACCATCCGCGTGGATCGCGGCAGCGCAGGGCTGACCTTCACTGCCAGGAGTTAAAAAGAAGAGGCACAGAGCATTTACTCTGTGCCTCTTTTGTCGTTGGTGGCTAGATGGCGTTGCCTTTGAACTGGCTGACGTACAGGTGGTAATAGAAGCCGTGCTGGTCGAGGAGCTGCTGGTGACTGCCCTGTTCGACGATGCGGCCCTCGTTGATGACCACTACCCGGTCGGCGTCGCGGATGGTGCTCAGCCGGTGGGCAATGACGAAGCTGGTGCGTCCTTCCATCAGGCGCAGCAGGGCTTTCTGGATGCGGGCTTCGGTGCGCGTGTCCACGCTGCTGGTAGCCTCGTCCAGGATCAGGATGGCCGGGTCGGCCAGAATGGCACGCGCGATGGAAAGAAGCTGCCGCTGCCCCTGGCTGAGGTTGCCGGCGCGTTCCGAGAGGTTGGTCTGGTAGCCCTGCTGCAGCTGGCGGATGAAGTGATCGGCTTCGGCCATTTCAGCGGCGCGCTGGCATTCTTCATCCGTGGCATCCAATCGGCCAAAGCGGATGTTTTCCATCACGGTATCCGAGAAGAGAAAGGTATCCTGCAGTACCAGTCCCAGTTGGCGGCGCAGGTCGGCTTTACGCACCTGGCGGATGTCTTTGCCGTCGATGGTGATGCGGCCGCCGTCGATCTCATAGAAGCGGGTCAGCAAATTGATGAGGGTGGTCTTGCCCGCACCGGTTGGCCCGACCAGGGCGATGGTCTGCCCGGCTTTGACGTCCAGCGAGAAGTCGTGGATCACCGGGTGCTCCGGGACGTAGCCAAACTGGACGTTTTGCAGTTGCACGTCGCCGTGGATCTTGTCAAGCGGGAGCGGGTCGGCAGCATCGACGGTCTCAGAGGGGGTGTCGATGATCTCGAACACTCGTTCAGCGCCAGCCAGGGCTGCCTGGATGGAGTTGTACAGGTTGGCCAGTTGCCGCAGCGGCGAGATGAAGTTCTGCCCGTAGTTGATGAAGGTGGCAATGGTGCCCACGCTGACCAGCCCCTGCAGGGCCAGCCAACCGCCCAGCCCGGCCAGCACGACGACGAAGAAGTTGCCCAGAATGGCGGTCAGCGGCATAAGCAGCAGCGCGTATGAGTTGGCGTAGATGCCGGCATCGAAAACGGCCTTGTTTTCCACATCGAAGGCGGCGATCGCCGCGTCGTTGCGCCGGAAGGCCTTGATGACCTTTTGCCCGCTGAAAGTTTCTTCGGCAATGCTGTTCAGTCCGCCCAGGTGCAGCTGCAGGGCGCGGAAACCTTTGCGTGTGTATTTGGCGACGAACTGGGTGAACCAGAACATGATCGGTACCACGATCAGGCTGGCCAGGGCCAGCCAGGCGTTCAGTACGAACATGGTGATGAGAATGCCGCCCATCGACAGCACGCTGGCGACCAGCGAGGTCACGTTTTGCGAGACGGCCTGGTTGATGGCGTCGATATCGTTGGTCAGGCGGCTCATCAATCCGCCGGCGGGATGGGTGTCGAAGAAGTTCATCGACAGCGTTTGCAGATGGCTGAACAGGTCACGGCGCAGTTCTTTGAGGGCATATTGTGAGATGCGTGCCATGATCCAGTTGGCAGCCAGGTTGAAGCCGTTGCTGAGCAGGTAGGCGCCCAGCATGAGCAATGCTGTGTGCACCAACCCCGCTGCATCTTTCCCGCCGATGAACTGGTCGATGGCGCGTCCCATCAAGTACGGGCCGGCCAATCCCAGCAAGGTATAGATCAGCACCATGGCGATCACCAGAGTCATGGAAAGACGGTAAGGTTTGAGATAGAGCGCCAGACGGATCAGGGCTTGTTTGGGATGCCTGGCTTTTTCGATCCGACCAGGGACGGCAGGGCGCCGCTGCATGCTGGAACGCGCGTCTGGGGTTCGTTGAGTATAGGTAGACATCGAAATGGCTTCTCTTTCTCTATGCGCCGGCTGACTCGCGAATACCGCCGCCTAATTGTGAATCGTAGATTTCCTGATAGATCTTGCTGCTCTTGAGCAGCTCGGCATGAGTGCCTTCGGCAGCGATACGGCCGCGGTCCAGCACAACGATCTTATCCGCGTTCAGTACTGTGCTGATGCGCTGGGCGACGACGAAGCAGGTGCGACCGCGCAGAATTTGCAGCAGGGCGCTCTGGATCTTCGACTCGGTTTCTACGTCTACAGCAGAAGTGCTGTCGTCGAGAATGAGAATGTCGGGATGGGTGACGAGGGCGCGGGCAATGGCAATGCGCTGTTTCTGCCCGCCCGAAAGATTGCTGCCGCGTTCTTCGACGCGGGTGTTGTACCCATCGGGCATTTCCTCGATGAAATCGTGTGCCTGAGCGGCCTTGGCGGCAGCGATGATCTCTTCATCGGTGGCGTCTGGCCGTCCGTAGCACAGGTTGTCACGGATGGTGCCGGTGAACAGGATGGTTTCCTGCGGAACGACGGCGATGTGGGCCAGCAGGTCCTCTTCGGCGAGATCGCGCACGTTGACGCCATCCACGGAGACCTGTCCGTTCGTGGTGTCATAGAAGCGCGGGATCAGGTTGATCAGCGAGGTTTTGCCGGAACCGGTAGCGCCCAGGATGGCCACCGTTTGCCCGGGTTCGGCACTGAGACAGATGTCTTCGAGCACGGGCAGGTGGGTATTGCTGTTGTAGTGGAAATCGACGTTCTCGAAGATGACGCGGTTTTCGCTGGGCGTGGGCAGGCGCTGTGGGGTGAGACTGGCCGGAACCTCGGGCGCAGCGTCCAGTACTTCGTTGATCCGTTTGGCTGAGGCAATGCCGTTGGCCCAGGTATTCGAAAGCTGGGTCATCATAATGAGCGGGGTCATGGTGCTGAGCAGGTAGTTGGTAAAGGCCACGATCTGCCCCAGACTGAGGTTCCCGGCAATGGCTTGCAGACCGCCAACCCAGATGACCAGCACCAGTCCGATGTTGATGAAAACGGTCAGGGCTGGCGACATGGCCGACATGAATTGCATGACCTTGATGGTGTTTTGGGTCAGATCTTCGTTGGCGGTTTCAAAACGCTGGCCTTCGAAGTCGCCGCGTACAAAAGATTTCACCAGGTGAGCTCCGGCGATGTTTTCTTGCAGCACGGTGTTCAGCCGGTCCAACCGCTGCTGCACCGAGCGGAAGAAGGGCTCCATGCGCACGCTGAAAAAGAGGATCACAGCACTGGCCACCACCAGCAGCGGAATCATGGTCAGCGCCAGAATTTTGCTGGTGATGAACATGAGGATGATACTGCCGATCATCATCAGCGGTGCACGCGTGCCGATGCGCAGGGAGACCTGCGTGATGCGCTGTACAGCGCTGGTGTCACTGGTGAGCCGCACCATCAGTTTGCCGGTGGAAAAATGGTCCAGATTGCCATAGGAAAAATTCTGGACTTTGACGAAGATGGCCTTGCGGATGTCACGGGCCACGCTTTCTCCAACCCGGATCGAGTAGATGTTGTTGAGTACTGCAACCAGCGCGTCCAGCAGGGAGATGACGATCATGAGGGCCGAGGTTTGCAGGACGATGGCCAGATCTTTTTGCTTGATGCCCTGGTCGATGATCCGCTCGATCAGGCGTGGGATCGAGAGGTCGAAGAGCACCATAAAGATCAGCAGGATCAGCGAAAGGACGGCGAGCTTCCAGTAAGGTTTGACGAATCTAAAAATTTTTTTGATATCTTCCATGTCTTTACCAGTAAGAGGTTATTTTTGTGGAGTGAAGGTGTCTTTGAGAAGCAGCATGGCTGCGGAGATGGCCTGCAATTGTTCTGGGGTGAGTGCCTGCATTTTTTCACTCATCCACAGACGGTTTTTCTCGAAGTTGGCATCCAGAACCTCACGTGCATAGGGGGTGAGGGTAAGCTGAATGGCGCGGCGATCCTCGGGTTGGGTCGTGCGTGTGACCAGCCCCTTTTTGACCAGCACGGTCACGGCCTGACTGGCAGCCGGTCGGCTGATGCCTTTTTGCTCGGCCAGTTTTGCGACGGAATCATAGCCTTTGCGGATGTGCCGCAGGATGTGAAATTGCTCCAGGGTGATGCCAAAGTTTTCGATGGCCGCTGCCCGTAGATTGCTGCGGATGCGGTCCCAGACTGGCGGCAGGGTATTGATCACTTCGTTTACGGTAGATTGCAGTTGGGGTTCTGTTTGAGCCATTGTATCCTTTTGGTTAATGTTCTTAATAGTTAAGTAACTTACCTATTTTATTCGCTTTTCGCGAAATAGCAAGAGGAATAAAAAGACTCCTCGCGCGGAGGAGTCTTTCAGGCGGAGTACAGCCAGGCTATTTTTTCCAGCTGGTATATCCCCTGGCCAGAAGATAGGCAGCCAGGATGATGATAGTCAGTATTCCATCAATGATCGCTGGCGAAAGCGCGTTGGTAGCAGGGTTCTTTGCCAGTACGAACTCAATCAAGGTCAATGCTCCCTTATCGATGAGGATCAATTCCCACAGCCCCGGGTATTTTCGTGGTGCAATGGCCAGGAAAACGAAGAGGAGGGTGAACAGCAAAAATCCCATTACGCGCCACCATTCCACTTGCTGGGTAGCCGCTGATGCCAGCCGGGCAACGCCAATGGATGAAACGAAGGCAAAAGCGGCTCCCAGAGCGGCAATCAGCATCAAGATCATTGCAGCCCGATCTCTGCCTTTTGAAACTGAACTTATCTTTTCGTGATTCTCAGTCATCGTGACCTCCCATGACTTTAAATCCGTCCATCCCAACGAGGATATCCGGTTGTAAATTACAAGAGAATTTATACCATTTTTGTATTAATTGTCAAATCGGCTGTTTCAAGGATACTATGCTACAATGTTGATTAATATTCATAAAAAGGAAAGGGTTACTATGCCTGAGAAATCGCTTCAATGGACTACTCCCCCTGCAATGCAGATCGACCTTCATAAAAAATATTCAGCTGTCTTCAAGACGGATAAAGGTGACTTCACCTGCAGCCTGTACGCCAGCAAAGCCCCGCACACGGTGAACAATTTCGTGTTTTTAGCCCGTCAGGGGTTCTATGATAATACGATCTTCCACCGCGTCATCGCTGATTTTATGGCACAGGGCGGCGACCCTACGGGTACGGGTATGGGCGGCCCGGGCTATAAGTTTTCTGATGAGTTCGAACCCAGTCTGCGTCACAGCGGCCCGGGCGTGCTTTCCATGGCCAATGCTGGCCCCAATACCAATGGTTCACAGTTCTTCATCACCCACGTGGCTACCCCCTGGCTCGATAATCATCACACCGTGTTTGGACAACTGGTGAAAGGCCTGGATGTATTGCTTTCCATCCCTGAGCGCGATCCCAGCCGCCGCGGCAGCCCTGCTGTGACTCTGAAAACAATCGAGATCATCGAAGAATAGCGATCTCTTTTTAAAAAATGATCCGGCAGCAATTTTGCTGCCGGATTTTTTACTTTTCAGAAACGATCATCTGGATGAACTCATTGACTACATCCGGGTCGAAGTGAGTGCCAGCCTGGTTGATGATATGGGCCAACGCCTCCTTCTTTTTCCAGGCTTCACGGTAAGGACGGTCCGAGGTCAGGGCATCCCATACATCGATGATCGAGAAGATGCGCGCCGAAAGCGGGATCTCTTTGCCTTCCAGCCCGCGTGGATAGCCGCTGCCATCCCACCACTCGTGGTGGCAATAGGGGATGTCAATGGCTCCCTCAAAAAACTTGATCTGAGACAGCATGTTGTAGGCATATTCCGGATGCTTTTGCATGATGGCCCATTCTTCGGGGGTGAGCGGACCATTTTTGAGCAGGATGGTGTCAGGCACGCCGAGTTTGCCGATGTCGTGCAGCAAGGCTCCGCGGCGGATGACTTCCAGTTGACTTTCGGGAATTCCTAATCGCCGGGCCAGTTTCAGGGTCATGTTGGTGATGCGTACTGAATGCCCCTGGGTCTCTTTATCGCGCAGTTCCAGAGCCAGTGCCCAGCCTTCCAGGGTGGAATCGTAAGCGTGGCGCAGTTCATCGGTCTGCTGCACGGTTTGGCTGAGCAGATCGGCGCGGTGGATGGCGCTGGCGGTCAGATCGCCAATGGCCTTAAGCAGGCGCAGATCATTCTCGCTGAAGCGGTCCCGAGCAGCAATGATGATGGACCCCGTGGTGCCGCCTTTGATCACCAGAGGAACGCCGGCCATGCCCTTCATTCCCTGGGTCAGTTCTGGATACAGAATGTAGGGATCTTTCTCGGCTTCATTATTGAGATAGGGCAGTCCCGAGACCAGGATGTGTCCACTCAGCCCGTTTTCGCGGGGAATTTCCAATCCATTGAGCTTTTCCCAGGCTCCGCCGGCTTTCTCGATCTTGTGGATTTGCTTTTTGGGGTTGTAGAGCGAGAATAAAGCTCCGTCCAGTTCCATAATGGCAAAGAGTTTGGTGATCGCCGTGTTGAGCACATCTTCGCGGCTGACGTTGAAGCGGAGTGCTTCCCCCATTTCGGCAATGACTTCCAGCTCATGCTCCCGTTGTTTGCGGTTGCTGACATCGATAGCGGTGCCGATGTAAGCCGGCTTTCCATCAAAGAGCAGACTGTTCAGACTGAGGTCGATGATGTGTTTTTCACCGTTCTTGGCGATGAGTGTATGTTCGACCCGGGCGCGGGTGAGGTTACCGTTTTCATCCTGTTCGAAATGGCTGACGGCGCTCAAATTGACGTCTGGATCAGAAACGTCCAGCGGTTTCATGCCCATTAACTCTTTTTCTGTAAAGCCGGTGATCTGGCACCACATTGGGTTGACGTAGAGGTATTGTTCCCCACGGTAGATGAAGATTCCGGCTGCTGCCGTCTCAGAGAGGGTGCGGAATCTCTCTTCATTTTCAACAATCTCCTGAGCGGTTTTTTTCTTTTCGGTGATATCGCGTACGTAAGCGACCAACACCGGGGTGTCATCGATGTTGGTTTGACGCATGCTTACTTCAACGGGGAAGACAGAGCCATCTTTGCGAATGTTGGTTACGTCACGGATTTCACCGCCCTGATCCAGTTCCCACTGGGTGTAGTTCACGTTTTTGTCGAGGAAGGCGGGGTTGACCAGATCGGAAACGTTTAATCGCAGCATTTCTTCATGGGAATAGCCATACATCTCGAGCGCACTCTCGTTACAGTCCAGAATCGTGCCATCCAGAGATTCCATGAAAATAGCATCCTTGGAGGCTTCAATCAACAATTGATTGCGTTTCTGGCTGGTCAGCAGGTCTTGCTCGCGACGCTTGCGGTCGATGACCATGGCGATCTGGGTAGAGACGAAGGTCAGAATTTGCTCGTCCCTTTTGCTGTAGCGGATTCCCGGCGAATAGGTTTGCGCACCCATCACACCGACGATTTCTTTTTCCACGCGCAGGGGAATGCCGATCCAATCCAAAGAGGGGGAACCGATCGAAATTACTTCACCCATCTCGATCAACTTATCGAAGCTGGTAGGGTTGACTGAGAGTGGTTTACCGGTACGCAGTACGTATTCCGTCAACCCATTTGCAGGGTGGTGCGGCTGTGGCTGAGGATCGAATTGATCGACGAAATAGGGGAAGGAGAGCAGATCACGATTTTTGTCGTAGAAGGCAATGAAGAAATTATCGACGGGCACCAGCGTTCTAAGAATTTCGTGGATCGAGAAATAAAGGTCATCCAGATCGTTGGTTCCGATGGCGGCCTGCGATATTTTCAATATCGCTTCCTGAATTTTTTTCATTTCTTCTTTTTCGGTAATGTCATCTCCCAGACTGGAAATAGCGATTGGATTGCCCTGCAGGTCCTTCATGACCGTATTTGTCCAGGAGATCATCCGGCGTTCGCCATCACGGGTGATGATCAGATTTTCATTGCGGGTGCCCAGTTGCCCGGTCCGTGCCGGCTCGAGTAATTTTGTCCGCAGGTCGCCGGCAATGTCTGCGGGAATGAAGCGGCTGAACCAATCCACGCCAATGAGCTCTTCTTTTTTCCAGCCGGTCACTTCACAGAAAAAAGAATTGCACGAAAGGATTTTCCCATTCATATCCAGAATGATCGAGAGCAATTTGATGTTTTCCATCAATTGCGCCATGCGGTTTTCGGTCTCTTTTTCGGCCTGGAGCGCCTTTTTTTGATCCGTAATGTCAATTCCCAGTGATTGATACTCGATGAAGTTTCCCAGTCCATCAGTGATGGAACTGGTACGCCAGCGGAACCAGCGATCTTCCTGATTCGGGGAATGAATGGAAAACTCGTACTCTTTAGCTTCCACATTGGGTTGCACATCTTCGATGATCTTGTGGATAATGTGTTTCCCTTTTTGGAAGGGGATTTCATTGATCTTCTGTCCCACTATTTTCACGGCAGGAATGCCCGTAAAGTTGAGGAAAGTTTGATTGGCAAAGGTGATCAATTTTTGTTGGTCAAAACGCACGATCATTTCGGGATTATTTTCAACGATAGCACGGTAACGGGCTTCGTTCTGGCGCAGGGCTTTTTCAGTTTGAATTCTCTGGCGGATATCACGGGCGACGATGATGCTGGCAGAAACTTCATTTTGGTTATCCCAAATGATCGATAAATTCGCTTCAATCGGGATCAGGACCCCGCTTTGACTTTTGAGGGTGAAGATTGCCCCCTTGGTAGGAAAGCTCAGCCACGTCTCCACGAAGTTGATCTCTTGAGGTAAAGGGGCAGAAAAATACAGGAACTCCAGGATGTTTTTTCCGAGGATGGCATCTGGGTCAGCAACCTCGGTCAGTTCGCAGAAGTGGCGATTGGCCAGCAGCAGGTTCCCCTCGCGGGAAAGCATCAATACGGCATCTGGTGAAGCCTCGACCAGGCTGCGGTAGCGTGACTCGCTTTCCCAAAGAGCTTCCTCGATCTTCTTGCGGTCGGTGATGTCGATCATCCACCCTTCAATTTGCGCCTTTCCCGTGGCTGGTGAAGTAAGCTGGCCATGTTCCTCCACCCATTTATATTCGTGGGTCACGGTTTGAATGCGGTAAACCACGTTATAGGGTTTTTGTTCTTGGATCGATTTGTGGAGTATGCTGAAGATCATTTCTTGATCGATAGGAGAAACCAGCGACCGCAGGTTCTTTTGGGTACCGGTTAAAATTTCACTTGAGTATCCGGTTAATTTTTGAATGTTTTCATCCAGTGTCAGGAAGGATAGATTTTCGTCATTCAGACAGGAAAATTTTATCCAGGGGTGCAGAAAAGAGGCAGTATGCCCCCAGGTAACTTTGTCGAATGCTTGCGGGGAACTGGTAATGGCGTGATTGGCTTCCAGCAGGAGCATTTTGGCTTGTTCCCCATGCCAGACCAGGTCGAAAACGGTGGTGACCAAGATCGGCAAAATTTCCGGGTCGACTGAAGCACATCCGGTGATTTCCCCGGGCTCGCGATCTCCCCGCTGATTCCATAGAACGGTATCTTTGTCGTGAATGTGAAAAAGTTTTTCACATTGTGGGCTGGCGTAAAAGACCGTACCAGCATCACTGACTATCAGATAGGCAATTCCTTTGATGATTGGAATCGTGAGTGAATGAGGAGACGGCGAAGGGGATGTGGACTGATTCAAATCAAGAGGCCTTTGCACTAGATTTTGTTACCTGCTGAAATGTAGCTACCTGGTTTCGTCCGTTATGTTTGGCAACATATAAAGCTTGATCTGATTGTTTAATTAATGTTTCCAGAGATTCTGTGTCAGGGGTTGCTTCTGCTACGCCGACACTGATCGTTGCCAAGAAATTGCCATCTTCGGTTTCAATTTGATCTTCAGCCACAGCTTTTCTGATTCTCTCGGCAATGTTGATTCCGGTGTTAAGATTACTTTGGATTAAGAGTACCACAAACTCTTCTCCTCCATAGCGGCCAAAAATATCGATTGAACGAATGTTTTGCGTAACTCGTCGGGTGACTTCTTGTAAGGTAACGTCCCCAATGGCATGCCCATATTTGTCATTGATGTCTTTAAAGTTATCCAGATCGATCATCAAGCAAGTTAAGGGCAGGCCTTGACGAAGGGCAGTGGCAAGTTCATGGTTACCCAATTCAAAAAGACCGCGTCGATTGCTGATACCGGTCAGTTCATCGGTCACAGCCAGACGTTTGACCTCGGCCATTAGCCGGGCGTTTTCCAGCGCGACCGAGATCTGACTGTTGAAGATTTCGCCCGCTTTCATGTCGATCTGTTCCAGATTCTGACCAAAGAGACAAAGCAAGCCGATCGTTTTCTGGGCAACGATGAGCGGCAGGATCATTAATTTGGTGCTTTCTGTAATTTCAAGAGCTTCTTGAATTCGGTTGGCAAAGATCGTGAATTCTGGTGGAATGACTGTTCTCAGTAAAACACTTGGGTTCTGGATAAAAAAGAGCTTTTGCTCATCGATGGCCTGACGGAATTCGTTCGAGTCAGGGATAGGCAAAATGATCTTTTCGTCACGGAAAGGATAGATCTTTTTTACCTGCCCCCGCAATTCATTCATTCGTGAGCAATAATCGAAAGAAAGCGTATCCCCCGCAGGTCCCAAAAAGAAGATGGCAGAGTGGATGTGCAAATTTTCCAGACCGGTAATCATGGTTGGGATGATCCCCTCGATGTCATTGGAAGTAAGCATGCCGGTGGCAACGAAACTCAATGAGGTGATCAGAGCATTGGCGTGTTCGAATTGCTCCCGTCTGAAGTCAATTTGCTCAAACAGGTTGGCTTTGTAGATGCTGGTGGCAATTTGCTGGGCGGTGTATTCAGCGATGGAAATCTCTTCCTGGGTGATCTTGCGCCCCTGAGAGAAACCCAGAAAAAGCGCCCCAACTGGAAATTCTTGAGCAAATAACGGAATGGCCATGATCACCGGGTTGTAGGTAAAGTGCTGGTAAGCTTCCCGTTTTTCAGTGCCTTCTTTGTCAAGATCGATGATCTTGATTTGCTTATCCTCTAGCACGTTTTGGGTGATTTTAAAAGGGCACGTTGTGTCGGACTTAAAAGAATTGGTAATCAAGCCGCTCCCCGTTTTGGCAACCACTGCGGCTGTCTGATCTTCGATATTCCATCTGGTGATTATGATGGCATTGGCATCGAAGAGGGTCAGAATTTTCTCGGAAAGCGTTGGAAGAATCTCTTGAATCTCTTGGTTGGCGATCATCGACCGGGTCAACTCATTTATCAGGGCAATTTGCTTTAACCGTTTTTTGGTTTCATTGTGTACGTTGGCGTTTTCGATGGCGATTGCTGCCTGATCAGCGATCATTTTGATTCGATTTGCCTGCTCGAACGTAAACGCATTCGGTTTATTGCTGTCGCAGCTGATCACCGCAAAAGTGTGCCCCTTGATCACGATGGGAACCCCAAGGTAAGACCGGATCCAGTGAGATTCAGGCAAAGGTGTCCAGTTGGGGTTATCCAGGGTGTCAAAAAGGAGCATCTCATTGTGATCTCGACATTGGGTGGACAAACATTTGAACTGATCGATTTTGAAGCGTCGTGAGTTGATGATCTCAGTGATACCCAGTTGTTCGTACCCACGAGTACGTACTACCCGTCCAACGTTATTTTCGATCAGCATGATGTTAGCTATCGGGGTGGAAACAACTTTTTCAAGAGCATTGATCACGTTATCGAGAATGGTATCCAGATCCAGACTGCTGTTAAAGGCATTGGCAATGTTAACCAGGTTGGCGGCAAATTCACGTTGCTCATGTTCCAGGGTCTGAAGCCGAATTTGGCGGCTGATATCCGTGTATACGGCAACAATTCGGTTCTCCCCTTTCCAGCGGGTAAAGGTGAAATTGATCTCTACCTCGAGGATTTCTCCGCTTTGAGCAATGAGCTGCGTTTCGAAGCAATTGTGTTGGTTCCGCCTGACCTGCTGAATACTTTTGGCCAGCGTTTGGCGTACTTCCATAGGGTGGAGCTCGAAGATCGTCTGGTTATGTTGAGTGATATAAGAACGATTGCTTTCATAGATTTTGCCGGATTTATCAATGATCAGCAGCATCTGGTCCAACGAATCGAATAGTGCCTGGAGGTCATCTTCTCGTTGAGTAAGGTCTACTTTATTTTGTATTTCGCGCAGGCAATTCTGAATCTGGTCAGAAATATTGGCCAGCCGACCATAGATTGGGGCCGGCGGTGTCAAAAATTCTGATGAGCCGAGAATGTAAACGGTGATCACTTTTCCCTGCTGCAGGATGGGGAAGAAAATGAGGTTGGTGAGATCGCGTGCTACCTCGAATGGATAGGGAAGGGGACTTCCTTTTTCACACGGATAATTGTGAATATAGGGTTGGGCCAGGAATTGCCCGGCTTGAGATTGAAACGGGGCTTCAGCAGGGAGCGAAAGGTCTGGGTAAGCCGGGTTTGCGATCTGGGTAAGCAGGAAGGCTTTTTCGCTGGTAGAAGAACGGTACATTGCTTGCAGCGGGAAGAGGGTAAGTGTTCCAAACAAATGAAAGAGTTTGTCAAATTTCTTGCTAAGTTCTTCTTCCTCGGTGCACATTACGGCCAGGTCTCTTTGCACGCGGGTAATTTCTTCGATTCGTTTGAGCGATGTAATGTCTCTGCCAACCGTTTTGATCGTAGCAACCTTTTTGTCTTTCCCCAGCACGGGTTGGCTGACCCACTGAATCCAGTGATTGATGTGATCGCTGAAAACAGATTCCTCAAATAGGGTTGCCTGGGAGAGTGGGCTTTGAACTTGCTGGAGAAGATGAACGATGATCTTGCTTGGTGCAGCATTTACTAAAGTGGAAATATTTTTCTGCAGTATTTCTTTACTGGGTCGATGAACGAATTTGGCAAATTCTTCATTCGCAGCAGAAATTGTTCCATCTGGTAGAAGGGAGATCAGAATATCGTTATTGGGAGGAGCCATAAAATGAAAACAATGTGCCTCTTCGGCGGGAACAGACACATTTTCATCTGTTTTTTGGGAGTTTTTCATATCCTTGGGAAAAGTCGCTGAAATGATGTCTAGCAAAAATGTCGGGAGTGTTTTGCTACATTTTCTAATTTTACCAAAAAGGTGAATTTATTCGGTAAAAATTTCGGGTTCTTTTATGGAGATTTACGTAAAATTTGGGCGCCGAAAGGGATTGTTTTGTATATACAAAGCAGAAAGAAAATGCTTAAATCGATCTATAATTGATTCGCGCACCTGATTTGGCAATTGTTTCTAGAAAAAATCACTATAAAAATGAACGTTTTGAATTATTTCTAGAAAAAAATACAATTTGCCGAATTGAGAGTTTGATCTATAAGGAGAACCATGCTCCAATCCATTCACCTGATCTTCAAGACCCACCTGGACGTTGGTTTCACTGATTTTGCGCGCGTTGTCCTGGATCATTACTTTCGGGAATATATCCCTTCGGCTTTACGTGTGGCCAGAGAGATGCGCGAAAGTCAGCTGCAAGATCGATTTATCTGGACGACGGGCTCTTTTTTGATCTATGAGTTTTTGGAACAAGCCAACGCGGTGGAGCGGCAGCAAATGGAAGAAGGAATTCTTGCTGGCGATATTGCCTGGCACGCCCTGCCGTTTACCACCCATTCCGAATTGATGGATCCGACGTTGTTTGAATTTGGACTTTCCCTGTCACAGGAGCTGGATGCGCGTTTTGGGCGGCAGACGATTGCTGCCAAGATGACGGACGTACCCGGCCACACTCGCGGGATTGTGCCTTTACTGGCACAGGCTGGGGTCAAATTTCTTCATATCGGGGTTAACCCGGCATCGACCGTACCTGGAGTCCCCCCCTTGTTCCGCTGGCAGGATCCTTCCGGCGCGGAAATTGTGGTGATGTATGAAAGCGGCTATGGGACGGCATTTACCATTGCCGGGCTGGAGGATTCTCTGGCTTTTGGTCATACCGGCGATAACTTGGGCCCTCAATCGCCGGTGCAGGTGCTCGACGTTTATCACGAAGTACGGAAGCAGTTCCCCGGAGCCCAGGTCTTTGCTTCCACGCTGGATGCGTTTGCGGCCAAACTATCCCCGATTGTGTCTACGCTGCCGGTGGTGGATCAAGAGATTGGGGATACCTGGATTCACGGGGTGGGCAGTGACCCGATCAAGGTCAGTCAGTTCAAAGAGTTAAGCCGTCTGCGGGTTCAATGGCTGAAAGATTCACCCTGGCTGGTAAAAGATCCTCGTTTCAAAAAATTCAGCCGGCGTTTGCTGATGGTGCCGGAGCATACCTGGGGAACGGACGAAAAGACCTACCTCGACGATCATAAGAATTACTCCGCGGCTGACTTTCGCACCGCTCTTCGGCTGCCTAATTTTCAAAAATTCCAGCGTTCCTGGGTGGAAAAACGGCATTACCCGCAGGAAGCGGTTAATGCTCTCGCTGACTTATCTCTGGCAGAGGAGGCTCGTTGCCGTTTGGCGGCGCTGCGCCCCCAGGTGCCGCAGCTTGCTGACTGGCAGCCATTCACGGATAGTGATGCGGTCCAGCATTGGGGGGATCTGAGCTTTCATTTCAACCGTGTTTCAGGAGCACTGGATGATCTGAAAATGCGGAACGGGAACGAAGAGTGGCAGATCGCCGACGCTGACCGCCCGCTGGGATGGCTGCGCTACCAGACTTTTTCGGCAGCCGATTATGCCCGCTTTTTCAGTCAATACATTCTTCCCTCCGCTCAGGATAATGGCTGGGCTGTCGAAGATTTCACCAAACCTGGCCTGGAAGCCGCTCAGCCACTCTCGCGTTTTTGGCAGCCAGAAATGGTAGAGCGTTTTCTGTATGAAACTGGAGGCGAAAAACGATACCTGTTCCATTTGACGGCAGAATCTCCCAGTGAGCGAGATTATGGCTGTCCGCACGATTTTTGGCTGCGCTATGCTTTCCCGGCAGAGGGCAAACGGATCGAGATCGAGTTACAGTGGTTCCATAAACAGGCCTGCCGGATGCCCGAAGCAGTGTGGTTTTCGTTTTGCCCGGTCGCGACCGGGGAATGGGAGTGGCAGGTTGAGAAGATGGGGCAGGAAGTCTCCCCCCTTGAAGTGGTTCCTTTCGGGAATCGTCATCTGCACGCTTCCGGGAAGTACGTGGTCTGGCGGAAGGCGAGCCGAGAAATCCGTATTTCCTCTCTGGATGCGCCATTGGTTTGCCCGGGTGAACCTTCCTTGCTGAACTTTACCAATGACCAGCCGCAGATCGTGGCGGGGATGCATTTCAATTTGCTTAACAATCTTTGGGGCACCAACTTCCCGATGTGGTTCGAAGAAGATTGTCGTTTTCGGTTCACTTTCTCGCTGTCGAAAGCTTCGTAAATAGGTCAATTTGCATCGAAATCGTTTTTCTTTCGTATACTAAGTAACTTGAAGTGAACGAGGTGTTTATGAACTCAAGACATCACCATTCTCTATTTTGGCCTACCCTGTTGATTGGGGTTGGTTTGATCTGGCTGCTGGTGAATCTGGGAGTGATCGCTCCCGCCAGTTTGAATTCGATCTGGCAATTCTGGCCGCTCTTGCTGGTCTGGTTGGGCCTGGATATCATCTTCCGCCACCAGCGAGCCTGGATTGGCGATCTGATCGGCATCCTGGCAGTTGGTGGCCTGGTGGCCTACCTGGTACTGCAGCCCAGTACCGGAGTCGTTCAGACGACTGCACAGACCCGGCTCGAGAATTTCTCTTCTCCTCTCAGCGATACTGCCTCAGTGACCTATAATTTCGAGACTGCTTCTGAACCGGTCAATATCTATGCTCTGGCCAGTAATTCGGATAAGTTGATCGACGCTAATCTGGTTCATCAAGGGGATATTGATTTCTCGGTTACCGGCAATCAGAATAAGCTGGTTGTTCTTTCTGAACGGACGTATCCTTCTTCCTGGTTTAACTGGAGTTTGAATAGCCTGCAAAGTAAATGGGATATTGGTCTGGCGGGTTCGGTGGATTCGGATATCACCATTGATGGCGGCAGCGGCACCATCAACGCTGACTTTACCGGGGTCAAGGTACAGCGACTTTCGCTGGACCTGGGCTCTGGAGCATCATCATTTACTCTGCCGCAGACAGAAGAAAATCTGTCAGCTGATCTTAACTCTGGTTCCGGTTCAGTCAATCTCACCCTGCCGGTCATGACCAACATCACTCTGCGCATTGAGAGCGGCAGCGGGGCTTTGAACATCAATGTGCCTGAAAACGCAGCTTTACAGGTAGTAGTTCTGGATTCTGGTTCGGGTAGTTTGAATCTGCCTTCGAATCTGACCCGCATTTCTGGCAACGATGAAACCGGTACCTGGCAAACCGCGGATTTTGCGAATGCCGATTATCAGATCACGATCAAGGTAATGGATCAGGGTTCAGGAAGTATTTCGATCAATTAATGAGGATTGAGCTTATTTTTTGACTCGAGGTATCACTTGGAAAGATACCTCGAGTTCTGTTTGTGGGGGGTAAAGATTAAAAATTTCTTAGTTTTTGTTAAGCGATTCTTTATCACAGCTGAGTAACATTTGAAATTAATCTGAAATAGGTTTGGAATTGCATTGAAACGCATTCCAAAAAGGAAATTAAGTACCATTTGGAGGCAAGAAATGAAGAATAAAGTTACAGTTGCTTTCTCTTTACTGGTAATTGTTGCTTTGCTGGTAGGTTGTGCCCCTGCGGCAAGCCAGAGTACTGCAACGGCGACCCCGGCAGTGGCGCAAACGCAAAGCGCTCCGGTGGTTAATCTGACCACGGCTCAAGAGGAGCAGGCCTACGAACAAATCTACCAGACGGTCAACCCGTCTGTCGTGAATATCCGGGTGGTGGAGAATTCTTCTTCCACGACACAGACCACTCAATATTCATTCCCGGATATTCCTGGCTTCCCGCAGTTCAGCTCTCCGCAGGAACAGCAGCAGGAATCGGTTCCTACCCAGGTAGAGGGCGCGGGCTTTATCTATGACAGCGCCGGCCACATCGTTACCAATAATCACGTGGTGGAAAATGCCGCCCGGATCATCGTGACTTTCTATGACGGCACCCAGACAGATGCCAAGCTGATTGGTACCGACCCGGATACTGATCTGGCGGTGATCCAGGTAACAGGCGTGGATTCTTCACTGATCAAACCGGTCACTTTGGCGGATTCCACTCAGCTCAAGGTGGGACAGTTGGTGGTGGCCATTGGCAGCCCGTTTGAGTTGCAGGGCACGATGACCACAGGGATTATCTCTGCTTTGGGACGCACCATGGAAAGTACCACTGCCAGCAGCAATTACACTTCATCCAGCTCGACCGGGTATTACAGCATCCCGGATATCATCCAGACAGATGCGGCTATCAACCACGGGAATTCAGGTGGTCCATTGCTTGATCTCTCGGGTGAGGTGATTGGCGTCAACACTGCGATCGAATCCACCAGTGACAGCAATGCTGGCATTGGTTATGCCATCCCAAGTGCAATCGTCAAGATGGCGGCTGATGAATTGATCTCTTCTGGTAAACTGGAACACACTTATTTGGGCTTGAGCACTCTCGAAATGAGTGCAGATATTGCCAACGCCATGAATCTGCCCAGCAATACCCGCGGCATTCTGGTCAATGGGGTCAGCACTGATGGCCCTGCCGGGAAAGCGGGCCTCAAGGGCAGCAGCTCTACCACCAAGATTGATGGCGTTACTACCCCGATTGGCGGGGACATCATCACCAGCATCGATGGCAACCCGGTCAAGACCTATAACCAGTTGATCTCGTACCTGTTGCTCAAGACAAAAGTGGGGCAGCAAGTAGAATTGGGCATCATCCGAGATGGCAAAGAAATGACCGTCAAAGTGACACTCGAAGCTCGACCTTCCAATTCATAACAAAAAAAATTCCCCGGCGAAGAAAAAATCACCGGGGAATTTTTTTATCCATTTTCAGCAATCATGCGGTCGCACAGCAAATCGAATTCGGTATTGATTCCCTGCCGTTCCGGGTCAGCCAGATACCAGTGGATGATCTCTTCCGCCCCCCGGGCAAAGGGGATGGTGGCACAGAATTCTGGCACCAGCCGTTTGATCTTGGAATTATCGAAAATGACGCTGTAGGCTTTATCCCCCAGCAGGCTGGCTCCCCAATCAGGATCATATTGGTTGATGCGGTCCGAGGCAATGTGGACGACCTCTGGGATGACCCCGGCGGCTTTCCCCAGCGCGAGGGCGATCTGATTCCAGGTCAGCAATTCATCTGAGGTAATGTGGATGGCTTCACCAATGGCATGGGGGTTACCCAGCAGCCCGATAAATCCCTTGGCAAAATCGCGGTGGTGGGTCATCGTCCACAGTGAAGTGCCGTCCCCATGCACGACGATTGGTTTCCCTTTCAGCATGCGGTCGATCACGGTCCAGCCCCCGTGCAGGGGAATGGAGGTTTTGTCGTAAGTGTGTGAGGGCCGCACGATGGTGATCGGGAATTGCGCCTGCCGGTACGTGCTCACCAATAGTTCTTCACAGGCAATCTTGTTGCGCGAATATTCCCAGAAAGGGTTGGCCAGCACGGTCGATTCGGTGATGGGCAACCCGGCCAGCGGCTTCTGGTAAGCAGAAGCGGAGCTGATAAAGAGGTACTGGTCTGTTTTTTCATCAAAGAGGCGAATGTCTGTTTTGACCTGATCGGGGGTGTAGGCGACCCAGTCCACGACAGCGTCGAAATGTTCCTGTGCGATCAATCCGCGGATGGTATCGGGTTCACGGATATTCCCTTGAATGACCCTTGCTCCAGCAGGAATAGGGCGATTTGATTGACCCCGGTTAAGCAGATACAGATCCATGCCGCGCTCGAGCGCCAGTTGGGAGCAAGCGGAACTGATGATACCGGTACCGCCAATAAAGAGAACTTTCATACATTCCTCCTTTTTTCACTCTTAAGTTTACCTGTAAACTGGTTTCTTTCGCTGCTTGGGAAGGCAGAAACAACCTTTTACAGTCACTGGATATTCCCGCAGTCCAGTTTATAATAAGACAAATCTTTCTTCAATGGGTGGGAGAAGAAAGCACTCTCGAAAGGAGATGACTTTTATGACCGATGAACGATCGTACGATGATTTTTCTCTGGATGAACTGCTGCAACTGAATAAGCGAACGATTTCCCCAGAGGATATGAAAAAATATCAGGGGTACATGGCAGAAATCTTTACTGCTTTCGGCATGGATCTGGATACTCCTTCGACAGTCGATACTCCCCGCCGTTTTATCGAAGCCCTTTATGAATCGACCAATGGCTATGATGGTGATCCCAAGCTGATCAAAGCTTTCCCCAAGGAATGCCGCGGGGAACCCGATTGCCGGTTGAGCCAGGTGATCGAGGGTCCCATCCATTTTCATTCTTTGTGCGAACACCACGTATTTCCTTTTTATGGGGAAGCCTACGTGGGCTATGTCGCCAATGAGAAAATTCTGGGCATTTCCAAGTTGACCCGGTTGGTACGGCTATACACCAAGCGTTTTGCTGTGCAGGAGCGCATTGGCTATCAGATCGCCGATACGCTTGAAGCGTTGATGGCGCCGCATGGAGTGGCGGTTTTATTGCGTGCCAAACACATGTGCGTGGAAATGCGTGGGGTGCGCGAGATTTCCCCTGCGACCCGCACGACGGTCTTCCGCGGGGTTTATGCCGACGACCCGGCGCTGCGGGCAGAATTCCTGGATGTCTGCGGGCTCAATAAACAGATACTGTAGAAGAAAACAATTTAAAAAGCTCTGGTAGAGTTTCTCTGCCAGAGCTTTTTGCTTAACATTGGTCGCCGCACACTTGAATCCATTCACAGTTGTCGTCCCCCAACAGGCGGACGCTGGCTTCTGGACCCCAGCTACCCGGTTCGTAGACCTCTAAAGGAGGCGCATAAGTTCCCTGCCATCCCTGCAAAATGGGATCGATCAATTGCCAGCTCAATTCGGTTTGATCAGCCCGGGTAAACAGGGAGGCATCGCCGGCACCCACATCAAGCAGCAAACGCTCGTAGGCATCGGGCAGCGAATTGCTGCCAAATTCATCCTGATAGGCAAAATCCATTTTGACGGAACGCGTTTCTGCCAGCGTGCCAGGAACCTTGGCTTCGAAGCGTAAATGGATGCCTTCATTGGGCTGCAGGCACAGCGAAAGTACGTTCGACGAGGCATTGAAATCTTTTTGCATGGGGAAGATGCGGTGGGGCACAGTCTTGAACTGGATGATAATCTCGCTGCTCTTTTGGGCCATTTTCTTGCCGGAACGCAGGTAGAAGGGGACGCCTTGCCAGCGCCAGTTATCGATGTAGAACCGCATGGCGGCAAAAGTGGCGGTCTGCGACACGGGCGAGACGTTTGGTTCTTCGGTATAACCGCGGTACTGTCCACGCACGGTACTGGTGCGCACCTGCCCGGCACTGATCGGCCGAATTGCGCTTAGTACCTTCATTTTCTCGTCGCGCAAGGCATCAGCTTTGTAGGAACTGGTCGGTTCCATCGCGACCAGGGTGAGCAACTGCAGCAAGTGATTCTGGAACATATCTCGCACTACGCCGGCTTTGTCATAGTACTTGCCGCGAGTTTCCACGCCCACGGTCTCGGCCACGGTGATCTGCACGCTGTCGATGTAATTGCGGTTCCATAAAGGCTCGAAAATGGTGTTGGCAAAACGGGCTACCAGAATGTTTTGTACGGTCTCTTTACCGAGGTAGTGATCGATGCGGTACACCTGATCTTCGTGCATTACTTTGTGGATGCTTTCGTTCAAGGCGCGGGCGGATTCCAGATCGTTCCCGAAGGGCTTTTCGATGACTACCCGGCGCCATCCGTGCGTTTCTTCCAGTTGCCCGGTTTGGGCCAGGCCGCTGATGATTTCGAGAAAATATTCGGGCGGTGTGGCCAGATAAAAGATGTGATTGCTGGCCTGGGTTTCGAGGGAAGCCAGCGCGTCTTTGATCATCTGATAAGTAGCCGGCTGATTGAAATCTCCTGAAAAATAGCGTAAATGCCCGGCAAACTCATTCCATTCACTTTCGCTGGCCTGAATCGAGGTTAATTCCAGCAGACTCTCATGCGAAACGCGTCTGAAATCTTCGTCGCTCCAGGGTCGGCCGGCAACGCCAATGATTTGAAAAGATTGCGGCAAACGATTTTTACGGTAGAGATTAAAAAGAGACGGGATCAACTTGCGGCGGGAAAGGTCGCCAGAGGCCCCGAAAATGATATAGTTGACAGATTCGCTCATCGTACTTGACTCCTTAAGTTTCCATTTTAAGCCCGATTCGTCAAAATTAGATAAGATTTGTAGCCTTTTATGCAAAAGGGACATCGTTCTCGGCTATAATTCAAGAAAACAGTTTATTTCATTGACGAAGGAGTCAATATGGAATTAGCAATGATTGGTTTGGGCAAAATGGGGGGCAATATGAGCGAACGCCTGATTCGCGGCGGGCATCGGGTGGTGGCTTTCGATGTTTCCCCAGATGCCGTGAAAAAGGCAGTGGCGATTGGCGCGGAAGGGGCAAATACGCTGGCTGAAGCGGTGAAAAAGCTGGCTGCGCCGCGCGTCTTCTGGGTGATGGTGCCTTCAGGCAAGATCACGGATATGACCATCACTGCTCTGAGCCAGGAGGCCGAACCTGGGGATATTATTATCGATGGCGGTAATTCTTATTACAAGGATTCTTTGCGCCACGCCCGTGAGCTGGAAGAGAAAGGCCTGCATTTCGTTGACGTGGGCACCAGCGGCGGGGTATGGGGCCTGAAAGAAGGTTATGCCCTGATGGTGGGCGGGGATAAGGCCATTACCGATCGTCTGACCCCGATTTTCGAGACGCTGGCTCCGGCCAAGGATAAGGGTTGGGGACGGGTAGGCCCGGCTGGTGCTGGCCACTTCACCAAGATGGTGCATAACGGTATCGAATATGGCTTGATGCAGGCCTATGCAGAGGGTTTCGAAATCATGCACGAGAAGAAAGACTTTGATCTGGATCTGCATCAGGTTTCAGAAATCTGGCGCTATGGCAGCGTTGTTCGTTCGTGGCTGCTCGATTTAACTGCCGGGGTGTTGGCTCAGGATCCAACGCTGGATGATCTCGAAGCCTATGTACCAGATTCTGGCGAGGGGCGCTGGACGGTAGCCGAGGCCATCGATCTGGACGTGGCGGCTCCGGTAATCACGCTGTCACTGCAGCGTCGTATTCGTTCTCGTCAGGCGGCTCCATTTTCTGAAAAATTACTATCTGCCATGCGTAATGCTTTTGGCGGGCACGAAACAAAAAAGGCCAGGTAACCTGGCCTTTACAAGAGCATTTTGATGCGTTTGTGCTGAGAAAGCTCCTGGCAGAGATTGTCTACCTGCGCACGGTTTTGTGCAATGAACTCGACAGAGATGGAACGGTAGCGTTGTTCACGGCTCAAGCGGCTGACGACGTTTTCAGAAAGCAGGTCGGGTACGTGCCGGCGGACGATCTCGAGAACGAATTCTTCGAAATCTTCCGCTTCTTCACCAATGATCCGCAACGGGAAAAGAAGCGGAAATTCTAATTGGGGTTGAGATTGTTCATCCATAGGTGACCTCAAGGAAGACTCATTATATCCCAATCTGAGGCCAGTCATTTCAGGGAAACCGATGCGCGGAATTTCTTCTTTTCCCATTTCGCAAGACTTGTTGCAGGAAATCAGGCAGCTCTCTACTGCTTTGCCTGAAGTCTCTCAACGTCTGGAAGGCAGTGAAGTTCGGGACCGGCTTAAGCGAATTTCTCCGAACGGTCGTTTTCTTTTGCTTTCTGATGAAGAAGGCGAACTTGTTTCCAGATATGGCGCGCAGGTATTCCGCGAACAGGGGATCGATGCTCAGGCAGCGTGTATTGCGGAGGTCATGAACTGGCCGGCAGTGCTGCGGAGTCGATACGATCAGGTGCTTTATCTGGGTTCTGGTTCGTCGGCGGAATTACACACAGATTTTGTCGACAGACTCTTTTGGCTGGGTGGGGCAGCGCCAGAAGAGAAAACGCAAACGGCTCCGCTGATCCCGTTTGAGCCCTGGTGGCAGGGCAGCCTTCCTTTTGTCTCGCTTGGGCTTTTCCTTTGGGGGCTGGCACATCAGTGGACGAGAAACGGCCAGACGGATTGGGCAGATTCTTTTAAGAAGTTTCGTCAACGGGTGATGTTGCAGGTGGATGGTCTGGAGTATTTGACCGGGGAGTGGGAAAAGCTTTTATCTGGCTGTACTCACCTGCAATTGATTGGGGGGGGCCTCAATCAGATTGCGGCCCAGTTTACCGTGCAAAAACTGCAATCCTGGCTGGGAGCGAATGTCGGGTGGTATCCGGTGGAGGATATTCCCCTGATTCCAGCATCAGCCTGCATCATTATGGGCGAACTTCCCGGCCAACGGGTCGCTTCTTTGCAGGCCGAGAAGAGGACCTGTATTTTCGTCCCTGAGGGGTTTCCTGAGCGGAAAATCAGTGAAAATTTGCCGGGGAGTGATTTCCCTGCTTCGCTCACGGCTCTGCTTAACGTGGTTTGCGGAGAGATCATAGCCCTTTCTTTAAGTAATAGAAAGAGCAGTTCCTGATAGAAAAGAAATTGATTGAATAAATTTCGTTTTTTTGTATACTGAGAGTACCTTTTCCTTTCCAATTGGTTACGGGAGGTAAATTTGAAGGAAAAAGGCCGCTCGTACGAAAAGTTTTCATCCGATATCTATACACGATACCATCGCGATGTATTCAGATTACTGGCGTTGTTCGTGGCTTTTTTGGTTTTTGCCGGTTTTGTGGCAATCTCTTATTACGTCAATCAATTCCAACTCGTTCGTGAAGAAAAACAGAATGAATTGATGTCAATCAATTCAGCAAAGATCAATCAGATTGAAACCTGGTATCAAGAACGACAGGGGGATGCCAGTGTAATTGCGAACAACCAAATGTTTCGCATTAAAGTCGGGCGCGTAATTGATTTCCCTTATGATTCTTCAGCAGTAAAAGATATCAGTACTTATCTTGAGACCATTCGGGCGGCTTATAGCTACACCACTTATTTTTTATTGTCCCCAGAGGGCAAAATTCTATTGCAAGATACCCGCCACCCTGAACCGCTTCTTGATGAAGACATCCATTTCGAAGCACAGCAAATTCAAGACCCTCAGATTGAATTTTCGGATTTGCATTTTCTCGCTGGTGAAGACCAAATCCGCATGGACATCTTGATTCCGATCTTGGATGCGAGCGGAAGTGGAAAAGCTCAAGCGTTCGTTCTTCTCAGAATAAACCCACGCAATTATCTCTATCCATTGATCCAGAGTCTGCCAGTACAAACAGACACCGCAGAGACACTCCTCTTCCGGCAGGATGGGCAGGACGTTTTGTTTCTGAGTGACTTGCGTTTTGCCGAACAAGCCGCATTGAAAAAACGTTTCTCGATCAATTCCCCGGATTTGCCAGCCGCCAGAGCAATTCGGGGAGAGACTGGGCCGATTGAAGGGATCGACTATCGTGGGGTAAAAGTGGTGGCAGTGGTCGCTCCAATCCCTCACACAGATTGGTATTTGCTGACGAAAGAGGATGACTCAGAAATCTATGCCGATCTGGTGAAATCGGGAAAAGTAGTGGCGGTCTCTATGGCCGTTCTGATTTTTGTTTTGGGCATTGGATCGATACAAATGATCCGGGCTTTGCGGCTGCGTTTATTGACCAGCCTCTCTCACATGGAGCAGGAAAAAGAAGAACTGGCAGAGAAATTCGCTCTCATTTTTGGCCGGGGCAACGATATTCTTTTGATGTTGGACGAAAATGGAAAAATCATTGAGATCAATGACCGAGGTCTGGATGCTCTCGGTTACGGCAGCGAAGAGGTCAAAATGATTTCCTTTTCTGATCTTTTTGGGGAAAAGAAGCCCGTGGGCCTGCATCAGCAGCAGAATGTGTTGAGCTGGGATGAAAAAGGGGTGCGCTATGAAGTTGAACTTTTCCGCAAGGACGGAACTTTCTTTGCAGCAGAGGTAAGCAGCCGTTATTTTGTTTCGGGCGAATCCGGCTACTACCTTGAAATTGTGCGGGATATCTCGGAGCGGAATCGCACGCTTAAGTTGATTCGTGAAAGTGAACAGAAATACCGTTCTTTGCTCGAACACTCTACAGATGGGATCTTTATGGCGGATGCAGCAGAAAACATCCTTGAGGTGAATGATCAGGGTTGCCAGATGGCGGGCTATTCGCAAGATGAATTGCGGGCAATGAAGGTGACGGATCTGGTAAAGGAAGTGAATCTCGATGCCCGTCCTTTTGAAATTGGTCCCAACGGTGGTGAACTCCATAATAAATTTGTGTCTGAACAGATTTTAAGACGGAAAGAGGGTACAGAATTACCGGTCGAAGTCATCCTTTTTGGCCTGGCAGATGGCCGTACTCAGGGGTTGGTGCGCGACATTTCAGAACGGGTTTCTCATCGCAAAGAACTGGAAGAGGCAGCACGAAAATATCAGCAATTATTCGATGACAACCCCATTCCGCTCTACCTTTATGATTCTGTGATGGGGAAGATGTTGGCGGTCAATGACGCTGCTTTACGTCACTATGGATATTCGCAGGAAGAGTTCCTGAATCTGACGATTGATAACATTCGTGCCGAAAAAACGATCCCCGTTGCGCGTCGAGGCCGCTCATTTGCCGAGGGAGAGTATATTTCTTGCCCCTGGAAGCATGTCAATTCACGAGGCGAAACAATTGATGTCGAGGTTACCTCGCATTCATTGCAGTTCAATGATCGCCCCGCAAAACTTGAAATTGCTGTGGATGTTACCGAGAAACTCCAGATCGAAAAAGAGCTAAAGGAAAACATCAACGCTTTGTCAGGGATTATCAATTCTTCTCCCCTGGGAATTCTCACTTCAGATATGGATGGGAATATTACTTTATGGAACAAGGCAGCCGAAGAGATCTTTGGTTGGAAAGCGGAAGAAGTAATGGGGAAACCCAGCCCGATTATGCCAGATCCCCCTCATGAGTCACTACAAGAAGTTGTTCAAAAGATTGTGGCATCAAAAGAGGGGGTTCATTACGAGGCCATTCGCAAACGCAAATCCGGTGAATTGATCACCGTGGATGTGCATGGAATTCCCCTGAAAGACTATCGCAATCGGGTGAAAGGGTTACTGGCGGTTCTGAGTGATGTTTCTGAGATTAAACGGGTGGAAGAGGCCAACCAGAAATTAGCCGAAGAGCGCTATCAATTGCTGAATCGACTGCGGCTGCAATTCAACCGCATTCCCGTTGGTTTCATCTTGACAGATAAAGAGTTGAATATTCTGGATTGGAACCCCCAGGCCGAGATTATTTTTGGCTATTCCCGTGCCGAAGCAATTGGCAAGAGTCAGTTCGATTTGATCATCCCGCCGGAAAGTCATGCGCTGATTCGTGAGGTAATTCAGAAAACGACAGACGGCAAACAGACCGAAGTAGTTACCCATGAAAATGTTACCAAAGAGGGCAAGAGAGTGACCATCGAATGGCATAATACAGCCCTTTATGATGAGAATGGTTCTTTTATTGCGATTATGGCCATGGCGATTGACGTTACCAAACGGATTGAGGACGAGAAGAAGATTCACGAATCAGAAGATCAGTTAAGGGCATTTTTTGAATCTCCTTTGGTCGGAATCTTATTTGGGGATATTTATGGCGGCATCTTCTCGTGCAATGATGCCATGTTGGAGATCATTGGCTATTCTCGTGATGAACTTGAAGCAGGAAATATTCGCTGGGATAAGATTACTCCTTCTGAATATCTGGTTTTGGATGAAGCGGCCATCAAGCAAGCGCAGGCTTCTGGTTATTGCACCCCGTATGAGAAAGAATATATCCGTAAGAATGGTCAACGGATATGGGTATCTCTTGGATTCATTCTCATTGGAGAAAAGAAAGAAGATACGGTTGTCTTTATCATCGACGTTTCAGATCGAAAGCGGGCTGAAGTCGAATTGCGTTTTCAGCAAGAGTTGTTGACCATGACCGGGCGAATTGGCAAGATCGGCGGTTGGGAAGCCGACGTTGTCAAGGGAGTATCGAGCTGGACCCAGGAAGTAGCGGTTATCCATGAATTGGATCCCGAGGTGCAGCCCAGCGTTGAATTTGGTTTGAATTTTTATGCCCCTGAGTCACGGCCAATCATTGAAAAGGCATTTGATGAACTGGTTCATTCAGGCAAGCCCTATGATCTTGAGTTGGATATTATCTCGGCAAAAGGGAATCGCAAACCCGTGCGCATCACTGGTTCGCCGGTATATCAAGACGGAAAAATTGTGAAGGTGCAGGGAATTTTCCAGGATATTACTGAGATCAAGGAGGCCCAGGCTGAAATCAAGAAGTTAAATGATGAATTGGAACAGCGGGTGATCGAACGTACAGCCGAACTGACGGCTGTGAACCAGGAACTGGAGTCTTTCTCTTACTCGGTTTCACATGACCTGCGCGCTCCCATCCGTGCCATCGATGGCTTTTCTCAGATCATCATAGATGAATATTCAGATGAGGTTTCGGCTGAAATATTGCGCTATTTGGAGATCATCCGCCAGAATACCCGCAACATGGGCAATCTGGTCGATGACTTGCTGGCCTTTTCGCGCTTAGGGAAGCAATCCATTCAGCGTCAAGAGGTCGATACAGAGAAGGTGGTTCGCGAAGTCGCAGAAATGCTGCAAAACGATAATTCAGAGCGCGAAATTGAGTTTGTGATCCATCCGTTGCCGCCCTGTCTGGCGGACGTAAACTTGCTGAAGCAGGTCTATGTAAATCTCATCTCGAATGCGATCAAGTTTACTCGTGATTGTGGGCAGGCACGGATAGAAATTGGTTACCATTCCTATCAACCTCCTGCCAGAGAAAATGTAGAAAAAACGAACAAAAATTGTTATTATGTTAGTGACAATGGGGTGGGGTTTGATATGCGTTTCTATAATAAACTCTTTGGCGTTTTTCAGCGTTTGCATCGGTCTGAAGATTTTGAAGGTACAGGAGTAGGGTTGGCGATCGTGAAGCGCGTCATCGAGAAACATGGCGGAGAAGTGTGGGCAGACTCTGTGCTTGGTGAAGGAACGACGTTTTCCTTTACCATTGGGGAGGATTATGAAAATGACCAATCAAGTTGAAATTCTGTATATCGAAGATAATCCGAGTGACATCGAATTGACGATGCATGCCTTCAAGAAAAATCACCTGGCGAACGATATTTTGATTGCCCGGGATGGCGAAGAAGCGTTGGAATTGCTTTATGGCTCCGAGCGTGATGGCGATGGAGAGTTAAGCAATTCTCCCCGCGTGATCTTGTTGGATCTCAAGTTGCCCAAAGTGGATGGTCTGGAAGTACTGCGCAAGGTGAAGTCGGACGAAAGGACCAAAACAATCCCGGTCGTCGTTTTGACTTCTTCACGTGAAGAACGGGATATCATCGAGAGTTATCGGCTGGGAGTAAACAGTTATATCGTGAAACCGGTCGATTTCGAGAAGTTCATGGAAGCGGCCAAAACGCTGGGGATGTACTGGCTGCTGATCAACCAGCCTCCTTCTCATTGAGGTTGACCAGGCGATTGACCTCCGTTTCGGGCTGAATCCAGCTATAATTAGCCGCGAATATGGAGACGATCCGCGAACTTTATCGCATTGGTACGGGCCCCTCGAGCAGTCACACTATGGGGCCGCGTTTTGCTGCTCAAAAATTCCTGCAAAAAAATTCATCAGCACGCAACTTTCGCGTTACCCTTTATGGGAGTCTGGCTGCGACGGGCAGAGGGCATTTAACCGATGCCGCCATCCGTGGCGTATTTGAACCCCTGACCGTGGAATTTGTCTGGAAGCCGGATGAGGAATTGTCTCGCCATCCCAATGGGATGATCTTCGAGGCATTGAGTTCAGACGGGCAGGTGACAGATCGCTGGCAGGGTTACAGCATTGGTGGGGGAGCGATCCTGGCGGAGGGGGAGAACGTCGAAAGTAAACAAATATATGCTGAATCTTCCCTGCAGGAAATCATGCACGAGTGCACTCATGCCGGCAAGACCCTGTGGGAATACGTGGAAGAGAAGGAAGGCCCGGCGATCTGGGATTTCTTGGCTGAGATTCTGGTAGCCATGCATCGTTCGATCGAACGCGGGTTGAACTCAGAAGGCGTTTTGCCGGGTGGGTTAGGGCTGGCACGCCATGCCTGGACGATCTACCGCAAGATTCAGATGACTGGCGGGCAGTTAAAGAAAGAAGGCTATTTGCCGGCGTATGCGCTGGCGGTAGCTGAAGAAAACGCTGTGGGCGGTGAGATCGTTACGGCGCCGACCTGCGGGTCAGCCGGGGTGCTCCCGGCAGTGCTGCGTCACATCGAGGATACCCTGCCTACCCCTGAACGAGATTTACTCCACGCTCTGGCGACGGCCGGTCTGATCGGTAATTTGATCAAAGCCAATGCCTCGATCTCAGGGGCGGAAGTAGGCTGTCAGGGCGAAATTGGCTCCGCCTGTGCAATGGCAGCGGCGGCCGCCACGCAATTGATGGGCGGCTCCATTCGCCAGATCGAGTATGCAGCTGAAATGGGCATGGAGCATCATCTGGGTTTGACCTGTGACCCGGTCAATGGACTGGTACAGATTCCCTGCATCGAGCGCAATGCTTTCGCGGCAACCCGAGCCATTGATTGCGCTTCCTTTGCGCTCTATTCGGATGGCAGTCACCGCATCTCATTCGATGAAGTGGTCAAGGTCATGGCCCGGACGGGCCGCGACCTGCCCCACGTCTATCGCGAGACTGCTGAAGGCGGCCTGGCAATTGTTTATCGCTACCCTACTGCCTCTAAAAAATAGTCTGGATTTTCCCCTATGAATTCTCCTTCACTTGAAGATTCTTTGGCGCAGGCGCTGTCTGCCCGCTTGACGTTGGTTTCAGAACCGCATACAGCGGCATTTCGTTTGTTTTCTGGCTATTATGAAGGGCAGGCGGACCTCACCGCGGACGTTTTTGGGAAGACGCTGCTGTTGAGCACGGGAGCAGAAAATTTGTCTGCAGCCGCTGTCTGGCTTGAAACAGCCCGCGCTTTTTACTTGCAACAGCTTCCCTGGTTGGAGTGTGTCGTGCAGAAACAGCGTGGCGGGGATCGGGCACAGAAGCAGGGCGAGATTGTCTGGGGAACTTCCCCGGCGGTCGAGGTCATCGAGAACGGGGTGCATTATGCGCTTCGTCTGCAGATGAATCAGGATGCCAGTTTCTACCTGGATACTCGTGAATTGCGTACCTGGTTGCAGCAAAATTGTGCCGGTAAGTCAGTGCTGAATACTTTTGCGTACACGGGCAGTTTGGGGATCGCTGCTTTGGCGGGTGGGGCTGCCAGTGTCCGCCAGGTGGATCTTAACCGCGGCTTTTTGGATTTGGCCAGGACTTCCGCTATGCTGAATCATCTTGATCTGGGCCGAATGAAACTTGTCGCCAATGACATTTTTAGTGAAATTGGCTGGTTAAAGAAAGGGCAGCATCTTTTTGAGGTGGTGATTCTCGATCCTCCCTTCTTTTCGGTTACCGAAAAAGGCAAAGTCGATCTGGTCTCCGAATCCACCCGTATGCTCAACAAAGTTCGTCCGCTGGTGCAGGATAGCGGCTATTTGATTGCCATCAATAACGCACTCTTTCTCTCCGGGCAGGAATACATGGATTCGCTGCAGCGTTTGTGCACGGATGGTTACCTGGAAGTCGTGACTACCTTGCCTGTGCCGGCAGATGTGACTGGTTTTCCTGATACTGTGGTGCGTCAGCCACCTGTGGACCCGGCGCCGTTCAATCACTCTACCAAGATCGCCGTCTTAAAAGTCAGGCGCAAAGCCAGTTAGCTTTTTCGTTGCAACATCACCGAGAAATCGTGCTAAGATGTTGAGAGATGATCCGTTTGCCAGAGGGTAATGCCCTCTGGCAATTCTTATCTTGAAAAGGAGAGAAAAAGGTGAAATCAACATTGAAAAAGGTTTTTGGACAGGGAATTTTCTATACCGGGTGGGGAAATGCGTTGGAGTGCCTGGTTCTGGCGGTGGCGGTGTATTTTGTCAGCCAGATCTACACCCTGTTGAACCACGGCCCGGCAATTTTGAATCTGCATACCGCGTTGGACTCGGCGATTCCGGTCATCCCCATTTTTGTAATTCCCTATAACTCGCTGCAGCCCTATATTTATGCTACGCTGCTCTTGTTCTTGTTGTTCCGTACCAAAGATTTTCAAGCTGCCGCATTGACTATGATTGCCGTCTGGTTCGTCAGCTATGCGTTCTACTATTTTCTGCAGACAGAAGTAGTACGCCCTGTTTTGACCAGCACGGATACTTTCTCGAAGATGGTGATGGCGGTGTATGCTGGCGATCATCCCTTCAATGATTTTCCGAGTCTGCATACTTCGCTCTCCACGATCATGGCCATCTATTGGGTGAAGGTGAACAAGACTTTGGGTATTATCCTCAGTGTCTGGACGGCATTGATCGTGGCGGCTACTCTGTTCATCAAGCAGCACTACATTGCCGACGTTGTGCTGGGTTTGCTGCTGGCCTTTGGCTTTTCGGCTTTGTTCAGCCATTTGATCTTGCCAAAGAAACAAAAAGCATAAATCATTTTCAGGCCGTTGATCAACGATCAACGGCCTTTTTGATTCGCGGTAGAATTAATGGAAGAGTGTGCTGATTGTTAATGTTGAGGAGAGAATGACAGATAATTTGTTCCCGGTTCTTTTTGTTGGGCATGGTTCTCCGATGAACGCGATCGAAGAAAATGAATATAGCCAGACGTGGGCGCGGATAGGGCAGCAGCTTCCCCGGCCCAAGGCCATTTTGTGCATTTCTGCTCATTGGGAAACCCCTGAGCCTCAGACCACCCACATGGATCATCCCAAGACGATCCATGATTTCTACGGTTTTCCGCGTGAGTTAAATGAAAAACAATATCCTGCGCCTGGGTCGCCTGTGCTGGCAGAGCGGATTGCCCAACTGGCTGGCAGTTCAGCGGTTGCGCTGGATAATGAACGCTGGGGGTTGGATCATGGAACCTGGTCGGTATTATGTCGGATGGTTCCGCAGGCGGATATTCCAGTCGTGCAGCTCAGTCTGGCCCGCACCCGTGACGGGCAGTTTCATTACGATCTGGCCAAACGGCTGGCTCCCTTACGCGAAGAAGGGGTGTTGATCTTGGGCAGTGGAAACGTGGTTCATAATTTGGGAATGATCTCGATGGAAGAAAAGGCTTACCCCTGGGCAGAGGAATTCGATGCTCTGGTCAAGAACGACATAGAGTCAGGGGATCACGACCGTCTGATTCACTTTCAGAAGTTGGGCCGGGCGGCAGCCCTCTCGATCAATAGTGCAGAACATTACTTGCCATTGCTGTACGTTCTGGCACTGCAGCGTCCGGAGGACCGGCTGCAATTCTTCTGCGAGTCGCTGATGATGGGATCGCTCTCGATGCGTTGTGTGCAATTTGGGGCTTAGCTGATCTTTTCCCAGGGGGCAATGGGGCCGGGAACCGACACAAAAAGCGGATGCAGATGTAATTTCACAGGTAATTGAGTCAGACGGGCAAGATCACGTCTGGCTAGTTTTTCACGCAGATGGGCCGTCTCGAATTCTATTTGACCGGCAGTGACAGCAATTTGTGCTGGGCGCAGCCCCAGTTCGATCTTGGAGCGGTTGAATTGATAATTTCGTTGAATCGCTTCGTCACTGATGATTTCGAGAAAGTAATTGATGGCTTCAAGCGGATGCTCGTGGGCTTTGAAGCGCTCGAGCTGCGGATGATTGCGATATCCCCGGGTCTGGCCCATCAAGACGGCACGTGCCAGCAGCCCTTCACGCCACACGGCCAGCAATCCCTTAACGTCGAGGTATTCTGGAGAAATTGACCACAGGCGCATCTTAACCTTCTTGCATTGAAAGGTCAGCGACCAGGACCTGATTGCGGCCTTTTTCTTTCGCACGATAAAGGGCGCGATCGGCTCGATTGATTAAAACCTGTACGTTGTCTCCGTGAGTGGGGTATTCTGCAATTCCAATCGAGACCGTGGTCGAAACCCGAGCGTTGTCTCTTTCGATGACGATGCTTTGCAGCGTCTCACGGAATAAATTAGCTTTTCTCTTTGCTTCAGCGATTGTCATTCCCGGGAAAGCGACCAGAACTTCATCACCTCCCAATCTGAAAGAATAGTCGCTGTCGCGGGTGGCTTGAAGAATTGCCTGCCCAAATTGCTGCAGAATGCTATCCCCGGCCTGGTGCCCGAATTGATCGTTGATCTCTTTGAAATGATCGATATCCATGACCATGATGCTGAATTGATTGCGTTGCTGCTGCGCTTGCAGCAGAATCTGGCTCAAAACGGCATCCATGTCACGGCGGTTGTACAAACCGGTCAGACTATCATGAGTGGCCTGTGATTTCAACATTTCTTGCAGCCGGTTGGTCTCTTGAATTTGTTTTTGCAGAGAAGCATTGGCCTTTTTGAGCTGTAGCTCGGTTTGTTTCCGGATGCTGATGTCACGAAATGCCAGCAGGTAACCCGCGGGGGAAGAAGCGTGTGGGGTTAAGCTGGAGACTTGCAGGTCAACGTAATAATTTTCGGGTTCAGAAAGGCAATATTCTGTTGGAACTGCGAATTTGCTCATTTTGTGCAGGTCAAGTTCCCAGGGCAGTACCTCATGAAATTCTTTGCCGATGATATTGGTCTGCGGAAGGTGCAGAATGTCAAAAACGTGTTTGTTGACTTCCACGATTCTGTCTTTCCAATCGATGACCATCATTCCATCTTGAACCTGACGGAGGAGCAGATCTTGTGCCACGGGCACCAGATCCAGCAATTGATAGTGAGAAGACCCCAGGATCAGCACAATGTTCGTAAACAAGAACCCAAAGGGGGAGGTGTCCATTCCCTGAACAGGATCGATTCCAAAAGCATATAACGAGCCAGAGATCAACGGGAACAGACCGCTGATGAAAATTATGATCAGTTGTGAGCGGAAAGGTGGTTTGGAACGGCTGATCTTCTGAGCCAGCAATCCCAGGCCGAAAAAGACGAGGGTATAGATGTAAACCAGATGCAGGTAAAAGATCACACCGTGATCATAGATGAGAATGTTATATTGGGTCGAACCCCAGTGATAATTGGTCCAGAGCAGATGGTGCCAGCCATTGGTGAAGGCAGCAAGAGTAGTCAAAAAAGGGACGATCAAGAATAACAGCGCAAATCGCCAGTTCAAACGCCGCTGTTGTGAATAGCTAATGACGAATAGTATCAAGAAGGGGGTGGCAGTGGTAAAACCGATGTAAGAAAACTGCGACCACAGAATTTTAACGGGTTCTGTTTGGCTGATCGCTTCGAAAAGCAGCCCCAATACCCATATAGCCAACGCGGTCAGATGGAGCAAAAGGAAATTTCCGCCAAAGGCCCTTCTTTTTGACCAGGTCAGGATAAATAATGCTGCCGTGAAGAAAAGAATGATGGCATAGACAATTACTTGCGGAAGAATCATCATCGTTTCCCAGATTTACTCTGATAAATTTCCGAGATGCCAAATGACTCAGTTGATTAAGCTTTAAAAGCGCTGTCTTATAGATAGTATAAATACTGACTGGAACCGTGTCAAATTTGGCGAAGACAAACTGCAATAAGTAAACACGCAAGTTCAGAAAAAGATGTACTTAAAAATAGCCCGCTCTTTTCTTGTAACAGATAAAGAGTGGGCTTTTCTCTGAGGCAAGAGGTTACTTGATCTTGGTGAGTACGCCGAGCCCGAAACCGCCAAAAGCAAAGACGGCTGCTCCGCAGAAAATGGGGATTGCCGTGGTCCAGAGATAGCGCAGGATGGGTACGCGGTACATACCGGCCATCATGCTGACGATCTTGGGCCCGTATCCCGGGATCATCCGCGCCCCGATCAAGAAGACCGGGGATTCGACTTTCATTTTTCCCAGTCCAAAGGGGAGCTTATCTTTCTTTTCTTGAAAATTGGTAGCAGAACCAATGTGAGTTCCCAGATAATATTCGACCATAGCCGAGAGGGTATTCCCTGTTCCTGCGATGAGAGTGGCCAACCAGGGGCCAAACAAGGCACCGATGAAGAGGGTCAGTGGTTCGGATGGAATCAGCGTGACCCCCAGCAAGGCATACAGGAAAATGCTGATGATGACCCCCCAGATGCCCGCCTCGCTGATAAAGCTTTTGATCTTGTTCATGTCTTGCGTAAAGAACACAGCCGCCAGGATCATGATCAAGACCGAGAGGATCAAGACATAAACGGATTGAGAGCGACTTTTCTTTTTCGCCTCTTCGTTTACAGTTGGGGTAGGAGAAGAATTGTCCATGGGCGCAGTATAACAGATAAATCAAGGTTCCAGATGTGAATCACGGGCTATTTCCGTCGCTTCAAAGCCTAAAATGGCCTTAATTTCGCTCATATGGGTATGGCGATGGATACCGCGATTGAGAATGACCGTCTTCCCTGTCTCCTGAACGCTGTTGAAAAAGCTTTCCGGGAGTGATTCAATCAGAGAATCGATCTGTTGGGCATAATCGATGACCAGAGAGACGACCTTTTTGGGCTCGATTGCCAGTAAAAGGGGACGCATGGCTTCGTTGACCAGATCGAAATCATTGGGGGTGGGGGTGATTCCGGTGGATTGCCATTGTTTGAGCAGAGTGATGGCGCGGAAGTCCCAGTACACCAGATGGCACAGAACCCCCGACACTGTCCACCCGGCCGGCATGGCAGTGCCCAATTGTTTCTCATTCAAAGAGTTGACAAAGTGAGTGAGTTCTTCGCAAGAAGCGCTGTTGGCAGCACAAATTTCTTTTTGAGTAGCCATTAAGATCCTTTCTTCACGTGAATTCAATGATCGCAACTCCCCCATATTCCATTCCAATAAGCCAACATAACTAAAGAGTATTATACAAAAGAAATGGCAATATTTGGTTTTCTTTCGAAGAATTGCGACCTATTGATATACGCTGGAACGTGGCGAAAGGTTGCTCAGAAAGTTACCCCAATTGGCGGTGAACCAGACTGCGGATGAACTTTTCACGCTGCTCGGGAGCGTTCAAATCCAGATCGAAGCCTGAAAGGAATAGCTTGGGTGAAAGGATTAAAAAGAAAGCAGCCGATGTGATCTGAATGCAGGCCTGCTGCAGCTCCTCCTCTTGCATTTGCAGCCCGCGCTGCCGCAGGTCACGCACGAGGTCGGCCACGAAATCATTCAGCCGTTTGACTACCAGCGCATTGTAATCTTGACTGGTCAGCAAGCCAAAGAAGTGTGCATGGGTGATCCCCGGGTAATTCAGGCTGCCTTCGATCAGGTTCAGAAAAATGGCAATGCAGTGCTCCTGCGGAGTATCCCCAGGCAATAGATCAATGTCTTTCCAGTCGAAGGCGTTGGCCAGTGTGCGTTCCATTGCCTGCTGGATCAGGACCTCTTTGCTGCGGAAGTAATAATTGATAGCCGCGCTGTTGATGCCAGCCATCTCGGCAATCTTGCGATTGGTGGCTCCCTGTACTCCATATTTTTCCAGGCACTCGATGGCGGCAGTGATGATCTTTTCTTCCACAGTTTCGGTTGTTTCCATGCGTATCTCCTATTTTTCCAGATGACACAGGCGGGCAGATTCCTGCCACACCGCTGTGGCCAGTTGCGGGTTCAATGCTGCCCGGCTGGGCTGCCGCGGAGCCGAGAGATACCAGTACACGGCTTCGGACTGCAGCGCGGCCGGGTCTGCGGCCACGAATAGAATGGTCGATGCCGGGATGGAAGGATCCACGCCGGCTTTTTGACGCTGCCGCCAGACGAAACGGGCCAAGACGCCGGTGCCTTTGAAGCCAATGTTGGTATTCACCAGCCCGGGGTCCATGGCAAAGGCCCGCGGGGACTCGCCGGTGTGGCGGCGGTTGAATTCCGCTGAAAAGAGCACGTTGGCCAGCTTCGATACCTTGTAGGCCCACAGGCTGTTATACAGCAGCGGGCTGCGCAGTCGTTTGGGGTTCAGCCAGGTGCGGTAGTGTGATCCGCTGCTTATGGTAATGACCCGGCTATTGGGACGGGCGGCCATTTCTGGCAGGAGCAGTTGGGTGAGTAGAAAGGGGGCCATGTGATTGATCGCCACGGTCTTTTCGATACCGTCCTCGGTCAAGGTCAGTCGATCCACAAAAGTACCGGCGTTGTTCACCAGCACGTCCAACCCGGGGGCTTGCTGGCGCTGAAGGGCTTTTTTGATTTCTTCTGCCAGCCGGCGGACTTCATGCTGGCTGACCAGATCGGCCATGAGGTACTCGATTTTGGCTTTGGGCAACTGGGCCAAAATTTCGGCACGGGCATGGGCACAGCGGTCTTCGTTACGACCCACGCCGATCACGCTGGCCCCACAGCGGCAAAATTCCAGTGCGCTGCGCCAACCGATCCCTGACGTGGCCCCGGTGATCACCACAAATTTCCCGCTGAGATCATATTTCTGTTCCATGAGATTCATTTTATGGCTTTCTCCTGTTTTGTCAATAAAATTCAACCAATTGATTGAATTGAATGATTGACAAATCATAACTTAATCATTATATTTAATCAAGTGATTGAATCAAATGATAGGAGAAAAAAAGATGAACAGCGTTTTGTTGATTACCGGTGCTGCTGGTGGGTTGGGAAGTGCTTTTGCTCGGACGGCGGCCCGTAGAGGTTACGATCTGGTGTTGACAGATAAGGATGAAAAAGGTGAAGCCTTTGCCCGGCAGCTTGCCGCAAAGTATTCCTGTGAGGTGCATTATGTGCCCTGTGATCTGACCAGCGATGGCGATCGTACCCGCCTGTTTGAAACCTTCGCAGCTCACGAGTGGAAGTTCTGGGGCGTGATCAACGTTGCGGGCCTGGATTTCGAAGGAGCTTATGCCAGCCTGCAGCGCGGCCAGGCCATGACCGTGCTCAAGGTGAATTTGCTGGCCAATATGGATGTGACCCACGCAGTACTGCAGTTGCGTGATCCGCAGCAGAAGTTTCGCGTGATCAATGTGTGCAGCATGGCGGGGTTTTACCCCATGCCGTTCAAGGCGACTTATGCGGCGACCAAACGCTTCTTGCTGGATTTCTCGCTGGCCCTGCGTGAAGAGATTCGAGATTACGGCAGTGTAACGGCTCTGTGCCCTGGCGGGATGCCCACTACAGAGGAGTGCATGCGCGCCATTTTTGCCCAGGGATTTTGGGGTTGGGCCACTACGGTTGATCCGCAGCAGGTAGCCGAAGCGACGCTGAAACGTGCTTTGCGCGGACAGGCGCTCTACATCCCTGGCTGGGCCAACCGTTTTTTGTGGCTGCTCAGCACACCGGTGCCGGCCCGCTGGAAGGCGCATTTTGTGGCCGCTCGCTGGCGCAAAGCCCAGGCCGCTACGGCAGCTTCTCGTTTGTCTTTGGGGGAAGAAGCCCCGCTGCCGGCGGCACACCCGGCCGGCTGAACCGCGAAAATCCTGGCGCGGCGTCATGCTTGAGTTTGGGAGGTCTCCTGTATAATGGAGCTATTCAACCAACCCACCAATTACAGGAAGCTAAGATGAATACTCAAAGTAAGACGCTGCGCTTTTCGTTTTTTGCATTGATCTACTTCGCCGAGGGAGTTATTCTGGGCTATTTTGCCTCTCTGAACGCGCTTTATCTGCTCGGCAACGGCATCGATATTGCCAAGATCGGCATTTTCTCGGCCATTGCGTTGATCCCGTTTGTACTCAAGATTTTCTTTGGCATGCTCAGTGATCGTTTCAATTTATTCGGCTGGGGGTATCGCAAGCCCTATATAGCCATCGGTTTGCTGGTGCAGTTCGTGTGCCTGCTGATCGTGGCGCAGATTGATCCGGGCGCGCATTACTGGGGCTTTGTGGCGCTGGCCTTTCTGCTGCAGCTGGGGATGGCCTTTTTCGATACCTGTGCGGATGGTCTGGCTCTGGATATCACTCCGCTCAGCGAAAAAGGTACCCTGCAGGGTTTCATGGTCGGTGGACGGGCAGTTGGTGTTATCGTGGCGGCTTCAGTAGCCGGGTTCATTGCCGAAAACATCAGTTGGTCGGCGGTCTTCTATTTTCTGGCAGTACTGACGCTGATCCCATTTGTCTTGCTGTTCTTCATCAAGGAGACTGTCCGTAATGAGGATGAGCGCTTTAACTGGCAGGCTTTCAGTGCGTTCAAGAATAAACAGGTGATTGCCGCAGCCGGGGCCGGGTTGATCATTTTTCTGGTGGTGGTGGGCGCCAATCAGATCGTCAATCCTTCCTTCTCGGCTCGTCTGGATCTGAGCCTGAGCACGGCCGGGCTGATCACCACCGTGTGGGGAGTGGGCTGTGTCGTGGGCGGAATGCTGGGCGGCATTATCATGGATCACACCAACGATAAAGTGGCTCTTTGGATCTCGGTCTTGACCGTGGCGCCATCGATGGTGGTGCTGGCTCTGGTGCAGTCCCTGCCCATGATGTTCGTGGCGGCGGTTTTATTCGGAGTTACCTATGGCATTTCTCAGGCAGTTTATTTTGCCCTGGCGATGAAATATACTCAGCCCAGTATTGCGGCTTCCATGTATTCCATCATGATGGCGGTCACCAACGTAGGGCAGGGAATTGGTCTGGCCATCAGCGGAATGATTGCGAAGGCTGCCGGTTACCCCATTGCTTTCCTGGTATTCGGTGCTTTGATGTTCCTGGTGGTGCCATTCATGCCCGTCTTGTTCCAGAAAGAAAAAGTGGCGGCCTGATTCTGGTTCGCCTGCGTTCATTTCGAGAGGAAGCTGTTGACCTGCAGCTTCCTCTTTTTTTTGAGCAATTTACGAAAACCTATTGAAATCAGTCCGATAACGTGCTATATTAATGCCGAATTGGAATATTAAGATTCCGAATCGGAACGAAACTATGAATAAACCATTCGACACCCTCGACCACAAGATCATTCTGGCATTGCATAAGGATGCCCGCATGTCGGCTTCAGAAATTGCCCGTGCCGTTGATGCCAATGAGCGGACGATCCGCAAGCGCATCGACCGTCTGGTCAAGTTGGGAGCTGTCCGGCTGACGGCTATTGTTGACCCAGAGGCCTTTGGCTACGTGACCGCCGTGGATATTTTCCTCGAGGTCGATGCCGACAAGGAAGATGAGGTCATTCAGCGCTTTTTGACCATCCCCGAGGTGTCGTACATAGCTTTTGGGGAGGGCACGAAAGACCTTTCCATTGAGTGTCGCTTCCGCTCCAACGAGGGCATGCGTGAATTCCTCCGCAAGAAGTTGCCCACCATTGAAGGAGTGCAACTGAGGGGATACTCCCTGGTGCCGCGTATCATTCGCAACATTGACGAGTGGCTCCCCAGTGATGACGATTTCAGTGTTGAAGAGAAAGAAGATGACTTCTGACGATCCGGTGAAGAACCGGATCGTCTTTTTAAAAATTATGAATTCCGAAAGGAGCATCAAATGGAACTGAAACACTTTATCGATACACAAGATTTTTCGAAAGAGGAGCTGCTTGATCTGATCAAACTGATCCGCATGATCAAGCGCGCCGACAAGCAGGGAGCCACTCCCAAGCTGCTCGAAGGGGCCAACCTGGCCATGATCTTCGAGGAACCGTCCACCCGTACCCGCATCTCCTTCGAGGTTGGCATGGAAGAGTTGGGCGGCCACGCTCTCTATCTGAAGCCGGGTGAGATTCACCTGGGCGTGCGCGAATCGCTGGGAGATACTGCCCAGGTCATTTCACGCTACGTGGATGTGATCATGGCCCGCACCCTCAAGCACGAGACCATCACCGAGCTGGCTCGTTACGCGACTGTGCCGGTGATCAATGGTCTGACCGATTACAACCATCCGACTCAGGTGGTTTGCGACGTGCTGACCATGATGGAACATGCGCCGGCTGGCAAAAAACTGGAAGATTACAACGTCACCTTTGTGGGCGATGCCACCAACGTCCTCAGTTCGCTGATGTTCATTTGCACCAAACTGGGCATGCACTTTACCCACGCGGCCCCCAAGAAATATCAGGCTCCAGAAGCCTGGCTCAACATTGCCCGCGAGAATTGCAAAGTTAGCGGCGGCACGGTACGCGTGACCGAAGACCCGGTTGAGGCCGTCAAGGATGCCGATTTCATCTACACCGATTTGTGGTGGTGGGTGGGTCAGGAAGCCGAGATTCCTGAACGCCGCGCTGCCTTTATGCCCAAATATCAGGTCAACATGGACCTGATCAAGAAAGCTCCGGCTCACGTCAAGTTCATGCACTGTCTGCCGGCCTCCCGCGGTGTCGAAGCCACTGACGAGGTGATGGATTCAGCACATTCCATTATCTTCGATCAGGCCGAGAACCGTCTGCACACTGAGAAAGGTTTACTGGTCTGGCTCGTCTATCCGCGCTTGAAGAAAGCCAGCACCGAGCAAAAAATGGTGCATGCCGGACAGATCGAAGACTTTCTGACCAGTCATTTTTAGTAGCCCTGCCCTTTGGGCAGGAGATTCGCACGGAGGATTAAGATGTCAGTTTCAACCCCAGCAGTAAACGAAAAAAGCGGCGGTTTCAAGAAAGTGCTGCGCAGTCTGGATATGACGTTGTTTACCGTCTGCGCCATCCTGGTCATGGATACGCTTGCCCCATCAGCGGCCATCGGTACTTCTTCCATTTCCTGGTGGTTAATTACCCTGGTCCTGTTCTTCATTCCCTACGGTTTGATCACCGCGGAGTTGGGCACAACCTACCCGGAACAGGGCGGTCTGTACATCTGGATCAAAAGAGCGTTTGGCGAAAAATGGGCAGCCCGTACGACCTGGCTGTACTGGATCAATGTTGCCTTGTGGATGCCTTCTGTGTACATCCTTTTCGCGGGCATGTTCGCCCAGTTGTTCTTCCCTGAGATGAGCCTGTGGTGGCAGATTGCTATCGGCATCGTCATGACCTGGGTCACGGTCTGGATTGGTTCGATGACCCTTGAGACCAGCAAGTGGATTCCCAACATCGGCGCCATCATCAAAGCCTTGATCATGGTAGTCATTGGTGTGGGTGCCTTTATCTATGCCGGGCATCATGGTGTGGCTAACGATCTTTCTCTGCCCAACCTGCTGCCCTCCTGGGATGCTGGCCTGGCTTTCTTGCCGGTCATCGTCTACAACTTCATGGGCTTTGAGTTGATGTCGGGCGCTTCAGGCGAGATGAAGAATCCGGGTAAAGATATTCCACGGGCCATTATCATTGCCGGCGCTTTGATCGCGGTCTTCTACATTTTGGGCACCCTGGGCATCCTCATGGCCCTGCCGATGGATCAGATCGGTCTGGTTTCAGGCATCATCGATACCCTCAAGGTCCTGTTGGGTACCACTGGCATTGGCAACGTCATGGTGATCATTCTCGGTGTCGCGGCTCTCTACTCCTTCCTGGCCAATATGGTGACCTGGACAATGGGTGCCAACCGCACCGCTGCTGAAGCTGCCAAAGAAAACGAACTCCCGGCTATCTTCGGCCGCGAGCATCCCGTGCATCAGACCCCGGTAGGCGCTTTCATCATCACCGGTATTGTCTCGACGGTGGTCATGATCGTCTATGGCTTCATGGCGGGTTCTGCTGAAGACCTGTTCTGGACTCTCTTCGCTTTCAGCTCCATGATCTTCTTGCTGCCCTACCTGATGCTCTTCCCGGCTTTCTTGAAGCTGCGCAAGATCGACGCCAATGTAGAACGCCCCTATCGCGTTCCTGGCGGTAAGGTCTTTGCCTGGATTCTGGCAATTGTCTGCGAGATCTTCATCCTGCAGGCGGTCATCTTCTTTGTCTACGTGCCGGGTACCCCCATGGATTGGTCTTTTGCCGGCCCGGTTTTGATCGGGGTGGTCTTGACCTTGATCGTGGGTGAGATTTTGATGGCGGTCAGCAAGAAACACAAAACTGCATAACCCTGCTCTGGAGAGAGAGAATACAGAAAGAAGGAAACTATGTCGTTCTTGATCGATAGCACTCCGCGTAAAGATGGTTTTCGCATGCCGGGTGAGTTCGAAACTCATGCTGGTACTTGGATGCTCTGGCCGGAACGCCCGGATAACTGGCGCAACGGGGCCAAACCGGCCCAGAAAGCTTTCGTGGCTGTGGCTTCGGCGATTGCCCAGTTCGAACCGGTGACCATGTGCGTTTCACAGGCACAGTTCTGCAATGCCCGCAACATGCTCCCTGGCAACGTACGCGTGGTGGAAATGAGCAACAACGATTCCTGGATGCGCGACTGCGGCCCCACCTTTGTGGTGGATGGCAAGACGGCCCGTGTCGTAGATTGGGACTTCAATGCCTGGGGTGGGCTGCTGGGCGGTCTCTACTTCCCGTGGGATCTGGATGACCAGGTGGCCGGCAAGGTGGCCGATATCGAGCGCGTGGACCGCTACAAGGCACCGCTTGTGCTCGAGGGCGGTTCCATTCATGTAGATGGTCAGGGCACTTTGATGACCACAAAAGAATGCCTGCTCAACGAAAATCGCAACCCCGACAAAACTCAAGCTGAGATCGAAGACCTGTTGGCCGGGTACCTCAATATCAAGAAATTCATCTGGCTGAACCATGGGGTGTACAACGACGAGACCAACGGCCACGTCGATAACATCTGCTGCTTCATTCGCCCGGGAGTGGTCGCGCTGACCTGGACGGACGATAAGTCCGACCCGCAGTATGAGATTTCGCAGGAAAATTACGAGATCTTGCAGTCAGCCACGGATGCCCAGGGCCGCAAGCTGGAAATTCACAAGATTCATCAGCCTGACCCGGTGCTCATCCGTGCCGAAGAGGCCGAGGGCGTGGATGCTGTAGAAGGCACCCTGCCGCGCGAGGCTGGCGACCGCATGGCAGCTTCGTACATCAATTTCTATCTGTGCAACGGCGGGGCCGTGGTGCCGACCTTCGACGATCCGCACGATAGTCAGGCTCTGGTTGAATTGCAGAAGTTACTGCCCGAACGCAAGGTGGTGGGCGTACCGGCCCGCGAAATTCTGCTCGGCGGCGGCAACATTCACTGCATTACCCAGCAGCAGCCAAAAGCGTAACTTTGCTTCAAAAAAACGAGGGCACCCTTACGGTGCCCTCGAATTATTTCTACTGAAAATTACAGCACGCCGGTGTTTTTCAGTTCGCGGTGCAGATCGGCTGATGAACGGAACAGAATGGTGTTTAACCCCACTGAGCGGGCGGCGTCGACGTTTTTCTGCACGTCGTCGGTGTAGATGCACCTGTGCGGGTCCAGATCGTAGCGTTCCAGCAAAATGCGGTACAGCCGCGGATCGGGCTTGGCAACCTTTTCGATGCCCGAAATGACCATTCCGTCCAGCAGGTCGAAAAAGGGGTGCAGGGAGCGCGTCAGGGCGAATTTATCGGCATTCCAGTTGCTCAAGCCGTAGACCGGGTAGCCGGCTGACTGAATCTCCTGGATCATTTTGATGTTGGCATCGAAGGTAACCCCCAGGGTCTCTACCCAGCGTTCATCGAACGTGCGAATGAGGTCGGCGCGTTCCGGGTAGCGCCGGCACATCTCAGCAATGCCCATCTCGAAGGGATACCCTTCATCGAAGCTGTGATTCCATTCGCTGAAGTGGATGTCTTGCAGCAAACGGGCAATCTCGGTATCGTTGGGGAGAATCTTGCGGTAAAGATAATAGGGGCTCCAGTCGATGAGCACACCGCCGAAGTCGAAGATGACTGCCTGAACGGAATTCATGAAACAATCCTTATTTTGAAGTGAAACTTTTCAATTTTATCTTAAATTCAGGCAGCGTCGATGCGGGAATAATAGACTCCCACCAGCCGGTACAATCCCCAGACGATCAGCCAGTTGAGCGCAAAAATGAGGAACAGCGTAAAGAGGCTGCCGCTCAGGTTGGCTCCCAGCCATACGAGTGCGGCCAGGGCCGTGCCCAGCAGGATGCCGCCGGCGCTGATCTGTGGAACGGAGCCGTCGAGCAGCCGGTTGCTGCGCGCGTGGCGGATCACGTCCAAGGCGGCGGACAGAGCGGTCTGTGCGGTGAGTCCGGGCAGCAGTACCAGAAAGAACCCCAGCGGCACGTTGGCAATTCCTATCCCGACCCCCGCTCCCAGCAGGCTCAAGAGAACCGTACCTGCCAGACTGCTGAGCATTCCGTAGAGGACGACCTGCCCCCCAGCAATCGGGAGCTGCCGCAGCACAGGCCAGCCGGCCAGATCACTGCGCAATCGCTGGCTGGTAACCCGTCCGACCCCGATCACCCAGAAGATCAGAGCAATACTGCGGCCGGCCAAATTGGGCAAAAAGGCGACCCACAGGGGGATGGCGAATACGGTGATCCAGTTGAACACAGTTGACACGTTCACCGTGCGCCAGGATTCCACCAGGTCCTTCCAGATCAGGGCTTTCCCGCCCAGTCCGATGGGCAATCGCGCGGATTCGTGGCCGACGCCCAGTTTCTTCTGGGTACGGCGCAGGTTGAGGTAATCGGTCATGCCATAGCGAATGGCATTATTGGTCAGTTCCACTTCGTGGGTTTCCTGTATGGCACGGGTGAGGTTGAAGTTGTTCGAGAAAAATGCCAGCAGCAGCCAGGCAGAGAGTGCACAGCCCCATACCACCAACGCGGTGGCATTGCTCATGCCGCCGCTGAACCCCTGCTGTAGCGGTTTCAGCAGCCAGGCGGTCATTCCAAATGGGTGGGTAAAGGCTGCTGTCGTCAGCCAGATGCCCAGCGCCAGCACAACGGCATTGACCGGCCAGGCCAACCCGCGGATTTCACGATCTTTTTGCAAACGCAGTATTCCGACACCCCACTGCAGGCTGAACAGGGTCAGTTGCAGCGGCAGCAGCGCCATCAAAGGGCGCAGTCCATAGATGGTGTATTCAGGCAGGCGTTCGGCGCTGATCGGGCCGCTCATGGTGATCTCGGCCAAAGAAAAACCCAGTACCAGGGTCAGCAGCCAGAAGGGCAGCGCATTCTGCAGCCACGGCATCCAGAACCAGCGCAGCACAATGCGCCGGCGGCTGACGGGCGATTGCCCGAGCAGCAAGGCATCTGTTTCATTGAAAATGGCGGGGCTGCGCCGGCAGGCCTGATTCATGCCGAAAAGCCACCAGCTCGCCAGGATGAGGACCAGCACCCCAATGGCCGCCTGTTCAGGACGCCCGGGCAGGATGGCTTGCAAGACTATTGCTCCACCGCTGGCCAACAGGGTCAGTGTTAAAAAGATCCAGCCGCTGAAGAAAATGATCAGGTAGATCAAATAAGCGCGGTTGACCACGGATTGGTCTTTGCGGTCATAAGAGACCAGCGATAACCAGAACCCCAGTTCGCTCTCTTCCTGGCGGGTGCGCAGCCAGTGGATGACGTTTCGCTCATTCAACCGTGACCTCGCCTTCGCTGATGCGCAAGTGTCGGTCGCCTAGATTCTCGATCAAATTCAGGTCGTGAGACGAGAGCAGCACCACGGCTCCGCGTGCGCGCTGTTCTCGGATTTCTTCGGTGAGCAATCCCACTCCTTCCACGTCGAGGGCAGAAGTGGGTTCATCCAGCAGCAGTACCTCGAATGGCCGGATCAAGGCCAGAGCCAGGCCCAGCTTCAGGCGCATGCCGCGGGAGAAATTATGGGGGTAGAGGTCGCGAGAAGCCCATAGCCCCAGTTTCCGCAGCAGTGCTTCAGCGCGTTCGGCAAATCCCTGGCTGGCCTGGTTGGCTGCGGCAATGAATTGCAGATGTTCCCAGGCGGTCAGTTCCAGGTAGAAGCGCGGTACGTCCGGCACGAAGACCATGCGGCGACGGGCTTCTACTTCATCATGGTAGAGATCGAAGCCTGAAACACTGACGTTGCCGCTGCTGGGCTTGATCAATCCCGAAAGGCATGACAGCAGAGTCGATTTTCCTGACCCATTCGGTCCCGACAGGAGGGTGATTTCGCCGCCGTTCAGGGTAAAACTGGTTGGCGCCAGCGCCTGAAAAGCCTGATATTTTTTGCTGATTTCACTTACTTTCAAAGATGCGGTCAAGATTAGCTCCTTCAGTTGAACGAACAATAGTAATTATAAAATGGAATATTTACTTCTCCTACGATAAAAAAGATCCAGAGGTTGCTGCCTCTGGATCGCTTCGATTACTTCTTGTCTTCTTTTTCTTTGCGTTTGCGCCGCAGCTCTTTTTGCTGCATTTCGCGGTGGCTCCCATCGCAGAGTGGTTTCTGACAGGAATGCCCGCAGTTGCACAGGGTCACGCGGTTGCGCGTTTCAAAGGGCTCGCCGTCTGAACGCTCGATCGGGATGTTGCCGGTAACCCACAAGGGCCCGTTGATGGGGCCATCTTCGGTGATTTCGGTGGTCACGGCAATTTCGACGGGCAGATCAGGCTCGATGTTTTCTTCCCCTTTTTTCATGGAGTACATGTAGGCCCCGGCCGGGCAGCGTTCGATCATGGCGATGATCTCCGCTCGAACGCGCGGTTCGGCAGTATCCGCGATCATGCGGTCGATATTGGTCAGCCGGTTGCCGCAGAAGCCTGAGAGCATGCACAGGTAACCGTCTTTCTTGACAACCAACCCCGTGCCGCTTTCATCGACAATTTGACGGTCGGCTACGGTGCCGGTATCAGCAGTCTCGGTGCCGTCGAAGTCGATTTCGTGATGCGAGGCGTCGCAGAAAGGCATTTCCTTTGAGGCTCCGCAGCGGCACAGCGAATAATGCTCTTTGGTTTCGTAAACGAAATCTTTCTTCCAGGTCAGCGGTTCCCCATATTCTGAAACTACCTGGGTTTTGTGCACCAGCGGAACGTTGCCGTAAACGTGATAAGAACCGTCCGGGCGGACAACGATCTTGGGGGTGGTGGGACGAGTATTTTGGCTATTCTCGGTCATTTCTTTCCTCGCTGAATCCAGAGTTTGGATATTTCTTGATTATACCAACCTGCGGCAAACCTTTTTCGTGCCAGAAGGGTTAAAAATCATGAAAATGGTTGAGTAAAATCCGGACGAATTTTTGTTACAATCTGTTGAATAAATCTTGGAAATTTGATAAAGTAAGAAGAGATTAATTTCTCATTTATTCTGTTATCTAGCGTGAAAGCGATCGGTCTTCTGAGATCAGAAGGACACGACACTACGACTTTCACTTCCCCTTTTCCCACCTGCCACACGCGAGGCAGGTGGGAACTTTTTTATCAGGGCGCGATGACGCGAATAATCTGCGGTAGGATTTTGATCTTGACGGGTGTCTCGCCCAGAGGTTCTCCATCGGCCTGTACCAGTGCGGGTGGTTTGGTAGTGATGACGATCTTGCGGCTGGCGGTCAGTTTGCGATATTTCGGGGTGCGTTTTTCACGGCTGACGAAGATTTGCCAGATGAGCACTGGCAGGTCAAGCAGCGTACGTGCCTTGAGAATCAAAATTTCCACTTTGCCGTCGTCTGGATGAATGTCGAGACGGTCTTCGAAGAAGCGCAGTCCGATCACCCCATAATTGGCCACCAGGATCTCGGTGGCACGGCCTTTGTAGAGCACGCCGTCCACTTCCATGCGGTAGCGCTGCATTTGCAGCCCCAGCAATTGCTGGAAGAAGTGTTTGAAATAGGCCAGCATCCCCAACTTGCGTTTCTGGGCTCGCTCGGATTGGTTGATCATGGTGGCACTGAACCCGACCCCCAGGTTCATGGCATGGAGGGTATTGCCCACGTCCATCATATCCAGCTTGCGCACGCTGTGCCGGCCGGTCATGAGCGCGATGGCACGCTGCGGAGAGGCGGGCAGGGCCAGATGGCGGGCGATGGCATTCCAGGTGCCGGTCGGGATGATCCCCAGGGGCACGTGGGTGTGGGTAAGGGCCGCCGCGGCTGCTGCGACGGTGCCATCCCCACCAGCGGCTACGACCAGATCTGTGCCCGCAGCCACGGCTTCGGCAATGACCTGATTGATGTCTTCTTCTTTTTTTGTGAAATGGAAAGTGGGCTGCCACCCGGCAGCATGGAATTGCTCCTCACAGATTTTCTTGAGTTGCTGCGGATTGGTGAACCCGGCTACCGGGTTGATGAGGATGAAAACTTTACTTCTCGGTTTGAGTGTGGCAGACATGATGATTCTGGCTCCCTGCCATTAATTATAGCTTACCTCTTCGTTGGGTTATCAAACAAGCAGTGATTGCTTGCCCGAATACTTCACCTGTGGGGTACGGTGCCAGTCAGCGCAGTGCTGGATGGCATCGTGAATCTCCTGACGGTCTGACTCAGCGGGAGTATAACCGGGTTCCCAGAAGAAGCCTTTGACCTCGAAGATGCCTTCCTTGCGGTGGGCTTTGACGTCCATACGGGCTACGATCTGGCCGTGATGCAGCACCGAGAGCAGATAATAGCCATACTTGCGCTTGGAAGCTGGCAGGTAGCACTCGATCGCAAAATCGTAGTTGAAAAGCTGACGGGTGCGTTTGCGATCCCAGATCAACGGGTCGAACGGGCACAGCAGGGTGGTACGCTGAGATTGCCAGTTGATCTGGCCGTCCATTACCTGCTGGTACAGTTCAGCCGCGATCAGGCAGGGCTCTTGCCAGCCTTCGACCATGATCTCGCGGATTTCTCCGCTTTGCAGCAATTCCTGAATGGCATATGCCGACTCAGCTTTCATCAGCCGGTAATAGTCGGCTACCCAGTCAGGGCGAGCAATCCCCAGAGCCTGAATGGAGGTGAGCACGAAGTAACGGATTGTATCCACCAGGGAGGGCGCGTTTGCATCCGACCAATCCGGGCGCACCCGTTCGCGCAGGTCATAGACCCGCTGGAATTTCTCGCGGCGCAGTACCATTATTTCACCGGCCGCTAGCCAGTATTCCAGGGCATCTTTCTCGATCTTCCAGTCCCACCAGGTGCCTTTTTTGCCATCCTTGCGTTCGAAATCAGCCGATTTCACTGCTCCGTGGTCGCGGACGTACTCTAGCATCTGATCACAGTCGGCCTGGTGATTCTGGTACCACTCGGAATAATGATGGTAGCGCTTTCCTTCGAGAATGGCACGCCGGTGGTAGGGATATTGTTCGGCGGGGATGAAACAGGCAGCATGGGCCCAGTATTCAAAAAGTTGTTTCTCGGCTAACAGCTCATCCACCCATTCCAGCGGGTAATTTCCCAGACGGGACCACAGGGCAAAGTAAGGCGCGCGGGCCACGATGTTGATGGTATCGATCTGCAGGATACCTATCTTTTGAATGGCGCGCAGTGCATCCACTTTTTGAACGTCTTGCCGGGGGCTGGCAAAGAGGCCCTGGGCATGCAGAGCCAGGGTTCGGGCCTGGTCAAGTGTAAGTGTTTGCAAAGACATGAGCCCATTATAGCAGAAATTATGTTCGATAAAAACCTGCTCTTGACCCATTCCGAATTGCACTGTTTAATCACTTCTGGCAGATGACTTGGAGTGAGGAGCACATTGATACAGGCTCAAAACAAACATAAGTGGACGCTTGTACTTTTCTTTTTGATCCTGGCGCTCGGAGTGGCAGCGCGTACCTGGCAGTTTTCGCAATATCCGGCTGGCTTGAATCAAGATGAAGTTGCTTCTGGGGTGGATGCGTATAATTTGCTCCATTTCGGCATTGATCGCAATGGAATGAGCTTCCCGGTATATTTCGTTGGTTTCGGCAGCGGCATGCCGCCGCTTTACACCTATCTGTTGATCCCTTTTGTGGCACTCTTGGGCTTGACCCCGTTAGCCATCCGCTTGCCGATGCTGTTGTTGGGCTGTCTGACCCTGCCGCTGGTATATGCTTTCAGCCAGCGCCTGCTGGGTACTCGTTTTGCGCTGCTTGCCATGCTGTTTGTGGCGATCAGCCCGTGGCACATCATGATGTCACGTTGGGGTCTGGATGCCAATTCACTGCCTTTTTTCTTTACGCTGGCATTTACTCTTTTACTCAGTTCCACTCGCGAAAATGCCCGGGCGATCCCGGCCTTCGCGGTTTTTGCTCTTTGCCTCTATGCTTACGGCAGTGCCTTTGCGGCGGTACCGGTCTTTTTGCTGATTGCGGTCATCATTTTGCTGCGTGCACGGCGAGTGCGCGTTTCTACTCTGATAGGGGCAGTGGGGGTTTTCTTTGTACTGGCGCTGCCTCTGGGGCTTTTCCTTTTGGTGAACTTGCTGAGTTGGCCGACGCTTCATGTGGGTGCGTTGACCATCCCCCACATGACCAGTCAGGCCCGCTTCATTTCACAGACCTCTTTATTTGGCAGCGCATTCTGGCACAATACCCTGCAAAATACTGCCATTACTTTCTATTTGCTGCTGACCCAGAGGGATACTTTCGACTTCAATGCCTTGCAGGCATACGGCTATTTCTATCGCTATACTGCTCCGCTCGTGCTGCTGGGCATCTGCATGCTGCTGCCGCGGCGTAAGCACCCGGCCTCCCCTGAAGCCAGGCTTTTTCTGACCTGGATCGCGGCGGCACTGATCATCGGGGTTTTCGAGCCGGTGTTGCTGAATCGCATCGGCTTGATCTTGATCCCGCTCATCGTGTCTGTGGCAGTGGTTGCGGATTGGCTGTGGCAAAAGCGCGCCTGGGCTGGGATCGCTGGGACTGCAGTTTTTTGCGTGGCTTTTGTTTTCTTTAATTTCAGTTACCACAGCTCACGTTTCAATGAACAGATTGAACTTAACTTCCCGCAAGGGTTGGTCGAGGCGTTGGATTACGTGAAAGAGATCCCGTCTGCCCCGGTATGCGTGACCGATGGGGTGAGTATGCCCTACATTTATGTGCTGTACAGCGAAAAGATGGATCCGCATGATATCTTGGCGGACATCCGCTACAGCGCGGCTGAAACGGAATTCCGCGCGGTGATTGGTCTGGGACGGTACACCTTTGGTCTGGAAAATTGTGGTACTGCCAGCAATCAAATTTACGTTGTGCGTGAATCTGAAGCCGATCAGGTGCCAACGAGCCTTCGCGAAGTAACTTTTCAGAAATTTCAGGTGTATCTCCCCGTACAATGAGAGAAGCGCCTCCACATGGAGGCGCTTCTGCATTACTAATGGGCTCTTATTTTTTGATTAGCTTGGAATAGATTTTTTCTTCGGGTAATTCCTTGGTGCAGAAGAACCAGTCGTAGCATTTCAACTCGCCGGTCTTATTTTCCATGCGTTCCTTGGCAATACCGCATGAACCCGCAGTGGGTACGATTACTTCCTTACCTGGGCGCCAGTCGGCTGGGGTGGCGACCCCGAATTCATCCGCTGTCTGCAGTGCAATCAGGGCGCGGTAGATTTCATCGAAATTGCGCCCCAGGCTGAGCGGGTAGTAGATGATGGCGCGGATCGTGCCTTTGGGGTCGATGAAGAAAACTGCGCGTACGGCCTGGGTGGCGCTTTCGCCCGGCTGAATCATGCCGTATTTCTGGGCAACGGCCATCGAGATATCCTCGATCAATGGGAATTTCACTTCCACGTTCTTCATACCGTTGTATTCAATCTTGTCTTTGATCGTACGCAGCCAGGCAATGTGGCTGTAGAGACCATCCACCGACAGCCCCACTAGTTTGGTGTTGGCTTTGGCGAACTTTTCCTCGAGGGTAGCAAAGGTCATGAATTCGGAGGTACACACCGGGGTGAAATCTGCAGGGTGGCTGAAAAAGATCACCCAACTTCCTTTGAAATCAGCAGGAAAGTTGATCTTGCCCTGTGTGGTGACAGCAGAAAACTCAGGGGCTTTATCGCCGATACGCGGCATTGCGACAACAGGTTTTTCAATAGTAGCGTCCATTTTATTTTTCTCCTTCTTTGGACTGAATTGTGGTGAGATTTTGTTCTTTAAGTGCAGCCTGACAACTCGGGCAGAGGCCATAGTATATGACTCTGGACCCCAACAAAGCATAGCCTGAGGTGGCACCGATTTCCTGGTCCATCTTTATAACCAGATCGGATGCCACATCGATGATCTGGTGACAATGGATGCAGGCCAGGTTGATGTGAGGCGTGGTGTCTGCATCAAAATGGACCTTGCCGTCGCCGGCATCGCCTAGTACATTGACCTTCCCCTGTGCTACCAGCGTGTCCAGTGTGTTGTATACCGTTGCCAGTGACAGTGAGGGATAGTCCGGCTTGAGCGCTGCATACACGTCCGCTGCCGTCGGATGCTGGTGAGATTCGGCCAATAGCTTACAAATGGCCATCCGCTGCGGCGTGATGCGCAGTCCAGTTTTTTTGAGGGAAGAGATCAGTTCTGCTTGAGTTATCATTCAATTTCACTTTAGAATAATTATTTATTTATAATTATTATAAATAAAAAAAATAAAAAGTCAATAGGCCTGTTGAAAAGTGGTCAATATTTTAAGGTTGACTGGGGAGATTAAATCAAAATGCGCTGTTTAAAAATAAAAAGTGCGCTTTGCGCGCACTGTTAAAGTGATCCACCGGGGACTTGAACCCCGAACCCACTGATTAAGAGTCAGTTGCTCTGCCAATTGAGCTAGTGGACCAAAGAGCGAAATTATTATACCCGAATTGGTCACCCTGTCAATGAAGGGTAAAGAAAAAGAAACCCCGGGAGAATTCTCCCGGGGTCAGGTGTGTTTAGCGCACGTAGATCAAAATCCAGAAGGGCTGGTCAAAATTCGGACCGATGCCGAAGCGGGTGCCATCTGGTGTTTCGAGCATGAATTTGGCCTTGTAATTGGCAACAGTTTCAGGCGCTTTGAGGTTGATCTTTAATTCGACGGATTGACCATTCGAAACGACCTGACCAATGACGGTATCCGAGGCACCAAAGGGGTTGTCATCCACCGAAACAATCTTGGTATCGGCGGGCCAGGTGGCAGTACCCACGTTGCTGACATGCCAGATCTTGGTAAAGGTCATGTTGGCGTTGACGTAGGTACCATCCGGGAAGTTGACGTCTTCCACTTCACCCACGCGCAGTGACGGGGCGGAGGTGGTCTGGTTGTTGACTGGCGCAACTACAGCGGCCGCGGTGGTCGCAGTTGGGGCAGCTGTGGGTGCCTCAGTCGGCAGAGCTGTGGCAGTGGGCACTGCGGTGGGAGCTTCAGTGGCGACGACGGTTTCCGCTGCGGCAGCCGGTTGGCTGGCGTTGGTGCTGATCTGGGTCTGCATGACAGAAAGAGTGGCGGCGATGGCGGTTTGCATTCCGGTAGTCTGATCAGCGGTAGCTGGCTGACTGCAGCCCACCAGCACCAGGGCCGCAACCAGTAATGTTACGAGAGTAATTTGAATTGGTTTCAAAATGAACCTCCATGAATTATCCATACTGAGAAAAGCAAAAGTCATCTCATTATAAAAGAGGTTCTCACCCTTAGGCAAGGGTGAGAAAAACCCTCTATTATCGAAGCTGACCCACTCAGAAGGGTGCTTTTATGGTGTGCAGGTCACCGGGATCGAGATCTCCGCGAAATCTTGATGGTTGGGCGAATCGACGTAAATGTGGGCGGTCAATGTTCCGGTCGAAGCGTCCACTGGCCAGCTGACGGTAGTGCCGGTCTTGGTCCCCGTATCACTGAAGGTCAGCGAGTAGGTATCTGAAGTGCCGGCCGAGGTCTTGATGTAATAAGTTACTGTGCCAGAACCGTTGACGGTGATGCTGGGCACCAGATTGATGGTGGCCGGGCAGGTACCACTGTAAGGATTGGCCGAAGCCGAAAGTGAAGCTGCGGTAACAGCGAAAACGTTCTCGGTAGTGATACGGATCGACCACGGTTCTCCGGCAGAGGGGCCCAACCCAAAGGTATAGCCGTTATCCGTTTCGATCATGAAATTAGCAATGTGTTTACCGGCGGTAACCGGTGCGGTAAAGGTGACCGAGACCTCGTACGTCGCGCCGGGGTTGATCTGTTTCCCCAGAGTGATGGAGCTGACCCCCATCGAGTCGCCGCTGACGAAGACGATGCGATAACTCGATAACCAGGCAGCCGTGCCGCCGTTGGTAATGCGCCAGGTCTTGACGAAGCTTTGTCCGCCTTTGAGCACTGTCCCGGCTGGGATGGTGACGTCCTGAACGTTCGAGACGTACAGCGCTTCAGCCTGCGTGGGTGTTGGTGGAATGGGCGTCGCGGTTGGGGCCAGGGTAGGGACGGGCGTGAAGGTGGGGATCGGCGTTTCAGAAGGGGCGGCAGTCTGGGTGAAGGCGGCTTGCAGCGCATTTTGAGTTTGCAGGGCGACCACGGTCTGAGCGACCAGGGTTTGCAGGTCAGGGGTACTGATAGTATTGCTGGGCGCGCAACCAGCCAGCAGCGCTACGCTCAGTAAAAAAGGTGTGATTTTCATAATCCATTTCATGTGTTTTTCTCCAAATTGATTCATTGGTCATCCGCCGGCAGAAGCAGAGACCACTTCCCGGTTGCTTTCACTCCAAAGGCGGGGCTGGGGTCAGGTCTCCCGTGGCGCAGAAAGAATTGCTCTTTTGTTCACCAACGGGCAAAATTCTCTATGGCGTGCAGGTCACCGGGATGGTGATTGCGCCAAAGTCCTGATGGTTGGGCGAATCAACGTAAATGTGAACCACCAGTGGGTCAGGTCCGGTCACGGGCCACGCAATAGCCGCCGTGGTGACTGTGCCGGCTGCAGTAAAGACGTTGGTATAGGTATTCGAGTTCCCGGTAGAGGTGACGAAGTAATAGGTAACCGTGCCGGCTGCGGTGCTGGTGAGGGAGGCAGAAAGGCTGACGCTCCCGGGGCACGCGCCGGAATAAGAAGTGGGCGAGGCGATTACCGAAGCCGAGGAGACCTGGAAAAACTTCTGAACGATGATCTTGACCCAGAAGGGGCTGGTGCCATTGGCGCCCAGACCGAAGTTCTTGCCTGCATCAGTTTGAACCATAAAGTTACCCTGATAGGTCCCCTCGGATTGGGGGGCGACCAGATTGACTGAGATATCGATGGTTTGATTGGGGGCAACTGTGCGTCCCAACAGTACGCTGGTGGCGCTCATCTGATCCCCGCTGACGAAGACCAGCTTGAAGTTAGCCGTCCAGCTGGCAATGCCGCCGTTGGTGATGCGCCAGGTCTTGGTGAAAGATTCGCCGGGCTGGTAAACGGTGTTGTCTGGTGCGGTAATGTCTTCGACCCGGGTGATGATGTAACTGGGCTGCGAAGTGGCGGTGGGTGCAGCCAGGGTGGTGGCTACAGGGGCGGTCGTGGCCGCCAGGGTGGCGGTGGCGATCATTTCAGGGGTGGCTGTCGGAGCAGCCTCTGCGGGGGTAGATGCGGCGAGAGCGGTTTGCAAAGCGACAACAGTATTGGCAACGGCAGTTTGCTGTACAGATACATTGTCGGTACTGTTATTCCCGAGCAAGCTGCAGCCTGTAATCAGCAGCCCGGTGATCAATAAACCGGCAGTGACTTTTGTGAACAGTTTCATTTGTTTCCTCCAGACCAGATTTTAATCCAGCAATCTGGCTAGGATAATTATAGAGAGGGTTGGGGGGGAATACAATAGAAAGATTAATCTCCGTGAAGCGGGTTATTTCTACCGCAGGTGGCTGATCCATCGGCGCAGGGAGGTCAGCCGCAGGGTCATCAGCAGTATCCAGACTCCCAATGCGACCAGTGGCCAGAAGATCTGCCCCGAGAGACGGAAGAGATCCCCCTTGAGGCTGAGCGCGTAATGCAGAATGACCAGAATCGCCAACGGATAAACCAGAGCATGCAGTCGATTCCAGCTTCGTTTCATTTTTCGCTGGGCAGCGTTGGTTGAGGTGACCGCCAGCGCGATCAAGATCAGAAAAGCCGCTAATCCCAGCCACAGGTAGAGTTTGTTGAGCAGAAGCTCCAGAATTTGCCCCCATACCAGTCCGTAATCGAGGATCAAAAAGACGAGCAGGTGCAGAACAGCGTAAACGAACGCGTAGACTCCCAATGGACGGCGCCAGCGGGTAAAGCCGCTCCATCCGCTCAGGGTGCGCAGCGGTGTGCAGGCCAGTGAAGCCAGCAACAGGATCAGGGCCCAATCTCCAGTGCGGTGTTCCAGCGTTTGTACCGGGTTGAACCCCCAGCCAGTGATCAATCCTTCCGCGGCCAGCCACAGCAGGGGGAGCAAAGCCACAACGTGGATCAGCACCTGCGGGAAGCGGCGCGCCCGAGAGGTTTTCAATAATATTTCTCCAGATCCATGCCGATGTACAGACTGGCTACCTCATTGGCGTAGCCGTTGAACAGTTCTGTGTTGCGCCGCCCCAGTTCGCCGATGCGGCGTTCGGTCGCCTGTGACCAGCGCGGATGAGGGACGGCCGGGTTGACGTTCGAGTAGAAGCCGTACTCATTCGGGGCGGAGGTATTCCAGAAGGTAGCCGGCTGATCGGTGACCAGTTCGATCTTGATGATGGACTTGATGCTCTTGAAACCATATTTCCAGGGCACCACCAGGCGGATGGGGGCCCCGTCTTGCGGCGGCAGCGCTTTTCCGTATAATCCAGTAGCCAGCAGAGTGAGATCATGCTGGGCTTCATCCAGACGCAGCCCTTCAGTGTATGGCCAGGGGAAGAAGACGTCTTTCTGCCCGGGGTAATGGGAGGGGTCGTTCACCGAAGTGAATTTTACGTACTGTGCCCCTTCTTGAACGCCGATATCGGCCAGCAGTTTGTGCAGCGGAAACCCGTTCCACGGAATGACCATGGACCAGCCTTCCACGCAACGCAGGCGGTAGGGTCGTTCTTCAGCCGGGTAGGCTTTTATCAATTCGGCAACGTCGATCGTTTGCGGGTGATCCACGAGTCCGCTGATCTCGATGGGCCAGGGCTGGGTCACCATGCCGGTGGCCAGATCGGCCACGTCCTCCTTTTGCAATGAAAATTCGTAAAAGTTATTGTAGTGGGTGATGGTGTCGTAAGGGGTGAGCGTATCGGGTTCCGAGGTGGCGCTGGGGGCGAATCCGCTGGGGGTTGGAAGAACGCCGCAGGCGGCCAGCGCAGCCGAAAGGCCGACGCTCCCGACCAGTGCCAGAAATTTACGTCGCGAAAAGTACAATTTTTCGGGGGTAATGGGATCTTTCTTGAGGTTGATCATTTGAGCACCTGTAATATACCTAATACAACCAATATAGTCTATATTACATGCACCACATGATAGCCAAATTAAAGGAAGAAATAATTAATTCAGGCTGCGCAGTTTGGGACGGAAAATGAAGGTGATCAAGCAGAAGAACATGACCATGCCGCTGAACAACCAGACGGTATTGGGCTCGCCGATTTTGTCAGCGGTCATGCCGGCGACCAGCGAGCCGACCGGGGATCCGCCCATGAAGACCAGCGAATACACACCCATCACTCGTCCACGCAGCTCGTCCGGCACGTGACTTTGGATAAGGGCATTGGTGGTGTTGATCATGGCCATGACTGACCAGCCGATGCAGACCATCAAGGCCAGCGAGGCCGGTATGGCATGGATGAAGGCAAAAATGGTGAAAAAGATGGGGGTAAAGAAGTACCCCACCGCCCAGATTTTGCCGCGTGTTCCACCGGAGCCGACGTAGGCGATCATCAATGCCCCCAGCAGGGAGCCTACGCCGCGGGCGGATAGCAGCAAACCATTGGTGGTTACGTCTCCGCCCAGCACATCCACGGCCCAGGCTGGGATCAGGGTGAGCAGGCCAAAGCCGAAGAAGCCAATGACGCCTAGATTGAGCAGTAGCCCACGGATGGTCTTTTCGTTAACGGTGTAGATGAGTCCTTCTTTTAATTCATTGAAAGCTGATTTTGTCGCAGGGCGGGCCAGCACGCCTGAAAGTTTCATTAACAGCAGCGCGCTGATCACGGCGATGAAAGAGATGCCGTTGATGGTGAAACACCAGCCGGCTCCCAGCCAGGCATACACCAGACCGGCGACGGCCGGGCCCACCACGGTGCCAATGTTGAACATGGTGCTGTTCAGGGCAATGGCGTTGGTCATGTCTTTATATTCGACCATCTCTGACACAAACGATTGCCGGGCTGGCGTTTCGAAGGCGTTGGCGGTTCCCAGCAGGAAGGCTAGCACGATGATGTGCCAGGGTTGCACCCAGTGGGTAAAGGTGAGCACGGCCAGGACAAAAGCCAGCACCATCATGGTGGTTTGAGTGATGACGATCATGCGCCGCCGCGGAATACGATCCGCAATTACCCCACCATAAAGAGTAAACAGCAATACCGGTAAGCCATTGGCGAAGCTGACATAGCCCAGAAAGGCGTCGGATTTGGTCAGATCGTAAACCAGATATCCCTGGGCAGTCGACTGCATCCAGGTGCCGACGAGTGAAACGATTTGCCCGATGAACCACAACCGGTAGTTGGGATAACTTAAGGCAATAAATGTGTCATTTATCTTGGTTGATTTCATATGCACTTGAACAGAATTTCTGGTAGTCTTGAATATACCACCAAATGAGAATTGCTTTGAAATAAAAACTTAAGAATGAAACTGACTCTCTCCGCCTGTCGGCCAATCCCTTATAATTAGGGGAAGAGTTTTGCTGAGGTAACAGGGCCCCAGAAAAGGACAGATTATGAACGAGTTCATCGATTTGATTTACAAAAGACGCTCGATCCGCAAATTCACTGACAAGAAGATCAGCCAGGAGATACTCGAAGAGCTGCTCAAAGCGGGGATGGCCGGACCTTCCGCGATGAATGCCCAACCCTGGGAATTCGTGGTGGTGACCGATCCTGCCCAATTGAAGAAGTTTCAGCGTTCTTTGATGTTTGCCAAACAAGATTATACGGCGATTATTTGTGTCTGTGGCAGCCGGCGCGCGCAGAAGAACAAGGCCGGTGATCGCTTCTGGGTGCAGGATTGTGCCGCGGCGACCGAGAATATTCTGCTGGCCGCAACTTCGCTGGGCCTGGGTTCGGTCTGGATTGGGGTTCACCCCATCACCATTTATACCCGTCAGGTGCGCGATATCTTGAACCTGCCCGAAGACGTGACCCCCTTGAATATCATTGGTTTGGGCTACCCGGCAGAGGAAAAGGAACCGCGTACTCAATATGAAGAGAGTCGGGTGCACTGGCAGGTTTATGGCCCGGCGGAAAAACGGCATTTGCACTTCTTCAAGCATCGCAAGAATGAAACGGTGCTCGAACAGACCAAAGAGGAATAGGTCATGCCTCTGCGTCCGATGACCCTGGCAGATATCGAGCCAGCCCTGGCGCTGTGGCAGCATTGTGCTGGTCTGGGGCTGAGTGCTGCTGACAACCCGTGTGCGCTCAAGAAATTCCTGGAACGGAATCCGGGCCTGAGCTTCGTTGCGGAAGAGGCGGGTCAGGTTGTGGGTACGATTTTGGGCGGGCAGGACGGCCGGCGCGGATTCTTCTACCATCTGGCTGTGGCGCCTGAGAAACGCCGGCAGGGGTTGGGGGAGCGGCTGGTGACCGCGGCTCTGGCGGCAATGCGAGAGCAGGGCATCCAGAAATGCCACATTCTGGTCTTTCAAACCAATGACGAGGGCCGGCAATTCTGGCAAAAGGTGGGCTGGAAGCTGCGTCCGGAGATCGATCTGCTTTCGTTCGATGTTGAACCTTCCCAGGGGCAATGCCCCTGTTGATTTTGAATCTATTGGAGACTTATGAAAAGAATTTTCGTTGTTTTGCTCGTGGCGGGTTTACTTTTGAGCGGCTG
>JGI2065J20421_1000287_pt1 | contig 73081 bp, 66 predicted proteins | sample Biomet5_FD_20421 | JGI IMG/M metagenome (IMG submission 20421)
GCGTGGCTTGAGATAGTGGTGCGATGCCTGTCGTGCTGCTGACAAAAGCCGATTTATGTGAGAATATAGAAGTGGCAGTCAAAGAGGTAGAACGCGTGTCCTCTTTCTCTGATGTCATCTCGCTTTCGGTGTTTGAGAAACATGGAGAAGAGAAACTATCAAATTATCTCCAAGCAGGCACTACTTCTGCTTTTATTGGTTCGTCAGGCGTGCGTAAATCCACTTTGATTAATCTGCTGTTGGGTGAGGCAGTTCTTGCGACTGCCGACATTGGGAAAGCCGACAAAGGCAGACATACCACAACCGGCAGAGAAATGTTTTGCTCTCGATTTGGTGGCGTTCTTATTGATACGCCGGGTATGCGAGAGTTGGGGGCTGAAAGTGCAGATTTAGGCAAAACCTTTGACGACATTGAAGAGCTTGCAAAACACGGTAAATTTCGCGACTGTACTCATGTAAGCGAGCCGGGATGTGCTATATGAGCGGCATTGGAGAATGGTACTCTTGAGAGTAGACGGTTTCAAAACTATTGGAAGCTAAAAAAGAAGCAGGTTACGACGATGGATTAACTGCCAAAGAAATTGAGGTTAAAAAGTTAGAGAGAATGTTCAAGGACGTTGGCGGAATGAAAAATGTGAGAAGATACGCCAAGGAAAAACGCAAATAGCGGAAAGGAGAAGCTGTTTTGAATATCCAAATCAGAAACGAAACTCCACGGGATTATAAACTTGTAGAAGATATAACCAGAAAGGCCTTTTGGAATCTATATGTTCCGGGGTGTGATGAGCACTATTTAGTCCACATTATGCGTGAACACGAAGATTTTTTGCCGGAATTAGACTTTGTGATTGAAGTGGATGGTAAAATAATCGGAAACATCATGTATACAAAAGCAAAACTTACAGATGACACAGGAGAAGAAAAGGAAATCCTCACATTTGGTCCGTTGTCCATTTTGCCGGGATATCAGCGAATGGGGTATGGAAAAATGTTGCTTGAACACTCTTTTGAAAAGGCGATCTCTTTTGGTTACGACGTAATTGTAATATTCGGCAATCCAGGCAACTATGTGAGCCGTGGTTTTATAAGCTGTAAAAAGCACAATATTTGCCTTTCAAATGGGATGTTCCCATCGGCTATGCTGGTAAAAGAACTCAAACCAAATACTTTGGACGGACGCAAATGGGTTTACTATGACAGCCCGGTAATGCACATTCAAGAGAAAGATGTGCAACACTTCGATGAGGCATTAGAGCCGCTGGAGAAAAAGTATCAGCCAAGCCAGGAGGAGTTCTTCATCAATAGTCACTCCTTTTTGCAATAAGTATTTTTAATCATAAGAAGTCTGCTGTTTATACCGTATTATGAGCATAATCACTAGTTTGATAAATTTAGATTTGTCAAATTACGTTTTGACAAAACTGATCACATGCTTTGCTATTCCAAATATGTACATCCACCGTGAAGAAGAAAAGATATTGGAAGAGGCCTACGAGTCATCAAAACTGGAACTTGTGATGGTCTATGACCGGAGAAGAGTCGGCTAGACCACCATGCTCGCTAACTTCATCTGTGGCAAGAGGGCGGTTTTCCATGTCACCACATCTACCAAACCCAATCAGATACTTAGTGATATGGCTTCCGACTTCTCGTCACTGACTATGGGAGCCACTCCCGCCTTTAACGGTTTCCAGCACAGCAGTGGGGTCCGATATACTTGAAAAACTGAGAGCCAAATCATATTTGGCGGATTCCGAATCGCCGAGGGAATTCTGGCTGTTCTCAAAATCAGGTTTCGCCGATGGCTTTGAACCCAGTTCCAAGCTCCATCTCATAGACCTGGATGCCCTATCGCGGATTCTCTTGAAATAGCCACCAAACAATTCATGTATTCTACTGCACGCCGTATTTGGGAGATGATACGAGCTGTAATACTTCCACCCATTTTCGGAAGAGATTTTCTCCAATCCATGTCCGGTGACAGTGTTTTTGCGAAAAAGTAGTCGTGAATAGAAAAACCGAAGCTTTCAGGTTGGGAATCAGATAATCCCCGTTCTTCGTGTATGACAGCGTGCTGTTCATTGTTCAGACTCCTTTCCGCGATTTTCTCGTGTTCCGTGCCGAGGGCAGCAACGGTGGCCAGTGTATTGAAGTCGAAAACCGCCATGAAGTCCTCATGGTCGAGAACCTGTTCCGGCTCCAGCCCGCAGCGGGACATGACCGCGTAAGTGATGCTGACTGCCGCCACGCTCCTGAATTGCATTCCGATGTTGAACTCATCATATCCTTCGAGAATGAATCGTCAACGATGTGAAGAATCTCGTATTGGTGATCGTGCCAGTATTCATCCGCCAGCTTCCCGGCCGTGTCCGCGATCTGCTGGGGCAGGTCGTCGCCGCCAATTTCGTCCGTGCGCTGGGCATAGATCATAAGCTGTTCGTTGTAAGGGTATTTGTAGAGCCGTGCGGTGGTCTGCAAGAACTCCGTCCAGCCTTGATAGCTGCCGGTGATCTGTGTCGCCGCATGGTCGGCCATCTGCGAATACGCCTGTATTTTTGTGGGCATTGGGATGTCCTCCTTTCGGTGATGGGAAAATGGCGAGAAAAAGAACAACTGATGTTACTCGGTTGCTCTGAAAGATACGCTAATCAACTGATCGAAAAATTGGGATTTGAAAACATATATCATCCATCAGCTTTCAAAGAACTTCTCTTGATTTCCAAACATGAACATGCTATCTTGATTAAGATAATTCTTAATTAACAAATTGCTTAATTGCAAAAAGAGGAAATTTATGGACGATGTGAAACTGATTCACGTAATCACAGATGAAACAAGGTTCCAGTTGCTGCAGTTATTGATGAAACACCATTTCTGCGTAAAAGCTCTTTCCAAAAAACTCGGCATCAGCGAGCCTGCCGTCTCACAGCAGATTCGTATCTTGAAGCAGGATCAGCTGATCACGGGCGTGAAGATCGGCTACCAGATGCATTACCGTGTGAACTCGGATTTGATCTCATCAGCCATGGCGCGTTTTTCAAAGCAAATGATGATGGTACCCGCATTGCCGGATCTTGTCCATGACACGGACTGTACCTGCGAATTTGAAGCGGAATGCAGGAAACGAGATGCAAAGCTTCTGGAGCAGCAAAAGAATGACCGATGATTATCTGATCCAGAAGAAACCTTTCAATGCGCTCCTGATCTTCTCCCTGCCGATTATCATAGGAAACCTGTTTCAGCAGACCTATACGATGGTGGATTCTGCAATTGCGGGGCGCTTCGTCGGAGAACGCGCGCTGGCGGCAATCGGGGCTTCCAATTCTCTGACCAATATCTTTATCTGTATCGCCATCGGGGGCGGAATCGGAGCCTCCGTTATGATCAGCCGGTATTTCGGTGCAAAAGACTTTTCCAGGATGAAAACTGCGATCTGTACGGCTCTGATTGCCTTCCTCATCATCAGTATTCTGCTGAGCGCCGTCGGTTTGCTCTTCAGCCGAAGCATCATGATCGTATTGAATACGCCGGATAATACGCTGGATATGGCAGTTGTTTATCTGAAAATCTATTTTTTGGGCCTGCCTTTTCTCTTTATGTACAATGTCCTGTCGTCCATCTTCAATGCGCTCGGCAAGTCCAGAATTCCTCTGGCCTTTTTGATTTTTTCATCTCTGTTTAATATCCTTCTGGACTGGATTTCCGTCACCACATTTCAAATGGGAATCGCGGGGGTGGTATGGGCAACACTGATTGCGCAGGGAATTTCTGCTCTTTTGTCTTTTGTTGTCCTGAAAGCACTGCTCAAAAAAATCGGCGGCGGCAGTGAACAGGCCTTTTCAAAAGAAGAGCTGCTTCCCATGTCCCGGATCGCGCTGCCCTCCATTCTGCAGCAATCGACGGTTTCCATTGGGATGATGCTGGTACAGTCTGTCATAAATGGATTCGGCTCGGAAACACTGGCCGGCTTTTCAGCTGCCATGCGGATCGAATCCATGTGTATCGTACCGATGACCGGCATCGGCAACGCTCTGTCCTCCTATACCGCGCAGAATATCGGAGCCAGCAGAAAAGAACGTGTCGTTCAGGGTTACCATGCCGCGACCGGAATGATCATCGGATGCGCCGTGATCATCTGCGCTGTGCTTGAGTCTTTTCACGGACCGATTATTGAACTGTTTCTCGGCAAAAACGGTACGGCGGCTGCATTGCAGACCGGAAACAGCTACCTGCTGTTCATGGGGTGGTTTTTCTGCCTGTTTGGTTTCAAGATGACAGTTGACGGTCTGCTGCGCGGAGCAGGCGACATGAAAATGTTCACAGTGGCAAACCTTGTAAACCTGACTATCCGGGTCGTACTTGCGATGACTCTCGCTCCGCGCTTTGGGATCGCATTTGTTTGGTTTGCAGTGCCGATCGGATGGTTCGCAAACTGGGCTGTTTCCTTCGCCCGGTACAGGACGGGAAAATGGCAGCCAAGGGCCATCATCAAAGGGTCAAACGCATAAGCAGTCATTTAATGATAATTTTTCAGGCAACTTCCAATTGTGCTGTGAATTCATTTTAACACTGAAATGCCCAAAGGAAATCTTCATTCAAGCTCGGGGAACAGGTCAAGCCCGGCATAGTCAAAATCGCCGATTCCTTTCAGCTTTGAAATCGCCGAATCCGTAAGCTTCCGCAGCTCTGCTTCATCGGCGGCAAGGTACCTTCGCTTCTTTTTTGAAAATCCCGTGTCCCATTTGCTCCTCATAATTCCCGATTTATTTTACGAAGTGAAATTAGCTCATTTTTCTTCTTCTAAGAAAACGTGGTTTTTCCTTATCGACAATGAGTCCCACTTGTGAGAATAGAAGAAAGGTATGAAAGCCCTTCACATGGAGTGAATTCAAATCCGGTTACGGTGTTCTTTTATTAAAAGAAATTATGATACCTTCAAAGCCTCGGAGATCTAGTTAATTATTCAAAGTGCTTGAAAACTCAGGTTATTTAAGATACCAGCGAATAATTCTATACAGTCTTTGCCCTTGCAATCTACTTCACCTTTGCCATCTGTATTTACATGGATTCCCTGTATCTGTGTTGTCGGAGTCTTCCCATTAAAGTCTACAACCCAATTCCCCTCTTTACTTATTTGTATTTTCCACCCATTGGACAGGACACACGGATGCTCATATTCAATTTGAACTCCGGTATACTTTAATATGCTACTTATTGTAATTTGGTTATTAAGTCTGTTACTTAATGCTAGATAGAATGGATGGTAATGGAGTTCATAAGGATTATTATTGTCATCCAAGCATTGCATATCATATATATTATCATCTTCTAAATTTTGTCTTCTTAAAACAGAAAGTGTGGTGCTTGTATCGCTGTAGAAAAACTCTCTATATTTCACTATATACCATTTGACATTCTGCGGGTCTGAAAAATCACTTGATAAAATACGTTCATTTAAAAGACTGTCAATAGCAACTGATATAGGTAATTTATCTACATGAATTTTTGTACTTAAATCCTTTATGAAACTTTGTACACATCCAGATATATCACTGTATATGTCATTCCCTCTTGAAGTTAAGTTTCTATCACCAAAAGTAATGGTATCATTATCTGCTTTTATAAATGAAAACTTATGCATATATGCATAAATTTGATCTTTGGCATCTTTGTAATACAATTTCTTACGCCCTGAATTGTAAAGTATTCTATCTAACAACAAATCTTGAAGCCTACCATATTTATCAGACGCATAACTAAATATAGTACGAAGGGATTTGTTAACGAGTGAATCATCTGCAGCAATTTCCATCGTTTCCTGAGCATTAAGATACACCTTTCCTCCAAAGAAGAAGTTTGTAATATTTTTCCCAAGGAAAGGAATCTTTTCAAGGTCAATAATATCCTTTAGTGGTGAATAACGCAGTTTCTCCTTTTCATACTCTAATTCGCTGAACGAGGAACTTAGTATATAATCGTTAAATGAATCTTTTTGGTTGTTGTATTCTGATATTATCTTTTTCAATAATGAAAAGGATTTTCCCACATTACTATTATCAATACTTGAAGAGTAGAATCTCTTGGTTGGTGAAATATTTGGCTGTCTTAATGAGAAAATGTAATTTTCGAGAATCCTCTCATATTCAATAAAATTGCTGTCTGCAATCATTTTATAATCAAAAGAGAACCAATGAAGGATTCCAAATATTTTAACCTTATTGTATCCGGTAATATTTATCTGCTCTGAAACAGTAGGATTAATAAATAACCCTGTGGCATCAACTGAATCCTTCCATGCATCAAAATTAGATAATAAGTGACAAATATTTGTCAGAATGACAGCATCATTTTCCATTTGAGCAATTACATCGTTGTAGTTAACATTCTGGTCATCGATTTCCCAAGAATCATCATATTTTGAACTTGCATTTTCAGCTGAAATCAAGCTTTTACCATAGAATAAGATTGTTCTAAATAAATTTCGTTCTGCTAGTTCAAATCTAAATTTATTCCAGTAGGCATCCAGGTATGTATTATCAATTTCAGCCTTCCATGTTTCACTATCTCTGCAACCAATTTTTTCAATCTTTGATTCAAGATCCGACTTAAATACATCAAATCTAGAGAGTCTCTTGCCTCGAGCATTCATTTTGACAAATAAGTCATCTGTAAGTCCGAAGTCTTCAAGAGAAAGACACCAAAATTCGACTTTATTAAGTCTTTCCCATAATGCTATTTTGTCTTCCTTAAAAGAATCGTGGATAGTGTCTAAAACAGTAAGCATTGACGAAACAGTAGGATCAAAATTATACGAATAATGAAATTTCGCAGAATCTTTTATTTGGTCTTGTATTTTAGTTGGACTACAAAAATTAATCTCAACATCAATTAAGGATTTGCAAAATTCTTTCGAGGTATCTCTAATTTCATAAGAAAACCTTTTTAATAGTTCAAATTGTTGCGGAAATGCAACTTCAATTTTTTCTTTTTTCCCTATGTACCAATGAAGTAGAAATAATGTTGTTAGACGTTGTTGTCCGTCTATGGGATAAAAAATATTAGCATTTTTGGTTCCATAGATAAAGTCCAAAAGGATTCCTTTATTATTAATCAGTGCATCATGCAAAGAGTTAATTAATCCAGTACGAACCTCTTCACATAGTGCTTTATTGCTACCATTATCTCTTCCTTGCGCATAATCCCGCTGTATCGTAGGAACGATAAATGCATCATTTGCTTTTAATAAGTCCAATAGATTGCTTTTATTTGCTGCCATATCACTGCTCCTGAATGAACTTCTTCAGTTTTTCGCTTTGACGAAGGGACATATCTTTAAAATCGCTTTTCCGCCACCTTGTAAAATCCAAAGCATATTCTTGTAATGAATACATCTTTAAAAATGCTTTTCTTGTGGAATTGGGAACATTCTTTGAATAATCGTTAAGCCACTTGTTAATCTGTTCTCTCTTCTGGTAGAATGATTCATTTCCCAAACTTGAATTATCTGCTTTTGATAACAGAGCCAAATTTCCAAGCTTATGCATATCTACTGCCTCAAATCCATCAATTTCCTTGTCTATTTTTTCTGCTATTTGTTTAAAATCGTTCTCGTCAATATCTGGTTTTTGGAGTAGATCAACTATCATCTGAATAATATTATTAATTTTCTTTTTCAAATCTTCATCACCGGTTGCAGAGCTAAGCTTAATTAGCGATTCCCGTTCATTCTGCAAATACTCTTTTCTTTTATCTGCCTGTGTAATTTCAGAATGTTGAGCCTTGATATGCTCAACGCTCCACCCATTATCGTCAATGCTGAAATTAAATTTAGAATGAATTTCATTAAGCTCTTCTATGTTGAAAAGCATAAGCAACTTTTCAACATCCTTTCTGTTGTCCTCATAATTAATGGTATCAAGTGAAAACTTATCGAAAATACTTTTTATTCTATTCGTGATTAATTCCTGCTCAATAAACTGTGTTTTTGTTAGGGTTTCATACTTAGAAATCAAATCTATAATAATCCCAATTCTGGATTCAACATTTTTCTTTGTAGAATATGTTAAAATGAAGCCTATATAGTTATGTAAGACATAATTATTGTACCAATCCTGAATAGTTCTGAATGTGGTCGTTAGCAGTTCAAAAACACTTTCAATGTATTCTTTTTTGTTAGAAGCATTAGCGAGCTCTTTTTCAAAGAAAGAAAAGTATTTGTAATCAGAATCATCAAGTATTCCACCTTTACCGATTTTCTTTGTTACAATAAGGCGAATAATAAAATCAATATTTGTTGGGAGATTAATATTGCCGCCACCAGTAATAAAGGCCCATATTCCTTCATCGCTGAACGCCTTTTGTATCTCATCCCAAAGACGTGCATATCGATTCTGTTCTTGCTTTACTATTTTCTCATTTACTCCTGAATCAGTTGCATAGTATTTTGAATTCAAAAGCATTGCCTTTACAAGTTCTGCATCTGTAAGAGGTATCTTTCCATGATTAATATTTTTAAAAATACTGTAGCAATTTGCTTCGGAATCCAGCTCATACCATATTACTTGAGTCTTACTGCAAAGAACGTTTTCCATAAAAGACTTCAACATCAAATCGCTCCAGCCAGTCAATTTCTCATATTCTGTAAACCACTCATTTATGGATATAAATGCTTGCAAGAAATAATATGCATCAGCGTAATCTCCTGGAACAGAAGCTGGAACAAATGAGGAAACCATAGAGTTTAACAATTCATACCTTGCATTATTTCTTTCTATATCTCTTTCAAACACAACCATATACGGTTCTGCGTCTCTCAAAAGATATTTTAACAAAATATAAACCGTAATCATTCGCTGTTGACCATCAACAATCTCATAATAGACAGTATTACAATTCTCACAGTATTTGTTTCCTAGCTTGGCACAAATTTTCTTTACAACTATAGGCTGTAGGCAGTAATAATCTCCAACAAGTTTGTTTTCTTTGACCTTTTCTGTTCCAAATTCATAAAGATCTATAAGGAGTCGCTTGATTTGGTTTTCAGTCCAACGATATCCTCTTTGGTATGAAGGTACCACAAAACATATTTTTTTCCCGTTGAAACCTTCATTTAATTTATTAATTGGAATACTACAAAGATTTGTTGCTGAAGACTCACTCATACATACTCCTAAACGTAATAAGGTTCGAAAAGGTCACCAAAGTGGTGTGAGTTATAAGGGAAACTATTGCTACCATAGCTACAGAAAGGCTTTCTGTTGTCAACATACTCGATTTTGATTTCCCATTGCTCTCCGTCAAGAATATAGGCTCCTATTCTCTTTAGTTTTATCATAGGTTCTATTTATCATAAAGGATTTTTATCTGGAAGGATAAATCCACGCGAGCAGTAGAATGAAATGTCCGTCTAAAAAAGGACGAGATGCAGACAAAAGAGAATCCCATGGGAACCGTGCCATCTTTGGTTTAGCAACAAATCAAAATATACACGGAGACACCATGGGACGGAGACAGGGAAGGCACTGCAGGGGAAGCCATTTCTCTTGGGGCGAGAGGCTCATGCTCCAATACTACTACGCAGGCACCAACGGCTACGCAAAGAACGAAGCCCCACCGTACTGGGAATGATTTTCCAGAAGAGCGCCAAAACGACAGGCAGGGAACTGCGGCGAGGCATGGTGGGGCATGTGCTAGCAGACATCCCGTTTCCTCGGACGGAGTACAATGCGGAGCATGCCCAGATCGACGCGGAGGAGAAGATGGAGTACAAGGGGCCGGCGCCCAAGTCGGGCAGGCACTACCACCTGGTGGACAGGATTGCCTTCCTGATCCTGGGACACAGATACAGCCCCTATGCCGTGCTGAAGACACTCGACAAGGATGAGGCGTGGCCACAGGGGCTGAGGATTTGTGAGAAGACCCTGTACAACTGGATCGAGGCCGGGGACCTGCCGAGAAAGCGCAATACAGGCAAGGGGGGCAAGAGGAAGCATTCCGACGCCGAGTTTGCCGCGCGTTCCATAGAACGGCGCCCGAAGGAGATCCTCAGGCGCTTGGTTGCCGGCCACTGGGAGGGCGACACGGCCTACAGCACGGGGAACGGTCCAAGGGAATGCCTGCTGACGCTTGTGGAACGGAAGGCCAGGATGGAGCTGATAACCAGGATGCCGGACAGGAGCGCGGAATCAGTGAAGGAAGCATTCGACAAGCTGGAGAGGCGGCTCGGAAGCCGCCTGTTCCGACTGATGTTCCTCTCGGCCACGTTTGACAACGGCAGTGAGTTCTCCAATGTGCCAGGCCTGGAGAAGTCGGTACTCACCAAGGGCGACAGGACCATAGTGTATTTCGCCCATCCCTATTGCTCCTGCGAGAGAGGCACTAATGAGAACCACAACGGTATCATCAGGAGGTTCCTTCCCAAGGGAACGGACTTCGCCTTCATCAAGGCCAAGGAAGTAAAGGGGATCCAGGACTGGATGAACTCCTATCCAAGAAGAATCCTCAATGGCTCCACACCCCTGCAATCCTTCAAGGAAGCATTCGCGCTGATGGACCATAACATCAAGATGCTGGAGGCATGCTGATGAAGAAAACCAAGAAAGTATGAAAGGGACATTTCTCTTTACAGGAAACCCCTATCCATAATCAGAGATGATTTTCTTTTTTCCCCTTGCGATAATGTGGTATTATTAAATGATAATGATTATCGGAGGTCTTATGGACAAAGGAATCGAAGCAAAGATTATCGAACGGATTGTGAAAGACGAAGCGCTGAAGAAACAGATCATGGGTATGGATGCAAAAGTGGCGCAGGCGTATCTTATCAAACTCGGTCTGTCGAAGGTGAGTGAGGAAGAAGCCGGGAAATTGCTTGAAAGAATGAAGGAATTTCTTGCGGACGGAGCCCTCACCGACGAGGAGTTGGAAAAGGTTGCAGGAGGAAATGAGGGAGAGAAAGCCGGCAAAGAAGATTCATGTTTTGGTGAGGTTGATAAGCCTAATCCGAATGGGAGTGTCCCTATAGCGTTTTCCCTCTTGTAGATTTTCTTCAGATCTTTCATGAAAGGTTTGATGTCCTTGGTTGTCACAAACTTCGTTGAGGAACGGATCTGGTGGATGATGCATCGCAGGGTTTTTGTCTGCGGATAAATGGCGGTTATGGCATCTACGAAGCCTGTTAGTCCATTCCACGCATGTAATCAGCACATCCTGCATACAGCGGTCATTGAGGTCATTCAGGACACCAAGCCGGTACTTTGCACTCTCATTCCCGCCTATCCTCAATACATGCCAAGTACATCCTTTGTGCCGTCCGTACGGATTCCAAGTGCTATGGAGACAGCTTTCTTCACTACTATGTTATCTTCTTTGACATGGTAATGGATTGCGTCCATGAACATGACTCTGTACGACGAATCCAGGGGACGCGTCTGCCATGCCTTCGCTTCAGGAAGAATAGGGTCTGTGATTTCGGTTATCATCTCAGCGGATGCTTCTATGCCGTAGATGTCATTCAGGTGGTCCGATATGTCGCGGGTGGTCATCCCCTTGGCGTACATTGAAATCATCTTGCCTTCAATGTCCGAAACATCTCTCTGGTACTTCTTCACTGCCTGCGGCTCATATTCACCATTCCTTCCCGCGGAACGCCAATTGCGATGTCTCCGTATGACGTGGTTACCGTCTTCCGGCTGTGACCATTCCTGCTGTTCGGAGTATCTTCTATGGTACGCTCGTACTTGTCGTACCCGAGATGGTCATCCATCTCTCCTTCAAGCATGCCTTGCAGCACTTGGCGCAAAGATTTCCTTCAACGCATCCTGAATGTCTGTTGCTGTTTTCGGCTGGAACTCTTCTATGAACTTTTTATCAGTTCCTGCCTTTCCTTTGTCTGCTCGTTCTTCTTAACCATGAAAAGCACCTAAGCATTGCTATTGTACTATGTCTAGGTGCTTCGGTGAGAATTTACACAAAATTATTTACACGCTCACTACTTAGGCGAAGCCCACGATGTGCTCACACCCTCCACCGTAAAGGTGTAATAGGTATCAACCATCCCCGTAATTGTGCTACCGGAGAGCGTTCCCTCCCACGTCTCATTCCACTGGCGATCGTAGAAGTAAATCTTCCCATTCTTCACTTCCCCAGTCAGCTTTGTGGTGCCAGCAGAAATATTCTTCTCGTTATTCTGATCGAGTGTGAACGAAGTGCCATCGATAGAAGTTACCGTCAACTTTCCACTCTGATTTGCGGAAGTACTCCAATTCATTACGTCACCAATGTTGAACGGAACTTGACTCGTCTTTACTATTTGTTTCTTCTCCTTGATGAGCATAGAGAAACCATTGTACTTACATTCCAAACGATCGGAATAAACCATACAATCCCAAACTTCCTTCAATGACCCAACGTTGAGAATCACCGCACGGCTGCCATTCTCTATAAAGCCCCCATACATCGTCTGTACGCCGATATTTTGGGCGACCTCATTTGTTTGTTTCTGTACGAAAACATCACCAGAAACAGAATCAACAGTCATCGTGCCATAATACCCTGAAGAACTCTCCCATTTCAAAGTTGCACCAACCCTAATGATTGATGTACCAAACGCAAAAGAAGCAACAAAAACAACTGCAACAATTAATAATATTTTTTTTCATCTGTACGCATATATTGTGATATTTTTATCATAAAGTAGCCAAAAAGCAATTTCAAAGGTTGGCTCAAGCAATATTGAACTGATGGCGCGCAGTAGAATGCATTGACAGGGAAAATGTATATATAATAGAAAGATCGACAAATCTTGCTAATGGGGGATGCGGACGTTTTCTTGGACGTAGTTATGATGCTAAACCAAGACCTCTGCGATAGGCAACAATGCTCTCGCAGCTCTGCAGTATGCTGCCAACACCAACCAGAGAATTGTTGACTCAGAATGCGTCAGAAAGTCGAAACGTGTTCTCTGGGGAACTTCGAGCATGGCTCTCAGGAGATTACAATTCCTGATTTCTCGGAGGGACGTCATGCCTGATTCAGCACTGTACGTAACGCCAGGCATACATGAATACATTGAGCAATGACAGTCGGAGCAGACTTCTTCAGAGACCTGGCCAGGGAGTTTTCAATACTTTCGGGGAACAGCATCCTCACGCAGGGGCTCTGCATGAAGCTCTTCCGCGGCTATTACAGCCAATCCTTTGATGGTGAATGCATGTCAGGCCTCATAAACGGAGTCATGCATCCCGCTGACAACTAGCCTGTTCTCTATTCAAGGTGTAATGGTCGGCCCCTTTGGGGCCATTTTCATGTCCCAGGACATAGCTGTCTTCCATTGTTTATGAGCACAATAATGGAATTGGGTAAGCATGAACATTTTGAAGAAAACTCAGCAAGAATAATTCTGAGTGAGCATATCAATTTACTGTTTCACTCTACACTTTTTCAGCTCCAACTTGCTTATACCTGACATTACCAAACATTACCCACTGAGAGATAATCTCAACTTAACTACTTTAAATATAAATACATAACAGTATCGTATCATTGTACGTTGAAATAATCTTGATACGTTGTGAAAAGCATGCCGACGTATGAATGAGAAAGATGATAGCGGGCTAAGAATATGACACGAAAAAAGGAGATGTGCAAGAAATTACCGTACGATAACGTAAAAAGCATGTTGTGATAACAGAAATGGGTATGATAACGTAGAAAAAGGTTGACACGATCGAATGAGAGTAGCCAGTTTAGCAAAAACCTGCTGTAGAGCGTAGAATGCAGGTTTTAGGTGTTTTCAGCCAATTCTCATTCCGGATTCCTGATCGTATTGTGTGGTTTGAAAGGCAGTTTGTTCTTGATGCAGTACGCTTCTGCAAAGCTGTCCTTTGCTACTGTTATGGATGGAATAGAATCAAAACTGCGAAGAAACTCATCTCCGATGGAAGTGACTGAGGCTGGAATGATTATGGTTTCCAATGAAGACATTTCAAATGCCCAGGGTTTTCAAAACAGTACCTTGGACGGAATCACTGATCACCATAAGCCTCATTCATCAATCTCAGGTTTTCCCTCATCTCATCCACTATCTCTTGAGGCCCAACGACCCTTGCCTGACATCCCATCGAGAGTACCCATCTCTCGAAAGCCCATTTGTTTCTGATCGTGATGGCTATCTCAATCGAGCCGTCATCCTTTTCCTCAATGACGGCATCTTCCGGCCACTGTTTCTCTTTCTCAAAAAAAGCCTGGTCTGGGTCAATCCAGACCTTGACCCGTTGCGGTGCCTCATATCCGATTCCAAAAGGATCATCAAGGCTCTCAACTCCTGGAGTCTGCTTTGGAACGACGAATGTCTCAGCGAGCATCGATATCCTGACAATCCTGGAGCACGCGTTGATCAAGGTATCCTCACGTCCTGGATGATACGAGTACAGGTACAGGTTCCCATCCTGCAGGAACACGTTCATCGGCCACAAGGTATAGGTCTTCGGCTCCTCGGCATAGGGACTCCGGTACGTCATCTCGACCGGATGGCTGCCCCGTATCGCCTCAAAAAGCAGGGAAAGGTCTCCCTTGGCATTGTCCTGCAGTTTCTGTGACAGACCGTTCAAAGAATAGACCGGCAGCATGGACCCTTTGCCGGAGTGCGTGAGGATCGCTCCGATTTTTCCCAGATGATCCTCCAGCGAAGAAGCCATCTCGTCATAAGCCGGCGACCTTTTGGCCTGTGACAGCATGAGTGTGAGCATCATCCTGTCGGAATCCGTCAGAACGGGAAGCATCATGACGGCTCGACCGATGTCATTGGCGGAATCCTCCGGGAGGAAGTAATGAATCGTGTTGTTCTCCGACGGGTCTTCCTCCGCAAGCCCCATGCATGTTGAGATCTCGGTTATCAACCTGCAGGCCGTAGCCTTGCTGATTCCAAGCTCGTCCTGAAGCATTTTCCTTGATATCCTTCTCCCCGTGTTGCGGAAGAAGAACAAAGCTCCTTTCTGGATCAAATCCTGGGAAACTCCGTTTGCCATCTCCGACCTCCGATATCTGAACCATATCACAAAGTCGTCTCATGATGTGAGACGGCTTTGTGCTACCATGCACCCGAAAGGAGAGAACCGACATGACCGACAGCATGGATGGGAAGAATCATTCTGAAGGGAACACGATCCGGTTGCTTGACCACATAAGGCTTCATCCTGACATGTACGCCGACCCAAACAAACCGATTGTCATGACCATGCTCAAGGAGGTCATCGACAACTGCGTTGACGAGCACATCCAGGGTTTCGGGAATCAGATCATCATCGGACATGAAGACGGCGCATTCTCTGTCAGGGATTATGGACGCGGCATTCCTTTTGACAGACTGTTTCAGGCATGTACCAGCCTGGATATCGAGCAGGGGAAGCGAAACACGGAGACTTTGTTCCATTCCATCGGTCTCAGCGGATTGGGGTTGAAACTGGTGAACGCCCTGTCCTCGGTTTTCTCGGTGACGACCTTCAGAAATGGGAAAGCCTGCAGTGTGTCATTCCAATGTGGGGTATTGGACAAACAGGCAGAGGAGGATTCTGGAGAACCGGATGGAACGCTTGTCCGCTTCATGCCGGATGGAAACCTGGCCAAAGCCGAATGTGACGGGAACGAGCTGTGGGATCTGGTCCGGATGTATGCCTATCTGAATTCGAACCTTGTGATGGAACTCAACGGTCGAAGCATCCATGCAACAGGCGGTCTGAGGAATCTTGTGGAGGACCTTGCTGATGCGGAAAGCGGTCCTGTAATTCACTATAAAGATGAGTTTCTGGAGTATGCCTATGCATTCATGGATGAAATAAAAGCCTACGACCAAATCTTCTCATTTGTGAACAGGCATCGGACCACAGGCGGGGGGCCTCATCATGACGCATTCAGGAAGTTTGTCGTAGATCTCCAGACGGACAGGCCGGTCATCGCCGCCATATCCGTATCCATCCGGAATCCAGTATTCACCGATCAAAGCAAGGCAATGCTTCAGGACAACATCGAAATCGAGAGGATGGTTGGGAATGAAATAGCAAGACAAGAGAAAAGAACCGTGTTCCTGAATATGGATGAGGAGACAGAAGCGGATGACATAGAGGCCGTCGGAGATTATCTGAAGGCGGGATTCCATCCTTTCGGCGCAATGGACTTGCACGGTTCCCCATTCATCACATCCATCGAGTCCTTGCGCATGGTCAGGCTTCTGGTCGGTCATGGTCTGGATCTCAACACCAGCACATGGTCGACGACGCTTGCAGAGACGTGGCTGGGCAAATGCCCGGTACTTGAGTTGGAGGCTTCCATTGGATTCCTTATCGAACGCAAGGATGCGCTGTGCATCTCCTCGATGAGTCTGATAGCGCCTTGGTTTTCAAGGCTGGTCGAAATCCCGGAGTGCAAGAACCTCACTGGGAGGCTTTTGGAAAAGGTGTTGGACGGGCTTGGCGCAAGTCCAAAACCCCAAGACATGCAAGCGGTTCTCGGGTCCTGCAACTCGTCAAAGTTCAAGTATGCCAGGATGCTGATGGAGCACGGGTACGACATCAATTCCCGTGATTGCTTGGGAAGCACGTGCCTTCATCTGCTCTTGTCGGGACCTGTCCAGAAATACGACATCATGGCGGTGCTGCACTTCTTCATTGACAATGGTGTCGACATCAATATCGCCGACAGGTTCGGTGAGACTCCGGTTTCCCTCCTGGTAAGGAACTGGCGGAACGCTTTCTATGACAATACAGGTCTGGCTCTCCCTGGAGAAAGGACAAATCCGTCTCTCCCCATGGCTAATTACCCGGGGCTGTTCCGGCAACTTGTTGCTTGCGGCGCTCGCCTTGATGGATGTGTCGCCGATGTCGGCTGTGGAGGATTGACCCTCCTGATGATCGCATTGGGTACCGGATCACCTGATGCGGTAAGGACCATATTGGCAACAGGACCGGATTTGGAAGCCGTAGACCAGAAGGGACATACGGCGTTCGACAGGGCGATGATCTCATCGGGCATCGAGTGTGTAAGACTGTTGGCGGACGCCGGAGCGGACTTCAGCCATAGTCATGGCGATGTCGCCGGCAGGACTCCTCTGATGCTTGCCCTGGAGCATTCCTACAAAGACTCGGAGGAAAAGGTCAGGCTGTTGGTCGGGAGGAATGTCGATGCCAATGTGAAAGACAGGCACGGAAGAACAGCCATGATGTTCGCCTGCAGAAATTGTCGGAGACTGGAGATCCCACTGTTGCTTGCCCCGCTTTCAGATTGTACCTGCGTGGACGAGAAAGGGGCCGGCATCCTGGATTATCTTGGTTTGAACAAGTACATGGCATACCAAGACAAACGAAAGATCCGATCGATAATCCGTAATCAGCGGATTGACGGGTTCATAAGCACCAGTTGGTCCAAAGCATGATGATCATGGATCAGTCTGGAGCGCAGCGGCTCAAGGACAACGAGATGATTCTCTCAAACGAGAGGTGGATGTTTCGCTTTACACGGTGATTTTTCTGGACAATCAAGAATTTGAGGATTAGGTCAATAGGAGGCCAAGATGAACTGCAAGTATTACATTAGTGGAACAGGGAAGTGCTTAAATCCAAATACTGGTGATGATAAGTATTTCTGTGTTCATCATGCGGGTTTGTACGACAACGTCCGTACAGAAGATTTTTCCGAGGAAGTGTACTTCGCTCCTTGGATCGGGGTTGATTATGAAAAGCGGCATTTTTTCGGGAAAAGAACACTGGTCTTAGGGAACAGCCACTACTGTTCGGAAAAAGAAGTTGATTGTGAAGAACGTAAGGAACTGGGTTCCTGTCCAAGAATCCGATATCAAGATTGCTGTTATAACACAATACAAGCTATGGTACTACGCTTCAATTTCGTTCAGCGATGTGCACTCTGTGTTGTTGGTGGCTTGACGGAAGAAGAGATTCAACAAAAAGAAAAAGTCAACTTTGCACGAGATTCAATATGTTTCTATAATTTTGTCCAGGAATCGTTATGGAATGGAAGTGCATCTCCGAGTACCCTACAATGCAAGAAATCTGATAACGCGTTCTTTGAAGTCTTGGAAAAGCTTCGCCCGGAATTGGTGATTGCTCTTGGGACATCGCATATGTACAAGGATCTGCCCGGAGATGCGAGTCGTTATCCGGAAAGGTGGAAAGAGAATGAACCTTTCCGTTTTGAAGATACGGATATAAGCAATGGGCATTACATCCTGAATGATTCAACTGAGATCCCACTTCTCTTTATCTGTCATCCAGCTGCTCGTGAATCTTATGATCCCTTGTTTTGGAACAGGGCCATCGCTGCCTTTGCGGAGAAGAATGAATAGGAATCCAGGCAACCAATGACGGAATCAGAATTATCCCCCCCTGTCACAAGGGACGGAAATCCTGTAGGGTTGGGAAGAGGTGTACCTCTGAAGTAAAAAACTCCGAGATCGAGTCCAGAAGCACGCAATATCGTAGTTGCAGATGGCTTGAAGCTTGGAACAGGGGCACATCCCTGTTCTGCGGGTATGATGCCATAGGAGGGTGTCGAAGCCGTCACACCGCATCAGATCATGCAGCATTACAACGTTTTTCCTTGAATCCATCAGCCAGAAGACTATCAAGCAAAGAATCCCGGATTGCTCGTTCCAATGAGGTTTCCGTAAAGGTATCAATTCCACTTGGCAAAAAGACTATGTCTTTTGTATTCGGCATCCGCGCGAATCCCTTTATGGAAAGCTTAGAATCAATTTCGGTCAACTCTGACTTTTGCGACGATTGGGAATGGGACAATAGTCATTGGAGAGTACATGCATGCATTGAGCCTATCTGCGACTGAAGTTTCTGTCATTACCTCGCCAAACGCTGAACTCCAAATCGGATAGACTCGAGTGTGGCTTCTTAGAACTAAGGACGGTGAGTAGAGAGGGAGAACATGGAGCCATCGTGCTCCTTCTACTGTTTCCGACAAGTCTGCGATATCGGGTGATGAAAAATTCTGAAAGGTTCATCCGGGTAGAATAAGCGCTATGTATTATGAGTCAAGCAAATTCACCGATAAAAGGAACAACAGAGTATGTGTGACCAAATTATTCCCGAAATCAGGAAATGTGCATAATAGACGATTTGCTTTTAATCAAACCTTTCCTGTGTTATGAAGATAGAAGGAATGTAATAAGTGATCTGTTTTCTCCTATTGAATCTTCGATAAACGGCGACGTTTTCGCCAATCCGACACCCCGTGCGCTGGCAGCGCTGCATTCAAACGAAGAAAAGAAGGATGAGCGTTTCGACGTATACGACTATGGGGCGATTCATCGGTTGCTGGCTGAAAACACGCTGGACTCGTTTAGGAAGAGCGATACAAGGCCGCTGGGAAACATGCTGCTTACAGGTGCAACCGGCTTTTTGGGCGCACATGTGCTGCATGAATACATCGGATGTTACAGTGGCGTGGCCTACTGCCTTGTTCGTGGCGCCAATGGCGAGAAGCGGCTGATGAATATTCTGCATTACTACTTTTCAGACACGTTTGAATCGTTGTTTGGCTCTAGAATTGTGGTGATTCGAGGTGATGTAACCGATTCCGACGCCTTTGCGGCATTGTCGGATGCGCCAATCGATACGGTGATCAACTGTGCCGCCAACGTCAAGCATTTTTCCGCCGGCACGGATATCCACGATATCAACGTAGGCGGTGTGCGCAACGCCATAGCCTTTGCACGTGCAAAGGGCTGTAGGCTTGTGCAGATTTCCACTGTCAGCGTGGGCGGCATGGCTGTTCCCGGTACTACCCCCACGCTGGACGAGACCATGTTGTACTTTGGGCAGGATCTGTCCAACCAGTATGTCTCCAGCAAATTCATAGCGGAACGGTTGGTGCTGGAAGCGTGTCTCAACGGATTGGACGGGAAAATTATCCGAGTAGGAAACCTCATGGCGCGCAACTCTGATGGGGAATTCCAGATCAACTTCAACACCAACAACTTCCTGAACCGGTTGAAGGCCTACGCGAGTTTGGGCCTTATGACTTACGCTCAGGCAGCTGCGGCTACGGAACTCGCGCCCATTGATTGCACGGCAAACGCAATCCTGCGCCTGTCCAGCACACCCACAGCCTGTCGGATTTTCCATGCGTATAACGACCACGAACTGTTCTTCAGCGATATCGTGGAGCAGATGAACGAACTGGGGTTGGATATTGCTCTTTGCGAAGAAGACACCTTTGCGAAGGCGTTCAGCGCGGCTGAGGCGAATCCGAACCGTATGGATATCCTCAGGCCTCTCATCGCGTACAAAAATTCAGGAACGGATAGGACATTGATGCCTGTAAAGACAACAAACCGCTACACCAGCCAGGTGCTGCTTCGGATGGGCTTCCATTGGCCCATCAGCTCACAAACATACATCCGTCAGTTTCTTCTGATGGTTCAGGAATTGGGGATTTTTGATTGTGGATAACAGAACTGCTGAAATCGTGAAAAGTAAATTTTCCGAATATCTGTTGCCGACCATGATGAATGCCGCGGCCGTATCTATGGCTTCGGTAGTGGACGGCATAATTGTCGGAAACCTCCTTGGTAGCTCCGCATTGGCGGCGGTGGGATTGTGTTCGCCGTTTATCTTTGGCAACAATGCGATTTTCTCTCTATTTACGGTGGGTGGCATCACCTGTGCGAGCATCGCGCGAGGAGAACGCAATGAAGAACGTTCCAATCGCTTTTTCACCGCGTGTCTACTGGTCGGTGTGGCCGTCATGCTGCTGTATTCGATGGCGGTGACGATTTTTGCGAAACCGCTGTGTGCTGCGCTGGCTGGCGGAGACGCGGCGCTTGCCAGTGAAGCTTGCAATTACCTTTCAAGCCTTATCTGGACGGGACCGTTTCTTATCTTCTCCATGTGCAGCGCTCAGTTTTGGAAGGTGGAGGGGAACCCCAAGTCATCCACTCGGATTTCGCTCATCGCCAACGGCGTGAATCTGATCTGCGATTATGTATTGATTCGTTATCTACACATGGGGATTCGCGGAGCGGGTTTGTCCACAGTACTTGGCTACATGATCGGCGTGCTTTTCACGTTGGGCTACTACCGCTGGCCAAATCGAAGCTTTCTCTTTCAACGGCCAGGCAGATGGTTGTTTCCCTGTATAAAGGATATTGTCGGCAAAGGCGCGTTTCGCTTTGTCACCAGTACGGCGTCGCTTGTCCAAAACCTGATCATCAACACCCTGATAATCAGGACGTTTGGCCCTGATGGGTTGGCTGTTCTGACCGTATGCATCAACGCGATGATGATCGCAATCATCTTTATTGGCGGAACGTCTGAAACATTGCATCCCATACTGTCCACCTTGTTCGGCGAGAAAGACATATACGGCATCCGGGAGGCATTTCGGCGGGCGTTCGTGATTATGCTGGCACTCTGCGTGTCGCTGGCATCGGCGTATATCGCTTTTCCCGAAATGGTTGGCAGGATATTCGGAATTACCGGTAACCTCTCCATATTGGATATGGCCCTTCGCCTGTACGCGGTGTATATACCGTTTTATGCCGTAAGCCAACTGTTACAGACACTGTATAACAGCACCGGTCACAGCAAGAACAGCGTGTACTTGTCCGTAGTGGAAGGCTTTGTGTTGATTAACGGATACGCACTGCTCCTGTTCGCAATAAACAGCTCTCTGTTGTGGCTCTGTTACGCCTTAGGCAGCGCGACCATATTACTATTGGCGGCAGGTTATGCCGCTTGGACGCGGCGGAAAGAGCCTGGTCTTCATGGAATACTGCTGCTCCCAGAGCAACAAACCTTTGTACAGTGGCAGTCAAGCTTTTCCGCCGACAATGAACATGCCTCAGCGCTTTCTCAGGGGATTATTGACTTCTGCAAGCAGATGCAGCTTCCCGGTCGGTTAACCAACCATATGGCGGTGGCGGCGGAGGAGATGGCGGTAAACACCGCTTTGGTAAACCGTGACGGAAAACCCGTAAAAATCGATGCCATGGTGGGCGTGTCGGATGATGAGGTTCTCCTTCGAATACGGAATAACGGCGTCCTGTTTAATCCGCTGGCATACAATGAGGACAATAGTCTCATCCATGAAAGCATTGATCTCATGGTGAAACTGTCCACCAGCGTCAACTATTCGCACCAATTGGGTTTTAATACCGTGACGCTGAGCTTTGCCCGCCCGGGTGCTGATGCATGAGGCTTTCCTTCTTCGATATACGTTCATCTCTGCCGCAGAACTGGCGAGAATTGGTTACGCCTTCCCGGCAAAGACGAGCGGAAAAATATCTTCGAAACGAAGATCGACTGCGCTGTCTGGGTGCGGGGATTCTGCTGGCTCAGGAATTAAACGTTTCATCAGATGACGAGATTATCCTCGGTTCGTGGGGGAAACCTTGCCTACGCGATAACAGGGCGCAGTTCAACCTATCCCATTCGGGAAACATGGTGGTATTGGCTGTATCGGATGCGCCTATAGGCGTAGATGTCGAGCAAATCCGGCATTCTCCATTGGATCAGGATGCAGCGATGCAATGCTTTACGCCGAAAGAAGCGGAATGGTTGCAGAGCCAAAGAGGAGACGTGGCTTTTTTCCGGCTTTGGACGGGCAAGGAAGCCATCATGAAAGCCACGGGCAAAGGCCTCTCCCTCAATCCCGCCTCATTTTGCATACTGCCTTTGGAAAATGGGGTGCATGTATGCAACGGTCAAGCGTGGAATATGACTTGGATGTCCGTGGATGAACATATGATCTGCATAGCAGAGGCAGCGAGGCAAATGGAATAGTGCCGGCTCTCCTCTCAGATTATGCTTCCATTGCCTTCAATCCCTTACTGATGCCCCGCGTTGTTCTTCATGAAAGCAAAAACCTGAGATCATCGTAAAGAGTAGCGGGGATGCCACGTGAGGCGTGAATCGGACAAACCTGTGAATTATCAATCTGTCCGGCTTCATCGCCAGTGACAGCCTGTCATGATGGCTCCGGCGATGGTGGGATCGAGCACAATAGAGTTTGCAATGAAAAAAGAAAGACAAAGCGATTGGGGATCCAGATGTTCCGTAAGCCATGCAATTCAAGAGAAGCAGACATGGAAATGAAACACATCATCCGACGTATAGGGGGAAGAGACCAGACGGTAGAACGGATTTGGCATGCTTTCAAGGCCGATACGGAATTGCCACATACCTTGCTTCAGCGGTGACCTGAGGACTAGGGTAGGGGACATTTGTATCCTTGCGTACGTTGTCTTTGGAGGGTGGCGATGCCGTCATAGGGCGTTTGGAAATCATGCAGTATGGAATAAGCTTGCAGTGAATGCGGTTGTCGGCAGAGGCCGTGTGAGAAGGACGGTTCATCATCGATGACCATTCGCGATAATGAAACGCAATGATGTGTTTCGGCATAGCTTCATTGTCAGGAAGATTCGGGAAACAGAGGATTGCGATGGTCCTGGATTTCTCCTGCATTTCGTTCACGATTTTCAGGTATTCTTCGTGGATCTGGTGAGATGCATCCGTCTCAACAACACCTTCCGCAATTGTAGTTATGAGTTGTCTGGGATACCCGCCAAAGAAAATACCGGAGATGAAGACATTTGTGTCAAATTGGCTTTCTCTTTTTGCTTTTGCCGAACTTCTTTGATCATCTTTTCGACATCATCTTCAGCCTGGCCTACTGATGCCTGGAAGTCTTGAAGCATTTGGACAAGCTGACTTCCTCCTCCTTTTTCATGAGCTATGAATCGCTTCCGATCAAGGACTTGGATTCCTGCCCGGTCAATTCATATGCCATCGGGGCGTGCCTGGCTTCATCGCGTGACCTTCACGTGCTTCTCACATCACCCCTCCGGGAACGGAAGTTTTTTATTGTTTGGTGTCCTTGCTCAAGGGGTATGCAAGGTGCCGTCCGGCAACCGCATCTCGGTCCATTGGGTAGGTTTCTCGTGAGGGGGAAATTTCTGTGCTTCCTGTTCATTGAAGTCCACACCATGCCCGGGAACCTCATGCAGAAGCAGTGTGCCATCCTTGTATACCGGAGATCCGGGGAAAATTTCCTCTGCATGGGGGCCGAATCCATAATACTCCTGGATGCCGAAATTGGGGGTTGCGAAGTCAAGATGTGTTTGGACTGCCATCGCTATAGGTGTCATGTCCAGCGGCCCATGCCATGCAGTGCGTACTCCATTGAGTTCTGCAAAAGTTGCGACCTTCTTGGCCGGCGTCAAACCTCCAATGGCGCTGAGATGACACCGGATGAAATCGATCAGGTGGTTCCCGATGAGTGACATCCACTCATTTTGGTTGGTGAAGTTCTCCCCAATGGCCAATGGAGTCGAGCAGACATCCCGGATCCTTTGGAACCAAGGAAGCATTTCACTTGAAAGCGGGTCCTCCATGAAGAAAAGGTGTAGGGGCTCAAGTTCTTTTGCGAAGGAGACTGCGTCTGTGGGATCAAGGCGCTCATGGGTATCGGTGATGAGTTCCACGGTGTCACCATATGCATCACGAATGGATTCCAGCAAATCCAACGTGTTCTTGATGTGGGATTTGGGATCGTAATGCTTGCACGTATTTGCCAGACAGAGGTAATCCTCGTCCTTCGAGGGCTTATCGAATGCTGTGTACTCAAGTCGGATGTATCTGCAACCGCTTTTTACTGTGGCATCCACCAATTCCATGATCTGTTCCTTGCGGGGGGCGTTGCAATGGCGGTAGACAGTGACTTTATCCCTGCATTTCCCACCAAGGACGTCATACAAGGGCATGCCTGCCATTTTGGCTTTGATATCCCATAATGCCATGTCTATTCCTGACACCGCATTGTTTCCTATGGGGCCGTTTCTCCAATAACCGTTGACCATGAGCAGTTTCCAGATGTCTTCGATTCTTGTGGCATCCCTGCCAACCAACAAGGGTGTGAAGCTTTTTTCTATGACATCCTTGACGGCAAAGGCACGGTATGCATGGCTGGCGCAACCAAGGCCGTAGAGACCATCTTGGTTGGTGTCGATTCTCACAACGACAAGGTTCTGCCCGTCAGGGCATGTCAGATATACATGGATTTTTGTGATTTGTGTTTTCATAGTGCCTTTACTGTTTCCCCTTCGATGAGTTCTACTGGAGAATAGACTTTCAGGGGGAGGCAATGACCTCCTTTGAATTGCCAAAGCAATTGGTTCACCGCAGCTTCGGCGATGATTTCAATATGGGCTTCGATTGTTGTCATTTTGATCACCGACAAGGTCATGTTGTTCAGGTTGTCGTAACCAATCACGGAAAAATCATTCGGCACGGAGAGTCCCATCTGGTGCAAGGCCTGCATGGCTCCAAATGCGAGACGATCGTTCAGACCAAATATTGCAGTGGCGTTGGTTTTATGGGTCTCAAGGAATTGTTTCAGGCGTTTTGCTCCTGCCTCTATCTCCCAGGAATCAGCAAGGATGACGTCATCATCCTTGAGAAGTATGCCGGATTCCGCAAGCGCTCGTTTGAAACCAACCAACCGCATTTGGTTAGGTATCGCTGAAGATATTCCCGACAGGACCAAAATGTGCTTGTGCCCTTTCTCCACGAGGTATCGTCCGGCCAGGTAAGCTCCTTTCTCATTGTCAGAAAGGATTGATGGTACCCGGGGGTTTTCATTATTCACCAAGACACAAGGTATCCGGGCCTGAATGGCATCATTGATGTAGCTCACATTGTAATTGCTTACAAGCACGACACCATCCAACCCGAGGGTTCCGACGATGGAGAGGAGATTGTCATTTAAGGTTGAATAAATCAAGGTACATTCTTGTTTTTGTAATTCTCTCTCAATGTCACAAAAGAGGTTGCTGTAAAACATTTCGTTGATCGTATACCCGGGAGGGAGGAGGAAACCGATTTTTTGGGTCTTGTGGATAATTGTCTCCTCCATTGTCTTCGCTTCGCTTGGTATTTTTGTTTCTTTCCCGGCGTGCTTTTCCACAAGGCCTTCATCACTCAACTGCTTGAGCGCTTTGCGTACCGTGCTTCTGTCAACGCCATATGTGGAAGCTATTTCGGATTCTGGTGGGAGTACGGAATTCTTGGCATATGTTCCGTCAAGGATTTTCTGTTTAATGTCATCATGTATCTCTTTATATTTATACATATCACTATCCTTATCTCCTGAAAAACCTCTTCATGTCTAGTATGAATAAAAACCAACAGGTGTGTTTTTATATCATACTAGATGGTCTTTTCTCCGATGTCAATGATGTTTCATTACAAACATGTTGCTTTTTGGGGAACAATGGTATATATACTCTTTGGTAAGAGAAAAAGGAGTGAATTCATGGTCGGATGTTTTTATTGTGAAAATGGTGAGAAGCTAAAAAGCTTGATGATCAAGGTGTACGAATTTCAGAAAACAAATGTTTTCTTGAATAGGGATCAAAAGCATCTGGGACGTTGTGTTGTTGAACTGAAAGATCATAAAACCGAGTATTTTATGATGACTGATGAAGAGCACAAGGATTTCTTTTTTGCTTTATCTGTAACTGCAGAAGCGATTTATGATTTATTTAAACCTGATAAGATTAATTATGCCACATTTGGAGACTTGGTCCCCCATGTGCATGTCCATGTGGTGCCAAAGTACAAAGACGGATTGCAATGGGGCGTCCCTTTTGATGACAGCGTTCCTAAGAAAATCCTTTCTGACAGTGAATATGCTGATCTCGTAAAACGGCTTTCCCAGAAAATAGAAGAGATATGCAAGAGGAAGGAAAAGGGGAAGAAATGATTTTCCAATTCTAAATTTAAAATGAACCTATTGGAAAAAACTTGACAACCTGTATGTTGGATGTTAGCCTAGCTTGTGGTGAAATCAATCATCAGAAAAATGGAGGATGGAATGAAAAAAGTATTATTGTCGGCTCTTGTCATCTCTCTTGCGGTTTTCGCAGTGTGCGCGCAAGGGCAAAAGGAAGGGACTGTATCCGGCGTGAAGGAATACAGGCTTGCGACTGATGCGGCGTTGGATTACCCGACGACAAAAGCACTTGTGAAGTTCGCGGATCGTGTCGAAGAACTTTCCCAAGGTAAGATGAAGATCAAGATATATGAATCTTCAATTCTTGGCGATGAAGTCTCTTACCAAGAGCAGTTGCAATTGGGTACGGTCGATTTTGCGAAGCTTTCCATTGGCACGATAAACGGCCTTTACCAAGACCTACAGGTGTTCAACCTTCCGTTCCTGTTCAAGAATGGAGATGAGATGTGGAAAGTCTTGAACTCTGAAGTCGGGCAGTGGGTTCTTAACGGGTTGAATGAGTATAAGATACAAGGCATCGGCTTTACAGATAATGGCAGCAGATGTTTTTATACGAAATTCCCAGTCAATTCGATCAAGGATTTTTCTTCCAAGAAGATTCGTGTCCAGGCGAACAAGATCATGACCAGCATGGTGAAAGGACTTGGCGGAAACCCTGTGAACGTATCGGCGAATGAAGTGTACAGCGCATTGCAGACTGGTGTGGCTGATGGTGGAGAAAACAACATGAACACCATCCTTACGGAAAGTTACTATGAAATTGCAAAGTATGTGACGCTTGACAATCATACTACCGGCATGGACGTAATTTGTTGCAATCTCGATCTCTGGAAGAGTTTCTCTGATTCTGAGAAAGCGATCATCAAGCAGGCAATGGCTGAGGCGACAACGTATGACCGCCAGATTTGGAATGAATCCATCAATGCCGCGTTGAAAAAGCTTGCTGACAATGGTGCCGTCATCTCGACTCCGAGCAATGAAGTGCTTGATTCCTTCCGGAATGCCATGGCGCCTCTATACAGTGAATACTCACCGAAACTTGGTAAATGGATTGATGCCATCAACAAAGTCCTTGGACGTTGAGTTTTCCCTGCATGCTCCGGTTGTTTGCCGGAGCATGCTTTGCACATCAGCAAACGTATTTTTGATTTCCTCATAAGTGATGATCAGGTTATCAGGAGAAGACTATGAATCAGAAAACCAAGGCAAAGGTTGAACATGGTATCAATGAACTCTTTGCCATCGATGAAGGCATATGTTTGGTTGCCTTGTTCTTCATGGTTTGCACCGTGACGGCACAGGTGATTGCTAGGCTTTTTAATGGAAACATCTTTTGGTGTGAGGAAGTCATGCTCATCCTCATGGATCTTCTGCTTTTCCTCTTGTTGCCGATAGGCATCAAGGAGGATCTTCTCATTAGCGTGGAAGTTTTCGCAAAGCATTTTCCAAGACGAATCAAAGTCTTTTTGGTGTATTTTTCTGATGTTGTGCTCCTCATGGTTGCGATTTGCATGGTTGTTTATGGAAGGAAACTTATCGAGGTGAAATCCACATTCCCCCAAACGGGACTTCCTCGGAAGTATTTGTATTACATAACCATCATCAGCGGAATCCTTTGCATCATAGTATTGGCCGCCAAATTCTTTGGATTGTTCAAGACCAATGTGGAAAAAGAATTCCTTGATGGAGAAGCAATCACCCAAGAAAACAAAGAAAAAGAGGCAAGCAAATGAATTACGCTTTTCCCATCACCATTCTTTTTGTATCCTTCATTGCTTTCATGATGTTAAGAATACCCATTGCTTTTTGCCTGTTGGCATCCTCCATCCTCGCCGGAGTGAACATCAGCCCCAAGTTCCTCTCAACGGTGTTTTTGCGATTCGGAGATGGAATCCAATCCTTCAATTTGCTTGCCATACCCTTCTTCATCTTTTGTGGCGACTTGATGGGGAGCGGAGGTATTTCATCAAAACTTGTTGAGGTTGCGGATGTATTGGTCGGACGGTTCCGTGGTGGCTTGGCGTATGCAAACGTCATTGATTCGACCTTCTTTGGTGGCATTTCCGGTTCACCGACCGCAGATGTCAGTTCATTGGGTTCCATCACCATACCGATGATGGAACAAGCGGGGTATGAGACAGATTTCTCTGTAGCCATCACCGTAGCGACAGCGACTCAGGCTTTGATCATTCCCCCCAGCCATAACATGGTCATCTATGGGATGGCTGCGGGTGGAGTATCGACTGGTCGGCTGTTTTTGGCAGGCATCACGCCTGGATTGCTTTTGTGTGCAAGCATGATGGTTCTTTGCTGGTACTTGACCAAGAAGCGGGGCTACCCGAAAGGGCCGAAGTACTCTTTGAAGCAAGGCTTGGAAGTGGTTCGGGATGGCCTGCTGGCCCTCATGACAATCGTGATCATCATCCTCGGTTGTTCGACAGGGATTTTCACGGTGACGGAATCTGCGGCGATCGCTTGTTTCTATGCATTCATCCTTTGCATATTCGTGTACCGGACAGTAAAGATCCGGCAGTTGTGGAATATAGCCAAGAATTCATTGAGGACGATGTCTATGATCCTCTCCATCATTGCTGCAGCGAATGCATTTTGCTATCTCATGAGCCTGATGAAAGTCCCTGAGATGATCACTGATTTCCTGCTTTCGCTCACAGATAACAAATACATCATCATGGTGCTCATCAACATCATGCTCTTGATCATGGGTTGCTTCATGGATATAGCCCCGTTGATTCTCATTGTCACTCCGATTTTGCTTCCCGTGGTCACTTCCTTCGGGTATTCTCCCGTCCATTTTGGGATAATCATCATGATGAACATGGCTATCGGATCATTGACACCTCCCGTGGGAACGACGCTCTTTGCCGGTTGTGCTGTCGGGCATATCGGGATTGAAAAAGTCACTAAATCCTTGTTGCCTTTCTATATTTGCATGGTTGTTGTCCTTATTCTTGTCACGTATATTCCTGCCATTAGCATGTGGTTGCCCAATTTGATGATGGGGACGCAGGCATGATGCCGATCATTTATTTATAAAGAGGAAAAGATGAAAAAGAAACTTGGTAAAACTGATTTGATAACCACCCCGATTATCTATGGTTGCATGGGCAGTGCTGGTGCATTTGGCGAGCAACTGGAAAAAGACTCTATCGAAGCACTGCAAAATGCATTCGACATCGGTATCAATTGCTTTGATACGGCTGAGATGTATGGGGATGGGTATTCCGAACAATTGCTTTGCAAGGCGTTGGCTGACAAGCGCCATGACATGGTGATCATTGACAAGGTGGCTGCCAACCATATGCATGCCGGAGAAATCGAAGCGGCATGTGAGAGGAGCCTGAAGAACCTTGGGACGGATTATATCGATTTGTACCTCCTTCATTGGCCTGTGTATGATGTAACGATTGAGGAACGGGTAGAAGCCCTGAAGAAACTCAAATCCGAGGGCAAGATCCGTTACTACGGTGTCTCAAATTTTGGTCCGCAAAACCTGGACGAAACTGAAGGGAAGGGTGACATCATGGTTGATGAGGTCGCATACAACCTCTTGGTACGCGCACCGGAATTTGAGGTGATCCCCCGTTGTATTGAAAGGAAGATGCCTGTTTTGTGCTATTCTTCGTTGATGCAGGGATTGCTGGCAGGGAAATACCAGTCTTTGAAGGAGTTCCCGGAAAATCGCGCACGTACGAAAATGTTCAATAGCAAAACACATAGCCAGTGCCGTCATGGTGGAGCGGGTGCTGAGGACGAAGGCCAAGCAGCCTTGCAAGCCATTTGGGACATCGTCCATGCTTCAGGTTTGAGCATGGAGGAACTGGACGTAGGATGGTTGAAGGCCCAGAAAGGGGTCGGTGGCGTCATCGTCGGCACGAGAAACGGGCAACAGAGCAGGGAAATGAGACACTTGCTGGACGTCAAGCTCGATCCGAAGTGGATTGACGAGCTGACGAAAGCAACGAACCATTTGAAAGAGGCGTTGGGCCCAAGCGTCGATATGTGGGATTACCGGTCGAAGTGACCGGCAGGCTTGTCGCTTTCGTTGGATCATGACTGTCATGAAAGCAAGGTAGGGTTCATGGCAGTCATTTTTCATGCAATGTAGACATCTGCTTTTGAGTGGACCAAACCGACAAACAGCCGGGCACGCAAAGGGTTTGCGCCATTTCCTGGTAGGACTGGTGCAATGGCGCGGATTTTGGGGTAAGGCATATCATTCGGAAAAACGTAGTGCAGATCCTTGATGGTTGAAGTTCCCAGAAACATGCCTGATGACGGCAAGCAAGAGAGGGACACTCATAATGGTTCGGCATGACCGGTCCCGTGCCAAATGGTAGCCTATCGCTATTGGATGGATGCAAAAACAGGGAGGTGTCGCAGCCTCCCTGCCTGAAAGAAACTGGGAACCAAGAATCAACCTTTGCTTTTTTCCTCATGCCAGTTTGAAGGACCTGCTTTTTTTACAGATCTGGTTGTCTTCTCCATTCCTTTCCTTTACGGCTTCACAGGAATCCATGTCATCTTTCATTGAGGGTTCATTATAGGCAGTTCATCCGTATGAAACTGCGGATAATACGCATCATAGCTGTTATTGGCATTAATTGAACCGATGGCCGCTTTCCGAGGAACTGGAAACGCAATCTCCGTCTTTTGAAATGGTGAATCGTCTTCCTGGCTCTTCAATCGAGTGATTGATTCTAGCTGGTTTTCTCAACTTCCTTTTCGGATGCATCCACCTCCACCTTCCTATGACTCATCTGGAATACATCAAAGCCAATTGCAAGAAGCATGATGATGCCCTTGACAATGTACTGGGCGTTTATGTCCCAGCCTGCCAGTTGCATGCCGTTGGAAAGGATAGCCAGAATCAGAATTCCAGCAACAACTCCGGAAATTTTCCCTTCTCCACCTCTGATGCTCACTCCTCCGATGAGGATTCCTGTGATGACGGTCATCTCAGTCCCCGGCCCTATTCCCGATTGCGCCGTGCCTACTCTTGCTACGAGCATGACAGCCGATAAGCCGACGAAGGCTCCCGCAATGCCGCCGATCATCAACTTGATGCCTGTGACATTGATTCCGGAAAGCCTTGCCGCTTCCTCGTTTCCACCAATGGCGTATACATAACGGCCCCAATAGGTCCTAGAAAGGAAAAGGCTCATGACTACGACAAGGACAAATGAAAGAATGACTGCAAACGGGATCATTCCCCACGCTCCCTGGCTGATATACTTGAAGCTGCTGGGGAATCCTGTGATGTTTCGTGATTCTGAGATGGTGTATGAAAGGCCTTGGTATATGGTCATTGTTCCAACTGTTGCCATAAGAAGAGAGATCTTCAGCTTAAGGGCAAGAAGCATGTTAATCTCGCTGAGAAGTACGCCAAAGAACACTCCAGCTAAAATCAGCAAGCTTCCGGGAACGCCGGATTGGAGAAGCTTGCCTACTAGGATGCCTACCAATGACATCTGATAGCCTACGCTGAGATCCAAGTTGCCTGCCATCATGACAAAGGTGACCCCGATGGCGCATACGACAAGGTATGCATTCTGGTTCAGAATGTTGATGATGTTCTTGAACGTAAAGAACTTTGGTGCAAATGTCGAGAAGACCAATGCAACCACTATGAGTATGACCCAAGGCATGTTTGCTTGGAAAAACCTTCCAAATTTTGAAAGTTTGCTATTCATTATAACCTCACATTCCTGATGCTAGTTCAAGTATTCTCTGCTGATTGAAGTCCTTACGCTCAAGTTCGCCAGTCATGTGCCCTTCATGCAGGACGACGATGCTGTCTGACATTCCTATCAGCTCCTCCATTTCGGAGGATATCATGATGATCGAGACGCCAGACTCAACAATCTGATTCATTATTTTATAGATTTCCTGCTTTGCGCCAACGTCAATTCCTCTTGTTGGCTCATCGAAGATTATGACTTTGGTCTCTGCAGCAAGAGCCTTGGCCACAACCACCTTCTGCTGGTTTCCTCCAGACAGGTTGCGGACAAGCTGATCGAAGGATGGTGTCTTGATCCTAAGCCTATGTGATAGGCTTGAGACCTGTTTGTCAATGAGCTCCTTGTTCATGATCCAGTGCTTCGAGAAGCGTCTTAGGGCCATAATTCCAATATTCCAGTTGATTGAATAGTCAAGGAATGCCCCTTCAGTCTTGCGATTCTCAGGAATCAAGGCAATTCCAGCATCAACAGCCCGGCCTGGAGTACTGAAGGACACTGGATTGCCAAACAGGAGCATCTGTCCGGAAGTCAGTTTAGCAGCGCCGACAATGACCTTCGCAAGCTCAGTCCTACCAGCACCTACCAATCCTGCGAGCCCGAGTATCTCGCCTTTGTGAAGAGTCAGGCTAATGCTCTCATCTCCGTTCCCACAGATGTCCCGAAGCTCAAGCACGCTCTCGCCGATTTCGACATTCCTCGGTGGAAAGGACTCCTTTAACTCGCGACCAACCATCAGCTTGATGATGTCCTTTCTGGAAAGCTCGCTCATAGGTCTTGTATCCACATGCTTGCCATCCCGAAGAATAGTGATGCTATCGGCGAGCTCGAATATCTCATCCATTCTATGTGAGATGTAGATTATGGTGACGCCTTTGGCCTTGAGTGTTCTAATTATCTCAAAAAGATGACGGACCTCACCAAAGGTCAAGGTTGCCGTTGGCTCATCCATGATCATAACCTTGGTATTAAGGTTGATCTCACGGGCAATCTCAACAATCTGTTGCTGAGAGACCGACAATGCACTGACCATAACATCCAGCTTGATGTCAGCACCAAGCTGCTCGAAGAGCTGAACCGCCCTTGTCCTTCTGTACTTTATATCTGGGCCTATCCTGCCTGGCTCCTTAATGCCAAGGAAAATGTTCTCCAGAACTGTCATGGAAGGCACCAGGGAGAAGTCTTGGTAGATGACACCGATGCCCTGTTGCTTTGCTGATGCTGGATTGTTGTTCCTCATCTCCTTGCCGTCAAGCCAGATTGAACCGCTGTCGCTTCTGAGTGCTCCGCTTATTATCTTGATCAGCGTTGATTTGCCCGCACCGTTCTCCCCTGCCAAGGCATGTATCTCCCCACGCTTGATTGAGAAAGAGACTTCGTCAAGAGCCTTGACACCCGGGAATGACTTGCTGATGTTCTCGATTCTTAGAATATCGTCCATCAAGCCTGCTCCGAGGTAAACAATGACTTCATGCCACAGGAATCAAGAAACTTGGGAAGAGCTTCATCCCAGAATTTCCAGTTGTGTTCTCCATCCCATTTCTCATAGATATAAGAACCTTCTGCGCTCCTTTGCCTGAGGTAATCGGCAAGCTTATCTGAAGCATGAATAAGCCAGTCATTGGTTCCCGCGTACTGATAAATTTTTGGAAGCCTCTTTCCTTTATTCTTTTCATAAAGGCAACGAAGGTCATTGCAGGTGCCCTCTGAGTCCTTGAATGTCGGAACGCCAAAAGCCACTTCTGGAACAACGTAGATAGGCTTCATGAAGTCCGGAGCATACTCGACAGGGGGAAGCTCCAGATCGCAGAAGTTGCCTGAGGAGAAGCAACCTACTGCGCTATAGCGCTCGGGGTTGATCAATGCAACCTTCAAAGCCCCATATCCACCCATGGAACAGCCAGCTATAAAATTGTACTTGGGATTCTCTGAGAGGGTAGGGAAGATCTCTCGGATGAACTGGGGAAACTCCTTGGTGATGAAGGTCAGGTACGGCAGGCCCTTGGGCATGTCTGCATAAAAACACAGGCTGCTGACCTCAGGGATGACCACTGCAATTCCCCTGGCTTCGGCATATTTTTCGATACTTGTAAACCTGACCCACCCCGTGCAGTCATCTCCCATGCCATGCAGGAGCCAGAGGACCGGAATTCCGCCATCCTCTGTCTTCCTGGGACCCTTTGACAGGAATGTATCGCATTTTTGAGGCATGCTCACAACAGCGTTTGTATTCATGCCAAGGACAGTCGAGTAGTAATTGATATTAATCAAAGCCATAGTAAAACTTCCTTTATTACGGTCTATTCTTCTTTTTCATATGCTTGTCCAAAAAGGCAAGTATTGTCTCGAGGATCTCCACCTGTACGAAATGCAGGTCTGCATGGTCTGCGCCTTCAAGCCAGACCAAGTCCGCCTCAACATTGTTCTTGATGAGCTCTTTGTACAAAATCGAACTTTGCCTTGGATCGACCATGGTGTCTGAAGTGCCTTGTAAAATCAAGAACGGAGGAGTGTCTGGACCTATATACCCTAACGGGCTGGCTTTGGCTGCATTGTGTCTGGCAGATTCCTCATCACCAGAACCTAGATATTCAAGGTAGATTCCACGAAGAGGGTTATCCTTTGCATCAAGGGCAGTCTGAAAATCCATAGGACCGTAGAAGTCCACGACTAAGGATACCTTGTCAGAGATATCTTGGTCATCTCCTTTCACGAAAAGCCCCGTTCCTCCTGTAACGCCAGCCAAGGCAGCAAGCTGGGCGCCTGCAGAATCTCCCATCAAGGCAATCCTGTCCGGGTCAATCCCAAATTTCGCGGCGTTCTTGCGCAAAAAGCGAATTGCACATTTCACATCCTCAATCTGTGCCGGAAAAACGTCAAAGTTGATGGTTGAGTAGTCTATTGACGCCACGACATAGCCATGGTTTGCATAATAGACAGACTCTGGCGTGTGCATCCATGGTGTTGAGGACTTCCATGCTCCTCCGCCGATGTTGATGATCAACGGAAGAGATGGAAGATCGCTTGTATCACCAAGCGGACGCCTATAGTACGGTCTGAGGATGTTGAGCCTCCTGGACTGCATCTCCTGGTGAAACATGTTTTCACGCAGGCTATAGGTAATGTCCGCCATAGGGACTATGCATGGCAGAATATTACTGGTCCTTATAGTTCGTTCCATATCAAATATCCTCCCATGTGATCATTCTAGATGTTAGCGGTGAACTGGTCGACGTTGTCTGTAGTGATAGGATAAGTCTCAAAGACAAATCGCTTCTTTGCATCAATCTGATCAGCAAACTCGCCCATGGTGATCCCATAAAGTTTGCTTGTGGCGTTCACGTCATAGGCTCCGCTTCCGCGCACAAGGCTCTTGCCTTTTCTTGAATTCTTGATTCGGTCTAGCAGTGTGCGGTTGTTATCACCTGAGATGATTGCAAAATTCTCCTTGTCAATCGTGGTAAGCGTCATTGCTCTCTCATCAGCCCCTTCTGCCATTGTTGCGAAGTGGAAAACGACGATGTTTATGTCAGGATGCTTAAGGAGAATGGAGTCAAGAGCATTCTGAGCTGTAGCATAGTCCTGTTCGAACACCTCGACTTCCTCGACAAGCTTCATTCTTGGATCTGCTTTGATGCCGTCCCTGCATCCAGAATCCCTAAGCTTGTCATCCGTTGTTGTAGGAAGAGTGACCATTGCCACCTTTATGCTGCCGGCTGCGGCATTTGGATACTTCTTGTCGACCCATGCTGTAGCAGCGTCCGCTTGTGCCTTTCCGATGATGTACTGGTCAGCGACTGATACAGTGTCATAGCAGTCAATATCTCCACCGAAGTCATAGGCAAATGAGTGGACATTGATTCCGTAGTTCTTTCTGATGTTCTTGAGAGTCTCCCTGAGGGCATCCTGGTCGATTGGGATTATGATGATGTCAGTGCAACCCATTGTCGCCAGGTTCTCAAGCTGTGACAGTTGCTTGGAAACATCCCAATTGGCATCTGTAACTGTGACCTTGATACCGTCTGCTTCGGCCTGACCCTTGATCAAGTCAGCAAGGTTTGCATAGAATTCAATGCCCAGTGAGCACCAACACAAGCCAAGATGACGTCCTGCATACTTTCCCTGTGGCTGAGCGATTTCTTTTGCTCCGTTCGCAAACAATGACAAAGCCATTACGAGAACCAGAACAACAGCAACAAAACGTTTCATTTTCATATGTTGCCTCCTTTCATTACTTTTTATCATTCTAAGCGTATTACTGAGAAAACTGACTTGCTCTTTTTTTAGAAAAAGTACGTTTTGATTGGATACTAGTACTTGAAGGAAGGTATGTTCTCTCTCTCCAGGTCCTTGAGATCAGAGGTGATGATGATCACGGCCTTGCCATTCTGAATCAGTTCCTTTCTCAGGCTGTTGAGCCATTCGATCTGCATGATATCGTTATTCATCGACAAGGAGAACATCACGATGACATCGGGATTGGTAACCAGCCAGCGTCCTGTCATCAGGCAGCAGACATCAGTGTAGCTAAGGTTTCGACAGTCCTTGTGGTTCTTGAGTCTTGTGATTGGCTTTAGTGAGGCATACTTGTCCGCCACCATATCATACACAAACTCATCAAGCTGTCGCCTTCGGACCACCTGAAAGGCCTTGCTTCTGGACATGCGAAACAGCGTCAGATTGTCAATGGCAGAGAGATTCTCGAACAGAAGCGAATCCTGATCATTGGTGTTGATTACAGAGATCCCGCTTCTTACTAAATCCATTGGACTGGCGATTGTCAATGGCGAGCCGTTGTCATAAACGAGGAGACTATGAGAGACAAAGGCTATAAAGTCCTTGAGGCTTCTGGGAATAGCCATAGCGCAGTCATATATCCCAATGCAACTTCCACAGGGTATGGACAGCTTACTTCCTGTCTTTCGATCGCAGAGCACAAGCGATCTTTTCGATTCAGATGGCAAAGATTGCATAATAGGCTTTTCCATCTCCACAAAGGGTTGACCCTCGATGTAATGCCTTATTGAATCGAAGCAAAGGGCCTTGAATTCACTTGAGCCGAGACAGGCTACAGTCATGCCGTTTCTAACAACAATAAATGAATCTACAAGAGAATGAAAAGGAGATGTGAAACTGAAAAGATCCAGGACCACAATAGCCACACCCTGATTCTTCAAGAACTCAATCACCTTAACAAGCTTTCTTGAATGGATGTCACTGGAATTGAAGGTCAGGTCTGAAAGGACCATCAACCTAACACCCGACTGGTAGGCGAGAAAGATCATCATAAGAAACTGGCTCTGCAGGCTTGGCTTGTCAGATTTCTCCGACAGATCCATCAGTTTCAGAAGTTGCATTGAGCTTCGTTCCAGATCTGGATGAATCTCGATTGCCTTATCATGGAGCTTTCTTGGTATCCGGAACTGGCTTTTGACAGTCCTAAAGGAAACCTTTTCCAGATATCTGTGGATTGCAGACAGCACTGCTATGCCACTGGCAAAGGAGCCAGTCGAAATCCTGTGGCCATCAAAGAGGACCCGGCCTGAATAGTTTTGGATCCTTCCAGACAAAATTCCAGGGATCGCACATAGGCCTGAGGTTATCAAGCCGGTAATAAGCGTCAGCTCACCTTCATAAACCGAGAACGAGATATCCACAGCATTACCGAAGCGATGGTCAGAGGCCGCAACATTCGACATCCTCAGCAACTCATGTTTCATTTGGTTTGTCTGTCCTAAGTTTGTTGCCGTTTGGCGGAAGAGTAATCACAACACTGGTTCCGATGCCGACAGTGCTGTTTACCCTCAGTCCATAGGCAGAACCGAAGTTTATCTTGATTCTCGCATCTATGTTCTTTAGGGCTATTCCAGAATGCATGGAGTCTGCTCCTAGTCCCGGGGTTTCGTTGTCCTCGTGAAAAAGGCGGTTAATCTTCATTAGAGTCTCATCAGGAATCCCCGCTCCATTGTCCGATACAATAATCTGGAAGCATTCATTCGTTCTGGAAAACCGGACTGATATCAGACCTCCGCCTGCCTTGTTGCGGAAGGCATGCTTGAAGACATTCTCAGCTATCGGCTGAAGTGTCAGCTTTGGAATCATCACGGTTGCCAGATCATCAGGATCGCAATCGAACACCTTCTCAAGCGTAAAGAAACCTGCAAAGCGCAGGTCTTGAATCATCAGAAAGCTGTCAAGGTTCTCAATCTCATCTTGAACCCTGACCAGGGCGTCAGAGTAATCCATGCTATACTTGAACATAGATGAAAGCCTCGAGACTATGTCCGCTACATTCACAGCCTCGGCTTCATAGGCCATGCCTCTTATTGTATCAAGGGTGTTGTAAAGGAAGTGTGGGTTAATCTGGTTCTGAAGTGCGTTGAGCTGCTCCTGGCGTTTCTGGAACTGCACTTCTTGGATCTTCTGTCGTGTCAAGATCAGCTCTTTGTCATCAGCTTCGCTTTTCTGCGTCTCATAAACATGCAATGAGCATTGGATTATTGCCAGAACCGTGAAAAAAATCAGCGTGATGCCCAGCCATATACTTCTCGGATGATCCTTCGTCAAGGCCATGTAGATGCCAATTGGTACCGTAGCCAAAGCGGCAAATACCAAACTGAGTATTTGTCTTTTTATATGATTAGAGAGCTTCAATTCGACATCTCCAAATGAAAACGCCTGAATTCCCTTGGCATTAGGCCCACTATCTTCCTGAATTGGATGTTGAAGGACGCCACTTTCGCATATCCTACGGTGTTTGCCACTTGAGTAAGGTTGAACTGAGTGCTCTTGAGAAGCTCCTTGGCTTTGTTTATTCTCACATTGGAAAGGTAATCAGAGTAGTTCATGTGCATCTCGCTCTTGAATACAACGCTGAGGTAGGATGGATTGACGTTGAGCTGGAAGGCCATCTCTTTGAGGGAGACCTCATCCATGTAATGCCGGTCTATGTATTCCCTTGCTCCTTGAGCATAAGCTGAGAGGTTTCCAAGCTTGTCCGCCAGTCGCTTGACAATCTCCTGCTGAATCATCTTTGAAACGACAGAGACAATATCGCTTATTGTCCCGCACTCTATAAGCTTCACACTCACATCGGAGATCTCGTCTATCTTATCGCATGATCCTCCAGATAGGCTGGCGATGGATGCATAAAGCAGGCTTTGAATCTGCAGCACAAGGTTCATGATCAAGGCAGGATTCTGAACGAAGGCCTTCTCGCGAACGCTGAATACCTTGGAGACCCACTGGCTTACCGCGTTTTGATCAATGGATTCAAGAATCTTCTCGAACTCCTTTTTCTCAACAATCGTCAGCAACTTTGAAGGCTCAGCTTCCTGCACTTTCTCGATTTTGGAGATGAACACCTTCTTGTCAGGAACGATGAAGCGTTCCATCATGCTGGCTTTGGCCTGAGCAAGGCACTGGCGAAGGTCGCGTATATCATCAATCTCGGATCCAGCGCTTGCATAACAGTCATGCCTTGTCTTGATCTGAAGCTCCCTTAAGGCTGAGTTGAAAATCGAATCGAAGGTGAAACGGCTGATCTGCTCGCTCCTCAGCTGATAATTGATGATGATGCAGAGGGAAGATCTTGTGTCCCTGAAGATCTCGAACTCATAGCTTATGCCCTGAAGTTTGAGCCTCATGATGTCAGTGAACATAGCCAGGATTGTGCTTCGCTCATCCTCGCTGAGATTGGTGCCCGGAAGATTGACCCAGAACACGACAAACCAGCGCGAGTGAAAGGCATAACCATATGTCGTGTTAACCTCGTCAATCGAGATCTCCTTGCCTTGGTCCTGTATGAGGTCGAGAAGCCTTAGCCTCTTAAGCGTACGTTCAAGGAGGTCGTCTGAAGTAGCACCTGCTCCCTTTTTCTTACGCACAATAGACTCAAGAGCATCGTTTATCGCTTTCTCCTCAATAGGTTTGAGGATATAGCTTACGGCACCATTCTTAAGGGCTTCAAGGGCGAAGTCAAAGACCCTGTAGCCTGAAATCACAACCACACTGATAGCAGGCTTGATCCTCTTAAGATGCTCCATCAAGACAAGTCCGTCCATCTGGGGCATTTGAATATCGCAGATCAGTATGTCGAAATCATTGTCTTGTGCAAACATAACAACTTCGTTGCCATTGTGAAAGGCACCTACTAGCTCAAGGCCCAGCTCATCCCAGTGGACAAGGTGCTTTATAAGAGAGCAAATATAAACTTCATCATCAGCAATCACTACTTTCATTATACTTTCATTTTTTAAAGCATAAGTTCTCAGAGCCATTTTATCAAGAAACAACTACATGTTTTTTTCATTTGGTTCTTGAATCTGACAAGCATGTGATTAGTTCAATCCAATCTAAAATCTTTCTTGAGAGGATCTGGTTGGAATCATTAAGGAGTAGGGGGGTGCGGACGAAAACTTGGGCAAAAAAGAAAAAGTTGAGTCATGTACACGTTGAAACAAAGGAAAAAGGCGGTGGCGCTTTACTCTAAGAACAGGAAAAGGAAGGGCATGATTATCCGGAAACTTGGCTATCCCAACCGCCATGTGCCGGGGCAATGGGTCAAGGAGTACGAAGCGCCGGGGAAGCTGAAAGGGGAGTACGTCAAGACCAAGTCCAAGGCGATTTCTTGCCTAGACACGGCCTTGCCGGCACCTATTGTTCCGTTTACCGCAACATCATGTACCCCTTGCTTTTCATTTCAGTTTGATCAACCTTCCTGGTTGATTCCGTCCATTCGTACTTGAGGGAGTTAATCATGACATTCATACAATTCCAGCTGTGTATTTCTTCTCAATCCATGACCACCCAAATGACAATCGGGATAATGGAATGGCACTTCGTTTCAGGTGTCTAGAATAGAATTGATTTCAACATAGTTTTCATTAGGGATACAGCAAGAATTCCAAAAGAGGCACTTGAGTGAAGAATGAGTCCAAGAGAACAGAGATTTGATACATGAGTTAATCTAGGAATACGTCCTTACGCCCAAATCTGAGGTTTTTGTTCCATTCTGGCAGGATATGGTGGAAATGTGCGAATCGATGTTCGGTTGGTTCGCTTGAGCCGGTTTGTCCGTCTTTCTCTCTGCAATCCTTTTGGTTTTTGTGCTTTTGCCTGTTCGCTTGTACCCTTTGATTATCTTGCTATCGCTTCGTATCTACATACTTCAGAAGAAATTACGATTCTGTTCATGCCCTTCGGTTATACAGAGAATGGGGTATTTCCCTGTGCGCTTCCTGAAAAGATTTGACCTGCGGTGATGATTTTTGACCTTCGATGGTGTTTCGCTGGATTTTCTTGATAGGGGGCTTTATACAACGAACGCAAGAAGGACGTTCGAATGAACAAACGGCAGCAGGATATCCTGGAAAGACTCAACAAGACGGGGAGCGTGCAGGTCTCAGACTTGGCTGACCAATTTGGTGTCAGCGAGATGACCATCCGGCGAGATCTCTGCTTCCTTGAGGACAAATCGATGGTGCATCGAACCCATGGGGGCGCCCATCTGGTCCACCAAGTACTTCAAGAACCATCCTTCAATAATCGAGAAGAAGATTTTCCCCAGGAAAAACGAGATGTGGCAAAACGAGCCGCCTCGATGATTCGCGAAGGGGCGACCATCGCCCTTGATTGCGGCACGACCTCCTATGAGCTGTGTAAGCATTTGCTGGGATATGAGCAGTTGACCATCATCACCACGAGCATTCGGATCGCCATGCTCTGTGTCGACCATCCTCATATCCATGTGTTGCTTCCAGGTGGAGAGCTACGTCCTTTAGAGGGCTCGTTGGTCGGTAGTGATACCTGCAAGCATCTGTCGATGCTTTTCTCTGAACAATTTTTTCTCGGTATCGGAGGCCTCGATTTGCATGCGGGCGTCACCGAATACAACACCGATGATGCAGCCATCAAACAGGTGCTCATCACCAATACCAAACAAGTGATCGGAATCATGGATGCCTCGAAATTGAATAAGGTGACATTTGCAAAAGTGTGCGACATTTCTGCGCTGGATACCTTGATCGTCAATGGAAAGATTCCTGAGCGCTATCGTGAAGTCTTTCATTCTCATGGGATTACCGTCGTGAATCCCCGGGAAAAGGAGTAAGGAATGGGAAAAGAATGGATACGGCAGGTCTTTGGGACTGAGAAGCCGATCATCGCGATGTGTCATCTGGACGCCATGCCAGGGGATCCTCATTACAACAAGGCTAAAGGGATTGACTACATCATCGAAAGGGCGAGGACCAATCTCCATGCGTTGCAGGATGGTGGCGTCGATGCGGTCATGTTCTCCAATGAGTTCAGTCTGCCCTATATGACGAAGACGGACGCCATCACCTCGATGGCCATGGCTCGCATCATCGGAGAACTGAAGAGTGAGATCGGCATCCCCTTTGGGGTCAACGTCCTTTGGGATGACATCGCCACCGTGGAACTTGCTGTTGCGACAGGCGCCTCGTTTGTCCGTGAGATTTTCTCCGGGGTGTATGCCAGTGATTTCGGCCTCTGGAATACCGATTATGGCCGGACTGCCAGGAGGCGTGCGGAGATCGGCGGGGAAGACGTTCGCTTGATGTTCAACATTTTCCCTGAAGCGAGTGCGTATCTTGGGCAAAGGACGCTTGCCGATATTGCCAAGACCACCATGTTCAACTGTCAGAGCGACATGATTTGCGTCTCGGGGAGCACCGCAGGAATAGAAACACGTCAGGACCTGCTGGAGCAAGTGTGCGCCGCTATTCCTGAAGTGCCTGTCTTCGCCAATACCGGGTGTACCAAAGAAAACATTGCAAAGAAGCTTGCAATTTGCGATGGAGCGGTTGTCGCCACCACGTTCAAGAAAGATGGGCTTTTCCCTGAAATGGTAGATCAACAACGAGTAAGCGAGTTCATGGACGTTGTCCATTCACTGAGAAAATAACGAGAGAGGGGTAAAAATGAGAAGGACATGTTGGGTATTGTTCCTTGCGATGGTGTTGTCGTGCGGTTTGTTCGCTCAGGGAACTTCTGAGGTACAGAGTGCTGCGAAACCGGAGAAGACGGTTGCAGTCATCATTCCGAGTCCTCTTGGCGATCGTTCGTTTTGCGATAGCGCCAACAAAGGGGTGGAACGGGCGAATAAGGAGCTTCCCGTCAGCGTGGATTTGATCGAGACACAGGGGGTGCATGAGCACGAATCTGCCATGAGAAGCGCCATCAACAAAGGGTATGGGTTGATCTTGGGTGTTGGCCTTGATTCCCAGATGATGATCGATCTCGCCAAGGAGTATCCTGACCAGTTGTTCGGCTCCCCGTCGGAGCTCTATGCCGACAAGCTGCCGGATAACTTGGCATCCCTGTTGATCAACGTCAACAAATCCAGCTTTTTGGCTGGCATCGCCGCTGGTCTCCTGACCAAGACCAACAAAGTCGGAGCGGTTTGTGGTGGCGACGCTCCTGGTATCAACCAGTTCTACTATGGCTTCAAACAGGGGGTTCTCGAAGTGAATCCTACCTGCAAAGTCTATGTGAACTACTTGGGATTCGACTTCTCCAACCCGACGTTGGGCAAGGAAAGTGCCATCGCTCTCTATGACGAGGGTTGCGATATCCTCTATCAGGTCTGTGGGCTTTCAGGCGAAGGTGTTTTGGCTGCCGCCGCAGAAAAGAACCTGTATGCCATCGGCGTCGATAACGTTCAGGATGGCTTCTATCCCGGGCACATCATCACGTCCGTCATCAAACGGGTGGACAACAGCACCTATGAATTGATCGACGAGTATGTGAAGGGTGATTTCAAGGGTGGCTTCAGGACTCTGGACATGGAGGATGGTTGTACTGGTCTTTCATGGGATACCGGTGTTGATGATTTTGAGAAGAACGGTCCCGCCGATATGGTCGCACAACTGCCTGCCATCAAGGCGACGATCGCGAAGTACCGCACCGACATCCTGAGTGGAAAATTCCACGTCTACAATGCGTTGACGGAGCCTCTTTGGGATTCGCTGAAGAAATAACACGAGCGTAAAAAAACATCGGTATTTGTGTGGCTTCCGGATCTTCCGGAAGCCTTGAAGAGGAGGGCGTGATGGCCGATACCATCTGTTTTCAAGACATTTCCCGTTACTATGCATCAACCAACGTACAGGCGAACGACCATGTCAGTTTCTCTATCGGAAGCGGGGAGATTCATGCCATCTGTGGTGAGAACGGTGCGGGTAAAACGACGTTGATGAGAATCTTGTTCGGTCTTGAACGTCCAGATTCCGGAACCATTTTGCTGGATGGCGAAGCGGTGTCGCTGACAAGTCCTGCGGACAGTATCGCCCATGGGATCGGCATGGTTCACCAGCATTTCATGTTGGTTCCTTCCTTCTCCGTCACCGAGAACATCATGTTGGGAAACGAGAAGGCGAAGAAAGGCTTCTTGCAGAAAAAGGACGAACGTGCCTTTGTGCAGAAGCTTTCCGAAACCTTCCACCTTCCCATTGATGCCGGCGCCATCGTCGAAACGCTTCCGGTAGGTTTGCTTCAGCGTGTCGAGATTCTGAAAATGCTTGCACGAAATGTCAGGATCATCATCCTGGACGAACCGACTGCCGTACTTACTCCGCAGGAAGTCGGTCCCTTCTTGGAAACCTTGAAGGAGCTTGCCCGTAGTGGCCACACCATCCTTTTCATCAGCCATAAACTGCAGGAAGTGCTTTCGGTCGCCGACAAGATCACTGTCATGCGGCAAGGGAAGGTTATCGGAACGAAACTGCGGTCGGAGACCGACATGGAAGATCTTGCCATGATGATGGTCGGTCGCAAGGTAGTGTTGCATGTTGATAAGAAATTGGCTTGTCCGAAAGGGAACATCCTGGAGGCAGACCATCTTTCAGCGGTGAACGTCAACGGGACAAAACTTCTCGATGATGTCTCATTTCGCATAAGAAGCGGTGAAATCTATGGGATAGCTGGGGTTACTGGCAATGGTCAGGATACCTTAGTCTCTTGTATCTCCGGTCTGGTGAAGCCTGCTTCAGGAGAGGTGAGACTCGAAGGAGCATCCATGACCAAGGAAAGCGTACGTGCTCGTCGTCACCGAGGTATGGCGCATGTTCCTGAAGACCGAATCGCCATGGGGCTCAACATGCAATCGTCAGTGGAAGAGAACATCTTGATGGGCTACGAGACGCAGGAACCGTACTGCAAGAAAGGATTTCTCCATATGGGACAGGTGCAAAGCCTGACGGAAGAATTAATCAAAAGCTATTCCATTGCAGGGGCGTCCTGCGATAGCCCTGTCTCCATGCTCTCTGGCGGCAACATGCAGAAAGTGGTGTTGGGACGGGAGCTTGCGGGGAATCCGAAACTGTTGATCGTGAACCAACCGACAAGAGGACTCGACGTCGGAAGCATCGAATTTGTCCATAAGATGATCATCGCCGAGAGAGACCGTGGTGTGGCAGTTCTCCTGATCTCGGTTGAACTTGAGGAGATCCTCTCCCTGAGCGACCGTGTCGGTGTGCTCTTCTCCGGACGTCTGCAAGGGGAATTGGAAGGTGATGCCATCAATGAAAAAAACATCGGTTTGTTCATGGTAGGAGGTCATGTATGAACAAGCAGCAAAACCGTCTCATGAACGTGCTTGTCCCGGTCACCGCATTGGTGTTGGGTGTCTTCGTCGCATCCCTGTTGATCGCCATGACGGAAGTATCCCCGTTCAAGGCTTTTGGCGTGCTTGTCTCCGGTGCCTTCGGTTGCTCCGGGAAAGTGTGGCCGCTCTGCATCACGCTGGGGCAATCGACGCCGTTGATCATGACGGGACTTGCCGCCATGTTTGCTTTCCGTGCAGGTATTTTCTGTATCGCCCAGGAGAGCCAGTATGTCTTCGGTGCCATCGTTGCTGCGTGGTTGGGAGTGACCTTGCATTGGCCTTCCTTCCTCCTTGTCCCTTTCATCATGCTTTGTTCCATGGTAGTGGGCGCGCTTGCGGCGGAGATTCCTGCGGTGCTTAAAGTGAAGCTTGGGGTCAATGAGATCATCTCATCGATCATGATCAACAATATCGCCACGTTGGTCTTGGAATACCTGGTGGCCTTTCCGCTCCGTGCCGACAGCGGTCAGAAAGCCCAGTCCGCGGTACTCCCCCAATCGCTTTGGTTGCCCCAGTTCATCAAAGGTTCTCGTTGGGGTGTTTCCTTCGTCATCGCGCTTATCTGTGTGGTTGTTGCCTACATCGTGCTCTGGAAAACCTCGTATGGCTATGAACTGCGCATGGCGGGCCAAGCACCGCTGTTTGCACGCTACGGAGGGATCGATGCGGATCAGGTCGTGCTCAATGCCATGGCGGTTTCCGGAGCGTTGGCAGGACTTGCCGGCTGTATGGAGGTACTCGGTAATTACCATCGGATCATGACGGGATTTTCCTCGGGGTTGGGCTTCGACGGACTCTCCGTCGCCATGTTGGGGCTCTCTTCACCTATCGGGGTTTTCATTGTCGCCATCCTGCTCGCCGGGATCCGGCAAGGAGCCCAGCTTGGGTTGCAGATCAACCTGAAAATCCCTCGGGAACTTGGAGGTGTCCTGATCGCCCTGATTATCCTTTTCATTTCTTTACAGAACATCTATACGCCGTTGTTGAAGAAGTTTGTCTCCACTTCGTCGTTGAAGGAGTGACGCCATGGGAGCATTCCTGTCTTTCTTTACTTGGAACCTGCTCAGCAGTTCCATCAGACTCACCACTCCGATTCTTCTTGCGGCTTTGGCCGCTGCGCTCTGCAACAAGGCTGGGGTATTGAACCTTGCCATTGAGGGTGAGATGTTGTTGGGTGCCTTTGTGGCGATTGTCGTCTCCTATCTGGTTCGCAAATACACGGGGATGGGCAGAGCCCATGCCGTGTTTGCCACTTCGGTGGGGGTTGCCGCTTCCCTTGGATTCGGCATGCTGCTGGGATGGTTCATGGCCAGTATCCATAGCCGGTATCACTCTGACCTGGTGATTTTCTCCATTGCCTTCAACATGCTCTCCAGCGAGATCACCGTCTACATCATGCGGTCGGTGTTCCACCAGAACGGTACGTGGACCGATCCTTCTCTGGTGCAGTTGCCCGCGATCGGAGAGTACAACATCATCGTCTACCTTTCTTGGATATTGACCGTGGTGTTGATCATCGTTTTCCACAAGACGGTATTCGGTCGCCATCTGAAGGCGGTCGGTGAAGCGCCAGAAGCGGCGGCTTCGGTGGGGATTTCGGTGAAAAGGGTACATTACGTAGCTTTGATCGCTGGCGGTATGCTCGCTTGCCTTGGTGGTGCCTTCCTCTCCGTCGGACATTTGATCTTGTTTACCAGGGACATGTCGAGCGGTCGCGGGTGGCTCGGCAATGCGGCGGCTTTGTTTGGGTTCAACAACCCTGGAGGGACGTTTCTTGCAAGCTTGTTTTTCGGCTTCGCCGATGCAGTCGCCTTGCGCTTGCAGAATGTGACCAAGATCCCTCCCTATATCATCCAGTTGATGCCCTACGTGTTGACCTTGGTGATCTTGAGCGTGGTTTCCTTTCGGGCCAAGAAAAAACGGTCCAAGAATGCTTTGTATTGATGGAGGTATGCACATGGAATCGGTAAAACGTATGGTCATATGGGCAGGCGCCGTGTTGACGGTGGACAAGGAAGCACATGTCTATGTGCCGGGGTATGTGGTAGTAGTTGGAGAAAAGATTGTGGAAGTGGGAAAAGGACACCCGGTCAGCCTTGTCGGGGACGAAGTCATCCACGCAGAGGGGAAACTGGTCATGCCTGGCTTGGTGAATTGCCACAACCACACGCCGATGGTCCTTACCCGGGGCATGTGCGAAGGGGTGTCTCTGTTCACCATGGATGGTTTTCTCCATCGCCTTCGGTATTTCGAATCGTTCATCGACGAGACGTTCGCCAGCAATACGGTACCCCTCTCTTGTGCGGAGATGATCCGTCTTGGCACCACCTGTTTCGCTGACCAATACTTCTATACGAAAAACATCTACGAGAAAGTGGAGGAGAGCGGTCTTCGTGGCGTGCTTGCCTATGGAATTGTCGAGCTTGGCGATGCCGTCCGCAGAAAAAATGAACTTGCCTCCTGTGAGGCTTTCTTGGAAGAGGCGAACGGTGGAAATGGCAGAGTCCGTGGGTGGGTCGGCCCCCATGCCTTCTTTGTCGATAACAGTTTGGATTTGATCGCTGAAGAAATTGCTCTTGCAAAGAAATACCACTGTGGGTTCCACATCCATTTTGCCACAAGCAATGAGGAAAACGATTGGTGCATCCCCCATTACGGGATGCGTGCCGTTCCGATGATGGAGAAACTCGGGATTTTGGATGTCCCTGTCTTAGGTGCCCATTCCATCACGGTCGATGAGAATGATATCAAGATTCTCGCAGCCCATCCGTTCAATCCGGTGCTGGCACCTTCTTCCAGCATGCGGAGCGGTTTCCCCGCCATGCCTGCGAAGGCGATGTTGCAGGCTGGCCTGAACGTGGTGCTCGGAACTGACAATGTCTGTTCGAGCAACTCCTACGACATGTTTGGGGAAATGGGGACGGCAGGCAAGTTGATGACGAATCGTGAGCATGACGTCAACGCCATCACGGCCAAAGAATTGGTGTACATGGCCACGATCAAGGGTGCCAAAGCGCTTGGATTGGAACATGAGATTGGGTCTCTGGAGGTAGGGAAGAAGGCTGACTTGATCGCCTTGGACCTCCGGGACCCTGGATTCATCCCCATCTGTGGGCAGGATTGGTACACGCAGTTGGTCTATTCCGTGAGCGGTATGAGTGTGACCGATTCCCTGGTGGATGGAAAGTGGTTGATGAGAGACCGCCAGCTCTTGACGGTGGATATGGATGAAGCGATGCAGAATTCGGAAAATGCGACTTCTGAGTTGATCAAGCGCATGGGCGGATGGCCCAAGGGATAAGGATGCATACATCTTTGGGTATCGATGTGGGAACAACCGCCATCAAGATGGTGCTGGTTGCGGATGACGGTTCTCTCCTAGGCTCTTGGTCGATGGAACACTCATTGGAAAGTCCCGAGACCGGGTTTGCTGAGGAGCGGACCGATATCTGGAAAGCGCATCTCTTCTCCTTGCTCTCCACGGTCGTCAAAGAGACGAAAGGGATCGTTATCGAGAGTATCGGCTTGACCGGCATGGTACCTACGTTGGTCATGGTGGACAGCAAGGGCAATGCGCTCTATCCATCCATACAACAAAACGATATCCGGTCGGGTGCGGAGATCGAGGAACTCAAGGAAAAGCTGGGAGAGGATTGGTTTTTCCAGCGCACCGGTGCGGTCATCAGCCAGCAATCGATCTTCCCTAAGTTGCTTTGGATGAAACGCCATCACCCAGAGCTGTTCAGCCACGTATCCCAGATTATGGGTTCATACGATTATCTTTCCCTGGTGTTGACCGGGGTGCCGCACGTGGAGCGGAACTGGGCTTTGGAAAGCGGCATGTATGATATCCTGAAACACGATTGGATATCCGAGGTCTTGCAAGCGACGGGTATCGAGAGGTCATTGCTTCCTCCCGTTTTTGCACCAGCCTCGGTCGTGGGAACGACAACGAAGGAAATTGAGGAAACAACGCTCTTGCCACAGGGAATTCCTGTTGTGGCTGGCAGTGCCGATCATGTCGCCTCGTCGTTTTGCATCGGCGTGAGAAAACCGGGAGATCTTGTTTTCAAGCTGGGAGGAGCGGCGGATATCCTGCTTGCTACCGATACGCTCGTGACGGACAAGAGACTGTTCATCGACTACGGGTGCTCTTCCACCGTTGATTATTTGATCAACGGTTGCACCGCCACCAGTGGCTCCATGTTGAAATGGTTCGCCAAGGAACTTTCTCTGCCTGACTATGCCGAAATGGATAAACTTGCCGCTTCAGTGGCTCCGGGAAGCGAAGGGGTGGTTGTGCTTCCCTATTTTCTGGGTGAGAAGACCCCCATCTTCGATATCCATGCGAAAGGGGTCATTTATGGCCTGACTTTGCATCACACAAGGACGCATATCTATCGGGCAATGCTGGAAGCGGTGGCCTACAGCTTCTATCACCACGTGGAGGTTTTCCAAAGCCTATCCCTGCCGATCAAGCGGGTGTTCATCACCAACGGTGGTTCTCGAAGCACGCTCTGGAGACAGATCATCGCAGACTGCACCGGCCACGATGTCCAGTATGTCCATAACAACGTCGGTTCCTGTCTGGGTGCGGCTTTGTTGGGTGGTATGGGGACGGGGAACTTTTCAGAAGCGACAGCCGATCTCTTTCTCAGTGACATCTCCGTGAATCATCACGATCCTGCGTTGTATCAGGTCTATCAACAGAGTTATCGGCAATATCGTGCTCTCTATGCAGCGTTACGTCCCTTGTTCCAGAAGACCGATCTGATCCTTTCCTGTTAGAAGTTTTTTGTTTTCATCGTGCTGTTTTTGCCCCCTTGAAAGGCCGATGTGATGTGCGTTTTTCCATCCAGTTTCCCTCTCAGGGAAAGGTCTGCTTCCTGCTCCTGTTTTTTCTGTTTGTTTCTCTGTGAGAAATGGAGAAAACGAACAGGCACTGTTACTTATATTTTTGTTTATAACAAATAAATAGGAGGATTGACGAGAATTTTGGTAATGCGTATTGTGCTGGTAATTTTTTCAAAATGAGGAGAAGAAGATGAAAAGAAAATGTGGCTTGTTTGTTGTGGTCATCCTGTTCGTTTGCGTCGCGTTGTTCGCTGATGTGCAAGGTGTTTTCACCAAGACCAGCAAATACGGCAATATGGACACCTCGATCGTTTCGGCGGATTTTGAGGCTCAGGGAGTAGAAATGGGAGATATCTGCACGGTGACCATCGGCTCCGTGACCTATGATGCGCCGTATGTTCGCTCCTATGGAGATGTGGAACCCGGCAACCTGTTGTTCCATGACCATCATGGGGTGTTGGAGTTCGCCATCTGCAACGGCAATTACGCCAACACCTATGGCTTCAAAGAAGGGGATACCGTCAGCGTGACTTTGAAGAAGAAGGCTGGTTATCTGGAAACCTTCTTGATCAGGGACATCCATAAGAGTGAGAAGCGAGAAGATTATCTTTCGGATTCCATCTTTGCCAACGTCCGTGCCGTCCAACTCGGCGAGATCGGATTCTGCAAGCTGTATCGTTCCTGCAACCCTATCTTGGATGATGCTCGGGGTCCCTATGCGTTCTGGTTGTTGCAGAACTGCGGTATACGCACCATCATCAACTTGGCCGATAAACAGGAGAATCTGCTCCCTATGGCGGAGAAGATGAATCCTTACGGCTTCTATGCGAATTTGGTGAAGAGCGGAGACGTCCTGGGGTGTGATATGGGTGTCGCTTTCTTTGATCAGGATTTCATCGCCAAACTCCATGATGCGTTGGTCTTCATGTCGGAACATCAGGCTCCGTATTTGATCCACTGCAATGAAGGTCGTGATCGTGCCGGATATCTTTCCGCATTGCTGGAAGGCTTGATGGGGGCTTCTGTCGATGAGATCTACAACGACTACATGGCTTCCTTTGACAACTATTTTGGGATGAAAGAAGGTACTGCCCAGTATGAGGCCTACAAGAAAATCCAGCATGACCAGATGCAGAAGGTCAATGGTGGCGTGGAGATCACCGACCAGAACGTCAGTGAAGGGGTACGGAGCTATTTCATCAATACGGTTGGGCTCACCCCTGAACAGGTCGAAACGTTGAAGGCGAAGCTTCGATAATGGAGATGCGATAGCCTTTTTCTGTACTGTTACTCCAGTTAATTTCATCAAGAGAAGGTTAGAGGATATCGTTTGATTGTTTCATGCTTGGGAGCTGTAACAAAAGTTGGTTGCTTCAGACTTGCGTTACGGCTCCCTTTTGATGGTTCTCGTGATGCAGGCTTTTGGCTTTGCATGATGGGAGAACTGCAAGAACAGTGCGTAGACGGTAAAGAGATCGAGACGTCCGACCAGCATCAGGAACGAAAAGACCCATTTGTCCCAAGGCCGCAAAGCTTCCGGTGGGGCCGACGGTCCCGAAACCGATGCCGATGTTTCCCAAGCAGAGGAACGAAGAAGCGACGCTGGCAGCCGCTGAGCGAGACAACGACGACTCCGATGATACCGATGGCGATGTACAGAGCAACGAACCTGCTGATGGAAAGTGTGATGTCATCCTTGATGGGTGTGTCGACCACTTGTTTGTTGGTGCCGGCATATTGAAGTCTTCTTTGCTGATGTTCTTGTCCACAGTTTTCCAATCGAGCTTCAAATCCTTGGAAATCTGACTTCTGGGCTGACCATCCATGTACTTTTGCTTAATAGGCTCTCAACCAAATCCTATCACTCATGTCCTTGTAATGTACTAAAATGGTTACAGTGGCTATATTTCCCATTTCTTTATCCCGATGAAACTATGGAATTCCTTGTGATTGTTCAAGTGACTTCATGCAAGGCCGGCTCAATATCGGCCTTATTTTCGGTATGGCATGCGCTCAGGTAGCCGGATGTACCCGATTATATCTTTCGATGCCATTTTTCTTGTATGAAGAGGCAGGTGAGGTCATCCTGTGGCGGTATGGGAAAGGGGCATTTGTGCAGTGGATGAATTGTTATTGATGGTGGTCAACGGATTTTGTTTTTCAGTTCGTTTACTTTTCGATTGAACAAGAGAGGATTTGAGGTGTGCAACCTATATGCTTCCATGTCATTTCTGGAGTAATTCCTCATGCCGTCTTTGCCACAGGAATCAATGTATTCGATATTCTGCAATTTCAGAAAGATACCATTCACATTACGGAACCTGTTGCTGATCAACTTTCCCTCGGAAACCGCCTTATCGCGCAGGAATGATGAGAGTTGTGCGGCTTTTTCCTGAAAGCCTTGGCATGTCCGCGGTTGTTTCATGGAGAGAAAGGCATCCACCAAAAGCAATGCCTCGTCCAAACTCCATTTGGGTTCTCTCATTTGGTTGTCCTCGGCCTTTTCCATGTGTTTTCCCTTGTATCACTATTATAGTCCTAAATCAGAAATCCTCAACTGAGAACATGCAACCGTTGTAGGAAGTCTTGTGGCATCGTTTTGTTCTCTGAAGTAATCCGTATGTGCATGTGTTCTGGAAGGTAAATACTTTCCTTGAATACTTGATGGAACTTTTCCATCCGGGCTAAAGATGTTTTTTTGTTCACAATACTTATCCCCAGAGGCTGGTTCCCAACCTGCCGTAATTGAAGGTCGTTGGAAGGGGGCAGCCAGCATAGCATGAGGAACGGATGTTTTTGGTCCGCGGGAAAAAAACTGAATGCAAGAACCTACATACCATGTAATCCAAAGAACTACTAATCAAACGGGATTTTGCTGATTCTGAATGTTTTCTTTATTTTTTTTCTATTTCCGAAAAGAAATAGTTTTCATTTCTGGGTAATATGAATCGTATGACGGGTAGTTGTCCGCTTGCTCCTGCGCCGCTCGCCTCTATACAGCAGATCCTTTTCTGTCAGATCACCCAGATGTCCTGCCTGCATGTAGTTGTACAAGGTCTTCACACAGAAGCGCGTCTTACAGAGCCATCTAGTGTTGTTGAACCCGGCTATGATGGCATAGGGTGAATGCCCCTCGTCCCTAACCAGCCGGGTCACCCGTTTGACCAAAGCCCAGTCATGCCCTCGTTTCAGGTCTAGGCACTTCGCCGTTCCCCGTTCATCGACATCACTCTGGGCACGTTCTGTGCAATATTCCCATAGGGTGCCCAGATTGGTCTTCAGATGTTCCGCCATCCCCCGTTTCAGTTCTCGGCGTATGGTCGATTCATGCTTGCCCAGAATCTTGCCTAACAACAAGGGTGAGCGTATCTGCTTGTATCCATTTGACCCCGAATAGTTATCCTCTGTTCCCACGTGAAATGACTATGCCTTGCATTCCCTCTATGATAAACTTGCATCGTCCCATGGTGACCTCTTGATTGGTGTGTGATGACTCAATCATAGCAGAGCGCTGTGGGACATTTTGGGTTTCTTTCCCTGTTCTCTTCTCATTTTTTTTAGGCGTGCATTTTATTTTACTGTGCGCTTCACCAGTTTGTTACCTTTTTTCTTGTTTATTGGGATGAGAAAGTATTGTATACTAATGTGGTAGTTTTTTTAGAGTTTTGATGTTCCAAGGAGAATTTGGGCTGTGGATAGTATTCGACAGGATGAGTTTCTTCAAAGCTTAGTTAATGAATATCAAGACTTAGACAAGGCAGTATATACTGATCGGTTTTCGTCTCGTAGTTTTAATAAGTACATAAAACTCAGTTCAATTATCAAAAAAAAGATGAATGAACAAGACATTCAAGATTTGGCTTTCGTTTTTCCAAATTCCCAGAACCTTGTTAATGAATTTACCATTTTTGAAGTCTTCCGGGCTATTCTGAATGATGAGATTCATGCTGACTATGATTTAAGTAGTTTTCAAATTGGAGATAGAGTTAGCATCGGGAAAGCCACAGTCATCTATAAAGGAGTAAAAGAAGAAAACAAAAAGAAATCAATTATCGTCGAGTGTAGCGATTGCAATTCTCAATTGCCAATAGCACAAGCCCCGATGTTTCAAAAAACGAATTCTAAACAACTATCAGGTGTTCAAAAATATAATCATGAAAGAAAACTGCTCCTTTCAAAAAGCTTGCTTACTGCGATTGCGAATACAAAATCACATATGGACAAAACGATAGTCTTAGTCAACCTAGATAGTTCTATACAAGACATTATGTCTTCTTTCTCTGAAATATCACTAGACGGTAAGCCTGTGAAAGATTTGGTCTTTATCTCAAAATTGGTCAACGGAAAACAAGAAAATGCCTTTTCTTCAAAGGACAAAGGTATAAGTCCATTGCTCATTGCTACTGAGATACCTGATTTTAATTCAGCTGGTATTACTGGCAAAATTCATTCAATAATTTTAAATTATTCGAAAAGACTTGAAGACGATGTTATAACTGTGCAGAAGCTACGAGGCTTACACATACCTGTGACAATCCTCATAGACAAGAAGGATTATTTGGAGTCAAGGCTTTTGAACAATTTCAAAACGTGGGTCTGGGATAAAGAAAACATTAATCAACAGGGAATGCCCATAAATACAGAAGGTTATTATCCATTCTTATTTAATTGCATGAAGCATAAAATCGAGTATTTGCTAGCTGAATCCCCAGTTATTGAAGAGAGCTTTCTCCTTATTACAGAATCATTTAGGCAACTTAACAAAGAGGGAAAAGTATCAGACAGGTTTCCTTTTGTTTCAAAAATTTATCAAGCCGTTCTCAATACCGTTAGATGTCCATTCTCTTTCAACTCTGAATTCTCTCTCCCTATAACCACTGAGTTTTCTAGTCTTATCACTTCCATTGAAAACGATAAGAATTATCTTCCACGGGGAATCTACGAGTCACTAATAACAATTGTCAATAACCTACAAACCATTCATTCAGCCGATTTTTCTTATCCCAAAGGAGAGTTGTTAATTCACTTTGTAACTAAAATTCAAAAGGACAATCCCGGGGAAAAAGTCTTTATTGTTTTACCAGATACTTTTTCCAAGAACGAATTTCAACTGATGTGCAATCAGGCTAACCCATTTGTTGTTGTTCTCTATGTAAGTGATTATCTGAGCAAAGAACCATCATCAGGGAAGTGTATTATTACTGGATGGTTGAGTAAAAAACAGATGAGGGAAGTCCTATATTCATATAAAAGTAGTGAGTACTACATCCTGTTATATAATGAAGAAAAGAAACGATGGGCAGAACCAACCTCAAGGACATGGAATAGAACCATACAGACAACAAGAAATTCGATTATCACGAAAATACTCGGAGTAATACCGGATAATCCACAGGAAGAAATTACTTGTGATAATGCAGATGAAAATCTATCTGATGAAGAATCAATTTTCCATGGGATAGTCATGCAAACAAAACTCCATCAATACTATGGTTGTTCTGGTAACAGAGATGTAAATAACCCTACCGTTGATGCTTCAATTATTGAGTTTGAAGGAAGCAAGTTCATGTTTGTCACTGATAAGCATAAAATGCTTGTTGTAAGTGATTCTTTTACGAGAGTCCGCCTTGAGACATCTTCAAATCTTCTTGAGGGTTCATTTGTTGTGATTCGAAAATCATCAAAGGATATCATCCGTGAGGAAGCGGATAGAATTCTTAAGAAAGAAAGACATGATAGCCTAAGGAGCATCTCATCAGAGTGGAAAGAGGCGCTCTATAACAGTTATTGTGAATGTAATTATAGCATTCCTCAATTGCACGAGTTGCTCAGTAAAAATGGGTGTAACGTTGGAATGCAAGCAGTTCGCGTATGGGTCACTGATCCGGAAATGATTATCATGCAAGAATACTCTGATTTGACCAGTATCATTAATTCTTCATCAATTACAACAAAGCATTCAGCAAAAGTCATTTATTCGGCCGGCAGGGCTGTACGAACATCCCATCAAGAGGCAGGAAGAAACCTTTCAGAAAAAATGACTGTAATATTAAGAGATTCAAAGTCTTTATTAGATGTTTCTTCCAACGGATCAATTGACATTGATATTCCTGATGTTGGAGAAGTGTCTCTTTTTAGAGTTGTCAGTGTTTCGAAAGAAAAGGAGACGGTTGAAGTTAAAGATTTAAATAGGCTTTTATCATAGGGTGAAAACAGATGTCATTAATGATACCAGAATACTACAGTAATTCAACAGTGAGCAGTGCAGAGAAACGGGTGTTTAACTGGTTTCGAGATGATCCACGAACCGATAACTGGATAGTATTTCATTCTGTAGAAGTATTCCACCACGTACGATATGTATATAGTGAGGTTGATTTCATCGTACTTGCACCCCAATATGGTTTTTTCTTCCTTGAAGTAAAAGGAGGAAGAGTGCAAGTTAATAATGGTATCTGGACTTTTACTGACAAGGAAGGCAATTCTAACTCAACAGATAGAGGGCCGTTCCAACAAGCTATTGAGACTTTTTTCAGCATCCGTGATTATCTGAAGAAAAACATTCCTCAAAAGTCAGAAAAGCTATTAGATTGCAATTCAGGTATTGGAGTTTTTTTCCCGGATATAAACTATACATCTGTTGGGGCAGAGAATGATGTAGAGTTAGTATTTGATGCAACCAATGATGGGGATGTCTTTTCATATCTTGTCTCTCTTGCAAACTACACAGAGCTGAAACTCAAGCAAAAGAATCTGCACCCATTCCGTCCAACAATCGAAGACACAAAAAAAATACGAGATTTATTAAGACCCAATGTTTCTTTTGATATGTCTTTAACATTATTGGATAAACGGTTTAGCAAAGATAAGATAATTGAGGTAACAAGGCAGCAATCTCAAGCTCTATCTTTGATTGAAGACAATAAACAATGTTTGTTTTATGGATATGCTGGTACTGGAAAAACATATTTGGCCATAGAAGCTGCAAAACGTTTAAAGCTCAAGGGATTAAGTGTTGCATTCTTTTGCTACAATAAAGGGTTGGGATTATGGCTCAAGGATGCGTTTTCATCACAGGGTATCCAAATAGCTTTTGTTGGAACTATTCATAGTTATATAGTTAACTTACTCAAAAAAAAAGAAGAAGCGATATCTGATTGGAAGACAATAGTTAACGATGCTTATCATTATGTGAATAGCCATGTCGTTACAAAATTTGATGTTATCATTGTTGATGAAATGCAAGATTTGTGTACTCCGACATACCTATCCTTTCTGTCGTCTATTCTAAAATGCGGATTGTATGAAGGAAGGCTAATTTGTTTTGGAGATTTTTCTACACAAAACATCTATGAGATTACCTTATCTGAAAGCGAAAAACTAAACTTATTAAAACTGAGTACTCGCAACATAGTCTTTTTCCATCTTACAATTAACTGCCGTAATACAATCCCAATCCACAACCTCGTTACTTTTCTTTATGATATAGATAAAAAGAGTTGGATGTCTGCTGATATCCAAGGACCGGAATACAGGTTTTATGTGTTTCCGTTTGTTTCAATAAATACCGTAGTCCAAAAATTATTAAATCAAGGCATCTCTCCTCACGATATAACAATTCTTTCTCCATTCTCTCCAGAATTCTCAAAGTCTTACAAAGAGTTGTCCCAGAAATATGAAATCAAACCTTTTTCTCCGCATGAACAAGGACTTGTGTTTTCAACAATTCAAGCTTTTAAAGGTCTTGAAAATGATTACATAATCATTTGTGACATGGATGAAAGCAATTTCAATGATGTGTTTTATGTTGCTCTCACTAGAGCACGGTATGCTCTTTCAATAATTGGAACTGGGCAGTTGTTCCAAAGGATGATAGAAAATAATGGATAATTTAATTCGTGATCAGATTGTCGCCATAGTGAAGAAAGATTTTATTGGGCCAGATCCATCCTCTGTTGATTCACAACTGGTTCAAGAGAATGGCGAAGAGATTCTTAAAGAATCGCCAATCAGGCGTTATCTTGCAGGTATTTTGTTTTCGAAAAACTATGGGGCAGATGAGATACCGGAAGAAGATGGAGAAGAAGAAGATGAAGATGTTATAAGACTCACCAATGCCTCTTATCAGTCAGCTATGGGCATCACTATAGCAATCCCTAATAATGATAAACTTGAAACATCAATCCATTCTGCATTCTACAACGAAAGTCTTTCTTCCGGGGAGAAATTATTTCTTCGTATACCTATTCAGAAGACAATTGAGCTTCTTCTTCCTAAAAAGAAAGACCAGATGGATAAAATTGAAATCTATAACGACCCAGAGAATGGTAGAAAGATCCTCTTAGACGTCATTTGTAGACAGATTTTTCAAGACAGCGCAATCTATACCGTCACATTAGAAAATGCATCGTTGAATGTTGCCAATGAAACAACAGGAAAGTACTGTATGTTCCAGTGTAGCTTTACCCTTTCATCGAAAAATGGATTTGTTGCTTTGCCTGATTCAGAAAGAGTCTATCATGACGAAGATTTCGAATCAAATACTATGCTGTACAGAGATGAGAAGTCTTTTGGAATTGGGCATGGATGTTCAGTCTGTTGGAATAAGCATGATACCATAGTAAAATCAATCTGGACCTCAACTTTTCCTGAGTACGAGATGACATCAATAGTACCAAGTGTTATCGAAGGCGTATCTCTAGATATGTATAAAATGTCAGATCCTAAAGAGTTTAACCAAGTTGACAGTGAGTTAATACGATTATGTGATGAATATGAAAAATGGATTTCGTCTCTTCAATACACTAAGGTTGACGCTCGGGATAACAAAACTAAAACACGACACATAGAAAACTGTAAGGCCTGTCTTGACAGAATGAGAAAAGGGGTGAGTCTTCTGGAAAGCAATCCATTATGTAGGAATGCATTCCAGTTGATGAACAAGGCAATGCTCATGCAGCAACTTCATTATGCCCTTCCGAAACGAGGATGGGTTTATGATGGAAACAAGTTGGTTTTGGATGACGCACAATACCAGCAATTGCCAGTTGTTGATGATAAAAAAACTTGGTTTGGAAACATCTCAAAATATGGGAAATGGAGAGCGTTTCAGTTAGCTTTTATTCTAATCAACATACAATCGATGATTGATCAACAGTGTAATGAACACCACATTGTTGATTTGATTTGGTTCCCCACTGGCGGTGGAAAGACTGAGGCTTATTTAGGTTTATCCGCATATACAGTTTTCATTCGGAGACTCCTTAAGCAAAACGATGCGGGAACCGCTATCCTTATGAGGTATACTTTGCGACTCCTGACAAATCAGCAATACCAACGAGCATCGGCATTAATTTGTTCTATGGAGATACTTCGAAGAGAGGATCCGGTTAAGTTAGGGGATGAGCCAATAACAATTGGATTGTGGGTTGGTAATGATTCAACACCAAACACTTATAAAGAAGCTGAATCTAGAATGAACAAGAGAATTATCAATGAAACAAGAAATAATCCTTTTGTCATTTTGAAGTGCCCGTGGTGTGGAACAGAAATGGGTTTTTCCCAAGTCAATAAAAATCCATCAGGTGGATGCAAAGAAGATGCCAAACCGATTGGATATGATTTTTCAAGAAGGAGAACTTTCAAATTCTATTGTCCAAACGAAGACTGTGATTTCCATTCCCAATTGCCTCTGTCTATCATTGATGAAGAGATCTATCACAACCCACCAACAATGCTCATCGGGACTGTTGATAAATTTGCAACCTTGCCTTTCAAACCTGAGGCTCGATCATTATTTGGGATTGGGATTGATGGTAGTTACACAAATTCACCTCCAAATCTTATCATTCAGGATGAATTGCACTTAATCTCTGGGCCGCTTGGAACAATGGTTGGTCTCTATGAAGGTTTGATTGAGGGGTTGTGTTCACAAAAAAGTAATGGAAAGACTATCCTTTCCCCAAAAATAATTGCGTCAACTGCGACAATCAGCAGAGCGAAGGAGCAGTGTAAAGCTCTTTACTGCAGAAAGCCCAATGAAGTCTTTCAATTTCCACCAAGCGGAATCAGTTATAAAGACTCCTTTTTTTCTAAAGCAGACAACAATTCCAACGGACGAAAATATGTTGGAATCTTCTGTTCAAATATGAAGTACTCCGCTGTGACTGCCAATATCAGGTTCTATGCTGATATAGCATTTGCTCGTGAACATCTTGTGAACGCTTCTCATTCTGAATTGAATGCCTATTGGACTCATGTTGGGTATTTCAATAGCATTAGAGAGCTTGGAAGAATGAAATCATATGTATCACAAGAAGTGGAAGAACATATGAAAGTCCTCAATGAAAGACATGGGATACAGACAACGATTGGTATTCTTAATGTTAGTGAACTAACCAGCCGAATCGATAACAATCAAGTTCTTCAGGCACTTGATGAACTGCTAATTGATTACCCTTCTGATGCTGAAGGTCATCTACCTATAGACGTCTGTCTTGCAAGTAATATGATTTCTGTAGGGCTTGATGTCCCTAGGCTAGGGCTTCTATCAGTCGCAGGTCAACCGAAAACAACCTCCGAATATATTCAAGCAACAAGTCGTGTTGGTCGTGCAGCTGTTCCGGGTTTGGTATTCATTATGTATTCATACTCAAAACCACGCGATATATCTCATTATGAACAATTTCAAAACTACCATGCGAAAATCTATTCAAATGTAGAGCCAACAAGTGTTACTCCTTATTCTGGACCTGTTCGCGAACGTGCTTTAGGAGCGATACTAGTTGCATATATACGATTAAAACATCCAGAAATTGAAAAGCAAAAACCTTTTAAAGTACCTAAAGATGAATGGTTTGAGGAATTAAGAACCTTAATAATAGACAGAGTAGCCATAATAGCACCAGAAGAAAATGAAAATACACAACGTAATCTAGATAAACTTATTGACGAATGGAAGGGAAGGAAGCCAGAGAGTTTTGGGTCGCCCTTTTCTCCCAAAGATGATGGTTTCCTAACAACAAAAGGTAATCATTCAAAAAATGGGTTTGTTATACCCACATCGATGCGAAGTGTTGATGCATCCTGTAATCTTGATGAATTAAAGGTAAAATATGGAAAAAGTAGTACTTGAGCTAAGGCGTTCATCCTTGATTTCCCCTTATGGTATTGGTTCAATAGTTCCTCTTTCTGAAAACCAGTTTTACATGGTAGCTGGTTTAGATGAATGGCGTTTCGGAGATCACCCGGAATACTATGAAATCAAAGAAGAAAGATTATGTAAAAGACTTGGAGTGAAGTTTTTGCGAATGCCACCAGACTCCGACAATCACTATGCAAGAATACCAGGCGTGCGTTTTCCGAACAATTTTTATTGTAAGACATGTGGTAAAGTTGTCGAATTGTCACCATTCGAGGACATTCCTACTTGTCATGGGAGTAAAATGATTCCGGACCGTTTTATTGTGGTATGTCCAGAAGGTCATATAGACGATTTTCCAATCTCTGCTTGGATCCATAGAAAATGTCACAAAGAGTACAATCCCACAACTTGTAAGATTACTCGCTCTTTTGGTAGGTCAGGAGGGCTTGCTTCTGATGTCACATATACTTGTACATGCGGTGCAAGCGGACACATGGCAGAGGCAATGGGGAGAAATGCCTTAAAAAGAGTCGGACTGAAATGCTTTGGTAAAAGACCTTGGTTAGGTGGTAATGAGGAGGAATGCAACGTTGACGCAGAGAAACTAAGAGTGACACTACGTGGAAGTACAAACGTCTGGTTTGCTATTACACGTAGTTCAATCTACATACCTGCTGATGTAGTCAATCGAATACCGGATTCCTTATTCTATGGTTTAAAGAATTTCTATGTATCAAATGGCAGTACGTTAAGCGATGACAACCTTCGTTCAATCTTATCGGCCCATGCTAAGAGTTATAGGATCCCTCTAGATCTTTTAGTAACAGAATTTTGGAGAAGAATAAAAGATGATAATGATTCTGTTAAGGACACCTCTTCAGCCGAGGATATCTCAGAAGATAAGTATCGCTCATATGAATATGACAACTTGATTGCTTCAAATGGAGAGGATAGTAGTGAGTTCTGCTCCATATCTATGGATATATCACAATATTCTGATAGTATACAAAAGCTTTACAATCAAGTAACACTTGTGCCGAAATTGCGTGAGACACGTGCGTTTGTTGGTTTTTCACGACTAGAACCAATTGAGAACGTGAAGGTGAATGAAGCCAAGAAATCATTGTCTTTGGAAAAATCAAATTGGCTTCCTGCCATAGCAGTATATGGTGAAGGTATTTTCTTTTGCATAAATCATATATTAATTAATGAATGGGCATCACAAGATTGTGTTCGAGAAAGAATCGGGATGATGAATATAGCATATAAGAATAATAAGATGCTTAGTGACGGTAATTACGATTTGAAACCAGAGTTTGTTCTTATCCATACTTTGGCTCATCTCATAATCAACCAATTAAGCTTTGAGTGTGGTTATGGAAGCTCTTCACTAAGAGAAAGGCTGTATTGTGAAAAAGAACAAAATCACGATTTGATGCATGGAGTCTTGATTTATACAGCATCGGGTGATTCAGAAGGCACTCTTGGAGGTCTTGTTTCTCAGGGAAGGCCGGGAAAACTCGAGGACATAGTTTCTTCAGCCATTGAGAATGCAAGATGGTGTTCTTCTGATCCCATCTGCATAGAATCTCATGGGCAAGGACCTGACTCGTGCAATTTAGCAGCATGCCATAACTGTGCTCTGCTTCCTGAGACCTCATGTGAACTAGGAAACAGACTACTTGATAGAGGCTTGCTCATTGGAACTCCGGAAAATCCGGAGATGGGTTTTATTAATTATATCTCAGCCAAGAATTCATAAGGAGGTTAATCGGATTTGTCGGTTCTTTTGTAGTAAAAAATTTTCTTTCAATCTCTGTGGCAAAGCTCAAAAAAGGGACAAACAGCATGAGGCGAGAACTAAGTAATGTGGAAACTCTGTTGGAATGTAATCTCCCATTTTGTAAGTAATTCTACAACTGAACAGAAAACATTTTTTTCTATAGATATAAAAGGAATTGACTTTTCTAATTTTCCCTAAAGACTTCCTGGTTTTTTTAGAAAAAACATGCTAATCTAGTCCATACGAAAAGGAGCACGTCATACCATGCCATCTTTCATTGATCTCTTTTCTGGCGCAGGTGGCTTCAGCGAGGGTTTTCTTCAAGCTGATTGGAGGGGAAAGACTTATGATTTCTTGCTTGCCAGTGACATCAATCCGACATGTGAAGTCACGCATAGGATGAGGTACAATGAACAGCTCGGGCTCAACACCGCCTTTCTCACCAAGGACATAACCGATCCTGATTTCATTGAAATCCTTTGTGATGATATCAAGAAACGTTTTGGCAATACGTCAGTAGACGTCCTTCTCGGAGGCCCACCCTGTCAGTCTTTCAGTCTTGCCGGCGAAAGAAGAAAGAATGACAAGAAAGACGACCTGTTTTCTTATTACTTGAAAGTAATTCAGGTTTTGACGCCGAAATACTTTGTAATCGAGAATGTGACAGGGATTCTGACCAAAGACGATGGAAAGATCAAGGAAAGGATACTGAACGAGATCCGAAACATCGTTGATTATCGAGCGCTTGATGCATTCATACAGAAAGCTGATCGTTTCGTACTGAGAAAACAAGCTGATCAAGAAAACCAGCAGAAATACCATGACTGCTTACGTCTCCTCCATGTCTTTTCTCTCCAGCACAAGCTTGAGACTGAAAGGCGGTCTGATTACCTTTTAATCCTTGATGCCCTGAAGCATACAGGAATCAATGACCAGCAGAATGCCTTTGTCCATGACTCAATTCTCAGAACGAAACTGTCGATTCAGAACGATGAGCTTATCTCCTTCATGAATGATCTGACTGATGCTTTTGTTGAAGCATTCCGCAACAACAAAGACATCGAAGAAGACCAGAGGAATGTCGTCAGACAAGCATTGTCCTTGTATGCACATCAGACCAACCTTCATGAGATTCAGGAAAAGACAAAAGCTTGCATCAATGAAAACCACCTGAACAGGAGCGTCTACAAGAGTGAGTTCGACTCCATCACCGATTACCTGTATCTAGGCGACATCATCAACAAGATGGAGGACCAGATTAAAGAGCTTAGTAATCAGGTCTCAGGGAAGAAACGAAATCAGGCGATCGCCATCATGAAGCGGATCGAGTTCGTTGTACAGACTCATTTCGATGGGGTGTTCTCTTGCCTTCAAGAGATGAACAAGATTGCATCTGACATTTTTGATGCGGACGACCTGAAGACTTTCTTGGACAGCTGCAAGGCGATTCCCCTTTACAATGTCAGCAAGCCCATGACGCTTATCGCCTCGAATTATGGCGTGCCTCAAAACCGAGAGCGTGTGGTGTTCGTGGGTTGTCGAAACGATCAGGAGCTGATTACTGACATTCCTTTCACATGCTCAACCGAAAGAAAAGTCTCCGTATCTGAAGCAATAGGAGATTTGGACTTCATAGGGATCGGCGAGGCAGTAACTGCGTATGATAAGAAATTCATAGCGAAATTTCGAAGAACAAAAAACGGCAGTATTATGCGGACTGTTGATGGAGAAGAATCGGGTGATTCTTCTGCAAAAACATATGCCGAGTGGAGCAGAGAAGGACGGCTGGACGTTTCACGCTTCCCGAAGCTCGCAGAGATGCAACCGGTCTACACTGCCGCCAACCAATGGAGCGACAGGGATTCCGCCCCCTCATTTTCTGCAGAGCTTCAGAACCATGAGACTCCGCACCACAACGATCTGGTGGTGAAACGATTCGCGCTTGTCCGAAAATATGGGGACCTTGTAACAGCCAAGCAGCACGAGCCGGACAATCCCATCTTGGCTACAAACAAAAGGAATTGCACATGCCTTCCCGCCGATGCGCCAAGCAATACCGTTGTAACGATACCGGATGATTATACCCATTATGGTGAAGACAGGGTCCTCTCGGTCAGGGAACTTGCCAGACTCCAATCGTTTGATGACAGTTTTGTGTTCCAAGGGAAAAGGACCACAGGGGGAGACAGAAGGAAGGTTGAAACGCCGCAGTACACTCAGGTCGGTAATGCCATTCCTCCTTTGATGGCAAGGGCGATTGCGATGGAAATACTAAAGCATATCAAGTAGTCATCAAGTCAAACTCTTCCGGCTCGGGGAATAAAAGGTTGACCTGAGCCGGACTTATCTTGAACAAGAAACCATGATCACGTAACCCGCCACCCTCTTCTTGCTTCTTTTCGTGGATGAGGAAATCCATGGTGATAATCTTTTCATCGATGAGTGTTTCCAGATTCACCACAAGTGGGTTCTTCGTATGGACGATTCTATCGTATCGGAAGTATTCAACGCCCTGTTCTTCATGGACGCTTGCCTTGACCCAAAATGTCTCATGGTGTTTTTCCAGAAGACGATCCTTCAGCGTCTCCATTTTCCAAAACACAAGATTCTGTGGCTTGGCCTTTTCTTGTTTTTGTCCGACCGTCCACAAAAGGTCATCACTGCTGATATTGAAATAGAGGCCCTGCGTATTGGGTTGATGAGCTGAAACAGTACAGTACAAAGCCAAACGGTCATGCGCTTGATCATAATAACCCCATTCGTCAAGTAGTTTCCTTTCGGAATAGTGTGATGCCTCCCACTCAGGAACCTGAGAGAAAAGCGTGACTCTGTTTTTCCCCCCTTTCTTGGTCTTCTGCGCCTTGCGAGACGCTTTCAGCTCAATTCCTTTGTAGTCAGGTCCTTTATAGTCATTTGGCTCGATTCCCAGAGCATTCTCCAAAGTCATTCCAACTGAGGTGTCTCCATGATTTACTGCATGGATGAAACCTCTGTCGTGAATCTCTTGAATTTTGGCACGCAATTCCTCGACAACTCCAGTATATCCATGGGAGATACTGGTCAATACTCTTCTTGACGCTCCGCCAGACGCAGTAAATCCATCAACGACATCCTTGTCTGACATGTTGAAGACATAGATACAGTCTTTTGTCGCAACAAGCGCAAGCAAATTCCATGGTTTACAGTACAAGCGGAGTTTAGAAAACCAAATACGTGGATCGCCATGTTTCGTAACAGGACGATACAGACTGCATTTCACTTCTTCAGTGGCACCGCTATATACTAAAAACGCTCTCACCGTCTTCTTGTTCTCTTCGCCTTGCCCCTGTATCTCATAATCATGAAGCCCTGCTTCCTTAAGAAGACTACGAACCGGAGACGTTGCATCCATGATTGATTTTTCATATCCGGTTAGGGTAGGAACAAGGAATGCAACATTTACTTCAAAAGGAGCAAAGTACTGCATCGAAGCTACAATATCGGTATCAGAACGTGAAAGCATATTGCCTCCGGAAAATAAAAACAGCAATTACCTATTATACCCATACTATCATACATGATTTCACCATGAAGTACAAAATTCATATCATTCAACTTTGTTTTTCTCTATTTGTATTCTCTTTTTTACCACTCATATAGACAGTGCTTCTTCATCGTTCTGATATCCATTATTGGACAGTTTATTCTTTTTCTATGTGACTTTTGTTTACATGCGGCAAGGTTATAAATTTTGTTATTACTTTTTCTTTAGCTACTGTTAGCGGCAGGCGAAATCAACCTCAAGGGGGTGCGGACAAAAAAGGTGGACTTGTTTAGGCGGTTAATCCGAACTTCTTCCTGTAACCCCCTAAAGAGAGAGACCTTGATCCTCTTCTCATTATATCAATGAAGACAGGCGTCCAGGATCCGAACGAATCCTTCTAGAGATACTCCAATCCATGGATGATTGCAGGACATCTCATGTTCCAGTCTTCCGAAGAAACCTTCGCACGCGGAATTGTCCGGGGGACAAGCTTTCTTCGACATTGGCCTTGTCAGCCCTGAAGTATCCATAATATCAATCCAGCTGTTTGTCCTGTAATGAAATCCTCTGCCATTATGGAGGATTGGTTTCTCTTCATCGATGCTGTTGATGGCTGTCTGGAGCCATTTTGTTTGTCAAATCCAATGAGGGGGGATGTACCGGTTGTCCATGAAACAGCCATCCCATCATAACAGCCTATTATCGGAGACAGGTACACCTTTCCCGCCGGAATACGAAACCCAGTTATCATTGCCGATTATTGTGCGGGATGTCTCACTGAAACCTTTTTGCTTGAGTTTTTCTTCATATAAAAACCAAGCACTGGACGGATTTTTTGGGGGGAGGGTGATATTGTTGTCAGCGACACTGCTATCAACAACACAAGCAGATGCCAATTGGACTTCCATTGTAGTTTTATGCTCAAGAAGTTCTTTGTGCTCATTTACCATGTATTTCCAATCACTTTCGGATACACCTGGCCAACCATAATAGCAGGTTGCATCGCCAAGGAATCTTATCAAGTCCTCATCAGTTTTGTATCCTGCCAATGATATCTCTTCCCAACTGAGGTTCTTTTTGTCATGAAGTTTATCGATGGTGGCTCTGCAGATATCATACTCACTTGATGACAAATCTTTCATGTTTCCACCACACGATGTTCTCAATTATACTATCAACGACTGATAACTTCTATTAAAAATGAAATTTAATACAAGAATTATGAAGAAAGAAAATACTGACTTTTTGAGGAAAAGGTATATGTTTTCATTGCATTGCTGAAAAACAGGTAATATGCTGCGAGTATGGTACATCCACATTACCCCTTAGATCCCTTTCCTAATTTGGAACCACAAGGACGCGACAGAGAATACAATGAGTATCCTAACGAGGACGTACGGGCCGCCCTTGTATACCTTTGGCTTGTTGATGGTATGCCTACCCGGGCATTGGATGTTGAAATACTCCATTCAGATGTTCGGTATCATGGAAAAACGACGAATGGGTGGAAGTCATTCGGCATCCTCCATTATTTGGGACTGACCGGGGAACACAGAGGATATTTCAAAGGGGTGTCTCCTTTCCAAGTGCTTTCAGTGATGTACACTCTTTGCAAGGATGAAGAACATTGGTTGATCTACCAATACCTCCACCTCTATATAACAGGCAGGGAGATTGATAACTCAAAGATTTGGGATGTCGACGCTCATGACAGGGAATTGGAACAAAAAGAAGAGGAACGCAGCCAGAAATGGATAAGGAATGTTTGGATACAGGATGTGGCAATGGCGCAATATGATGAAAAACTGCTGGCTCTTCCGGATGCCCAACGTGAGGTGGTCATCCATGATGTCTTGCGTTTCTATAGTGACCAGACATTGAAAGAAACAGTGAAAGATCTCTACGACTTTCGCTGCCAAGTGTGTGGCGATGTGATTTACCGGCATGGATGGATGAACAGTCAGGGAAGATGTGAACAATGGAATCATATGAGTGCCGATATCCACCATATTGTCCCGTTGGCAAAGAAGGGCCCAGATATACGTTCGAACATGATATGCTTATGTCCTTCATGCCATAGAAAATTTCATTCTGGTGAATACCGATTGATAAAAAACGGGAATACAATTCTTTGTAGGGACGAATTGCTGGGATTGAATCATGATGTCAAGAAAAGGCATCAAATGGATTTCCCTTGATGTTGGAAAGAAGGGAAACCCCATTGAGTAATAAGAAAAGTCCGCTTTATTCGAAACTGGAAACAAAAAACCAAGGCGTAGGCCGGAGGAACTTCCTGCATGTATGCCATCTTTCCTTCCTGTCCAATGTGTGTCGATGATGCCAGCACAAAACTCAAAGCGATTCATCATGGGGCTCTTGCGGAAATTGCAGGGGCTGAACCAAGATTAATACTTCTGTCGCAATATGATGAACTTTGAAAAGTCTGTTTTGCTTATTGTATCAGTGAACGTCTCTGCATCTATCTTCAAATCCAACAACGGTTTGTCCTTCCTTACCCTAATGCCTGGTGTCTTTTTGTCTCCTATCTGTAACTGATGAGCATGAACCTTTAGGACTATCAGCTCCCCGGTATACTGGTTGTTCAAAACAATTGTCCACTCGGTATCAAGCATCTCTTTCTTGGGGTTTATCCAGAAATGGTTTTGGGTATCCTGCCGTGAGGCATAACTCCAGTTTTTGTTTACCTCAATGCCAGCATCATGTAGGTACTTCTTGGCTTCTGATTTTCTACGGATCTCTTTTTGAGCGGGGTCGGCGTTTTTCACAGAAGTAATGAACGGCATTTTGCCTTCATTTCCTTGTTTCGTAGCATGGGAAAATACGGTTATTCCAATCAGTTCCATCAGAAACAATGCTTCGTCAAGATACTGTTCGAGCATCACTTCATCAAATCTGCTCACATTTGTCTTGTTGCCGTTCTTCTTGTTATCGCAGTCAAGTTTGTTCGCATTTGCTGCCTTGCTGATGAGCTTGGACTCCAAGTAATCAATATGCGCCTTGTTCAACGAATTGTCAGTTTTCGTCAGTATGACGACTCGCTCCCACCAATCCTTTTTCAACACGTGTTGTTTGATTCTCTGGGCAAGATCAGAAGACTGGCCGACATAAACCTGATCTTCTGACAACAACAGATAAACGCCAAACTTGCTGCAAGCTTCCGAGTTCAATAGCAAATCAACTGATTCTCGAGGAGCGGAATACAGTTCTCCCGAATTCCAACTGGAGTCTTGCATGCTGATGACACCCTTGAGGGTACCGTCCTCAAGCAAGAGATTGATGGTTTTTGCCTTTGCATTTGACATTGTAAAACTCCTGACCGCAGCGATTTGGAGTTATACAAGCTCCTTAGAGTATTTATAATATACATGTTGAGCGGGATCAATAGTGCAGAAGATTGGTAATCGTGGCAATTCGGCAAGATTGTTGGTATTTCATGCTCAATCTCCAAGATTGTATTGCCTGCTTGTGACGGTTCAACGACTCCACAATTATTCTAGGGCATGAATTCTTGTTCAATTGATAGTGATCATGATAGTTATGGGATTCGTTTCCGCATGATGGTGTTTGATCCCATATGTATCCAACAGATCGGCAAAAAGCTGATAACCTGACAATGAGCACAATTCCGTTCTTTTGAAGAAGAGAAAAACCATCAAACGAAACTGCGTCTTTCCTTCTGTTTTCGTGTCGTCTATTCCTCAGTGACGCTTCATTATTACCGGAATGCCCTTGCCATATGCTTGCTTTGCCCAGAGTGTAGACGATGGCGGCCTGCCGATTAAGGCGACGGGTAGTTTGTGGTACGGGATATCCAAGAGTTGCGCACATTTGGCAACGGTCACTGCGTCCAATGCGGGCGGAACGGTGACGGAAGGGGTATTGGACGAGCCTTGCCCGTTGCACGATTTCTCTTGGGGTATCGGTGCTCCGGGCGCAAATCTTCAAGGAATACAATAATTTTTCATTTTTTATTTGGTTTTTGGGGAGCAACCCAGAATATAGAAAGGTGGAGACAAAACGGCAGTCCGATGGAACTGCAATTCCACCGGACCAGGACGGGTGAAGCAAGCACTTGCCCAGCGACGTAGTCGCACCATGACCATCCTTCTTCCCAAGAGCGTGGAAGCCAAGAAGGAAGAGAAGGTGATGCTGATGAGAGGCCATCGGGTCATGGAAAAAGGAAAACCAAGGAGGTTGCATGGCGAAGGGGAAGACGGAAGCGGATGGCGGGAAAGCCAAGGACAATGAGCTGGTATCCGGTGGTTACTTCGTGAGTCCATCGGGTACCGTTTCCGCTGACCTGAGGTATTTCAGGAAGGCATTCAAGGGTGATCCGGAAAGGTATGAGTACCTGAAGAGTCAGCTGCACGGCCAGAACGATGATCCCGATGAGGAGAACACGTGGGCCAAGGCGGTGAAATGGACGATCGAGGGTCGGGACCTCAACCTTATCAGGCGGTATGACGCGTTGAGGGCGGAGTTCAAGGCGAAGAAGACCGAGAGCAATCGGATACCGGATGCCCTGGAGATCAAGGACGTCATGGATGTCATCGGAAAACTCATCGCGCTGGAAGTGAGGAAACCACCATGCGATATCGCCTCTGTCAGTGCCGAACTGGACGCATCCAACTATGGCATGGAAGAAGTGAAGGAAGCTGTTCTTCGTTTCATCACGATGAAGAAGAACGCCCCCGGCTACAGCGGCAAGTCGATCTGTCTTGTCGGACCGGCGGGGACGGGAAAGACAAGCATCGCGAAGGCGATCGCAAAGGCGATGGACTGCGGGTTCTACAAGTATTGCGCCGGCGGTCTCAATGACTCGTTTTCCCTCAAGGGCGTATCGAAGGAATACCACTTGGCGCATTGTGGTCAGATTGTGAAGGGGCTTATCGCTTCCGGAAGCCGGACACCGGTGTTCGTCATCGATGAGGTCGACAAGATGGCCCACGACAACTCCAATGGCGATCCTGCCGCTGTCCTGCTGGAGGTGCTTGACAGCCAGCAGAGCAGGGAGTTCGTCGATGCCTTCATCGATGTCCCCATCGATGTCTCCGGCGTGCTGTTCATCCTCACCGCCAACGACGAGTCATGCATTCCGGCCCCCCTGCTTGACCGGCTCGAGATGATCAGGGTGCCCGGATACTCGATGGAGGAAAAGCAGCGGATAGCCGAGGACTATGTGCTTCCCAAACTGATGGATCTCATGAGGAAGGGAGTGCCCGTCCCGTTGTTTCCGAAAAAACTCATCGGACAAATGGTCTGTGGCTACTGCCTCACGCCCGGTGTGCGTGATGTGGAGGAGAACATGACACGCATGGTCTTCGGCTACCAGTCCGATGTTCTCCAAGGGAAGAGGGCTGCGGAGCATGAGTTCACCGTATATGACATCCTCAGGTATCTCGGGCCTTCTGTCCAGAGCGTCCTAAGACGGATTGACGGGGATGGTTGCGTGGGGTTCGTCAATGCGCTTTGCGTCTTCGATGCCCTTGATTTCGGCTCGCTTCTTTCCGTTGAGGCGGTGAGGATGCCGGGAAGCGGAAAGCTTGTCCTGACCGGTGGGATC